>MDTE01159980.1_pt1 | contig 21217 bp, 20 predicted proteins | sample 811231 | NCBI WGS metagenome assembly MDTE01 (sample SAMN05326651, study PRJNA326480) | marine metagenome | isolation source: seawater | place: Indian Ocean: Red Sea | collected 2010
GACATTTCAGATATTGTTAAAATAAATATTTTTTTAACTGATCTTTCACAATTTCCAGCAATCCTCGAATGGCGGCCGAAATTCTTTCAGGAACCCTACCCGGCCGCCACATGCGTCGTAGTTGATTCCATGGTAAGGAAGGACTTGATTATGGAAATAGAAGCTATCGCGATACTCGACTAACCTCAATCCAAGGAAACTTTATGTCAAATCAAGAAGGTGTACTTTTTATTCCCCACGCAGACACCGTAAATTTACTCAGCGCTAAAGAAGCACTTACAATTGCTGAAAATGTTTATCGTATGCAGGGTAAAGGAACCATCATGGCTTCCACGCCGCCCAGCTTTAAGCTCGATGTGGGCAAGCCCTTTCATAATCACTGGAATGTTAAATGCGCTTTATTAAAGGAAGTTCCAATCACAGGCGTTCGGCTTTACAACTATTTTGACGACGGCAACAGAAATACAGTGGGCCAGCTCGAATGCGGTCGTTATATAATTCTTGCAGATCCAAATACCGGAACAAACAAGGCAATTATTGAAGAACACTGGACTTATGCGATCCGAAGCGCGGCCGCAACCACACTTCCTCTTAAATGGTTGGGCCCTAAGAACCCTAAAATCATTGGAATTGTTGGTGTAGGTACGATGGCAACTAATGCCCTACGCTGTCTTGTAGAGCTTTACGATTGCATTGAAGAAATTCGCTGCACATCAAGAAGCCCTAAAACAAGGCAAGCATTTTCTGAAAAATGGAGTAATGCTTTAGGTATAAACGTTGTACCAAAAAATTCAATAGAGGAGGTAGTTACAGGTGCGGACATTGGCATAGGGGGTACTACCAGCGATGAGATTATGTGCCGAGAACCCTGGTTAAAACCAGGAGGAACTTACGTTTCATTCTCTCGCCGAGAATTTGACCCTAAGGGTTGGCCTCTAATGGATAAGGTGGTCGTGGATAGTTGGGAAATGAACATGCTAATGAAACATTTTCGGGCCTCTGCAGAGGCAGGGATCTTTACACATGACATGCTTCACGGTGAAATTCATCAACTTATTAGCGGAGATATCCAAGGACGAGAAAACGACGTGGAGCGCAACCTCATACATACCACAGGACTAGTTGCCCACGATATTGCTATGTGCCATTACGTATATGAAAAAGCACTCAAAAAGGGTGTCGGTATCAGGTTGCCTTATACAGGCAGCGGAAACCCCGGGCCTATTGATTAAAGGAAAATACCAAATAATGTCCAAGAATATTCCTCTAACCTTTGCTTGTGGCGACTATGCCATTACTCGTCCGTTGATAGATGGCATTGTAAAACCCGATGGCATTGACTTGACAGTGCTCACCGATATGGATTCGACTACCAGGCATTGGCGGTTTTATAACAACCAAGAATTTGATATGGCGGAAGCATCCTGTTCCACCTATCTCGTCGCCAAGGACCAAAAAAAACCCTTCGATGCAATTCCTGTTTTTCTTCATCGGAGGTTTAGGCATGGCTTTGTTTTTATCAATTCAAAAGCAAATATAAGGGAACCAAAGGACCTGATTGGAAAAAAGATTGGCATAAAACATTGGCAAGTAACAGCCATTCTATGGATGAAGGGGATACTTGAACATGAATATGGTGTGCCACATCGTTCAATTGATTGGTACCAAGAGCTAGACCAGGATATCCCCGTGGAATTACCCAAAGACATTAAACTGCAAACTTTACCTAACGAGAAATCGGTCGAGACGATGTTAGTAGAGGGTGAGTTGGACGCCTGTATTCATTCATCAATCATTAAACCTATTATAAATGGTGACACGCGGGTAACACGGTTGTTTCCAGATTTTAAGCAAGAGGAAATAAACTTCTTTAAAAAAACAGGAATGTTTCCAATCATGCATATAACAGGAATTAAAAAAGAATTAGTGGAACAACACCCTTGGATTCCGATCAACATGTATCACGCACTCAACAAAGCGAAGAACATAGCAATGAATGAAATGGTTAATCCAAGAATTGTACCTCTAGCTTGGTATAGGGAAGCTTGGGAGGAACAGGAACAAATTTTAGGAAATGACCCTTGGGAATATGGCCTTGGTAAGCAAAATCGAAAAACACTGGACAACATGACCAACTATAGCCTCGAGCAGGGGCTAATTAAAAAGAAACTCACTACAGAAGATTTGTTCATTGACGTAAGTCAGGGACGAAAAAGAGGTGAGGAATTCCAAATTTAAACCTTGTCTAATTTTAGTTTCTTGAAGAATAAAAACAATTAACGTGTAACTTCTTCTTGCTTGACCTTGAAGCGTGTCGGTGCGAAATAGCGCGGCGAATTATTTTTTGATAGTTATGATGACAAATTCAAATTCTCCGGTCGCCAGTCGGCGGACTTTCGCGATTATATCGCACCCTGACGCTGGCAAAACAACTCTTACTGAAAAACTCTTGTTGTTGGGTGGTGCAATACAACTCGCTGGAGCAGTAAAGTCTAGAGGAGAACAAAGAAGGGCTCACTCTGATTGGATGAAAGTTGAACGGGAACGCGGTATTTCCGTAACGGCTTCTGTAATGACGTTTGAATATGAGGAAAAAACCTTCAATTTACTCGATACGCCGGGTCATGAGGATTTCTCAGAGGATACCTACCGTGTCCTCACAGCTGTAGACTCAGCCGTAATGGTTATAGATGCGGCACGCGGCATCGAGGCTCAGACCCGAAAATTATTTGAGGTCTGTCGGTTAAGGGATATGCCGATTACAACCTTTATTAACAAAATGGATAGGGAGGCCCAGGACCCTTTTGAACTTTTAGATGAAATCGAGCAAACCCTTCAAATAGAGGTCACGCCCGCCACATGGCCGATAGGAATGGGGCCGCAGTTTATTGGCTGCTACGACCTTTTTAATGATCAACTGGTTTTAATGGATAAGAGCGGGCGAGGCGAAAAACCCCATAAGGTTGAGACTTGTAATGGACTTCATGACCCCAAGCTTGAAAAGCTGCTTCCAAATCATGCTTTCACTGAGTTACGTGAACAAGTCGAGATGATCCGCGGACTTTGCCCCGATTTCAACCCCGCCTCTTATCTAGAAGGAAACCTAAGCCCGGTATATTTTGGCAGTGCTATCAATTCCTTCGGTGTAGGAGAGTTATTAAAAGGATTGGTTAATCAGGCGCCTTCCCCAAAACCGCAGCCTTCGGAGCAGAGAGACATCGAACCTAATGAAAAAAAGGTCTCTGGTTTCATATTTAAAATTCAGGCAAATATGGATCCAAAACATAGAGACAGGATCGCTTTTCTCCGTCTTTGTTCCGGCCATTTTAGACGTGGTATGAAATTGAGGCATGTTCGAACCCAAAAACAACTCGCATTAAACAATGCTGTATTATTTCTTGCTAGGGACCGGGAACTTGCTGAAGAGGCGTGGGCTGGGGATATTATTGGAATCCCTAACCACGGAAATCTTCATATTGGCGACGCACTGACGGAAGGCGAAAAACTGAATTTCAAGGGAATACCGAGCTTTGCTCCTGAGCACCTTCAGGCCGCCCGCCCTGTCGACCCAATGAGAGCCAAACACCTTGGAAGAGCTTTACAACAACTAGCCGAGGAAGGTGCTGCATCTGTTTTCAAACCAAGGGTTGGGGCAGACTGGATAGTAGGAGTTGTGGGTGTTCTTCAATTTGAAATACTTGCTGATCGTATAAGAACCGAATATGACGTTCCAGTTCGTTTCGAACCCACTAGTCTCATAACCGCGCGTTGGATAACCTCTAAGGACGAACTCCTTTTGAAACGATTTGTTCGCTCAAATGAATCTGCACTCGCTGATGATCACAAAGGAAATCCAGTTTTTCTTGCTCGAAACGCTTGGCACCTTGAAAGAGCGGGAGACGACTGGCCAGATATTGAATTCTTAGCCACAAAAGAACAAGTGGCTTAACATGACCTTTAATATTGAAAATCTTCGCAATATCGCGATTGTCGCTCATGTTGATCACGGAAAAACAACGATGGTCGATTGTATGCTCCGTCAGACCGGGGTTTATCGTGAAAATCAAGCTGTACAGGAGCAAGCCCTTGATAGTGGCGACCTTGAACGTGAACGCGGTATTACAATACTTGCAAAATGTACTTCAGTGGAATGGAAGTCTAAACGTATTAATATTGTAGATACTCCAGGTCACGCAGATTTTGGTGGAGAAGTTGAACGCATAATATCCATGGTCGATGGTTGTTTGTTGCTAGTTGATGCTGCCGAAGGTCCAATGCCACAAACAAAATTCGTACTTTCCAAGGTTCTCTCCCAAGGCCTTAAACCGATCGTAATCATCAACAAAGTAGATAGATCAGATGCCCGACCGAATGATGTCTTGGACGAAATATTTGATTTATTTGCTGCTTTAGATGCCAACGATCAACAACTAGACTTTCCAGTTCTCTATGGATCATCAAAGGAAGGCTGGCTTGCAGAGGATCCCGAAGGCCCCAAAAACTCTCTTGAACCGTTATTTAAGTTGATTGCCGACCATATTCAACCGCCAGTGGTTGAACCGCATGAGCCGTTTCGTATGCTTGTTACAACACTTGAAGCTAATCCATATCTTGGTCCTATCCTGAGTGGTCGGATTTTATCCGGCTCTATAGTTTCGAATGGAACTGCCAAAGCCATAACGCCTGAAGGCAAACTAATAGAGCAAACGCGTATCACAAAAATCCTAGCCTATCGCGGCCTAGAGCGTTTACCTGTCGACCGGGCTGAATCCGGTGATATTGTCGGGATTGCTGGTTTCCAGAAAGCAACTGTGGCCAATACGATCTGTGACTTAGCGGTCTCAGAAGGTCTTTCAGCAAAAGCGATCGACCCTCCCACCTTAGCCGTTACTTTTTCTGTAAATGACTCACCTTACGCTGGACAAGAAGGGGATAAAGTAACATCGCGTATGATTAGAGACCGACTTCTGCGTGAAGCTGCGGGAAATGTTGCTATAGAAGTAATTGAGACAGAAGACGGTAGTAGTTATGAAGTCGCTGGCCGGGGAGAATTACAACTCGGTATACTTATAGAGACGATGAGACGAGAGGGTTATGAAATTTCAATTAGTCGACCTCGCGTTGTCTTTAAGGAGAACCCCAATACTGGTGAACGCATGGAGCCGATAGAAGAAGTTGTCATCGATGTTGATGAAGAGTTCTCCGGTATTGTAGTAGAAAAATTATCGGCAAAGCGAAGTGAATTGATCGAGATGAGACCATCTGGTGGCGGAAAACAGAGACTGTTATTTCATGCCCCATCGCGGGCACTAATTGGGTACCATGGTGAGTTTTTAACAGACACACGTGGTACAGGCGTCATGCATCGAGTATTTCATAGGTATGAACACGACCGCGGCCCAATAAGCGGGCGTCGCCGAGGTGTTATAATTTCCACCTCCAAAGGAAATGCTGTTGCTTATGCGCTATGGAATCTTGAAGAAAGGGGCCCCCTATTCGTTAAACCAAATCAGAAAGTCTATGGCGGCATGTTGATTGGTGAACACAATAAAGGCCAAGACATTGAAGCCAACCCTCTGAAGGCCAAGCAGCTTACAAATGTGAGAGCATCTGGGTCAGATGATGCTATTATACTCACACCACCGGTAATTTTTACTCTTGAAAAGGCTATCTCATATATTGCTGACGATGAATTAGTGGAGGTCACACCACAATCGATCAGACTAAGAAAAAAATTTCTCGATCCAAATGAGCGGAAGCGTGAGGCACGCCGGATCAAGTCTAAGCCTTGAAGAAATATATGAGCGTGAGAATTAAAATTAAGAAATTCAGCGTAATAGTGCAGCACGCGCCTTAGATTGACTGATTGGTATCAGTTATCTGGCGACCTCGGCACAATTTATACAGAGTGGTGTCGCAGGGTCATTTTCTAACCTTTCATTAGCTATAGGCTCATCACATGCCATACAATACCCATAATCCTTGCTTTGTATTCTTTTCAGGGCAGAATTTATCCTCTTTAATTCCAGTTCACGCCGTCGATTAGTTTCTTTTTCCATTGCCTGAAGCTGGATCGCGTCCATGCGGGACAACCGGCCTACACGTTGTTGGTCGAGCTCCGTATTTATATTATTTTCTTTACCAATCGAAATTATGGTTAAAAGCTCTTTTTTTTGGGCAATGAGAACTTTCCTCATTTTCTTTTCATCAATTACGGGAAGGTTACTCATCAGGTTCTCTCTGATTGAATTGAACATTCTGAATGCTAAATGAAATATACAAAAATTATACAGATTTTAATTTACCTATCTTTGATTTCCAAAGACACCAAAAAATTCCTCTATCAAATATGTGTCATACAAGCCTTGACCTACATTATTAAATCTCTAACGATGTCACTGATTAATATTAAATTAAAAGAATTTAATTATGGGTAAGGGGGAAATAAAATGGATAATGATAAAACAAATGTAACGCGCCGCCGTTTTATAAAAGGAGCAAGTGCAACAGCGGGGGCAGGTGCTCTCGGTATGCTACCTATTCAAATGGCATTTGCGGCTGCATTCCCAGACAGGAACATACAAATTTTCGTACCAACCCGCGCAGGGGGCGGAGCTGATAGGAATATGCGTGCCTTTACAAGTGTCTGGAAGAACTACCTTAAAACAAATTTTGAAGCAGGATTTTATCCGGGTGCTGCTGGTCGTGTTGGCTATGAGACTTATATGGGTAAAGCCAAGGCAGACTGCTATAACCTGATTTTTGGTAATATGGGTCCCGAGGTTTTAAACTGGGTTGTAAAAAAACCAACGTTTGATCTCAGAAGTTTTCTTTACATTGCACAGGTTGATCAAGACCCCGGAGTTGTTTTCGTTAGTAAGAAAAACAAAAAACTAAAAACTATTGATGACATAGTAAAAGAAGGAAAAAAACGTACACTGAACGTTGGTGTCAGCCGACTAGCTCACCCAGCGTCCCTTGGCGTTCTTGCCCTTGGCCGTCATACGGGAGCCAAGTTTAACCTTGTTCCCCTTTCGGGAGGTAGAAATACTCGTGCAGGCGTTGGTACAGGGGAAATGGATTTCGGAGCCCTACCCTCAGGTAGTGTCGTACGGAAACAAAAACAATTCGATATTGTAGCAGTATTCGACAAGGAAAACCCTTTACCAAATAGAATGAAAAAGGCTGTCGTAGTTAACAATCACTTCGGCATGAAATTGCCACCTCTATACGCTGGTGCACGCGCTTTTGGCATTAAGAGAGAAGCGATTGAAAAATTTCCTGACCGTTACAAGATCCTCACCGATACTTTGCAAAAGGTTTATACCGACCCGGCATATAAAAAAGCCGTAAAAAAAACCAAAGCTCCATGGAAATATATACGCTATGGTTCGCCATCAGATTGTGAAAAATATGTCAAATATATTACCGCGATTGGTGAACAGTATAAATCACTTCTAACTGGAAAGTCTTAGAGTTAAGTTTAGTTTTAGCCAGTGTGAAATTCAAATTTCACACTGGCGTCTAATGGCGTGATTGCCAACAAGTCTCAAAGGTCATCATATGAGTGACAAGAACGGTCGTAAATCGGGTAAGCCTGACAAACTTGCCGCAGGTGCAGAGCTTGTATTACCCATCGCTGCCCTAGTATTCACAATATATTATTTCACCACCATTATTAACGTTCCGTGGACCGCACAGGTTAGTGCTTTCTTTGTTGGTACAATACTAATTGGCCTAATTATTGCCTTAATAACAAGAACGATAATTAAAGTAAGACGTGGAGAGGCTACCCTTAGTATGGCTCCTCTCTTCGCCCCGAGAGCCTATGTCCCCAAACGTCTCGCGCTTTTTGGTCTTACTCTGGCATATGTCTTTCTTATCGAATGGGGTGGATTTACCATCACTACATTCTTCTTTCTACTGATAGCGATGCTACTTCTGAGTGAAGGCAAGAAGAAAGGATTGATTTTTGCGCTGTCATTGATGCTGTCTGTAGGTGGCTATTTCCTATTTATAGTTGCCTTCAATACCCGCTTTCCCAGAGGACCGATTGAAACATTGTTGCACGGGGTCTTCTAAAATGGAAATTGATTGGGGACTATTTGCCGATCTATTTGGTCGTACCTTCACTTTCTGGTGGGTTATTCTACCAGCGATCTTGTTGGGACTTATCGTCGGCGCAATTCCTGGTTTCAGTGCCGCCAATACGATCATTATCTTGCTTCCTATGACCCTCGCTATGGAACCGGAAATAGGGCTCATCTTTATGGTGGCTTTATACGCTTCATCTCGTATGGGCGCAGGTATCCCAGCTATTCTTGTTAATATCCCCGGTACGGCAGGAGCAGCCGCTACTCCACTTGATGGATATCCGATGACTAAACAAGGACGAGCCCAACAGGCACTTTCAATATCCTTTATATCGTCTGTATCGGGCGGTCTCCTGACAACAGTCTTAGCATTACTCGCGATGCCTTGGCTTTCTCAGGTTGCTTATCATCTCCATAGCGTCGAAATGATTGTGATTATGCTCTTTGGAATATCTCTCATAGCCACTATCGCAGCAAAAGATACTCTTAAAGGCCTCATAGCGGGTTTCTTTGGTTTGATGATTGGTTATATCGGCGCCGACGTTGTTTACGAGACACCTCGCGGAACATTTGGCTTCCTTGAACTTTATGACAAGGTGCCACTAATACCGGCATTGGTCGGACTTTTTGCTGTATCAGAGGCCTTTGCTGTGATTGAGGGTGAGTCAATCCTAACTAAACGCGGCCTAGAGGCTATGCAAAAAGCAGGTTGGAAAGAAACCTGGGAGGGAGTAAGACTCGCTGTAAGTCGCTGGTGGCATATTATTTGGACAAGTATTATTGGATTAATAATTGGCGTTGTTCCCGGTGCAGGCGCAGCAATAGCATCTTTCGTAGCTTACCAACAGTCAAAAACTTTTTCTAAAACACCAGAGTTATATGGAACAGGCCACTTAGATGGTCTCGTCGCACCGGAGTCCGCGAATAATGGTGTTACTTCCGGTACTCTCATTCCATTGCTTGTTATTGGCGTACCTGGTGGAGCCACTGCGGCAATAATGGCAGTTGTTCTTCAGTATCATGGGGTAACGGTTGGACCCGACTTGTTTGACAGTCAACCAGAATTAGCATACGGAGCCTTTACTGCGATGGCTGTTACATATGCAATAATGATAGCTACTATCCTGCCTCTCGCGCGCTATATGTCACGAATTACAGTAGTTTCAACTATATATATGGCACCCATAATTATTTCCTTTACTTTAGTCGGTTCATTCGTACCCCGTGCATATGTATTTGATATGTATTTAGCCCTCGCCTTTGGCGTAATTGGCTATGTTGCTCGTAAAACCGGTTACCACGTCGCTGCAATATTAATCGGAGTAATATTGGGCCCATTGTTGGAAAACTACTTTCTTCGCGCCCTTCGAATATCTCAAGGCGATATCATGGTGATTTTTTCTTCTACCCTTGGGAATGTAATGTGGGTCATGCTAGTCGTCTCTTTGTTCATTCCTTGGTACCTAGATCGGAGGAAAAAATTATAAATTATCTAATCATTCATCTAACGACCCAACTAAAAATACCTCTCCAACGGAGTACCGCCCTATGACAAATCAAATCACAAATATGCCCAGTAACCCTGGCGATATTAAAGGCGAAGAATATTACGTAAAACGCGGTGATATAGATTTATTTGTTTTTCGTCGTTATTCGCCAATCGCACGCGCTGCCAACCCAGAAAAACCGGTTCTTTTTCTCGTCCACGGTTCATCATTTTCTGCACGTACAGCATATGACCTCGATATCCCGGGTCAGGGCGATTACTCATTAATGAAGACATTTGCCGGTCTCGGTTACGACGTCTGGACCATGGACCATGAAGGCTATGGTAAATCTAGCCACACCGATGGGTTTTCATTTATAGCTGACGGTGTGGAAGACTTGAATGCCGCAGCGCCAATCATTGAAAATTTAACCGGAGAAAATTCATTTTGCTTTTTTGGTTCTTCTTCTGGAGCCCTCCGTGCGGGAGCATTTGCTAACTTATTTCCGAATAGGGTAAAGAAACTCGCTCTCGCCGCTGTCGTTTGGACTGGTGAGGGGTCCCCTACTTTATTAAAACGTGCTGAAAAAATTGATGAGTGGCGGTCAACGAACAGACGCATAGTGGATGAAGCCGCCTACGAAGCAATTTTTACTCGTGACGTTAAAGGACTTACTATACCAGAACTTCCGGCCGCCGAGGCCGCTGCGGAAATAGAAAATGGTGGCGGCAGCGTCCCTAACGGCACCTATATTGATATGTGTATTAATTTACCAGTTGTAGATCCCAAGAAAATCGAGTGCCCTGTGATGATTTTTCGTGGTGATCATGATGGTATAGCTACAGACACAGATGTTTTGAGGTTTTTTAGTGCCCTACCCAACAAAGATAAGCAGCTAGTCATGGTTTCTGGCCAAGCTCATAATACAACACTAGGTATCAATCGAGCACGCTTTTGGCACTCTCTACACAGCTTTATTGATATGCCCAATCGCGTCGATGGCTAAAATATGGTAGAAAATTATTGGAGCCGAGAATATTGGGCTACCAAGGGTAATATTTCCCTTTTTATGTGGCGAAAAAAGCTGGACAAACCCTCTGAAACATTGCAACCAAAGCCCATCCTGTTCTTAGTTCATGGGTCGTCTTTTAGCGGTCCAACAGGCTTTGACCTTCAGGTGCCTGATAAACCCGACTACTCTTTGATGGAAAAATTCGCCTCCTACGGTTTTGATGTCTGGACCCTGGACCACGAAGGATATGGACGATCCGATAAAACCACAGGAAATTCAGGGATTTTTGAAGGTGTAAAAGATATAGCCGCAGGCATGCAATTAATAAAAAATGAAACAGGTAAAACTTCTGCAATGTTTTATGGGTCTTCCTCTGGCGCCTTAAGGGCGGCCGCCTTCGCAGAAGCATTTCCTAATTCAGTCGAGAAACTTGTCCTTGATGCTTTCGTTTGGACCGGCAAAGGATCACCGACCTTGAAGGAACGGTCCAAGAAACTGGATCAATGGACCTCAAATAATACTCGCCCGGTCAATAGAGACTTTTTTAAATCTATCTTTACCAGAGACAAACCAGGAACCTCCGAAAATGGGGTAGCTGAAGCATTAGCTGACCGAGAGCTTGCTATATGTGATTCTGTTCCCACCGGTACTTACTTAGATATGTGCACCATCTTGCCGGTTTGCGACCCAAAAAATATAAAATGCCCTGTGCTTATCATTCGAGGTGAGCATGACGGCATAGCAACTGAAGAAGATTTATTGAACTATTTTAATAACTTGCAAACAAACGATAAACAATTCGTTATAATTCCGGGACTTGCGCATGTAACTTTCTTGGGTATCAACCGCGCTAGGCTTTGGCATGTAATGAAAAATTTTTTAGTTGTCCCTGAGAGAGTAGATTATTAGAGCAAATAAAGGGCATATTTATGGATGGTAACCATGATGCGTCCTAGAGAGTTATTTACCTGACCGTTGCCGCTATGACGACGCTGTAATACAATAGTTTTATTAAGGGAGGACATAATGGTATCAGAATTTGAGAACCACTGTTGGCAAGATGTGATTTCGGAGGGTGCGCTAAAGATTTATAGCCATTACGAACGGGATACATATGTTGGCTCGAGCCCCGCTTTGCTAGCAATTGATCTCTATAATCTCGCTTACCAAGGCGGCGCGAAACCAGTTGAGGAGTTAATTGATAAGTACCCGAGTTCCTGTGGTGAAAATGCATGGAATGCGATCCCTCCTACCGAAAGATTATTCAAGGCTGCCCGAATTACAGGAATCCCAATTATCTATTCAACCACAGAAAAGCGGTCGGAAGCCAATATTACCTATGCTCACGCCACCAATCGGCAGAGGGTTCAAGTCTCTCCTGATGTATGGGACATAAAAGAGGAATTTTCTGCACAGGAAGGGGATCTGATAATTTACAAACAAAGAGCCAGCGCCTTTTCAGGAACACCGTTAGTTTCGCAGCTAAATCAATTGGGGGTAGATAGTCTGATCGTTTGCGGTGAAAGCACTAGTGGCTGTGTAAGGGCCAGTGTCGTCGATGGCTATTCAAACGGTATACATGTAACCATAGCTGAAGAATGCGTTTTTGACCGCCATATACTTTCTCATAAGGTAAATTTATTTGACTTACATCACAAATACGCCGACGTGATGCATTTAGATGAAATCGTCAATCACCTTTACGCTAATGCAGGGTTAAAAGAAGCAAACTGATGAAACCTAGTCGATATGGCCCGTTCCCCTATACACCAATAAATAGAAGGCCAAAACTTAGCTGGCCAAACGGTGCCCGTATTGCAGTTTGGATTGCGCCTAATCTTGAATTTTTTCCATTAAACGAACCTGTTCCAGGCTCAAGATATAGCCATACGCCCGAGGTTTCATCTTGGGCTCAACGAGATTATGGCGCTCGAATTGGAATATTTCGGATCATGGATGTTTTATCTCAACGAAACATTCGTGCCACTTGCACGCTTAATTCAGAAGTATGTGACGCCTACCCAGAAATGATGGATGATGCTGTTGCCCTTGGATGGAATTTTATGGGGCACAATCAAAGCAACTCTAGGCCTTTTCATTCTACACCTCCTAAAAATGATCATCAAATGATCAAGAAAGTCTTATCCCGGATTGAACAATGTACCGGAAGCCGCCCACGTGGCTGGCTAAGCTCTGGCCTGCAAGAGACATGGGATACGCTAGATTACTTAGCCGAAGAAGACATCGACTATGTATGCGATTGGACCAACGACGACCAGCCGTATTTCATGAAAATAGGTGATAAACAACTCGTCTCTTTGCCATATTCAACAGAAATAAACGACCTTCCCCAATTTCGGGCTGGAAGATCCAACGAAGAATTTGAAAGAATGATCCGCACCCAATTTGATACTCTGTATGAGGAGGGAGAAGAGTCGGCACGTGTCATGGCCATTTGTCTGCACCCATTCGTGATCGGTGTTTCTCATCGTATTGGCGTACTTAAAGCAGCGCTTGACTACATACAAGGACATAATGACGTTTGGTTTGCCACGGCAGAGGAAATAGTAGATGCATGGCTGAAATCAGACGCAACATTTTAGACTTGGAAGGGTTTGGACCCTTCAGGAACCTCAATGTCAAAAATATTCAAGGTAATCGCGATAAGGTTGTAGTGGCCAAGTAAACCAGCAAGATCGGTTACACCCTCCTGGCCGTGCCGGTCTAAAACCTTTTTAAATGTCTTTTCCTTGATTTGTTTTGTTCCATATAGTTCCATGCAAAAATTATATATTTCTGCTTCATCTTCCTCTTCGAAGTCAGGCTTTATACCGTTGCGGATTGCTTCAATTATACCCTTGGAAACCCCGGCTTTAAGTGCCTCGGAATTATGGGCATACCATTCATACTGCGCTTTCCAATGATGAGCGGTAATTAAAATTGCAATTTCCCTCAACTTCCAGGGGATAGAGCATTCGTATCTTACAAACTGTCCCAGCTTCTGTACTTTGTCAGCAAGCTCTGGACTACTTAAAAGAGGTATAAAGGGCCCCCTGACACCACCACGGGGTCCCGAAGAAATTTGCAAATAAACTTTTTTCTGCTTTTGGTTCAAATGATCTAGTGAAATTTCCGGAGCACGCGCCATAATCCAACCCTTTTGCTTATTGAACCAAAATCTTTGAAATCAGTTCTGATGGTGTTACAGGATATCTGTTTAATCTAACATTAAAGGAAATTAATGCATTCTCTATTGCAGAGAGAATAGCCGGTGCGGCTGTCATTACTCCGCATTCACCAACACCTTTAACACCTAGAGGGTTACGATCTGTTCCAGACTCATGATGAATAATTTCAAACTTGGGAACCTCTGTGGCCGTCGGGATGAGATATTCGGCTAAATTTGTCGATTGCGGCATTGCATTATCATCATAAATCATATTTTCGAATAAAGCATGTCCGAGTCCAAGCGTTACACCACCCTGTACCTGACCATCGACGATAAAGGGATTAATAAGCTTTCCGCTATCATGGACAATTAAATAACGATTTATTTTTACGGAGCCGGTACCAATATCAACCTCTAGCTCTACACCGTGAGCGCCATTAGCATAAACCACATTATCCGGCATGAAACTCGACTCTGCTTCGAGCCCTGGGCTGATTCCCTCCGGCAGAGCATAACCCGGAACACCGGCCACAGCGGCAGCAATCTCGCGGAAGGTAACAGCTACTTCGGGGACCCCCTTTACACTCACACGCCCATCTAAAAGTTCTAAATCTGCAGCCGACGCTTCTAACAGGTGGGCTGCAATAGCCAGCACCTTTTCACGTACAGTCACCGCAGCCAAATGGATTGATGAGCCCGCACACACTGTCTGTCTACTAGCGAAACCACCGAAACCTTGCGTAACATTCTGTGTGTCACCATGAACAACTATCACCTCACCTGGTTTTACGCCTAACTGATCGGCAACAAGCTGGGACATAGCCGTCTGAAATCCCTGCCCCATCGCGATTCCACCGGTATAAACGGAGATATTTCCTGAGGTTCCTATTCTTACAATGCCTGTTTCAAACGGTCCGCGGCCGGTGGGTTTTACATAGTTAGCCATCCCAAAACCAAGATAACGACCCTCATCAAGAGCTTTCTGTTTTCGAGAAGAAAAATCAGAAAATTGCATCTCTTTAAGAAGGTCTCTCTGACATTTCATATAGTTTCCGCTGTCATAGACAATTTGCTGTCCCGCTTGCGTTTTCAGGGGATGAGCATAAGGCATGTCCTCTAACTGGATCATGTTCTTCTCGCGTACGGTCGTCCTATCCAGACCAAGCTCATCGGCCAAAAGGTCAACTAGTCTTTCCATTGTAAAACAACCTTGTGGGTGGCCGGCGCCGCGCATCGAAGTTGAGGGCACTTTATTAGTCTGGGCAGTAACAACATTAAGCTCATAGTTCGGTATAATATAGGGGCCGAGGATAGTTGTTGCCGCGCTAAATGGGATATTGAAACCTCTCGCAGTATAGGCACCTTGATCGTGGTACATTTTTCCACGAAGTCCCCGAATTTTCCCCTCATTATCTGCGGCCATTTCGACTTCCCAGATCTGATCGCGTTCCTGAGTAGTAGTGACTAAATGCTCTCTACGGTCCTCGACCCATTTTATCGGGCGGCCTAATAAAATTGCTGCTGCACTTATAATAGCATCTTCTGGGTAGAATAATAGTTTAGGTCCAAACCCGCCTCCTACATTGGGAACAATTACACGTACCTGCGACTCATCGAGTCCAAGCAAAAAGACGATGATACTACGATGAGAATGCGGTGCTTGACAGGAACTCCACATTGTAAATGTTTTGCGGACCTGATCATAACGAGCAATACTACCGCGACATTCCATTGAATTAGAGACACCACGATGTTGATACAATTCTGATGATACAATATGTGCGGCATCAAGAAAGGCCTGCCTCACATCACCATGTCCGAAAGTTAAATCATGCACGACGTTTCCTGAGTCTGTCTGGCGTGAATCAACGGGCGGTGCACCTGCTTGCGCTGAAGATCGTGGATCGGAAACGGTTGGCAAAGGCTCGTAGTCTACTTCAACGAGTAAGACAGCATCTTCAGCGATGTAGCGATTTTCAGCCAGTATTGCAACTATTGGTTCACCCACATAGCAAACCTCATCGCGAGCGAGAATATAAGGGCCAACATCGACCCTTTCGCCAGGTGACGGAAAATTCTCTGGAACCCTCTCTTGAGATAACACTTTCAGCAAATCATCAATGACGTAAACAGCCACAACTCCCTTTAGTTCCTTAGCTGCTGATACATCAATCGATTTAATTTTAGCGTGTGCAAGCTGACTTCTTACAACCGCCAAATGCAACATCCCATCAATCAGGATATCGTCAACAAAAGTTGCCTCCCCCGCCAGCAAGTCATCATCTTCCAGACGCGTTATTTTTTTGCCGACGAATTTGTCGGACATTGGACCTACTCCTTGCCTAGATTTCTTGCCTCAGGACCGTTCAAGAAGCCGAGGGGTTTGTAACCCCCACCATTGTGTCACGAGTCACAATTGACGCCAACTGTTCCTCGCTCCAGTCTTCTGTGCCTTCCGGGCGTTTAGGGATAACAAGATATCGTAAATCGGCCAAACTGTCGTGAACACGTACCGTCATATCCGCAGGTAAGACTGTACCAAATTCTTCTAGAACCGCGCGGGGTTCAATTACAACACGGGAACGATAACTTTTACTGCGATACCAATCCGGCGGCATTCCGAGCACGGCACGTGGATAACAGGAACAAAGGGTACAGACCACAACGTTTTGAACATCTTCCGTATTCTCAACAACAGTCATTTTTGCTGCACCAGCATCAATTCCTAGTTCGGCTAGTGCCTTATTTCCATCATCAAGAAGCCGTTTTTTATAGGCCGGGTCAGTCCAAGCCTTTGCAATCACTTTAGAGCCGTCGGAATTCTCAAGAGATTCAACTTTTTCTTGAGCAACTCTTAGCTCCTCTGGTGTCAAGTGATCCTTTTCCAACAATAACTCCCTGATAGCATAGGTCATAAGCTCGTGGTGGCTGGGCTCCGAATCTTCTATGTTGGGTTGAAATGTAAGATCGTGATCGTGATCGTGATCGTGATCATGTGTCCCGCGTTCATCAACCATATTATGTCTCCTATCCCTTATACTTTTACTGGCAATAGCCAGTGCTCATAAATATCAACATCGACCGTATCTGCATCAGGACCAGAATAATTTTCCCAAACATCAGTTTGTTTAAAACGTACCCGATAAAGTGTTTTTTTAGGTAATCCATCAAACCCATACGCCAACTCCTCAGGGTTTGGAAATTTACCGCAGACTCTCTCAATTTCTCCTACTTTACCACGAATATAATAGGGTGTCCTGCGGTGGCCCGGTGGGTGTGTCTCAATAACCCTAACACTGTCTCCAGGAACAAATATTTCGCTCAATTTCGAACCTCCGCCATCCGCTCGCTTATTAACTTCATACGTTCATCGAGCTCTTTTTCAGTGAATAGACCTTTTTCTAATAATATCATTTTCATGGACTCCGTAGAACGCTCATAGTAGTCCAGATCACTATATAGAGGTTCACCCATCTGTTCCCGTGCACGCCGAGTTTCGTCGGTAACATAAACATGTCTACCAGCTGCCCCTAACGCGTTACTGATAGCGGTGGACAACCTTTCCCAAGGCTTCATTTCAGTGGCCTCAGGATCAATATTCCCAAAGTCTTTTCCTCCAATATCATGATAACCACGGAGTTGCTCTTCTTTATCTAACATAAATATATTCTCCATAATGAGATGTTCTATTTTCTCATAATATGCTCAATCGTCAACAAAACTCGTCCTTTGACCTCGGAGCCAGAGACTTTTATATTTCTCCTTCAATGAATTCGTCAGGGGATAATAACATGAGTAGCGCTGTATTCCGCGATTATGGCCAGAAAGCATTAGATTTAGAGTATGACAATCGAGGACGCTTCCCGGACACTGCTGACTGTAAGGCGGCTCAGGTTAAGGGATCCGATGAAGCAAAAAACACTTTCAACTGTCGGTTGGACATCCGCTTCGGGCCCGATAAAACAGACTTACTAGATATTTACCTTGCTGAAGGCGACACTCCTAACCCCATTCACGTATTTTTTCATGGGGGATATTGGAAATCTAACACGAAAAACGACTTCGGTTTTGTGGCAAAACCATTTGTTCCTCACGGAATTACAACGGTTGTAGTTGAGTATCCACTAATTCCCGCAGTGCGAATGAATAAACTAATAGATCGTTGTAGAGCCGCCATGAATTGGGTTTGGCAGAACGCTGATAGTTTTGGTGGGAACAGAGGTAAAATTACTGTTTCAGGCCACTCTGCCGGCGGCCACATTACCGCCATGATGTTGCAAACAGATTGGCCCACTTATTCTAATGAACTCCCAAAAAATCTTATTAAAGCGGGTTGCAGCATTAGCGGTGTCAGCGATTTAGAACCAGTCAGGCTGTCTTTCCAGAATGACGAACTACAATTTGACAAAAATGAGGCCGCCGCATTTAGTACACTTTACATGGAACCTAGACACCCCGGGCCTTTTTTGGGAGTTGCTGGTGGTATAGAAGGTCCAGAATTCATTCGTCAAACCACTGAACTCATGGATGCTTGGGGTCAGAAAGGGATGGATACAAAATGTTGGATAATGGAGGGTAAACACCACTTTACAACGATCAATCAATATCTAGATGCCGAAAGCGATTTATCGCGAAAGGTCAGGGATTTAACTAATATATAAATCAAAGGTAAATAATTAGCATGTTAAAATTCAAAGTCGGTGAAGCCTCACCTGCAAATACATTCTTCGCAATTTGGATGGCAGAAGCTGCCGGTTTTTATAAAAAAGAAGGACTTGATTTCGGTATCACCAAAATGGTTGGAGGCAGCGAGACTGGTCCGGCACTCTCATCGGGTCATATCCAGCTCATGCACATTGGTATGTCCTCCGTTGTAAGAGCAAACTCTGCCGGTTTTAATATCACCACTATTGGTTCACTGAGTAACGTAATACGTAGTACCTTATTCGGCGCCCCAGGTATAAAAAATACCCAAGACATTAAGGGTAAAACAGTTGGGATAAGCAGCGCCGGCTCAGAGAGTGAATTGTCAACTATTGTTGCTTTACAAAAACTTGGTTTATCGCGGCAAGATATCGAATTTATGGAAATTGGGGTAGAGAGACTTTCATACCTCAAAAATGGTACAGTTGCGGCAACCATGCTAGGTGAACCCCTTCGTAGCCGAGCATTTAGGGACGGCATGCTTCCACTTTGCGACCTTCTGGCTGAGAGAATGCCATGGCTTTATAGCGGCCTCGTTGTCGACAAGGAATATTTGGCTACAAACCGAGAGGCAGTTATGAAATTCATGCGTGCTACAATAAAAGGTAATTACCTAGCTGTCAGTGAACCCGACGATGCTAAAAATGTGATGTCTGATGCTCTAAATATCGACGACCCTGATAGTCTCGAACTAACATATGATAACTTCAAGAAATATACACCCCTTAACGCTGAACTTACAGTTGCTGGTGGTAAAAATATTATGAGAACCATATTAGAGAATGATAACACCGACGACATATGGTATTTTATGGATAAATCTATCCATGAAGAACTGCGTGACAGTGGCTATTTCAAAGAAATGCAGGAGAAGTACAACGTCGACCCGGCTCCATAAGGTTTATTCGAACTTTTCAAAATACAATTTTGTAAACCTGTAAAGGGCTGAGAGCTCAAAAAAAACCTGATCATATATAACTTACAGGAGACTTTAGATACGCCCGCTAGGTAGTTTATCTATATTTATTCTCTTCCAGGAAAACGAATACCCGTAAATTTAACATAGGAAAGTTCCTGCATCGCGTACTTGATACCCTCACGCCCATAACCCGAGGACCCCACACCACCAAAGGGCGTGGTATCCATCCTGAATCTACTTCCTTCATTAATCCAGACAGACCCGACATGAAGTTCTTCAGATACTCTAAAGGCAGTTTCAAGATTGGACGTGAAACATGAGGATTGCAGTCCAAATTCAGAATTATTAGCAATTTGGATTGCGTCATCAAGATCGGAAGCCGGAATGATCACGGCCACAGGACCAAATATTTCTTCGCAAACAACACGCGCACCTGAAGGTGGACGAACTAAGATTGTAGGAAATATAACTGCATTTTTACGTTTTAATGGCAGTGCCGCAACGGCTCCATTCTCGAGCGCTTCATTAACCATCTCCTCCACCCGATCCGCTGCCGCTGCATTAACCATCGGTCCAACATCGGTTGTTTCCAAAGTTGGGTCACCCACGTTCATTCCCTCAGCGGCCTCCACGAAATATTTGAGAAACTCCTCTAATACTGCTTCTTGAACAATAATTCTTTGCGCAGAAATACATTGTTGGCCACTTGCTTCAAATGCTGAAGGTGCAATCCGTTTTGCCGCATCTTTGACATCGGCATCGTCACAAACAATATTTGCAGAATTTCCGCCTAATTCACCAATAAAGGGTTTAGCACCTGCTGCTTTTGCTAAAGCCTCGCCTGCCGCAGTGCCGCCTGTCAGTGTTACTACGGCAACATCCTTGTGCCCGACAAGGTAGCCAGTGACATCACGCCGACAGGCCACAACGTTAACCAAACCATCCGGAACCCCAGCACGGGAAAATGCTTCCGCTATGATTAAAGCCTCACCCACACCCTCAAAGGCCGGTTTTATCACAACTGCATTCCCCACTGCTAATGCTGGAGCAACCTTCTGCATCAAAAGATTTGAAGGCGCATTAAATGGCGTAAATGCTGCAATCACGCCGTGTGGATGATGACGAGTAAACCCAAACCTACCGGCTCCCATTGGCAAGGCATCAAGAGGTAACACTTCACCTTCCATACGCAAAAGTTCTTCAGCACAGAGACGAAGTAATTGCGAAACCCGACCAGCCTCAAATCCGCATGCTCGTTTAGGCTTGCCAAGAGCCCTCATTGTTATATTCGCGATCTGCTCCTTTACCCCATCAACTTCATCAGATGCCTGTCTAAGCCATAACGCTCTCTGGGCAGGCGTAGCCATTTTATTTTCTTCAAATGCTGATCGGGCACTTTTTATGGCTGCATCAATGGTTGCCTCGTTGGCCATCTCAACCGTCGCAACATGGCTTCCATCCCAAGGAGAAAGTAAATCCTCTGTTTTTCCTCCCCCAGCAGTAAATGGTTTCCCACTTATCCAAGGGTGGGCAAGCACTATATCCCCTTTAGACGTCATATCTTTTTCCTATAAAATTATTAAAGCTTAAATAATTCAAATGTCGATTCCGCAAAAATATCCTCTGCTTCTAATTTTCGAGCTGAAATTCCCTGATCAAATGAATAGCGTGTCATGGCAGAAATTTCTTTTTCATTCTCTAGGGCACCATATTTCCAGTGATCTTCGCCCATCAAACTTCGAACTTGCTCAAGTTCATAAACTGGCCATGGCATTGTGTGGGCTAAATGCCCCACCTGTTCCATTTCTTCATAGCAATGCTGTTTTGCCTTTA
>MDTE01078199.1_pt1 | contig 21211 bp, 19 predicted proteins | sample 811231 | NCBI WGS metagenome assembly MDTE01 (sample SAMN05326651, study PRJNA326480) | marine metagenome | isolation source: seawater | place: Indian Ocean: Red Sea | collected 2010
AATTCTTTTTGGATACTTTTTTAAGGCCTGAAGTATAGGTGAGCTAATAATTGGAGCTGAAGACTTAGATTCCTGTTGTTCTTGAGTTGAGTTTTCTAGTTCTCTAAAAGCTTTAGTATCTTCAAGGTTAAGTTGTATGTACATACTTATACCTATTAGGACAACGCTAGCTAAGAAAGGGATTCTCCAACCCCAAGTCATAAAAAATTCTTCAGAAACCATAGCACTGGTAAATATAAAAGCTAAATTAGCTAGAATTACTCCAACCGGTGCTCCTGCCTGAGCATAAGCTCCGTAATAACCTCTTTTGTTATCTGGAGCGCTTTCAGTAACCAATAGCATAGCACCACCCCATTGACCACCTATCGCTAGTCCCTGAGCAAATCTGAGTATTGTTAAAAGAATAGGTGCTGCTACTCCAATCATTGCGTAGGGAGGTAAAAGTCCTATTAGAGTAGAAGATATTCCCATTAAGAGCAGAGCCATAACTAAAGTCTTTTTCCTTCCTATTTGGTCTCCAAAGTGACCAAAAATTATTCCTCCAACAGGTCTGGCTATAAAGCCAGCAGCAAAGGTAAGGAAAGATAAAATATAAGCAGTAGAAGAATCAATTTCACCAAAAAAAACTTTGGGGAAGACCAGGGCAGCGGCTGCCCCATAAAGAAAGAAGTCATACCACTCAATACTGGTACCAGCAAGAGCAGTCAAAGCTACCTTGCGCATATTAGATCTAAGACGACCGATTTCTTGTTTTTCTGAACTAGACAAGGTTTCTCCCCAAAGATTTATAAGGTTAAAGAGTAACAAGAAAGAAAGTGGCTTTCAAATAAGTAAGAAAGATTTAATATCTAGAAATTCTGAAAGCTAATAAAATAACAATCAGGAGAGAGGAATGAAATATTTTTTATTTTCTATTTTATTTATAACTAATCTTTTAGCTGCTGATCCAAGACTAGAATTTGAACAGACAGCTTTAGATAAATATGTTCATTCAATTGATGAATCTTTCAATTATGAAATAGTCAAAACGATTTCTGGTGAAGGAGTGACCACTCATATTGTTGATCTTACTTCACAAACTTTTTTAACTAAAAAAGAAATTAATAGAACTAAATGGAAGCATTGGTTAATTATTGTTATTCCAGAAGAAATAAAACATAGAACGGGTATGTTGATTATAGGAGCAGGAGACAATGATGGAAATTTACCTAAAGGAGCTGATCCAGTAACCCTTGAGTATGCAAAAGCAACTAATTCTGTAGTTGCTACTTTAGGCATGGTTCCTAATCAGCCTCTAACTTTTGCAGGAGAAGAAGAACCACGTTGGGAAGATGCGATTATTGCGTATACGTGGGACAAGTATTTGACTACAGGAGATGAAAAATGGCCATTACGTTTGGCTATGACCAAAAGCGCAGTTGCTGCAATGGATGCAATTCAATCAATCCTAGTAGAAAAGGAGGGAGAAGAGATCTTAAAGTTTGTTGTTTCAGGTGCCTCGAAGCGAGGCTGGACTACTTGGACAGCAGGTGCTGTAGATAATAGGGTAGAAGCAATAGTGCCTGTTGTTATAGATCTTCTTAATCTTGAACCTTCTTTTAAGCACCATTGGAGAGCTTATGGGTTTTGGGCTCCTGCCATACAAGATTATGTTGATATGAAAGTAATAGACTGGTGGACTTCTCAAGAAATGAGATCTTTAATCAAATTAGTTGATCCGTTTAGCGTAAAAGAAAGATTTGAAATGCCTAAATTATTAGTAAATGCAGCAGGGGACCAGTTCTTTCTTCCTACTTCATCCCAATTCTATTTTGATGAACTTCCTGGAGAGAAATATCTTAGATATGTTCCTAATGCAGATCACAATGTATCAAATGGAACAGATGCTCTTGAAACCATCTTAGCTTTTTATGCCAGCATACTAAATCAAGTTCCTAGACCTAAGTTTTCTTGGGAGTTGAGAGAAGATGGAAGCATTAAAGTTATATCTGAATCAAACGTTCAGGAAGTAATTATGTGGCATGCAACTAACGAAACAGCTAGAGACTTTAGGAAAGATACAATTGGAAACAGTTGGAAACCTGAGGTTTTAAAGCCTAATGAAGACGGGTCTTTTATAGGAAATCCAAGTACACCAAAAATAGGATGGAAAGCATACTTCTTAGAAATGACTTACAAAACTCCCTTTGGATTAAACTTAAAATTGACCACCCCAGTAAGAGTGACACCTGACACTCTTCCCTTTGAATACCAGAGCCCTAAGAAGCCAAAAAAAGGTTTTTTGTCTAAATAGTACATACAATAATAAAAGGAGATAAAAATGAGTATAAAAATTTATAACTGTGAAGGATCAAGAGGGGTTAGACCAATTTGGACATTAGAAGAGATGGGAGTGGACTATGAAGTAGAAATGTTGCCTTTCCCCCCAAGGGTTTTTAAACCTGATTATCTAGAAACAAATGTATTGGGAACGATACCTTATCTCGAAGATGGAGATGTGAGAATGACTGAATCTGTAGGTATGTGCCAATATTTTGTCCAAAAATATGGACCTACTGATTTACAAGTACAGCCTGGTGAAGATGATTTTGCAACTTACCTAAATTGGTTAGCTCATTCTGATGCAACTTTAACTTTTCCTCAGACTGTAGTCCTAAGGTATACCCTACAAGAACCAGGGGTAGCAGATGCCGCTGCAGAGGGGTATAGAAGGTGGTTTGTTGCTAGGTTGAGACTACTGGAAAAAACTTTAGAAGATAGGGAATATCTTTGTAGCGACAGATTAACTATTGCAGATATTTGTGTAAGTTATGCTATTCATTTAGCTGGTTCTCTAGGAATAGATCAGGCTTTCAAGCCAAATATTAAGAGATGGACTGATATGCTATTTGATCGAGATGGATATAAAACTGCGGTTGCATATAAATACGAGGAATAATTGACCAAGGTTCTAAAAATATTCTCTTACTTACCTAACCCTAGGGTATGGAAAGCAGTTATTGCTGGAAACTTCTGCGGAGTAAAAGTTGAAGTTATAGGTGACAAACCTAAGGAGTTAGGTAAATGGCTCTGGGATATTAATCCAAGAAAATTAGAAGAAGAAGAGATGACACCAGACAGTGCTCATATGAGGCTAGGCAAAAGAGGGTTTTCAGGAGCCCTCTACAAAACAGATGATTTTCTTAATGCACATCCTTTCGGAACTGTTCCTGCAGCCTTTAGTCCAGAAGAGAATTTAGGTATTTTTGAATCAAATAGTATTTTACGTTCAGTAGCTAGGGCAGGTAAGACCTCAGGCTTGTATGGAAATAATCACTATGAAGCTTCAAGAATCGATAGTTTTCTTGATGCCAATCTAACCTTTGCCAGAGAAGCTCAAGTTTACTTATTAGAAATAGAAACTGTGACGAAAGCAGGATATGAAAGGATGAAGTTAGCATATGAGTTTTATATTTCTGGGTTGGAGCAATCTTTGTCTAACAGCTCTTATATAGCTGGAAATGAATTGACCATTGCTGATATTTCTTTTGTTTGCGATTTTGCTCAATTCTTAAGGGAAGGTCACTATAAGGAAATTTTACGAAGCAAGCACTTTAATTTAATTACTGAGGATGGGCCTAGTGAATTTCCTAAAGTATTTAAACACTTATTAAAGCTTTGTGAACGAGAAGAGTTTTCTTCTGTAATGGGTAATTACTTAGATTGGTACAAAGGTAGTAAAACAGAATGAAGGCTTTCTTAATAATATTTGCTTACTTATGCATTTGGACTACGCCCTTACAAATAATTGGTATCATTTGGGGTTTAATCATTGTCATTAATACAGAACTTACAATATTCTCTTTAACCAATGAGATTTTTCTTAGTGAACAGTTACCTTTGATTTATTCCTTTGTAAAAACTTTGTGGTTTTTGATTTTACCTGATGTATTTGCAAGCTGGCTTTTGGCTTTACCCTTTACTATTCATCTGTTCTTAAAAGGGATGTTTAGTACATGGCTAGGATTGTGGTTACTTCCCATAGCCAAAAGAATGACTTAATCTTAAGGGAAGGTTAGTAATTTTAGAATTTTTAGAGGTAACAAATATGATTTGTATTAAGGCCAACATACCAAATGACGTAAGTGAGATAAATGATGAGCTTAAAGCTATATATCATAGTAAGGATTGTTTTTGTATTTGGGTATTTGAGTCTCGTGAAGACAGAAATAGATTTATGGAAGAAACTATTGGTATGATGCGAGATGAGAGAGAAGTATATTTTGAAACTAATTTTGTTAATGATTAACTAAGGAGGAGATATGTTAAAACTTCATTTTGCACCAAATTCAAGAGCCGGAAGGATTGTTTGGCTTTTAGAAGAACTGGAATTACCTTATGAGATTAATAAGATGGCTTTCCATCCTAAGGATTTAAAATCTGATGAGCATAGAGAAAGGCATCCTCTAGGAAGAGTACCCGTTTTAGATGATGGAGATATTAGAATCTATGAATCTGGAGCTATAGTAGAGTATATATTAGAACGGCATAAGAATGGTGGCCTCAAACCAGAGGTAGATTCTCCCAACTATCCTAACTATCTCCAATGGTTTCATTATTGCGAGGGTATGGTTATGCCTCCTATAAACACTATCATTGTTCAAACCATACTCCTTCCACCAGAAAGACAGGATGAAACGGTTCTTGGACAGGCACAAAGGTTACTTTCTAAGTCACTAGCTCCTGTTGAAGAGGCCTTAGAAGGGAACGATTATTTAATAGGAGATTTTTCAGCAGCTGATGTAATGCTGGGTCATTCCTGTTTTATGAGCAACAGACTAGGTTGTGTAAATGAGGAAATGAAAAATTTAAAATCTTATGTAGAGAGAATTACAGAAAGACCTGCTTTTAAAATCGCTATTGAGATGCAATAAAAATGATTGATTTGAGCTTAAAAGGTAAGCAAGCTGTTGTTACAGGCGCAAGCTTAGGAATAGGAGAAGCGGTCGTTAGACTTTTAGCAGATCATGGAGCTGATGTAACTTTTTGTGCGAGGAATAAGGAAGCAATAAATAAACTTTCTGAATATAAGAGTAAAGCGGGAGGCAAGGTTAAAGGTCTCCAAGCTGATATGGGTGAAGAGAAATCAACAAATGATTTCATCAAGAAAATAGAGTCCTCAGGAAAAACAGATATTTTAATAAACAATGTAGGGGCTTCTCCTTCAAGAAACTTTCTTTATATGACTGATGATGATTGGAGATCATTACATGAACTAAATTTGTTATCAGCGGTTCGATGCACCAGGGCCTTTCTACCGCATATGAGAGAACAGAAGTGGGGAAGAGTAATCATGGTTTCAAGTTCTGCAGGTAAATATCCTGGAGCTGCTCTAGTGGATTATGGTGCTACTAAGGCAGCAATGATTTCTATAAGTAAGTCCTTATCAAAGAAATATGGACGTGATGGAGTTCTTATAAACTCTGTTCTGCCTGGATTAATACACACAGCTATGTGGGAGAGAGCTGCAAACGAAATTGCTGAATCAATGGGAACAGACGCCGAAACAGTAATTGAAAATAATGGAAAGGGAGTTCCTGTTGGGCGGTATGGTACTTCTGAAGAAGTAGCTGCCTTAATAGTTTTTCTTTGCTCAAATGCAGCTTCATACATAAGTGGAACTTCCATTGAGGTTGATGGAGGTCAAGCAGGTCATATATAAGATTTAGGAGTAAATATGGAATTAGGAAAATTAGGAGTTTGGTACTTTTTTGATGCAATGTCTTCACAGGATGCTGCTGAAGCAGCTAGAAAAATTGAGTCTCTAGGCTATTCAACTCTATGGATTCCGGAAACAACTGGTAAAAATCCCTTGGTATTGAGCTCTTGGCTTTTAGCAAATACAGATAAATTAAATTTAGCTACTGGTATAGCTAATATTTATCATCGCGAGCCTGGAGTCACTCTCGCTGGTCAAAAGACTCTAACAGAACAATCAAATGACCGCTTTCTGCTCGGACTCGGAGTATCACATAAACCTCTAGTTGAGGGAGTAAGAGGTTTAGAGTATGGACCTCCAGTTGCTACTATGAGGAAGTACTTAGAGAACATGAAAAGCTCTCCTTATTCAGCATCAGCCCATGAAAAAGAATCACCAACGGTGATAGCAGCTTTAGGACCAAAAATGTTAGAACTTGCTGCGGAGATGTCAGAGGGAGCTCATCCTTACTTTACTTCCCCAGAGCATACTGCAATGGCAAGAGAACGATTAGGTAAAGAACCTTGGCTTTGTGTCGAACAAAAAATTGTATTGGAAGAAGATGCCACTAAAGCACGAGAAGCTGCTAGAAAGGTTTCTCTTATTTATCAGTCACTTCCTAATTATAGAAATAATTGGAAAAGAATGGGGTTGACTGATGAAGATATAGACTCACTAAATGATAAGTTTATTGATACAACGTTTGCTTGGGGTTCTAGTTCCAAGATAAATGAAAGAATAAAAGAACACTTTGATGCTGGAGCTGATCATGTTTGCATTCAACCAGTAAATCCAGACGGTGATATGACAGCTTTACATTGGGAATGTCTTGAAGCTTTATCTCCCTAAAATCTTTATTTTATGAATGGTTTTTGCCATTGTAGAAAAGTTCAATTTAAAGTTGAAACTGGTAAACAGGATATTCTTCAAGGTATCTATAGGTGTGATTGCTCGTTGTGTACTAAGAAAGGAATAATCATGAAAGCAATACCTAAAGAAGACTTCCAGCTACTCAAAGGGAATCAGTTCTTATCTACCTATAAATGGAACAAGAATATAGCAGAGCATTTTTTTTGCAGTATATGTGGAGTTTACACTCATCATAAGAGGAGAAGAGATCCCAGTCAGTTTTCTATAAACATTTCATGTATAGAAGATTTGGAGTTACCTGAGACCAAGGAGATTGAGATGATTAAAGGATCTGAACATTCTTAAGAGAAGAACCTATATAAATGATTACTGATCCCATTTTCTATTTCTTGGCTGTGATAGCTGTTTTTCTTCAAGGGATGGCAAAGGGCGGTTTTGCAGGATCTATGGCCTTACTCGCGATACCATTAATGTCTCTTTCTGTTCCAGTTTTTCAAGCTGTAGCCATTCTATTGATACCATTAATATTCATGGATTTTGTTACAGTATTTCGTTACAGGTCAAGTTGGGATTGGGGAATAGTAAGGTTTATAGTGCCTTTAACTTTTATTGGGGTGTTAATAGGCACAGTTCTTTTTAAATATATATCTGAAGATCATATTCGCGTTGTTATAGGTTTGATAGCTCTATGGTTTGGATTGGATTATTTCATAAGAGGCACAACTAAAGAGCCTAAGGAACCCACAAAATTAGGAGGATATATCTGGTCAACCATAGGAGGGTTCACAAGCTTCTCTATCCATGCAGGCGGATTACCTATAAGTTTTTATCTTTTGCCTCAAAAACTAAATAGAATTGTCTATGCAGCATCAACTGGATTAATATTTCTCTTTTTAAATTTATTTAAAATCTTTCCTTATTATTACCTAGGACAGTTAACAATTTCTAATATTTATACTGCTTTAATTCTACTTCCTTTAGCTCCTTTGGGGGTCTATTTTGGAGCATATATGGTAGATAAAGTAGGTCAGAATTGGTTTTATAAAATAAGTTATTTTTGTTTAATTGTAGCTGGTTCAAAGTTTGTTTATGATGGAAGGAACTTATTACTAACCTAACTCTTTTTTAAATTCTTTTCTAGCTTGATCAATTGATAGTTTACTAAATGTAATCACATCATTTGGTCTTAATTGACCTAGAGAAGATATATCGGTTAACGCAACTTGCAGTATCCTGGGATAACCTCCTATCGTTTGGGAATCACACCCCAAAATTATAGGGAAGCCTCCATCGGGACATTGGATAGTACCAATACTTACAGGACAACTTACTAATTCTCGTTGTTTTTTTAAATTAAGTTCAAACCCCTTTAACCTATTACCCATTCTATTTGATTCACTAGAAACTATAAATTTTTTAGAGAATATAATTTCTTGTGACTTCTGATCTAAAAAGTCAAATTCAGGACCCTTGATAACTTTTAGTTCCCATTCATTTGAGAAATGCCTTACTGGTTCTGAGTAATTGTAGTTAATATCCTTTTTGTAATTCTTAGTCTCCTTGGTTTTTATTATTAGTCCTTTCTCCAATGGAGAGCCATTAATCCCTCCTAATTTTGCGGGTATGTAGGTAGAAGTGCTGCCCAAAAACTTGTTAGCTATTATATCTTCAGATAATGAAATGTAACTTCTGCAACCTGTTAAGCAATTACTTAAAACTAGTGTATCTTCTGAATTAACTGCATGTACTTTATTCAATTCAATTCTTTGATTATTAATAAGTGGATTCATGTCCGCACCTGTTATCGCTAAGGCCATAGGCTTTAGAAATTTTAGATGTGGTCCACTTAGAGTACATTCTATTGCTGCTGCGCTAATATCTTTGTTCAATAGTCTATTGGCCAGACTAAAAGAATATTTATCAGCAGGTCCAGATTCAGGTACTCCTAAATGGCTCCATCCAATTCTTCCAAAATCTTGAATGGTAGTCTGCAGACCTGATGACAGTACTTCAATACTCATTCTTTTGGTCATTAAGGATGCTTTCAAATTCATCTTTGTTAATAGGGTGAAAATTAATCTGTTTATCAGGAAGAATTTGAAATGGGTTATCAAGGTCGGGATTAAATAAATTAATCGGCGTCCTTCCAAGGATATTCCATCCTCCTGGACCTCCTAGGGAATATATACCTGTTCTATTATTTGATATCCCTATTGATCCAGGTAATAAATTTTTTCTGGGCTCAACTCGTCTTGGAACTCGAAGATTTCTGTCAACATCCCCTAAATAAGCAAAACCAGGAGTGAACCCAATCATTTTTACTGAGTAAGTTTTGGAGGAATGAATTTGAGCTATTTCATCTATGGACAGTGAACATAAAGAAGATATTTCCTTTATATCTAATCCATATTCCTCTGAATACAGAACAGGAATATCTAGTTTAAGTCTAGTTTTTATTTTATTGGATGGTTTAAACTTTTCAAATTCAGAGAAAAGGTTTTCTGTTAGTTCTTCACTAGTCAAACGGCAGAAGTCATATTTTATTGATAAAGATTTTTCAGATGCTGTAAAGACGGCACCTTCAATGTTTTCTCTTAGGTGTTGTGATAAGGAAAGAAAGAAGGAACTTGTATCAGAAAATTTTGAATCATCTTTTAAAGATACCAGTAATATATTTTCTGAGAATTCAGAGACAATAAATTCCTTTGTATTAATCAAGACGACTTAATAATAATTTTTTCTTGGATCAACATATCGTTAATCTCTTTTAATGTCTTAAGAGTATCTTCATTATCACCATGGATACAAAGTGTTTCAGCTTTCATTTTAATTCTCTTTCCAGTAATTGTTGTTACTTCTTCATTGATAACAATGTCTCTTGTTTGGTTAATCTTGTCATCAAGTGATGTTAGCAGTGCATCTTCTTTTGTCCTATCTACCAAGCTGTAATCATCATTATAAGCTCGGTCAATAAATGCTTCCGGTATAAACCTTAAACCTTTTTTGATAGTTAAAGTTTCAAGAAGCGAATTAGTTGGACCAATAACAGATAGATCATTATCGAACGAAGAAACAATTTTTAAAAATAGATTTGCAAGATGCTCTTTTTTAGCTGCATCGTTATAGAGCTTTCCATGAAGTTTTATATGGTCTGGTTTGTAAGATAGTTTTTTTGAGACTTTAAAGAATAATTCTATTTGTTCAGTTATAGATTTCTCTAGTTTATCAGAATTTATATTGATCTCTTTTCTTCCAAAACCTGTCCTATCAGGATAAGAGGGGTGAGGGCCTGTTGAAATATTTAGGTCTTTACAGGACATCATAATTGATTGAATACTGTCAAAATCTCCTATATGACCTCCACAGGCTATACTGCAAGAACTTATGTGTTTCAGGATATTAAGTTCGTTGTTAAGCTGATTTTTATTTCTAAATTCACCTAGATCAGCATTAATATCTATTGATTTCATAAATAGTAAAAATCATTCTTTAGAAAACTTTGGGTAAGTTAATTTTTTATATCTCTAAAATTAGGTTTTCTTTTCTCAACAAATGCAGAAACACCTTCCTTAAAATCTTTAGTATCAAGCCTAACTCGTTGGGTGTTTTTCTCATAATCTAGTTGATCACTTAAAGAGCTAGATAAAGAATTGTCATGAGCTTTAACAACAGATTTAAGTCCTTCAATAGGCCCATTAGCTATTTTCTCAGCAATTTTTGTACAATGAGTTATTAAGTCTTCATCTGCAACACAGTCCCATATTAATCCCCACTCTTTTGCTTCTTCTGCAGAAACGTCTTCACCAAGTAATCCCATTCCATTTGCCCTTGCTCTTCCTATTAAGTTAGGTACAAACCAAGATGCGCCTACATCAGGAATTATTCCTAAGTTAGGACCAAACACTAGTTTGAACTTTGCAGATTTACTAGCTATAACTAGATCACCAGATAGCGCAAGACCTACTCCTCCTCCTGCAGCTATTCCGTTAACTGCATTGACAACAGGTTTATTTGATTGGGTTATGGCTTTCACTAGCGGATTAAAGGCATTTTCCATGTTATTTGCAGCAGCTTCTCCAGGTGAAATACCTTTAGGGTTTGGCCACCCCCCATCAACAAGATCTGCTCCAGAACAAAATCCCCTGCCATTACCAGTTAGCAAGACGGATCTGACTTCTTTGTTCACTTTTGCATCATTAAAAGCTTCTAAAAGTCCCAAGATCAAATCTGCATTCATTGCATTAAGAACATCGGGTCTATTTAGTCTTAGAGTTAGAACTCCTGATTTACTAAGATCTTTTTCAATTACTTCATTCATTATATTTTTTCCTTTAATCAAATTGTTTTTCTGCACTAGCAAATAGTAAATAAAATAGTCCTCCAAAGAAAGTAACTCCTGCTGTTACATAAAAGACTGCATCCCATGAACCAGTAGCATTTAATATTAAGCCCGTTAAATAAACCCCAACAATCCCTGGAATTGCCCCAAGCATATTAGTCATTCCCATAAGAGTTCCTGTGTACTTTGGACCTATATCAGCGTGATTAACAATGAAGCCTCCAGCAGCCATTCCAGAGAAAGCGTTACCAAGGCACATAATGGCAATGACAACACTCACGGTTTCAAAGGAAGGTATAAATAAAAGACATACTCCCGCACCTCCAAAACCTATTGTGTTGCAGAGTTTTCTCACTGTAATTAATTTGAGCCCTTTTCTTAGCAGGAAATCTCCAAAATAACCCCCTACATTCATAAAAATAAGAGATGAAACATGAGGCAGCATTGCAACAAGCCCAACGGATTTGAAGTCTACCCCCAAGCCTTCACTAATAAAAAGAGGCAACCAAGATAAGAAGACAAAAAGACTATAATTACTACAAAGATGAGCTACTCCTATGGCCCATAAAGGGGTATTGCTTATAAGCCTTTTCCAAGGCGGTCTATCTGAAGTTTCCGAAGTAGGAGCATTAGATTCAATGAATTTTAATTCTTCTTCAGAAATATCAGGGTGATCCCTAGGTGTTGAACTTACCATTCTGTTCCAAAAGAAATACCAAACAAAGCCTACTGCACCAAAAATATAAAAGGACCATTCCCAACCTAATTTAATAACAATTATAGGGGTTACAATTAAAGCAAAAGCCGTTCCAATAGGTATGCCGCTATTCGTAACAGCTACTGCTCTAGCGCGTTCATTTAATGGAACCCATCTTGCGTAAAGGCTGTGCCAGCCTGGAAAGGTAATACCCTCTCCAAGGCCCATTCCAATTCTTGCAAGAACAAGAATATAAAATCCGGCATAAGTTGCCAAAGGAGTAAGTATGGTAAAAATTGACCAAATTATTAACCCATAACCTAAGACTAACTTAGCTCCAAACTTATCTGAAAGAGATCCACCAAGGATTTGAGTAAAAATATAGCCAAAATAGAAGGATGTTAAGATCAAGCCTGTTCTTTCATAATCCCACCCCATTTCTTGTGCCATAGGTATTATGGTTATCGAAATATTAACTCTATCTATGTAGCAGATAAATACAGCTAGAATAGTTAATCCAATTACTTTTAATCTTGTTGGCATAAACCCATTAAATCAGCGAATAAAAGAAACGTACAGGATTCATAACGAATTACAAAATTAAATTTCAATTTATTTTTATTATGATAACTTAATCCACATTGTTGAGAGGGGGAAAGTTATGTCAGAGGAAAAGTTGTTATTAGAAGACATAAGAATAATAGATGCTGCGAGTTTTATAGCTGGGCCAGCTGCAGCTACAATAATGTCTGACTTCGGAGCAGAAGTAATTAAGATAGAACCACCCGTTGTTGGTGATAGCTTAAGATGGTTAATATCTAGAAGTAAAATGCCTGAGGGCCCAGAAAATTATTGTTGGCAATTAACTTCTAGAAATAAAAAAAGTTTATCTCTTAACCTTAAAAAAAAGGAAGCAAATAAAATCCTTATTGATTTAGTAAAAACAGCTGACGTGTTTATAACAAATATGCCTTTTCCAATTAGAGAGAGGTTAAATATAACGGCTGAAGATATTATGCCTCTCAATGAAAGGTTAATTTATGCATCAATGTCAGGTTATGGAGAAGTAGGGCCTGATGCGAATAGAACTGCATATGATTCTCTAGCTTGGTGGGCTAGAACAGGTTTAATGGATTTTGTGAGACCTTCTTCGGTTTCTCCTCCGGCTTGGTCAACTCCAGGTATGGGAGACCATCCAACAGCCACAGCCTTATTTAGTGCAATCATGACAGCCCTTTATAGAAGAGAAAAGACGGGAAAAGGAACTGAAGTATCTACCTCTTTAATGGCTAATGGAGCTTGGTCTAATGGCTGTTTCATACAAGGGGCTCTAATGGATGTAGAGTTTGCAGATAGGACTTCACCACCCCCTAAGCATCCATTTGGAGATATCTATAGCACTTTAGATGGAAGAGAAGTAGCCCTTGCCATGGTTGATGCAGCAAAGGAGTGGCCAAAATTGGCTGAAGCCTTTAATAGAGGCGATTGGTTAATTCAAGAGGAGTTTATTGGAGAAGGTCTAGTAAATAATCAAGAGGAGCTTAGAAGAGAGCTTTCGGATGAATTCAAGAAAAGGAATACTGAGGAAGTAAATCAATCCCTTCGGGATTCCGGTGTAACCTATGGATTTATTGGCAGGATTACTGACTGTCTAAATGACAACCAATTTCTTGAAACTGAAACTCTGGTTCCCATGAAACATGAGAGAATGCCAGGCTTATATACAATAAATAGCCCTTTTAGGATTAAAGATGAAGAAAAAAAACAACCTTATCGTGCCCCTGAACTTGGAGAGCATTCTAAAGAAATACTTAGCAGCTTAGGTATGGATGAAGATAAAATAAATAAACTAAAAGAAAATGGAGTTATAGAATTTTAACTATGAGTAATTGGGAAGACATTTTTAATTTTGATGTTCAATTATCTGATGAAGAAAGACTTATTAGAGATAGTACAAATGAGTTCTGTCAGAAATCATTAATGCCTAGGATTCTAGAAGCCAATAGAGATGAAATCTTTGATAAAGATATTTATAAAGAATTAGGAAATCTAGGATTATTAGGAGCTCCCATTAAGGGATATGGCTGTGCAGGAACTAATTACGTCTCCTATGGGCTTATTACTAGAGAGATTGAGAGAGTAGATTCTAGCTACCGTTCAGCTTATAGCGTACAAACTTCACTAGCAATGCATCCAATTCATAAATTTGGTTCTGAAGAACAAAAGGATCATTACCTTCCAAAAATGGCAAAAGGGGAAATGATAGGCTGTTTTGGTTTAACTGAGCCTGATGCTGGATCTGACCCTGGAAGTATGAAATCTACTGCAAAGAAAACCAAAGGTGGATATAAACTTTCTGGTTCTAAAACTTGGATTACAAATTCACCAATTGCCGACCTGCTAATAATCTGGGCTAAGGATGAAGAGGGATTATTGAGAGGTTTCATAGTAGAGAGGAAAGATAAAGGCCTTGAAACACCTTATTTAAAAGGAAAATTTTCTTTGAGAGCTTCAGCTACAGGGCAGATATTTATGGATGATATTTTTGTTCCCGAAGAAAGAGTTTTACCAAATGTAAATAGCTTTAAAGGACCTTTTTCATGTTTAAATATGGCTAGATATGGAATTGCATGGGGAGCTATTGGCGCTGCTGAGTTTTGTTGGCATGCTGCAAGAAATTATTCATTAGACAGAGAGCAGTTTGGAGAACCATTGGCTGCAAAACAAATAATTCAAAAGAAGCTTGTAGATATGCAAACAGAAATTACGCTTGGACTTCAATCTTGTTTGCGTGTTGGCCAATTAATTGATCAAGACAAGATGATCCCAGAGATGATATCTCTAATAAAAAGGAACAATTGTGGTAAGGCTTTGGATATAGCTAGGGCATCTAGAGATATTCATGGAGGTAACGGGATATCAGACGAATTTCATGTCATAAGGCACGTAATGAACTTAGAGGCTGTAAATACTTATGAAGGGACGCATGATGTCCATGCCTTAATCTTAGGAAATCTTCAAACAGGTATTAACGCTTTCAATTAAAAAAAACCCAGGATATACCTGGGTTTTTTAAACTCTTAACTTCTAATTAAAAGTTAAGCCTAAAAGTAGCTCCATATACCCTAGGCTCTGTTAAGAAGTAATTGGTATACATACCTGAAGTATCAGATGTTACATAATGACCTGTAACATTATCTTCATCAGATAAATTTCTTACCCAAGCTCTTAAACTCCAATTACCATCAGCATCTTGCAACATAAGAGAGAAATTTAATTGATCCCAAGAATCAATTTTGTCCCAACTTCTATTGAATTCTCTAGCAAAACTTTCATCTTGCATGTAGTAATCGAATCTAGCAGTTAAGTCCATTCCTTCAGATGGATACCAAGTTTTTTGGATTCCAATCTTTATAGTATATTCAGGAGCGTTTGGAAGAGCATTTCCTTTAATATTTGTTAATTTACCATCACTTGTAGGTACTCCAATGGCGTTAAGGAAAGTTCTCGACATATACACAGGTACACCACTTGGAGAAATGGTATTAGGGGCTGGTATACAAGCTCCGAGTCCACCACAAATGGCAGCAGCTCCTACAGCACCAGCTGCATTAGCTACATATTGAACTCCTGTAGCACTTCCGCTATCTATGTTTTTCAAGACTATCCAGCTTGAGTCACCTTGAGCTCTGTCCTTTGGATCTAAAAGCATATTGTCTGCAGCTTTAGTTTCTAGCCAAGAAAACATCACATCAACTAGGATATCTGGATCAAATTCAGGAATGAATAACATTTCTAATTCAGCACCTTGTATGTCAGCATCTACATTGACGTTAACTGATGAGTTATTGATTATTTTGTATATCTGAAGCCCTTTATAGTCATAAGAGAAGTAAGAGCCATTAAGCTGCATTCTTCTATCTAGTAGACTGGTTTTAAAACCTACTTCTATAGCATCCACCTTCTCACTATCAAATACTCTTGGAGTATCTAAAGGAAAGGAGTCATTAATAGCAGGGTTGAACCCTCCAGGCTTAAATCCTTTTGAGAAATTTAAGTAAGCCATAGTATCGTCATCTATTTTCCAGTCTAGACCGACTTTACTTGTTGATTCTTCCCAAACCGCTTGAGTAGGACTGCCACTTAAAATACGTGACTCGTTATAACCGGGTGTAGGGGGTACTTGCAATAAAGCTCCTACTACCTGAGCTGCTCCTGTTGGATCTCCTCCTAGAGTAGCTAGAGTAGCTGCATCTACAGCAGATTTAACATTGTAATAATTTAATAAAGAACTTGCTGCTGGGCACGCATTACTTTGTGCACCAGTTAAAATTGCTCCGGCATTTGCAACAATATCAGTTAAGCAACCGGTCAGCGAAGATCTAACCCAAGCAGCACCAGGTAGTCCAAGAGCTGGACCTAAGTTAGCAGCGTTTGCTAAAGACGACCTGTCTCTAGTCCACTTATCATCTTCATTTTTTCTATAACCTACTGTCAGTCTAAGTGAATCTGATAAGTCCATGTAAACTTCACCAAAATAAGACTCTCGGTCTGCATAAGACCAAGCATCATTATGGAAGAATCCAGGATATAGTTGAGGCACTCCTATTGGAGCAAGTCCATAAAGAGAAATGAAATCAAGTGAATTTGAATTTACGTAATAACCGCCATGGCTTTCACTTTCAGTTTGATTCATTCCTAAAACAAAATTTATTTTTCCATCTAGATTAGATTGTACTTTTATCTCTCCATAATCTGTTTCAGAAAAGTCCGTATAGGATTTATCGTAAGAGTAAACTCTGTTATAGCTTCCTATAGAATCTCCTCCAAGAACCCCAGCTGTACCAAGTTGTTCACAGCTAACACCACATGAAGTCCCTGATACAGGGATCATAAGGTTCGTTCCAGTTAAAGCATTTGGAGTAGGCGGAACCGTATTGAAGTTAAGGGGTGTAAACGAAGGACCAACATCCATATTGTAGTCTTGTTGCGAATCTAAAGTACCTTCAGCTTCTGCATAGTTAAGCGTGAAAGTATAGTTGCCTATATCTTGAGTGATAGTTAAATAAGTTTGCTTACTTTCACTATCAAATATGGGTTCAAAATCAGAATGCATTTGACGTAGGTTCATGTTTGATGGTCTAGGGTATTGATAAAGACCTAGCGCATTAAGGGCTGTACTGTTTTGACCTAGTGGGAATATGCCCCCAAAAGAAATATACATGGTCCCTGTTGAAGAGCCTGGGTTTATGCCATCTCTACCAAATTGATCAGAAAGACACCCATAGGTAGGTAAAGGGTTTTCCTTACAAATTTGGTTAGTTATTCTTGCTCTATCACTATTTTCATCATACGACTGATGCATCAAATCTATTGATGTGCTGTCTCCTTCCCAACGAAGACTTACTCTGTAGTCTTCTTGATCTCTCCCATCAATGTCTCCATCTGATAACTCAAAAAGGTTTTCGGTGTATCCATCCCTCTCAAGAGTGCTTCCTGCTACTCTCATAGCCAGTTTTTCACCGATCGGTAAGTTAACTGCATACCTAACTCTTTGATGACTATAATCACCAATCTCAGCTTCAAAGTAACCACCAGGAGATCCCATTTCAGGTTTCTTGGTAATAAAGTTAACCACTCCACCAGTTGCATTTCTACCATATAAAGTTCCTTGAGGCCCTCTTAAAACCTCTATTCTTTCCATATCGTAGTATTCAGTAGTAACAAGGTTACTCACTATGGGGATATCATTGACATGAGCTGAAACACCCGCTTCTCCAGTACCTGCAGTAACAAGCCTTCCAATACCTCTTATAGAAAATGAATTTCCACTAAAATTAGTATTTGTAAAACTTACGTTAGGGACATTTAGCTGAATGTCGCTTGTATTAATAATTTGTCTAGCTTCTATTCCATCAGCTGAAAAAGCTGTTACAGCCACTGGAACTTCTTGAAGACTTTCTTCAGTTCTACGAGCAGTAACAATTACTTCTTCTATGCCCTGGTCAACTTCATCTTCTGCAATAATGGTAGAAGATAAGCTTGTGCCAACTAGAAGGGTTACTCCAATAAATAAACAGTTAAATTTTTTCATGTTATTTTCCTTAATTTCATCAATTAGAATATATTATAGGGAAGATATTTAGAGCTTAAATTGATCTAAACGTCTCCTCTTTTTAATAAATTTTGCGTAATCTTATGGAATAATTAATGAAAATCAACAAAAAATATTTTTTATCTGCACTTTTAACTTTCTTTTTGATCAGTTGTTCAGATGAAGAAATCTGCTTAGAAGCAGATGTAGTACTTACTAATGGAAAAATCTACACTCTAGATGAACATTTTCCAATAGCAGAATCTCTAGCTTTTTTGAATAACTCTATAGTATTTGTAGGAAATAACTCTTCTTCAAAATCGTATCAGTGCGGTTCAGCAAAAACTATTGATTTAAAAGGGAATTTTGTTTACCCAGGCTTCGTAGATTCTCATGCACATTTAAAAGGCATAGGAAGAAGAGAAAATTCTTTAAATTTACAGGGTATTGATAGCCTGAAAGAGATGTTAACTAAAGTAGAAATTTATTCAAACAACGTAGAATCAGGCAAATGGGTAGTTGGAAGAGGATGGATAGAAAAAGTTTGGCCTGAAAAAAGATTTCCAAATAGATATGACCTAGATAAATTTTCTAAAGATAAGCCAGTAATCCTTGAAAGAGCCGATGGCCATGCCGTAGTTGTAAATAGTTTAGCTCTTAAATTAGCTGACATAGATTCTAAAACTCTAGATCCGCATGGTGGCATGATAATGAAAGGTAATGATGGAGAGCCTAATGGGATGCTTATAGATAAGGCAACTTTACTGGTTGAAAAACTTATTCCTAGCAGATCAAGACAAGAAGAAAAGAATGATTTAGAAGTAGGTATTTCTAAAAATATCTCTCTTGGATGGACACAAGTTCAAATAGCAGGTGGCACCTTCTCTGATCTTGAAATTTTAGAAGAAATTAAAAATGAAGGAAATTTAAAGCAGAGGGTCTATTTAGCTGTAAGCGAAGGGGAGCCAGCAAATCGTTTATTGCAAACAGGGGCTATTCTTGACCCAGATCATATGCTTGTTACCAGAGGAATTAAGCTTTATGCCGATGGAGCCTTGGGATCAAGAGGCGCTGCTTTATTAAGTAAATATGAAGATTATGAGACTAAAGGCTTACTGATTTTTAAAAAAAAGGAGATTATTCCAATACTAACAAAAGCCCTTGAAAAAGGTATCCAAATACAAACTCATGCTATAGGAGATAGAGGAAACAGAGTCACATTAGACTGGTATAGGGAAGCTTTTGAAACAATAAGCCCTGATAAAAGAAAAATAGCTAAACCTAGATGGAGGGTAGAACATGCACAGATCATAAGCAAAGAAGATCAATTGAGATATAAAGAAATGGATCTTATAGCTTCTATGCAACCTTCACATGCTATTGGCGATCTGCATTTTGCTCCATCAAGACTAGGTATGGATAGAGTGAGTGATGGTTACGTATGGAGGAATTTAATTGATTTAGGAGTCTTAATAGCTGGTGGTTCTGATGCCCCGGTAGAAATAGGAGATCCACGAATAGAATTCTATGCTGCTATAGCAAGAAAAGATCTAGATGGATTTTACGATGAGGGTTGGCACCTAGAACAAGCTGTAACAAGAGAAGAGGCATTGAAGATGTTTACTATATGGCCAGCTTATGCAGCTTTTCAAGAAGACATAAAGGGAACCCTAGAAGTTGGAAAACTGGCTGATCTAACAATTTTTTCTAAAGACATAATGACTATTGCCCCTGAAGAAATACTTAATGCCGAAGTAGTCATGACCATAGTCAATGGAAAAATAGTTTTTAATTAAAAAAAGAGGCACCTAAGTGCCCCTTTTTTAAGTTTTCGGATCTATTAAAAGTTCATTCCTACTTTAAAGTAGTAAAAAGCTCCATTAAATCCAAGAGGAGAAGCTTCAGGATATTCCCATCCTAGAATCAAACCTCTCTTTTCTTTATCAGGATAGTCATCAAAAGCGTTTTGAGCACCGAAAGTAAGAGTGTAATCACCTAAATCTCTTGATACTTCAAGGTCGATGGTAGACATGTCACTAATGTAACCTCCACCGCCTCCCCATTCTTCTGTGAACCATTCATCAACCCAGTTCATTCGACCTAGAATTCTCCAGTCACCAGTATTATGAACAGCTGATAGATTCCATCGTTTTCCTGGAAGAAGTTTTTCTAACTGATCAATTCTACCTGAACCTATTAAGCCCCCAGTTCTATCAACTTCTGTTTCAACATCACTGTAAACAAATGTAAAAGAAGTATTTCCATTAGCTATTTCAGTATTGTAAGTAGCAACTATGTCAAAACCATCAGTCGTTGTATCAAAGTCGTTTACATAAAACCTGAAATTAGTTAGATCGCCAGCACCTGGAACTCCCAGAGATTGCAGAAGAGCAATATCGGCCGCTGTAATAGAGATATCATCTCCTTGAGTAATACGATCTTCTAATTCAATACTATAAAAATCAAAAGTTACATTTAAGGCATCTGTTGCATCCCAAACTAAACCAAAGCTGGTGTTTGTAGATTCTTCAGGAGTTAGCTCTTTACCTCCATAGTAAACGGAAACAGGGTTAGTAGGAGCTAGAGTACCTTTTTGATACAAATCACCTCCTGCGTCTGCAACCGTAGATATATTTGAAATATTTGCTTGGCCAGGTGTCGGAGCCCTGAAGCCTGTGCTTGTAGTTCCTCTTAAAGAGAGCTTATCAGAGGCCCTGTATAGGAAAGACAGTTTGCTATTGCTTGTAGACCCAAAAGTATCAAAGTCTTCATAACGCAAAGCCAAACCCATAAGCAGTTGTTCTGATACGTCTGCTTCTAAATCCACATAAAGAGCAAGGTTACTTCTATCCCAAGTTCCAGCCATACTTGGAGAAAAGCCTCCAAATCCATTAGACCCTATCCCAAAACCTTGTTTGAAGTATGGACCTATTTCCCAGCTTTCTTCATTACCCGAGATAACAGTAAATTGCTCTTCTCTAAACTCTAAACCGTAAGCAACGTTTAAGTCAGATGCAAAACTTTCAACTGCAACTGGCTTGATAAAATCAATGTTAAAGTTTTTTTCTAATTGAACATAACTCCCAGGATTAAATTCTTTTGGAGTATCAGGACCAAGCGAAGCATTAACTGTATTCATAATAAAATAGTCAGCTTGGTTTTCACCCACGCTAACACTTACATCCCATGTAGTTCCTGAATCAGTTGTTCCAGTTACACCGGAAGCAATACTCCAGTCCATTACATCTCCACCAAAACTTGGAGTAAATCCTCCTGGCCACATTTCATTAAAGACAAAACAATTCGGATTGGCCTTTATGGCTGCTAACGCTGTGTCCGTTGATGAACCAGCTCCTGAAGCAGGAACAGGAACAACTGGACAAGTCCTTGCTGCACCAGTTGTAGCCTCTGCTACATCACCAACCAATCTTGTTGCACCTCCATCTGTAGAGAATACTCCACCCCTGTTAGTTG
>MDTE01049182.1_pt1 | contig 21208 bp, 20 predicted proteins | sample 811231 | NCBI WGS metagenome assembly MDTE01 (sample SAMN05326651, study PRJNA326480) | marine metagenome | isolation source: seawater | place: Indian Ocean: Red Sea | collected 2010
CATTCTAAACCACAAATATATATGAAACTTTTGTTAAATCAAGTAAAACAGTTTCTAAATCATGCAAAAAAACAGTTACAATTACGATGAACTAATTTCGTGTGGGGAGGGAAAATTATTTGGTGAAGGAAACGCCAAGCTTCCATTACCACCAATGTTAATGTTTGATAGAATAACAGAAATAAAAAAAGATACTGGTGAATTTAATAAGGGATTTATCAAAGCTGAACTCGATATTAAAGACAACCTGTGGTTTTTTGATTGTCATTTTAAAAAAGACCCAGTTATGCCAGGTTGTCTTGGCTTAGATGCGATGTGGCAGTTGGTAGGATTTTACCTAGGATGGATAGGTGAGCCAGGAAAAGGTAGAGCTTTAGGTGTAAATTCTGTAAAATTTACTGGTGAAGTATTAAAAAATGTTAAAATGGCAACTTATGAAATTAATATGAAAAGAATTTTAAAAAAAGAGGGAACTGCAGTAGGATTAGCAAATGGAATTTTAAGTGTAGATGGTAAAATAATTTATACTGCCGAAAATTTAAAAGTAGGATTGTTTAAATCATGAAAAGAGTTGTGGTAACTGGAATAGGAGTAGTTTCTTGTTTAGGAAATAATCAAGAGGAAGTGTATAAATCACTTCTTAACGCGAAATCAGGAATCACATTCTCTGAAGAGTACAAAGAGTATAATTTAAAAAGTCATGTGCATGGAAAGCCAAATATAAAACTAGAAGATCATGTCGATCGAAAGTTTATAAGATTCATGGGTCCAGGTTCGGCTTATAATTATATTTCTATGAATGAAGCAGTTAAGGACTCCGGGCTGGAAGAAAAAGATGTAAGTAATATTTCAACTGGGATGATTATGGGTTCAGGCGGTCCTTCTATAGAAAATGTAATTCTGGCTGCCGATAAAACTCGGGAGAAAAGTCCGAAAAGGATGGGGCCTTTTGTAGTACCACGGACAATGTCAAGTACAGCTTCAGCAACTTTGGCTGTGCCATTCAAGATTAAAGGTGTTAACTATACTATTAGTTCTGCGTGTGCAACTAGTGGACATTGTATTGGAAATGCAATGGAATTAATCCAACTTGGAAAACAAAAAATCATTTTTGCAGGAGGAAGTGATGAAGTTCATTTTGCAATGACAGCAATGTTTGATGCGATGACAGCTCTTTCATCAAAATATAACAATACTCCTGAAAAAGCATCAAGACCTTATGATAAAACACGAGATGGTTTTGTCATTTCCGGTGGAGGTGGAGTTTTAGTTCTAGAGGAGTACGAGCATGCAAAATCTAGAGGTGCAAAAATTTATGCTGAACTAACAGGTTATGGTGCAACATCAGATGGATACGATATGGTTGCCCCTTCAGGAGAAGGAGCTGTAAGATGCATGAAGATGGCATTAAACACAGTTAAAAATAAGATTGATTATATTAACACGCACGGAACTTCAACACCTGTTGGAGATATAACAGAATTAAAAGCAGTAGGACAAGTATTTACCGACTATAAACCTAAAATTAGCTCAACTAAATCACTTGCTGGACACTCTCTTGGGGCTACTTCAGTACATGAAGCTGTCTATAGTTTAATTATGATGAAAAATAATTTTATAGCTGCTTCAGCTAATATTAATGACATGGATGAAGAAGCAAAAAAATATCCTATTGTCACAAAAGTTGAGAAAGATGTTAATTTAAATTCTATAATGTCTAACAGTTTTGGTTTCGGTGGAACTAACGCAACTTTAGTATTTGAGAAGGTCAAATAATGAGCTTAATGAAAGGTAAAAAAGGTTTAATAATGGGAGTTGCAAACGAACGTTCTATTGCTTGGGGTATATCTCAAAAATTATCAGAAGCTGGAGCTGAGTTAGCTTTTACTTATTTGGGTGACGCTTTAAAAAAAAGAGTGGTACCTTTGGCAGAAAAGTTGAACTCTAAAATTACTTTCAGTTGTGATGTGGAAAAAAAAGAGGATATTGTTAAACTTTTTGATGATATTAAGTCTAAATGGGGTGAAATAGATTTTGTAGTTCATGCGGTTGCATTTTCAGATAAATCGGAATTGTCTGGGGAATATTTAAATACGACAAGAGAAAATTTTTTAAGAAGTATGCTTATATCATGTTTTTCATTCACTGAAGTATCTAAGGAAGCTTCAAAGATAACGAAAGAAGGAGGGAGTTTACTCACTCTTACGTACGAATCTACAAAAGCTATTCCTAATTATAATGTAATGGGAGTTTGTAAATCTGCTTTAGAGGCAAGTGTAAAATATTTAGCAAGAGATCTTGGATCAAAAAAAATAAGAGTTAACGCTATCAGCGCAGGTCCAATTAAAACTTTGGCTGCTTCAGCAATTGGAGATGCTAAATTTTTATACAAGTGGAATGAAGATCATTCTTTCTTAAAAAGAAATGTTGATATACATGATGTTGGGAATTCAGCTTTATATTTACTCAGTAATTTAGCTGCTGGAGTTACCGGGGAAATTCATTATGTTGATGCTGGTTATAACAAAGTAGGAATGCCGGATCCCAAAAATATGACTTAAGCAGATGCTTGTTTCATTGATAGTTTTACCTTTCCTCTATCAAATCCCACAACTTTAACCGAAACTTCGTCACCTTCTTTTACGACATCACCGACTTTTTCTACTCTTTTATCAGCTAACTCAGAGATATGCACCAAGCCATCTTGTTTTCCTAAAAAGTTTACAAATGCACCGAACTCCATTATTTTAACCACTTTACCTTTATAGATTTTGCCCATTTCTGGTTTAGCGATTAAATTCTTTATAAAATCAATTGCTTTATTTCTTGAAGCCTCATCTGGAGCAGCAACAGTTACTTCACCAGTATCTTTGACGTCGACTTTTGCTCCTGAGGTCTCAACAATCTCTCTTATCGTCGCACCACCTTTACCGATAACTGTAGCTATATCTTTCTTATCAACTTTAATAGTTTCCATTTTAGGCGTGTGTTTTGAAAACTCTTTTCTTGAAGTTTTAATTGCTTTATTCATTTCACCTAAAATATGCTCTCTTCCCTTTTTGGCTTGATCTAAAGCTTTTTCCATTATTTCAAATGTAATACCTGTTATTTTTATATCCATTTGAAGCGAGGTAATACCATTTTTTGTTCCCGCAACTTTAAAGTCCATATCTCCAAGGTGATCCTCGTCTCCTAAAATGTCAGAAAGTACAGAAAAGTCTTCACCTTCTTTAATTAATCCCATAGCAATTCCAGCAACTGGTTCTTTAATTGGAACTCCCGCATCCATTAAAGATAATGAAGTGCCACAAACTGTTGCCATAGATGATGATCCGTTTGACTCTGTTATTTCTGAGACTACTCTTAAGGTGTATGGAAAATTTTCTTTTGATGGCAAAGATGAATTTATTGCTCTCCATGCAAGCTTTCCATGTCCGATTTCTCTTCTTCCAGTGCCAATTCTACCACATTCTCCAACCGAGAACGGTGGAAAGTTATAGTGTAACATAAAGTTTGACCTTTGCATGCCCTCAAGACTTTCTAATCTTTGTTCATCATCAGTCATCCCTAGAGTCGTAACTACAAGAGCTTGAGTCTCACCTCTTGTAAAAAGGGCTGAACCATGAGTTCGTGGTAAAATACCAACCTCACATTTAATCTGTCTTACGTCTGCCAAGCCTCTGCCATCAATTCTTTTCTTTTCTTTTAAGATTGCAGTTCTAACAATATCTTTTTCTAAAGATTTAAGCTGACTCATTACTTGATTTTCTGTTACAGACTCGTCCTCTGCAAACATTTCTTTACATTGAACTTCAATTTCAGAAATGGCTGTTGATCTTTTTTTCTTGTCAATTTCCTTAAACGCACTTCTTAGACTACTTTCAAATTTTCCAGAAATTTTCTTTTTAATTTCAGAGTGATCTATCTCTTCTACTTCCCATTTCTGTTTTCCAGCTTTTTTTGCTAATTTTTCTATTGCTTCTATAATTGGTACAAATTTTTCGTGTCCAAATTTTACTGCATCGAGCATCACTTTTTCAGATAGTCCAGATGTTTCTGACTCAACCATCAAAACTGCATCCTTAGTTCCTGCAACTACTAAATCTAATTCGGATTCTTTAAGCTGGTCTACTGACGGATTTAATAAATACTTTCCATCTTTGTAGCCAACTCTGCTCGCTGCTATAGGTCCCATGAACGGTAACCCAGATATTGCTAATGCTGCTGATGATGCGATAATAGATAAAATATCTGGTTGATTTTCACTATCATAAGATAGGACCGTTGGAAGTACTTGTACCTCATTCATAAAACTAGATGGAAATAATGGTCTGATTGGTCTGTCTATTAATCTAGATATTAAAGTTTCAGCCTCAGTTGGTCTTGCTTCTCTTTTAAAATATCCACCTGGGATTTTACCTGCAGCGTAATATTTTTCTTGATAATTAACTGATAACGGAAAATAGTCTTGTCCTTCTGCAACTTTTTTCGCCCCAACAGCTGTTGCGATGACTACTGTTTCTCCTAAAGTAGCTATAATGGCACCATCTGCTTGACGTGCAATTTTACCTGTCTCCAAAATTAATTTTTTACCATTAACTTCTAACTCTTCCTTCTGAATTTTGAACATTATTTCCTTAAATTTAATTGTTTTATAACTTTTTGGTAGGACTCAGAATTCCTTTTTTTAAGGTAAGCTAGTAGTTTTTTTCTCTTATTAACTGATTTTGTCAAACCTAGAGTTGAATGTTTATCTTTTTTATATTTTTTAAAATGCTCTGATAATTTAATTATCTTATTAGTAAGCAATCCTATTTGTATCTCTGTTGAGCCCACATCTTTTGAGTGTAAGGCTAAATCTTTAATTATATTTTTTTTTTCTTTTGTCATTATCTTTATTTTTCTTTATAATTTTTTCAATCTTTTCAGCATATTCAAATGAGTTATCTTCTACAAAAATGAGCTTAGGAAGAAACTTAATATCTAGCCTTTTAGACAGAGCTTTTCTAACAAGATGAGAGTACTCAGTCAAGATTTTAACTGTTTCCTCTGTCTCAATTCCACCTAAAGGAATTACGTAAACTCTAGCTGTTTTTAAGTCCGGCGTCATTCTTACTTCGGTAACGGTTATTAATTTTGAATTAATGGATGGAATTTTCGCCTCATTTCTAATGAAAAGTTCACCTAAATTCTGTTTAACTAGTTCTCCAACTCTTAGTTGTCTTTGTGTATATGTTCCTTGCGATGTATGTTGTCTCATTAAATTGATCTACTAACCTCCTCAGACAAATAAGATTCTATTATATCTTTTTCTTTAAAATCTATAAAATCTTTTATGCTAATACCACATTCTAAACCTGTACCAACTTCCTTTACTTGATTCTTTTCCCTAAATATTGTCAAAATTTCACCGCTATATACAACAGTGCCATCTCTAATAATCCTAGCTTTAGATTTACTTTTTATTTCTCCGCTAATAACTTTTGACCCAGCTATTTTGCCAGCGCTAGATACTTTAAAAATTTTTTTGATCTCTGCACTTCCTAAAACTATTTCTTTGATATCTGGTTCTAAAAGGCCTGATAAAGACTTTTCAACATATTCTAAAGCTTCATAAATTATATTAAAATATTTTATATCTATCTTTTGATCTTCCGCTAATTTTTTAGCTTCTCTATTTGGTTTAACATTAAATCCTATTAAAACTGCGTTGGAAGCTTTAGCCAAAGATACATCTGTCTCGTTTATCATACCAATATCTGATAAAATAATTTTAGCCTCGACTTCTCCATGTTCTATTTTATTTATTGCCATTTTTAATGCTTCACTTGATCCTTGAACATCAGATTTAATTATAATGTTTAATTCATCTTTGCTTTTTGTGTCTTCAAATAAAGTTGTTTTATCTTTAGCTATAAGTTTGTTGTTAGCAGAATTATCCTTCTTAAATTCTGCCATTTTTTTTGCCTCTTCCTCACTTGTAGTAACTGCAAATTCTGCACCAGCATAAGCAGAGCTATTCATTCCTAGTATCTCTACTGGCATCGATGGTAATGCTTCCTCAACCATTTTACCTTCAAAATTAATCATAGCCCTAACTTTTCCCCATGTATCTCCACAAATAAAATAGTCACCCTTTTTAAGTTTACCATTACTAATGAGAATGGTTGATACTGGTCCTTTCCCTTTGTCAATTTTTGACTCTATGACAACACCTTTTGCCTGGTCAGTGTATGAAGCTTTCAATTCTAAAATTTCTGATTGAAGAAGGATACTCTCTTTAAGTTTTTCTAAATTTAATCTTTTTAAAGCTGAGACCTCAACAAATAAAGTTTCTCCGCTTAAATCTTCTGCAATTAATTCGTATTGCATCATTTCATTTTTAATTTTGCTGATATTTTTTTCAGGTAAATCGCACTTATTTATTGCAACAATAATTGGAACCTTTGCTGCCTTTGAATGTTTAATCGCTTCTACTGTTTGAGGTTTTATACCATCATCTGCTGCTACTACCAAAACAACGATATCTGTGATTTTTGATCCTCTTGCTCTCATTTCAGTGAAAGCTGCATGTCCAGGTGTATCGATAAATGTAATCAATTTATTATCACCAGTTTTTACTTGATAAGCCCCAATATGTTGGGTGATACCTCCATATTCACCAGATACTACGTTAGTATCTCTTAAGGCATCTAGTAAAGAAGTTTTACCATGATCAACGTGACCCATAATCGTTACTACTGGGGGTCTATGCTTAATCTCTCCCCCTAATTTTTCTTTTATTTTATTTCCTTCTATTGATGGTTTTTCTTCCAATATTGGATTATGACCAAATTCTTTCACAATATACTCTGCTGTGTCCTTATCAATATTGTGATTTATTGTAGCTACAACTTTCATATTAAATAAAAATTTAATAATCTCATTTGATTTTTCTGCCATTCGATTTGAAAGTTCTTGGATAGTAATTTGCTCAGGAATTTTTACATCCCTGATTACTTTTTTAAATTCCTTTTTTTCATCTGAGTCTGGTTTACTCTTTTTTTCTTTTAACCTTGCTCTTTTAACTGAAGCAAGACTTCTTTGCTTTATTTCAATTTCCTCCACATTTAAAGCTCTAGAAACTGTTAGTTTAAAATCTCTTTTATCTACAGGACTCTTAAGCTTAAGCTTACTTTTACCTGTTGGTTTATTTTCTTTCTTTATGAAATCTTTAGTTGCTTGTTGTTCTACAAATTTCCTGGCAAAATTTTTATTTTTAGTTTCCTGCTTGTAATTTGAATTTGTAGATAAAGGAGAGCGGTTATTATTTTTTGCGCTTTTAAAAGGTTTTTTTTTCTCAACAAAAAAAGATTTTTTTCCTGATGAACTTATCGAGCTTGTATCAATTTTTTTTTTCAAACTTGATGAAATAGTTAATGTTTTCTTCTTATCTTTGTCCATAATTACTTATAGATAATCTCCCTTGCTGCCATTATTAAATCATCAGCTTCTTTTCTAGAAAGTGAAAATTCTTCTAAATATCCCTCAATTCTAATTTTTTTTCCTTTTATCTCATCAAAACCACCAATCAGTTCATCTGATGATAAGTCAGCAAAATCAGTTAGTTTTTTAATATTTTTTTGTCCAAGTATCACCAACATCCCTTGCGTCATACCCTTTAAATTTATTAGCTTGTCCTCAACACCCAGTTCTCTCAATTTTAATGATACAGCCTCTTTTTCTTTCACAACAGTTTCTTTTGACCTGCTAATTAGTTCATTAGCAGTTTCTGAGTCTATGGCATCTATTTTAGAAATATCCTCAGGGTTAGATTGCGCTATTTCCTCTATGGATGTAAAACCTTCTGACACTAAGAGTTGTCCCAATGTTTCATCAACTTCTAAATTTTTAATTAATGTTTCTGTTCTATCTTTAAATTCAGCTTGTCTTCTTTCAGAGTCTTCCTTGTCGGTAAGTATATCTATTTCATAATTAGTAAGTTTAGAAGCTAATCTTACATTCTGGCCTCTTCTACCTATCGCCTTACTAAGATTTTCTTCTGTTAATATAATATCGATTCTTTTGTTATCTTGATCGATTAGTACTCTTTGTATTTCTGCTGGCGACAATGACTCTGAAATTAATGTTGGTAAATCTTCTGTCCATTTTATAATATCAATTTTCTCTCCATTGAGCTCGTTCACTATTGTTTGAACCCTGCTTCCTCTCATTCCAACACAAGCACCAACAGGATCAATTGATGAATCTTGTGAATGAACACAAATTTTCGCCCTACTGCCTGGGTCTCTAGCCACCGACTTGATTTCTATTGTTCCTTCATAAATCTCTGGTACCTCTTGGAAAAACAATCTTGCTAAAAATTGTGGATGAGCTCTAGATAAAAATATTTGATGACCTTTCAACTCTTTTTTTACTTCATAGCAATAAGCTTTAACCCTATCTCCAGTTTTTAATATTTCTCTTGGTATCAATTCATCTTTTTTAATTACACCCTCTGCTTTTCCTAAATCAATGATTACATTTCCATATTCTAGTCTTTTAATAATACCGCTTAATATTTGTCCTTGTTTATCGATAAAATCTTCGTATTGCCTATTTTTTTCTGCTTCTCTAACCTTACTACTTATAACTTGTTTTGCACTTTGTGCAGCGATACGGCCGAAATCAATTTGAGGTAGTTCCTCGTAAATTCTACCTCCAACTTTTAATTCATCGCTAGCGTTTCCTATTTTTTTTGCGTCTTCTATGGAAATTTCACGAGCTGAGTCTTCTACTACCTCAACTATTTCTAAAACTTTTTGGATTTTAATTTCACCAGTTTCTCTATTAATGGATACCTCAATGTTGTTGTCATTTCCAAATTTTGTTAGTGCAGCTTTTTGAATTGCGCTTTCCATAGAGTCGATAACAAGCTCTTTATCTATAGATTTTTCATTAGCTACAGCTTCAACTATTCTAAGTAGTTCAAGCTTATCTAAACCTCTGTTTAACATTTTAGTGCTCCTAAAAAAAAATGGGCTAGTGCCCATTTTGAAATTTCAATAATGTTTAAAGTTTGTAAAAGAAAATTAAGGTTTTTTCAAGATTACAATTTAAATAAATCAACTTTATCTGTTTTTTCCCATGAAAATTCACCCTTATTAGAGGGTTTTCTACCAAAGTGACCATAAGCAGAGGTTACTTCATAAATTGGATTATTAAGCTTTAACATTTCTCTAATACCTCGAGGAGATAGATCAAAATTTTTGTTAATTATATTTTTTATCTTCTCTACTTTAGAATGATCCTCTTCCTCAAGCTTAACAAATATAGATAAGGGTTTAGAAACCCCTATAGCATAGGCTAATTGGATTAAACATTTATCAGAAACTCCAGATGAAACTATATTTTTAGCTAAATATCTTGCAGCATACGCAGCTGACCTGTCAACTTTAGTTGGATCTTTACCTGAAAAAGCACCTCCCCCATGAGGCGCAGCACCTCCATATGTATCAACTATAATTTTTCTTCCAGTCAAACCAGTATCTCCATCCGGACCGCCTATTATAAACTGACCCGTGGGATTAATATAAATCTCTTTAGGATTTAAATCTTGGAGATAATTTTCCGGGATTGATCTTTTAATATAAGGTAATACTAATTCCCTCACTTGATCTTGATTTAATTTTTCAGAGTGTTGAGTTGAAATGACTACTGAGGTAACTTTAATAGGCTTATTTTTTTCATAAAGCATGGTCACTTGACTCTTTGAATCTGGCTCAATTCCCTTTAATACTCCACTTTTTCTTTCTAGAGCCATAAGCCTCAAAATTTTATGAGAAAAGTGAATAGGTGCTGGCATTAAGTCGTCGGTCTCTTTACAGGCATAACCAAACATAATTCCCTGGTCTCCGGCTCCTTCGTCTTTGTTATCTTTTGAGTCTACACCCATAGCTATATCTTTAGACTGTTCATGCAAATACGTATCTATGTTTGCAGTTTTCCAACTGAAGCCTTCCTGATCATATCCGATTTCTTTTATACAATTTCTAACTTTACTTATTAAATCATCTTTGTTGATTTTTGGGCCCCTCGTTTCTCCGGCTAATACAACTTTATTTGTTGTTGTTAAGGTTTCACAAGCTACCCTTGATACTGGATCCTGAGATAAATATAAATCCACTACCATGTCAGAGATTCTATCACAAACTTTATCTGGATGACCTTCAGACACTGACTCGCTCGTAAATAAATAATTATTTTTCATAGTTTTTTTTATTAATAAAAAAGATGAAAACATATGTAATTAAAAGTATTAAAAATATCAAATCATTTTTATTTTTATTTTTGTTTTTAACTAATGGAACATTTAGCTCAATATTGCCAACTTCGTTGGGATTTAGTTTTTTTAAGACTTCGCCCTTATTATTCAATATTGCGCTAATACCTTTATTAGTTGATCTTATAACAAATGTATCGTTTTCAATGGCTCTAAATATACTTTTTGAAAAATGTTGATGGGGACCAATTGAGTCTCCAAACCATCCGTCTTCAGAAATAGATATAATTATATTATTTTCGTTCAAAGGTTTTTGCACAAGTTCAGTAAATATTATCTCATAACATATTAGAGGTAGTATTTTTAAATTATCTAATATTAAGATCTTAGTTTCCTCCCCTTTCAAGAATGACTCGTACCCCTCAGTAATTTTTTTTATTCCAAATTTTTTTAGAAAATTTTCTAGTGGCATAAATTCACCGAATGGAACGAGTTTTTTTTTGTTGTATTCTTGTATTATTTTCATTTTATTATTGACTATTACCAAACTATTATAGGTTTTATTCTTTTTTTGATCATACCTGTTAATTCCAAACAAAATAAAATGATTGTCACTAAAATTGTTAAAAATAGTCTTTTGAAGTTGCGAAATATCTCTAAAATTATATCCGCTAAAAACACCCTCAGGCCAAATAAACAATGTTTTACGATTTACTGAAGGATCACTATATTTTATTAATTTTTGCAATCGTGATGAAATTTCATCTTGTGAAAGTCCGTATTTTAAATCTAAGTTAGGAGATATAACTTTAATGTAAAATTTTTCATCAACTTGATTTATGAAATTCTTATTTTTATTAATAGTATGATTTCCAAAAATATATAGAACTAATATTAATAGTAATGCAGAGAAAACAGAAATTACTTTCTTGGTAAAAGAAATATTGAAGAACATTATTGTTGGAACTAAAAAAATAGTGATAGTTAATAAATTAAATGCAAATAGACCTATTTTATTCAAAATTTGAATAACTTCAGTAGCCCAGGAAAAACTATAAGCCCAAAGATTCCAAGGGAAACCTGTCAAAATTTTCGACCTGATAAAATCAGAAAAAGCTAAACTAGCTGAAAAAAGAAATATCGAACTAAAATTTAAACTTAAAAATGGTCCTACAAGGAGTGTTGTTAGTGAAAAAAATAAACTTAAAAATAATGGTATTACAATTAATCCTAAAGGAATTAAAATCTTAAAACTCTGGTCGAATGTGAGTGAATAATTAATCCAATATATCCCTGAAAAGTAAAATCCAAATCCGAATAATGATCCAAATATAAATAAATTTTTTTTAAACGGTTTTTTTCGATAAATACTTTTTGATTTTTTTTTTATAAAAATCAATAAGTAAAAATATAATGGAAGTACAAGAAAATTAACAAAAATAAAATTAAAAGGTTGAAAAGATAATGTTGAAAGGCATCCTAAAAAAAAGGGGAATGCATATAAGGTTAAATAACGATTGTTTAGATATTTTTCAATCATCAATATAAATATGATAAAAATTTTTTCTCAACCCTAATCATATTATTGAAATCTTTATCTTTTTTATGATCATATCCAAATAAATGAACTAAACCGTGTATCCAAAGCTTATTAAATTCTAGTTCAAAATTTTTATTATCTTTGTCAAATTTTACTTTATTAAAATTTACAACTATATCACCAATATAAATTTCTTTATTTTTTTTTAGTTTTTTCTTAAGATCGTTTTTGTCGTAAAATGGAAACGATAGAACGTCTGTAGTTTTATTTTTTCTTCTGAATTTTCTATTTAACTTTTTAATTTCATTATTGCCGGACAATAAAAGTGTAAAAAAAATAATTTTTTTTTTATATAATCTATTATTTAAATTTAAACGTTTTATTTTTTTTTCTAGGTACATTTGTGGATTTTTTAGACGGTCTTTCCACCTAGAATTATTCAGCAAGACATTAATTTTAATCATCAACGATTTTGTTTTGATAAGCCTTAATAATTTTAGAAACTAAAGGATGTCTTATTACATCATTATGATCAAATTCAATAATCTTTATCTCATTTAAATGTTTTAAAATATTTTTTGATTTAATTAACCCTGATTGAGATTTGTTTATCAAATCTATTTGCGAAGGATCTCCATTGACTACAAGCTTTGAGTTTTCACCTATTCTAGTTAAAAACATTTTAATTTGTGTTTCAGTTGCATTTTGAGCTTCATCAAGTATTGCAAAGCAATTTTTTAATGATCGTCCCCGCATGAAAGCTAGTGGGGCAATTTCAATTTCTCCAGACTCTATTTTTTTGTCTATTTTGTCTACACCAAAGAGTTCGTACAAAGCGTCATATAAAGGTCTTAAATACGGATCAACTTTTTCTTTCATATCTCCAGGTAAGAAACCAAGTTTTTCACCAGCCTCTACCGCTGGTCTGGATAGAATTACTCTTTCAATTTTCTTTTCCATTAACAAAGTAACTGCAACTGAGACAGCTAAAAAACTTTTTCCAGTTCCTGCTGGCCCAAGAGACATTATAATGTCATTTTCTTTAAGTGCTTTTATATATTCCGACTGTTTCTCTGACCTTGCTATTACTGATTTTCTTGGTGTTTTAATCAACTGTTTAAATGATTTAATATTAGACGTATCAAGCTCTAAATTTTTTTTCACAGATAACATTATATCCTCATTTTCAATAATTTTTGTTAAGAAATATTTATTAATTAAAAATTTAATTGCCTCGCAAAAGACTGCTGTTTTATCTTCTTTGCCTTTACATGTAATTGAGTTTCCTCTAAAAAATACAGTAGTATCTGTCAATTTTGCAAGCTCTTTAAGATTTTGATCAAATTGTCCAACAATAGACATTAAAGTTTCATTATCAGTAATCTGCAAATTGACTGTTTCTCTGTCAATTTTTTTTATTACTAAGAATTGATCTAATTTACTAATCTCTGACATGTTTATGCTGCAAAATCCTTCTCGCTTGATTTTTCATCAAGGTCCCCAAATAATGTATTTTGATTACCTCCTATTATTTTAACAGTCTTTAATAATCCTTTTAAGTTATCTTTTGCTTTTACAAATACTGAGTTTGAAAATTCGTCCCTACCAAATAATTTTTGGTTATCCTTAGTAAAATTTTCGAATAGAACTAAAGCATTACTTTTTAAAAGACTATTTCTGTATTTTAACTTTATTTGTCGAGCTTTTTTTTGGAAAATTATTAACCTTTTTTTCGCTATATTAATATCTGTTTCAGACATTTTTGCTGCGGGAGTCCCTGGTCTTGGGCTAAAAATGAATGAATATGTATTTATAAATTGAACTTCATTTAATAAGTTCATTGTCTCTTCAAAATCTTTATCTGTTTCACCAGGATACCCTATGATAAAGTCACTTGAAAATTTAATTTTTGAATTAACTTTTTTTAATCTATCAATTATCCTTAGGTAATCCTTAATTGAATGTTTTCTATTCATTGATTTCAAAATCTTGTCTGAACCACTTTGAACTGGTAAATGCACAGAAGGCATTAATTTTTTTATGTCTCCGTGTGCGTAAATAAGATCATCTGTAAAATCTATAGGATGTGAAGTAGTATACCTTATTCTTTTTAAACTATTTATTTGAGATATTTCAAATATTAAATCTGATAGTTTTTTTCCATTATAGTTGTAAGCGTTTACGTTTTGACCTAGTAGAGTTATTTCTCTAACTCCGTTTTCTACTAACTCTTTGCTCTCATTAAGTAGTTCATTATATGATCTGGAGTGCTCTGGGCCCCTTGTATAAGGGACAACACAAAACTTACAGAATTTATTACAACCTTCTTGAATAGTAATGTTAGACGAAATTTTACTATCTGAATTTTTTATAAGATTTAAAGTATCAAATTTCTCTAAAACTTCAAATTCTGTTGAGTTAATTTTTTCAGAGTTTTTTTCTATTTTAAGAATAGTATCATTAAGCATATGATAAGATTGAGGTCCGATCACTGCATCAATATATTTTTCTTTATTTAATAAAATATCACCTTCAGCTTGAGCAACACATCCGGTTATAATTACTATTGGTTTCTTTTTATTTTTAAAACTTTTTTTTATTCTCCCCACATCATGATAAACTTTTTCTGTAGCCTTCTCCCTAATATGACAAGTGTTCAAAATATAACAATTTGCTTCCTCAATGTTATTAGTTTTTTTGTAATGAATTTTTTTAGCAAGATCATAAATACGATTACTATCATAATCATTCATCTGACAGCCAAAAGTTTTTATAAATATTTTTTTCAATTTATTTTTTGATTTTTGAACCGTAAAGTTCTAATTTGTGATCTACTAGATTGTAACCTAATTTCTTAGCAATTTTTTTTTGTAATTCTTCAATATCTTTATCAACAAACTCTACTATTTCTCCGCTATTAATATCAATAAGATGATTATGATCATCATTAATTTCATATCTTGCTTTTCCTGCCTTAAAGTCATGTTTAACTAAAATTCCAGCTTCCTCAAAAAGTTTTACAGTTCTGTATACTGTTGCTATACTTATTTTATCGTCAATAGAAGTAACTCTTTTATGAAGTTCATCAACATCAGGATGGTCTTTAGATCCGTAAACTTCTTTGGACTCTGATAAAACTTTTGCTATGACTTTCCTTTGATCGGTAAGTCTAACTCCTTTTTGCTTACATTTTTCCTCAATTATACTCATAACCTTAACTTAACTTAAATAGATGGGCTTAATCAATTTTTTTTCAATCAATTTTTTATCCAATAATTTCTTAATGTTATTTAAGTCAAAAATCTCTAAATCTGGATCTTTATAACCAAATAATTTAACATTTTTTGATATTTTCATTCCTTTTGCTACAGCTAATGAAATTCTTATCCCTGAGAAACTTCCAGGGCCTTGATTAACAATTACACTGAAATTTTCATCTAATTCAACATTATGCTTTTCAATCAATTTCATTATTTCGGAAGCTAACTCATTATTATTTTTTTGATTTTTGAAATTTTTAATAAAAAAATCTTTATTTATTCTTAAACCTAATTTATCATCTTTTCCAATGCAATTAATGATTAGAAAGTTATTTATCATATTAGTTTTTATTTCTACTACAGTATTCAATCAATCAAAAGTATTTTCAATTGAAAAATATACTTTTGATGATTTTGGTTTAATTTCTATAATGTACCATCGGTTTAACGAAAGTAAGTATCCATCAACAAATATTCAATTGAACATTTTTAAAGAACAATTAAAAATAATTGAGAATGAAGGTATTCAATTTATACATCCTAAAAATTTTAAAGAGAGCTTATCTGATAAAAAAAAAGAACGTAAGGTTTTATTTACTGTAGATGACGGTCTTTTATCTTTTTATAATAATGCATGGCCTATTCTAAAAGAAAAAAAAATACCGTTTATCCTTTTTGTAAACACTCGAGAAGTTGGTGCTTATAATTATATGAATTGGGATCAAATCATTGAGCTCTATAAATCGGAAAATGTTGAAATAGGAAATCACAGCCATTCTCATGAATATCTTGTAGATGAGAATGCGGAAGTAATAAAAAACGATATTCTTAAATCAATTGAAATATTTGAAAAAAAATTAGGAAAAAACTCTGATTTTTTTTCTTATCCATTCGGAGAATACAGTCTCGAATTTAAGAAAATTATTAAAGATTTAGGTTTTAAATATGCATTCGGACAACACTCGGGAGTAATTGATGAAACCAAAGATCTTTTGGAACTGCCAAGATTTCCAATTAATGAAAAATATGGAGAAATAAAAAGATTTAAAACCTTAATGAAAACGTTACCGCTAAAATATAAAAGTATTTCTCCCCAAGATAGATATTTATTACAGTCAAGAAATCCTCCAGATATAAAGATAGAATTTTATCAAGATATAGAAAAATTAAAAAATATAAATTGTTTTTCTAACGAGGGAAATACATGGAGAAATTCTAATATTGTTTTTAAAGAAAACAATATTTTAGAAATAAAAATATCAGAAAAATTTATTGGAGAAAGAGGTAGAATTAATTGCTCTTTAAAAGAGAAAAATAGTTTTTGGAGATGGTTGGGAATTCAGTACGTAATCAGTGATAAATAATTAAGAATTTAATTCTACTTGTTTAACAGAATTAAACAATCTTACTTTTTCAAAATCAGATAGTCTATTTTGTTTGATTATTTGATTTAGAATTTTTGTGTATTCAGATCCTGTCTGAGCATAATTTTTTAGTGTGTCTGTTAGAGAAAGACCAGATATATTTTTATTTTTATCTCTCAATGATTTTCGCTTTTCCCTAAATTTTGAATAACTTTTATGAGTATTAAGATTATTTTTATAAGCTTTTACTGACGCTCTAAGTATAGGAAATTTCAAAATCTTATGATTTTTATCTCCATCCCTATCCAATGGAGCGATACCTTGACCATCCCATGTCCATTGACCAAAAATAGCATTACCCTCTAAGGCAAATCTTGAAGTTCCCCATCCGCTCTCTTTTGCTGCTTGTGCTAAAGCTATTGAGACAGGTATCATATCCATTCTTAAACTCAACTCGTTTAAATTTCCTTTTTTTACTTTGTACTCTAACAATTTTTGTCTTAACCACTGTTTTTCATTATCCGAGGTATATTTTTTATCAGATAAAGTTTTTAATTTTTGTCTATCGTCAATTATTTTTTCATTTTCAGCTACTATTAGGGGTAAAACAATTTTTATAAAAGTTTCTTTTTTTAATTTAACGCTCTGTAAATTATCAAGATCTCTTGGAAATTGCGTAAAATAAATCGGCTTTACAAGTTTCTCGTTTCTTACTTTTCCTAAATCATAGTCTACATCTTTAAATAATTGAATAACGGTTTCTGTTTTTAAATTTAGATCTGGTAAAATTACTTCTGTAACATTTTTTTCTTTTACTTTTAACTCAGGTTTTTTTACCTCTTTTTTTTTTAATTTAACCTCGGGTTTTTTAGTCTCCTTTTTTAATTCTGTCTTTGGCTTTTTTATCTCTTTTTTAACTTTATTCTCAGGTTTTTTTATTTCTACTTTTTCTTTTGAAAAATCAAAATTTTTATAGGTATTAAGTCCTGCAATAATTACTGTTGTCACTCCAACAACAATAAAAAAACCTAAAATTACATTCCTTGCACTTTTTTTATCAATCTGCTGATTGTATATTGAATTAAAAACATCTGTAAAAAGATTGCCGAAAAATAAAGCTACTGTTTTTCCAAGCATTGGTAATATATTTAAAAAGTTTAAACCCGCATTACCAACTCCTTTCCATAAACTAATTATTCCATGATTTACCTTTCTAGAAGTATCATACTTATAATTTTCAACTTTTCTAAAAAATCTGTTTTTATCTTTAATTTTTTCTTCTTTATAATTAATAATGTTTGATCTTATTCTTGAAATTGGTTTTGAAAAATTTTCTTTAAAAAAACTAGTATTGAAATCTTTAGGAATAATTATTTTGTTTTTTTTTAGAATTAATTCGATCTGACCAGTAGTTAAATTTTTTCTGTTTTTAGTATAATCTTGAATTTCTTTTACGTTATAAATGTAAGCTAATTCTAAAAGTTTGTCTCTATAGCTTAATTTTTTTTTCATGGTTTAATTTGCTTCCACTGAATTTACTTCTTTTACATAATGCTTTAAAAGATTTTGAACACCCTGTTTTAAAGTCATTAAGGAACTTGGACATCCAGAGCAGCTACCTTGGAGCTCAACTTTTACAATACCGTTTTTAAAAGATTTAAATTTAATATCCCCGCCGTCTCTAGCTACAGCTGGTCTTATTTTAGTATCCAAAACATCGATGATTTTTTTAACAGTTTCATCACCACTTATTTCAGTTTCAATTTTTTTACTTTCTTTCAATATTGGCTCGTTATTATTTTCAAAGTAGTGATTTATATGAGATATTACCATTGGCTTTAAATCATTCCAGGAAGCCTCTTCTGTTTTTTTTACTGATATAAAATTTTTAGAGAGTAGAACTAGTTCAATACCCTTGAATTCCAAAAGTTCTTTAACAAAAGAGTTATTTAAATTTTTTAGATTATTTTTTTGAAACTCTTCGGTACCAATAGAAGAAATCACTTTATCGGACAAGAATTTTAAAGAATTAGGATTTGGAGTTGTCTCAGTTTGTATCATAATAAATTTATATTATAACAATCCGATTTTATCACGTATATTTTTTAGGTTTTCCTCAGCAATAATATTGGCTTTTTCTCTACCTTTTTTTAAAGTTTCCTCTAGGTGCGACTTATCATCTAAAATCTTTTCTATCTCTTTTCCAATTGGAGTTATTTCACTTATTAAAATTTCAGTTAATTTTGTCTTAAGATATGAATATTCCTTTCCTGACATCTCATTTAAAACTTTTTCTAAACTCATTTTAGAAATTTCTGAATAAATATTAATTAAATTTAAGGCCTCAGGTTTTTTTTCTAAACTTTTTGAGCTGTCAGGTATTTGTTCGGAGTCTGATTTTGCTTTTTTAATTTTTTTTCTTATCAGGTCTGCATTATCTCTCAGATTTATCCTTGAATAGTCCGACTCCTCAGACTTACTCATCTTCTTGGTACCATCTCTCAAGCTCATTACTCTTGAAACATTTTTTGGTATCAGCGGTTCTGGTATTGGAAAAAAATCTTTACAGTTAAAGTCATTATTAAATTTTTGCGCAATATCTCTCGATAACTCTAGATGTTGTTTTTGGTCAGCTCCTACTGGTACATGTGTAGCTTTATAGAGAAGAATATCTGCTGCCATTAAATTTGGGTATATATATAAACCTACGCTAGCTTTTTCTTTATCATCTCCAGCTTTATCTTTAAATTGAGTCATTCTGTTTAACCACCCAATTCTAGAGACACAGTTTAAAATCCAAGCTAATTCTGCATGTCCAGAAACTGATGATTGATTGAATATTATACTTTTGTTGGGGTCAATTCCTGAAGCTAAAAAAGTAGCTACTGTTTCTAAAACATTATTTCGTAATTCGTTAGGATTTTGAAAAACTGTAATTGCATGTAAGTCAACAACGCAATAAATGCAGTTCATATTTTTTTGTAATGTTACAAAGTTTTTTAAGGCTCCCAAGTAATTACCTAAATGCAAATTTCCAGTAGGTTGGACGCCAGAGAATACTATTTTCTTTTTACTCATTTAATTTAGTTTAATTTGTTTTGTAATTATTTATTTTTAATAAGCCTAATAAATAGCAAGATATCAAATAAATTATTACAGCGAAACCTACAATAATTATTAAATAAATTGATTTATAATCGTTATAATAGTCAAAAAAAGTTGCAAATTTACTTAAGCAATATATTAAAGCAGAAGACATAACTAATGATGCAGCTATTATCTTAAAAATATTATAAAAAAGTTTTTTTTTTAAAAATAAAAATTTTTCTCGCTTCAAAAGGAATAGATATATAAAAACTCCTACCCAAGTTGATATTGAAGTTGCTATTGGAATAATCAAAAAACCTATTCTACTAAAAAAGCTTACACTTATTAAAATATTTAAAAAAACAATAAATGATGAAATATAAAAAGGTGTTTTTGTATTGTTTTGAGCAAAGAAGAAGTTAGCTAAAATTTTTACCAAGGCAAAAGCGATTATGCCGTATCCAAAAAATATTAATGCGCTAGATGTCTTATCTACATCTGTTGTTGAGAAAGAACCATAACCAAATAAACCATTTATTATTTCCTCTGATGCAATAATCAAACCGAGACTAGCTGGCAATGAAAGTAACAAAGACAGTTCAACTGATTTATTTTGTATGTTTGAAACTTTAGTCAGATTTTTTTGTTTGAGTGCCTGTGACAGAGCTGGTAATGATACTGTGCCAACTGCAATTCCAGCAATAGCAAGGTTAATCTGGTATACTCTATCAGCATAGTATAAATACGAAACAGCTCCTGTTTGAAAAGAAGCAATAATAGTTCCGACTAAAATATTTATTTGAGTTACGCCCGATGAAAAAATACTAGGAAGCAATTTCTTAAAAAAAAATTTTACTTGTCTAGTTATTTTGAATCTAATTTTTAGCTTAGGCTTATAATATTTGGAAGTAACATAAATTAAAAAAACTAATTGAAGTACCCCAGCTATTGTGACACCATAAGAGAGTTGTCTTGCAATATCCAAGTCTAAATAATATGAGATAATAATACTAATAATTAAAATTACATTTAATATTATTGGAGCAGCCGCTGCGGCAGCAAATTTATTATTTGAATTTAAAATTCCAGAAAAGAAAGACGACAGACTTACAAACAATAAGAAAGGGAAAGTAATTCTAGTAAATTCTACCGCTAAATCAAACTTATAGTTATCACTTATAAAACCAGGAGCGATTAAGTATACTAAAAAGGGAGTAAAAATTTCTGCTAAAGTTATTAAAAAAATTAGTATTAAAAATAATAAGCTCAAAACATCGTCAGCAAAAATTTTACTTTTGTTTTTATTTTCTATTTTTATAGAAGAATAACTTGGTATAAAAGCTGCGTTAAACGTTCCCTCCGCAAAAAGACGTCTAAAAGTATTAGGTAGCCTAAAAGCAACAAAAAAAGCATCGGCAAATATTGAAGCACCCAAAAATATGGCAATTAATATGTCACGAAGATAGCCTAAAATTCTGCTGATTAGTGTATAAAAACTAAATATTGAGGTTGATGCAAGTAAGTTCATATATATCTAAATTAAGCCATAAATTTATAGTGAATTAAATTTCTTTATATTACATACTCATATAAATAAATGCCAAAGAAAACAGAAATTGATCATTATTCAGACAAGGAAGCACTTGATTTTCATATAAAAGGGAAGTCAGGCAAAATTGAGATAAGTTCAAGTAAA
>MDTE01197247.1_pt1 | contig 21204 bp, 16 predicted proteins | sample 811231 | NCBI WGS metagenome assembly MDTE01 (sample SAMN05326651, study PRJNA326480) | marine metagenome | isolation source: seawater | place: Indian Ocean: Red Sea | collected 2010
ACGACACGACGGATGTGCGCCCCTTCGGCGGCATCAACCTCGAGACCATCCAGAAGTGGATCAACTTCCATTACTCGATCTGCCTCGACCTGTTCGGATCCGAGCGCTCTACCAACGCCGCCAACTACTTCTCCATGGGGCTCAAGGGGCGCTACCAGGAGACAAAGCTCCACGACGATCACCGGCTCGACGGGGAGCAGATGGAGATTCCAAAAGTCGCAGACGACGGCACCATCGATACCGAGACCATTGCGGCGCTGACGGCCATGAACCTGAAGCTCCGCCAGGACTATACGGCCGACAGCCAGCGCGGGCTCAACCGGTTCAACAAGATGATCGCCGCCCACGACATCGACGTGGCGCTCACCCTGCCCGACGAGAAGTTCAACCGGTCGATCGGCATCTATTCGGGCATCGAGGCGACGCCCGAAGGCGAGATCATCTCGGCCGAGGCGTGGACCAAACGCAAGGACGCGTGGCTACCGACCGATGAGGACCACGCCAATGTGAACTCGCTCATGGTGCCGGTGACGGAGCCGGGCAAGATGGCGAGCTGGATCGCGCCGCCCAAGCGCGGCATCCACGGCCGGCCCATCGACTACGAGTATGTACTTTTTCACTGAGGGGGTTATGAGGCTCATCACTCCCGCGAAGGCGGGAACCCATTGACGCCGATGTCCGAAACGGCAGACGAATGTGTTAATGGACCCCTGCCTGCGCAGGGATGACGACTCGAGTGAAACATCGACTACGGGTCGCTCACCAAAAGTCGGGCGCAGCAAACACGAACGAGGGAACATCCGAATGCAGCCCAATACCGTCACCGTCGATACGTCCACCAGCCCCGCGACGCTGACCTATGCGGAGCAGTTCAACGTGGCGGTGCCGTTCATCGACCGGCATATCGACGAAGGCCGGGGCGACAAGGTGGTGATCCGGGACAACGACGGCGACACGACCTATATCCAGCTCGCCGAGGGCGTGAACCGCGCAGGCAACGCGCTCGCCGCACTGGAGCTCACGCGCGGCGACCGGGTGATTCTCGCCATCAAGGACTGCCCGGCCTTTTTCTTCGCTTTCTGGGGCGCGATCAAGGCCGGCTTCGTGCCGGTGCCCGTGAACACACTCCTACGAGCGGGCGACCACGAGTTTATCATCGAGGATTCGGGTGCGAGCTGTGTCATCTGGTCGCCGGAGTTCGCCCAGACCATAGCCCCCGCAATCGCCATGGCGAACCCGGCCCACAGTTTCTCCACGGAGGGAGAGGACAGCCTCGCAGAACGCATGGCGGAGGCCTCGGTCGAGCTCGAAGCCGCGCCGGCGACTGCCGACGCCGACTGCTTCTGGCTCTACACCTCGGGCTCAACGGGGACGCCGAAGGGCGCGGTCCACGCCCACCAAGATATGGTGGTGTGCAGCCAGTATTACGGTGTCGAGACACTCGGGGTCACAGCGGATGATGTCCATTTCTCCGCCGCAAAGCTGTTCTTCGCCTACGGGCTCGGCAACGCCTTGATGTTTCCACTGTGGACCGGCGGCCAAGCAGTGCTGTTCGCCGGGCGGCCCACGCCCGAGATTATGGCCGACCATATCGAACGCTACCGCCCGACGATCTGCTACGCGGTGCCAACGCTGTTCGCGGCCCAGCTGCACGCGTTGGAGACAACGGAAGCCGACTTCTCGAGCCTGCGGGCCTGCGTATCAGCCGGCGAGCCCCTGCCCGCAACCCTTTTCGAGCGCTGGCGCGAACGCACTAGCATCACGATCCTCGACGGGATCGGCACAACGGAGATCCTACACATTTTCATCGGAAACCGGCCCGGCGACGCGAAGCCAGGCACCAGCGGCAAGATCATCCCCGGCTACGCGGCGCGGATCGTCGACGACGAAGACCAGCCGGTCACCACCGGCGAGGTCGGCAACCTGATGATCCGGGGGGATTCGATCACTTCGCGCTACTGGAACCAGCCCGAGCGCACCGCCGCCGCCATCACCCACGGATGGATCCGGACCGGCGATTCTTACTCGGTCGATGAGGGCGGCTACTTTACCTGCCACGGGCGCAGCGACGACATGCTCAAGGTCGGCGGCATCTGGGTCTCCCCGGTGGAGATCGAGGCACGGCTGGTCGCCCACGATGCCGTGCTCGAAGCCGCGGTGATCGGGCGGGCGGACGACGAGGAGCTAATCAAGCCCGAGGCATTCGTGATCCTGAAAGATGCGGGCGACGCCTCCGACGCGCTCGCTGAGGAGCTCAAGGCCTTCTGCCAGGAAGCGCTCGCCCGCTACAAGTACCCCCGCTGGGTCCGCTTCGTGGACGAGCTGCCGAAGACGGCGACAGGCAAGATCCAGCGGTTCAAGCTGCGAAGCTAGACCAAAGCGGAGTGCATCATGGAGCTTCATCCCCAGATCCTGAAGGCGGTCGGCATGATGTCCGGCGTAAGCTTTCCCGACCTCCCGCCCGGCGAGGCACGCGCGATACTGCGCGAGAAGGTCGCCCTTCTGAACCAGCCGGCCGTCCCGCTGCGCCGAGTAATCGATCTCTACCCGATGGGGCCCGGCGGCCCGGTTCCGCTGCGGATATATGTGCCGATCACCGCACCCGATCCCGAAGCAGACGACGCCACGCCCCTCCCCGTGGTCGTTTATTTCCATGGCGGCGGCTGGACGATCGGGAGCCACGACACAGTGGAGCCCCAGTGCCGCTACATGGCGAACGCCACGCGGGCGATCTTCGTTTCCGTGGAGTACCGGCTTGCACCAGAGCACAAGTTCCCCGCCGCGTTCAACGATTGCCAATGGGCCGTGCGCTGGGTCCACGACCATGCGTTAGAAATAGGCGCCGACTCGACCCGCATCGCCGTGGCGGGTGACAGCGCGGGCGGCAACCTGACGGCGGTTACGGTTCAGCAGCTTCGCGACAGCGGCCCGAAGCTGGCCGCTCAGGTGATGATATGCCCTATCCTGAGCCTGCTGTTCGACACGCCTTCCTACGAGGAGAACGCCGAAGGTCCGGTACTGACAAAGCGGATGCAGGAACGCTGGCGGCTAAACTATCTCGGCGGCGAAGACGCCCTGCGCCACGACCCGCGGGTCTCGCCACTGCTGGCAAATGACCTGACAGGTCTTCCGCCGGCAACGGTGATCACTGCAAGCCACGATCCGCTGCGCGACGAGGGGATCGCCTATGCCGAGCGCCTGAAGAACGCCGGGGTACCGGTGCGGCAGCGAAACTGGGAGGGTTACCCGCACCTGTTCCCCAGCATGGGCGGCTATGTGGACGCCGCCTTCGAGGCGCTGGACTTCGCTGCGGCGGGGCTTCGGGAAGGGTTTGGGGCCTAGGTGAGACAAGGCGTCTTCCGGCGGGGCGCGCGATATCAAACCCCCAAATATCGCGCCTGAAGTTCTGAGTCAGCGCCCAGCTCGTCGGACGTGCCGGTCCAGACAACGCGGCCCTTCTCGACGATGTGGTGACGGTCGGCGATTTTGGCGAGTGCGTCCACATTCTTGTCGATCACCAATATGGACTGACGGGCGGTCTTGAGTTCGGTGAGGCAGTTCCAGATTTCCGTCCTGATGAGCGGCGCGAGGCCCTCGGTGGCCTCGTCGAGGATCAGGAGCTGCGGGTTGGTCATCAGGGCGCGACCAACAGCCAGCATCTGCTGCTCGCCGCCCGAGAGCTGGTTGCCCGCGCTCTCGAGCCGTACCGCCAGCGCGGGGAATAGGTCGATTACCTTGTCGAAGGTCCAGTTCTCGCCGCCCCCTTGCCTTTTGCGGGCGGTAGCGACGAGATTCTCGCGTACCGACAGATTCGGAAAGATCTGCCGTCCCTCGGGCACCAGCCCTATGCCTGCCTGGGCCACCTTGTAGGACGGCTGACCCTGAATGCCGGCGCCGTCGAACATAATTCGCCCGCCATGGGGACGCATGATTCCCATGATCGTACGTACGGTCGTAGTCTTGCCCATACCGTTGCGGCCCAGCAGCGTCGCGACCTCTCCCGCCCCCACGGTGAGGTCCATCCCGAACAGTACCTGGCTCTCGCCATAGGACGCCTCGATGCCGCACAGCTCGAGCATCAGGCCGCCCCCTCGCTGCTGTCGTCGCCCAGATAGGCAGCTCGGACCGCGGCGTTGCCGCGAATCTCGTCGGGCGTGCCCGTGGCGATCGCCTTGCCATAGACCAGCACGGTGATCCGGTCAGCGAGCGCGAAGACCGCGTCCATGTCGTGCTCGATCAGGAGCATCGTGTAGTCTCCCTTGAGTGCCTTCAGAAATACGATCATCCCCTGGCTCTCCTCCGGCCCCATGCCGGCCATGGGCTCGTCAAGCAGCAGGAAGCTCGGGTTAGTCGCGAGCGAGATCGCGATCTCGAGCTGGCGCTGCTCGCCATGGGCGAGATTGCCGGCGACCACGTCGACCCGATCGCCGAGCCCTACCTTCTGCAGCAGTTCGCGCGCGGGCCCGCTCAGGCCCTTGTCGGATGCCGCGGGGCTCCAGAAGCGGAAGCTGTGCCCTTGACCCGACTGAACCGAAAGCATGACGTTCTCGAGCACCGTGAAGTCACGGAAGATGCTGGTGATCTGAAAGGAGCGCGCGAGACCCTGTTTCACCCGCGCCGGGACCGAGAGCCGCGTGATGTCCCGCCCGTCCAAGCGGATATCGCCTGCGTCAGGCTTAAGCATCCCCGACAGAAGGTTCAAGAACGTGGTCTTACCAGCGCCGTTGGGTCCGATCACGGCGTGGATTTCGCCGGAGGCGACCTCGAGCGAGAGGTTGTCCATCGCCACCAGCCCGCCGAAGCTTTTGCGCAGCGCGCGCGCCTCGAGGGCGGGACCTTCTCTTGAATCGGGAGCGAGGCTACTCACGGGCCGTCCTCGAGGAGAGCAGACCGGCGATGCCGCCGCGCGCGAAAATCACGACCAGCACTAGGAAAGGCCCGAAGATGATATGCCAGTGGATGGTCCAGGTGGAGAGAATCTCCGACAGCATCAGGAAGACGAATGCGCCCGTCACCGGCCCGAACAGGGTAGACATGCCACCCAGCACCACCATAAAGATCAGCTCCCCCGAGCGCGGCCAGTTCATCATGTCGGGCGAGACGAAGTTCTCCAGATTCGCCTGCAGCATGCCGGCGATGCCGCACATAACGCCCGCGATGACGAAGGCCGTCAGGCGATAGCGGTAGGTCGAGACCCCGATCGCTTGAACACGGGTATCGTTGGATTTCGCCGCCCGTATCACCACGCCGAAGCGCGAATGGATCAGCCGCCAGCTCGTGAACACGCTTCCCAGCAGAAACGCGAAGATCGTGTAGTACATCGTGAGCTTGTCATTCAAGTTGTAGAAGGAGAGCCCGAAGTCGCTGCGCGCCAAGATGTTGAGGCCGTCGTCGCTGCCGTAGCGCTCGGCGCTGACCGACAGGAAGAAGATCATCTGAGCGAGCGCGAGCGTGATCATGATGAAGTAGACGCCCCGGGTGCGCAGGCTAATAGCACCGAAGATCAGTGAGATGACGGCGCAGATGCCGATCCCGAGCGGCCACTGAATCCAGGCGTTGTTGACGCCGTGGAAGGTGAGGATGCCGATGGTATAGCCACCGATCCCAAGATAAACCGCGTGGCCGAAACTGATCATGCCGCCATAGCCCATTATCAGGTTGAGGCTCACCGCGGCGATGGCCCAGATCATAATGCGGGCGAAGACAATTACGTAGAAGGGCTCGCCCAGCGAAGGTGCGAGGAAGGGCACCACTGCACAAAGGCCGATCACGATGACGGTCAGGATGCTCGCGGGGTTGCGCAGATCTATCATTGCTACCCTCCCGCGCCCTTGGGTGGGAACAGCCCCTGGGGCCGGAAGAACAGGATCGCGGCCATCAGCACGTAGATTAGCATGGACGACAGCGCCGGGCCGGCGGACTCGGCCGCATTCTCGGGCAGGAACAGAAGCAGGAATACGTCGAGGAACGAGCGGCCCATGGTGTCGATGATGCCGGTCACTATGGAAGCGATGAAGGCGCCCCGGATCGAGCCAATGCCGCCGATAACGATCACCACGAAGGCGAGGATCAGCACGTCCTCACCCATGCCGATCTGAGCCGCGGTGATGGGCGTGATGATCAGCCCAGCCAGGCCCGCCAGCACCGCGCCGATCCCGAAGACGATCGAGAACAGCAGCGGGATGTTCACGCCCAGCGCACCGGCCACGGTGCGGTTCGACGCACCCGCGCGGATTAGCATGCCGATCCGGGTACGCGAGACGAGAACATAGAGTCCCAGCGCAACGGCAAGCCCGATCACGATGATGACGATCCGGTAGACCGGATAGGTGATCCCGGCGCCCAGCGCGACCGTGCCGTCGAGGAACTGGGGCAACGGCACGACGAGGCCTTCCGGACCCCAGATGAGGCGCGTCGCCTCGTTGAAGAACAGGATCAGGCCGAAGGTGGCGAGAACATGGTCGAGATGGTCACGCGGATAGAGCGTGCGCAGGGTCGTCATCTCGACGATCATACCAATCACGAGCATGGCCGGGATCATCAGGATGACGCCGAGGATGAAGGACCCCGTCACCAAGGTGATGGTGCCACCTACGAAGGCGCCGATCATGAACATCGAGCCGTGGGCAAGGTTCACCAGGTCCATGATGCCGAAGACGAGCGTCAGACCGGCGGCCATCAGGAACAGAATGATCCCGAGCTGAAACCCGTTCAAGAACTGTTCGGTGAGGAGGACATAGTCCATCGGGCGCTATCGGTCGTCCGGCAGAAAAAGAGGCAAACACGCAAGCGGGGATGCACCGGCATCCCCGCTAACACGTTCAAGTTTGGCACGCACCTACATCTTGCACTGGCTAGCATACGGATCCTGATGATCCTTCAGCACCGCACGGCCCACAGCCGTGGTCCAGTTGCCATCGGCATCCTTGACCACGGTGCGCTCGTAGAAGTTCTGGATCGGGAAGTGATTGTTCCCGAAGCTGAAGTCACCCCGGATCGAATCGAAGTCCGCCTTCTTGAGCGCGGCGCGCATGCCGTCGATGTTGCCAATGTCGCCGCTCATGGCCTCAACGCCGGACTTGATGAACATGATCGCGTCATAGCTCTGGGCCGCATAGAAGGACGGGTAACGCCCATACTTCTTGCGGAAGTCGGCGACGAACTTTTTGTTCACGGCATTATCGAGATCGGGTGCCCAGAACTGGGTCATCTTAGTGCCAAGCACAGTCTCCATGCCCGCCTTCTGAAACAACGGCAGGCTGATCGAGTCGAGCGTGTAGACCGAGTAGAGCGGCACTTGGCCCTCGAGGCCGGCCTGCTGGTACTGCTTGATGAAGGCCGGTCCGGCCGGGCCCGGGTAAAAGGTGAAGACCCCGTCGGGCTTCGCCGCCTTGACCTTGGACAGCTCGGCCGACCAGTCGCGCTGGGACGGCCACACTGTCATGTCCTTGCCAACGACTTTGCCCTTAAAGGTGCGCTCGACGCCCGCGACCATATTCTGGCCAGCAGCATAGTTCGGCGCGACCAGGTAGAGGGAATCGACCCCCTGCTGGTTCAGCAGCTCGCCCAGCGCCATCGGCGTCTGATCGTTCTGCCACGCGATATTGAAGAAGTTCGCGTTGCACTGGGCGCCGGCTAGCGGCGACGGACCCGCATTGGCGCTGATCAGGATCTTGTTCGCGTTGAGCACCACTGGCGCGGAGGCGAGCAGGACGTTCGACCAGATATATCCGGCGACTATGTCCACATCGTCGCGCAGCACGAGCCGCTCGGTCGCCTGCTTGCCCTTCTGGGAATTGAACTCGTCGTCAGCATAGATGATCTCCACATCCTCGCCGGCCATCTTGCCGCCGATATGCTCCATCGCCAGCTCGACCGCATCGCGCATGTCCTTACCGATCACCGCCACGGGCGTGGTCAGGGTGGTAACGAACCCGATCTTGATATCCGCGGCGGCGGGCGACGCCATGAGCGTCAGGACCGCAGCCGTTCCAAGCATCTTCTTGAGCATTTTCAGCTCCTCCCTAAATGGTTTTACCTATGGGACCATATCGCCCGCACATTGAAAAGCACCAAGAGCGTCCGCCTTTCGGGGGAAACCCGAAATCACGTTGGCGCGGTCAGGTTGCAGGTGCCGCCTAGCGGGTGAAGCTGCCACCGTCGGCCGCGAGCCGCTCCAGCAATGGCGACGGGTTCCAGAGCTTACCGTGTACCGCCTCGAAAGCCCGCAACTGGCTCAGGATTTCGGGGAGCCCGATCTCGTCGGCGATGAACATGATGCCGCCGCGCCAGCGCGGGAACCCGAAGCCGTAGAGCCACATCACGTCGATATCGCTCGCCCGGGCGGCCACCCCCTCCTCGAGAATCTTTGCCCCCTCGTTGATCGCGGCATAGAGGCAACGCGCACGGATTTCGTCGTCGGAAATCTCGCGCCGTTCGATACCCTGCTCCCCGGCCACTGCCGCCGCAATCGCCTCGACCTCCTCGTCCGGCTGAGGATGGCGCCCGCCCTCCTCGTAGGCGTACCAGCCCCGGCCCGCCTTGATGCCGAACCGCCCGAGCTCGCACATCCGGTCGGCCAGGTGCATGTAACGCGCCTCCGGATCACGGTCGGCAGCAAGCGACTGGCGCATGCGCCAGCTCACATCGAGGCCCGAAAGGTCGCTGACGGCGAGCGGACCGAGCGGCATACCGAGGTCGGTCAGTACCTTGTCCACTTGGGCCGGAGAAGCACCCTCCTCGATCAGAAACGTAGCTTCGCGCACGAGCGGCAGACGCGACCGGTTGGCGATGAAGCCATGGCACACGCCCGCGAGCACGCCCACCTTGTTGGTACGCCTCGCCAGCGCCATGCCCGTCGCTATTGCGTCGGGTGCACTCTCGTCACCCCGTACCACCTCGAGCAGGCGCATGACGTTCGCGGGCACGAAATAGTGCAGGCCTATAACGTCCCGCGGCCGCGACGTGGCCGTCGCGATAGCGTCGATGTCCATGTAGGAGGTATTAGTGGCGAGGACTGCGCCCGGCTTCGCCACCCCGTCGAGCGTCTGGAAGATGTCTTTCTTAACGTCGAGATCCTCGAACGCCGCCTCGATCACCAGGTCCGCCTCGCCCAGCACACCATAATCGATCGCCCCCGTGATGCGGGCGAGGCGCTCGGCCTTCGTCGCCTCATCGATCCGCCCGCGCGAGACCATGGCCTCGTAAAGCTTCGCAAGCTCTGCCATGCCGGCGTCCAGCGCCTCCTGCCCCGTCTCCACGACGGTTACCGGCAGGCCAGAATCCGCCAGACTGATGGCGATGCCCCGCCCCATGGTGCCCGCGCCGATCACGCCGGCGCTTTTTACTGCGCGCGGGGCCACATCCTTGCCGATGTCCGGGATCTTCGCCGCCTCGCGCTCGGCGAAAAAGGCGTAGCGAAGCGCCGCCGACTGGCTGCTGGTCTTGCACGCCTCGAACCGGACGCGATCGGCGGCCACGGCCTCGTCATAAGGCATGCGCAGCCCGTCGACGACGCTCTCGATCGCCTGATGGGGCGATTCCTGCCCCCGGAAGCGCCGGTTGGCAAGGTCGCGATATCTATCGATGGTTTCAGCATGTGCCTCGGGAGCGCCGATCCCGTCGCGCGGTTCGCTGGAGATGCGGCGCGGCGTGCCGTCCGCGATGATTTTCTGCGCAAAGGCCAACGCGCCGGGCCGCAGATCACCTTCAACAATGGCATCCACAATCCCGTAATCGTGTGCTGTCACCGCCCCGACGGGCTTGCCGGAGACGATCATCTCCAGCGCATTGTCGAGCCCCGCCACGCGCGGCAGCCGCTGGGTCCCCGCGGCGCCGGGGAAGATGCCGAGATTGACTTCGGGCAGGCCCACCCGGGCATCGGGCGACGCGACCCGAAAATGACAGCCGAGCGCCAGCTCAAGCCCGCCGCCGAGCGCGGTCCCGTGGATCGCCGCAACGACCGCCTTCTCGATGGTGTCCATGCGATCGACTACCACCAACAGATGCGGCTCCCGGGCGGGCTGGTCGAACTCGCGGATGTCCGCGCCGGCCGGGAACGTCCGCCCGGCGCCGATCAGAACGATAGCATCGACCCCGTCGTCGGCTACCGCCTGCTCCACCCGGGTGACAATCCCCTCGCGCACCGCATGCCCCAGCGCGTTCACCGGCGGGTTGTCGATCGTCAGAACGGCCACCCGCCCCTCGATCTCATAGCCGACAATTTCGTTCATCTCCGCTCCCCCCGGGATCGTACCTGCACATATGCAAAACCTCTTCCATGGCTCTAGAATATTAGCCACGCGCGGCCATGATGCGCAGGGCCGACCCCCCGGTCAATTGAACGGTCAAACGGAGTACAGAAATTGTCTCACTACGGACATCCCGACGAGTTTCTAGACAAGGTGGGCCAAGAACTCGGCGTCAGCGGCTGGGTCACCATCGACCAGGCACAGATCGACGCCTTCGCAGAGGTTACAAACGACCACCAGTGGCTGCATGTTGATCCAGAGCGCGCCGCAAACGAGATGCCGACCGGCACGACCATCGCCCACGGCTTCCTCGTCCTTTCCCTGATCCCGGGGCTGAGCTATCCCTTCTTCGCGGTCGATAACCTCGCCCACACCATCAACTACGGGCTCAACAAGGTACGGTTCACCGCCATGGTGCCAGTGAATTCGCGGGTCCGCCTGCGCCAGTCCTTGGCGAGCGCTGAAAAACGCCCCGACGGCAGCGTGCACCTCGTCCTCGACTCTGTCATTGAGCTCGAAAGCAGCGAACGCCCCGCCGCCATCGCCCAGACCGTACGCCTGCTCTACCCCGAGCCTATCGGGGCAAGCACATGAGCGCCATAGATCGCACATTTTCCCGCACCGACCACGTCGTCCCAGTTCTGGAGCAGCACCGTTTCGACGACACAGCGCTCGTCGCCTGGATTGCGGGCAATATTGAGGGATTCGAGGGCCCGCTGGAGATCGCCCAGTTCCAGGGCGGCATGTCGAATCCGACCTTCCTCCTGACCGATGCGGGCGGCCGGCGCTACGTCCTGCGCAAGAAGCCGCCGGGCGAGTTGCTGCCCTCGGCTCATGCGGTCGACCGGGAGTACCGGATCACCTCGGCGTTAGCCGACACCGCCGTGCCCGTCGTACGTACGCTTGCACTCTGCGAGGAAACGTCCATCGTCGGCACCGAGTTCTTCCTTATGGACCACGCCGACGGGCGCGTGTTCCACGACCCGTCCCTGCCCGAACTACCGGAAAGCGAACGCGCAGCGATCTACGATTCGATGATCGAGACCCTCGCCGCCCTGCACCAAGTGGACTTCAAGGCGGCCGGCCTCGGCGACTATGGCCGGGTCGGCGGCTATATGGGCCGCCAAGTCGCGCGCTGGTCGAAGCAATACGAGGCCTCGAAGACCGACGAGTTGCCCGAGATGGACCGGCTAATGGTCTGGCTGCCCGAAAACATGCCCGACGACAACGAGACCACCATCGTTCACGGGGACTTCCGACTTGAGAACCTGATCGCCGCCCATGACAAACCGAAGGTGATCGCCGTCCTCGACTGGGAACTCTCGACGCTGGGCCACCCCCTGTCCGATCTCGCGTACAACTGCCTTCCTTATCACTGGCCCGAGAAATCCTTCGGTGATATGCGCGGGCTCGATGCGACCACTCCGGGCATTCCGTCGGAGACCGACTATGTCGATGCCTATTGCCGGGCGACTGGTCGTGACGGGATCGAGAACTGGAACTTCTACTTGGTCTTGTCGCTGTTTCGGCTCGCGGCGATCATCCAAGGCGTTTACTACCGCGGGCTACAGGGTAACGCATCCTCGCCAGAGGCCCTGCTGCGCCGGGACCTGACTCGACAGCTTTCGATCCGTGCGTGGGACCTGGTGGAGGCGGACGGTCAATAAGCCTGCGCTATCAGGCCCGAGCTTGACCCTAACATCTCATCCCAGACTGTGCCGGGGCAGCCGGGTAAAGTCCGCGTATGACGAAAAAGGAAGGCACGGACGTGACGGCGGTGTTCAGGCCGACGCACCCTACCCGGGGTATATTAGCCGCAGATTCTCGATCACCGCGGCTGGGCGTTCGCTGCCCTGAAGCTCCATCGTCGCCAGCAAATCGAGATAGACCCCGCCGTCGTCGCGCTTCTCGGCATTCGTCAGCGCCTGGCGCAGGCGCACCAGCGATCCCGCCGGTACCATGGCCGTGAAGCGCACCTTGTTGAGCCCGTAGTTCAGCTCGTGGGCGACATTGTCGACATCGAATATCTCGTAGCTGAGCGGTGCAAGCAACGAGAGTACTAGAAACCCGTGGGCGATGGTCGATCTGGTGGGCAGTTCGCGGGAGGACCGTTCGGTGTCCACATGCACCCATTGATGGTCGTTGGTCGCATCGGCGAATGCGTCGATCATCGTCTGATCGATCAGGACCCAGTCGCTGACGCCGAGATCCTCACCAACCAGATCGAGGAACACATCGGGATGAGAAAACCTGGCCATAAGTCAGGATTCCTTCGCCGCCTCCTGCTCGCGCAGGACCATGCGTTGAATCTTGCCCGTCGTCGTCATCGGCAGCGCGTCCACGAACTCGACCGCACGCGGATACTCGTGCGCCGCGAGCCGCGTCTTCACATGGTTCTGGATTTCCCCGGCGAGCGCGTCGCTCGGGGTCTGCCCATCCTTCAGGATCACATAGGCCTTCACCATCTCGCCGCGCGCTTCGTCGGGTACGCCGATCACCGCCGACATCTGCACGGCGGGATGGGTCAACAGCGAGTTCTCGACCTCGGCCGGGCCGATCCGGTAGCCGGCCGAGTTGATTACGTCGTCGGCCCGGCCGACGAAGTAGATCCAGCCCTCGTCGTCCATGGTCGCCTTGTCGCCGGTGTCGAGCCAACGATCGCCATTCTCGTCGGTGAGGAATTTCTCCTCGGTCGCCTCCGGGTTATTCCAATATTCGAGAAACATCACCGGATCCGGCGCCTTGACGCAGATGGTGCCGAGATCACCGGCCGCCTGGATGTTGGCATCCTCGTCCATGATTCGAAGCGTGTGCCCCGGCGAGGCACGACCCATGGAGCCGTCCGGCGGCGTCATGATGGTCGCGCAGCAGCCAACGATCACGTTGCACTCAGTCTGGCCGTAGGCCTCGTTGATGGTGACGCCCAGCTGCTCGCGGCCCCAGTCCATTAGTGAGGTGCCGAGCGCCTCGCCGCCCGAGAACATGGTGCGCAGATCGTAGTTGTAGCGGCCGCGCGGATTCTCCACTTGGCGCATCACCTTGAGGCCCGTTGGCGGGATGAAGGCGCAGCGCACACCGTAACGGTCGAGCAGGTCGAACACCGCCTCTGGGTCGAAGCGGGCGGACGGATTTACCACCTGTGGGATGCCGTGATAGAGCGCTGGCATGGCCGAATCCATCAGGGCGCCTATCCACGCCCAATCGGCGTTGGTCCACATGACGTCGCCCGGCTGCGGCAGGAAGTCGAAGATGAAATCGACGCCCGGCACATGGCCGATCATCGTCCGGTGAGGCAGCAGCGCGCCCTTCGGGTTCCCTGTAGTGCCCGAGGTGTAGATCAGCAGCGCGGGATCGCCGTTCGCGGTATCGACCGGGGCGAAGCTGTCCTTCGCACGCTCTAACTCGGCGTGGAAATCGAGTGCGCCCCCGGCCCCGTCATCAGCCGGCCCGTCTACCGAAAGAACCAGCTGAAGGTCGGGAAGCGAATCCCTGATCTGGGTTAACTTCTCGCAACTCACGCTGTCCGTGACGATTGCTCGCGCACCGCTGTCCGACAGCCGGTATTCAAGCGCGTCTGGCCCGAACAGCTGCGCCAGCGGCATCACTATCAGTCCGGCACGATAGCCCGCGATGTGGGCCACGAGCGTCTCGGGCCGCTGCGGCAGCAGCACCGCGACCCGGTCGCCACGCTGGAGGCCGTGCGCCACGAACAGGTTGGACAGACGGCTCGACAGCGCCTTCAGATCACCGAAGGTATAATCGCGCCGCCCACCATTAGGCTGCGGCACGATCAGAGCGGTGGCCTTCGCGTCTTGCGCGTCGCAGATGGAGACCCCCATGTTGAAGAGTTCCGGCACCTCCCAGTGCCAGTCGCCCCACGCCTGCTCGTATGTTTCTGAGATTTTCATGCCTATCCCCCCCCGAATACATTTACGAAAGTCTAGTCGGAGCCGCGGGGCGCGCCAATCAAGACTTGGTGCCGGCGAGCTCCAGCATCGCACCCAATAGCACCTGGCCGCCGGCGGTTACCCATTCGGGCTTCGCATACTCGATCTCGTTGTGACTGATCCCATCTACGCAGGGAATGAATATCATCGAGGCAGGCGCCACGGCCGCGACGTTGCAAGCGTCATGGCCCGCGCCGGAGACGATATCCCGGGTCGTTAAGTCACGGCGCGTGGCGGCATTGCGAACGGCCTCAACGCAACGCTCGGAGAAGACTATTGGTTCGATATAGAAGATCTCCTCAAACTGGCTCTCGAGGCCGATCGAGTGCACGATTGTCCGCATCCCGTCCCGCAGCTTCGTATCCATCTGGCGCAGAATACCGTCATCGGGATGTCGGAACTCCGCTGTCATGAAGACCTGTCCGGGAATAACATTCCGCGAGTTAGGGTAGGATTCAATAATGCCGACGGTCGAGCGCGCATCTGGCGCATTATCCATACCGATCCTGTTAACTAGATTGACGACCCGCGCGGCCCCCAAGAGCGCATCCTTGCGCCGCTCCATAGGCGTTGTGCCCGCATGAGATTCCCGGCCGGTGAGCGTGATCTCGTACCAGCGCTGGCCCTGAGCGCCGGTGACGACGCCGATAGAGATATTCTCTTCCTCGAGGATCGGCCCCTGCTCGATATGCGCCTCGACATAGGCGTGGAACTCCCGGCCTCCGACGGGTAGATCACCTGCATAGCCGATCCGTTCTAGCTCCTCACCGATGGTCAGTCCGTCTGCGTCCGTGCGGGATAGGCCATGCTCCAAAGTATGCTGACCGCCAAAGACGCCCGATGAGATCATGGCGGGTGCGAAACGGCTACCCTCCTCGTTGGTCCAGACCACCACCTCAATCGGGTGGTCGGTCGCGTAGTCCAAATCATTGAGGCTGCGGATCACCTCAAGGCCAGCCAGAACACCAAAAATCCCGTCGAACTTACCTCCGGTTGGTTGCGTATCGAGGTGGCTCCCCGTCACCACAGGTGGCAGGCTATCGTCCCGCCCGCCGCGCCGGGCGAAGATGTTGCCCATCCGGTCCACGCTGACGGTGCAGCCCGCAGCATCGCACCAGTCGACGAACAGGTCCCGCGCCTCGCGGTCGAGGTCTGTCAGCGCGAGGCGCCGGCTGCCGCCCTTCTCGGTCGGGCCGATCGCAGCGATATCCATAATCGACTGCCAGAGCCGATCACCGTCGATGGAGAGGTTGCGTGGTTCGCTCATGAAGCGGATCCCTAGAAAGTTTATATGCTGCGGTTTTTGTAATGAAGCCGACGATCTTCGAGGGCTCAGAGGCGAGCTAGTTAGCGATGTCGGGATGATGGGCGAGCCGGTCCTCCGTAGGCCAGACCTCGAACGTCACCACGATCACGCCAAGACAGATCACTTGCGCGGCCACCCGTCGACCTGCCGGCGCAGCTCTAGGCGCGCGATCTGGCGCCGATGCACCTCGTCGGGCCCGTCGAACAGCCGCATGGCACGGGTTCGTGCATACATGGCCGCCAGCGGAAAGTCGTCGCTCATGCCGCCACCACCATGCAGTTGCATCGCTCGGTCGATCACGCCGAGCGCCATATTCGGCGCTGCGACCTTGATCATCGCGATCTCTTGGCGTGCCTCCTTGTTGCCGACTGTGTCCATCATCCAGGCCGCCTTCATCACTAAGAGGCGGCACATCTCGATCTCGATACGCGACTGGGCGATGCGTTCTTCTGTGATGCCGCGCTCGGCCAGCAGCTTGCCCCAAGTCTCGCGTTTGGCGGCACGCTTGCACATAGCTTCGAGCGCGCGCTCGGCCACGCCGATTACCCGCATGCAGTGATGGATGCGCCCCGGCCCGAGCCGACCCTGAGCGATCTCGAAGCCGCGCCCCTCGCCGACCAGTAAATTTTCCGCCGGCACTCGAACGTTGTCAAAGACCACCTCCGCATGGCCGTGGGGCGCGTCGTCATAACCCATAACGTTGAGCATGCGTTCGATCGTCACCCCGGGCGTCTCGCTGGGGACAAGAATCTGCGACTGCTGCTCGTGGCGGGCGGCCGACGGGTCCGTCTTCCCCATGACGATCATGATTCTGCAGCGCGGGTTGCCCGCATTGGACGTCCACCATTTGCGGCCATTGATCACATACGAATCGCCGTCACGGGTGATCGAGCATCTGATGTTGGTGGCATCCGACGAGGCGACGTCAGGCTCGGTCATGGCGAAGGCCGAACGGATCTCGCCGTTGAGCAGGGGCGTGAGCCATTCGTCCTGCTGCGCCGGGGTGCCGTACATGTGCAGCACCTCCATATTGCCGGTGTCCGGCGCGTTGCAGTTGAACACCTCCGGCGCCCAATCGACGCGCCCCATGATCTCGCACAGGGGCGCGTACTCGACGTTAGTCAGCCCGGCGCCGTGATGCTCGTCGGGCAGGAAAAGGTTCCAAAGGCCGCGTTTTCTCGCCTCGGCCTTAAGGTCGTCAACGATCTGCGGCGTGTGCCAGCGCGTCCCCTGGCTGCTGAGCTGTTCCTCGAACGTCTCCTCATTCGGATAGATGAACTCGTCCATGAACGCGAGCAGCTCAGCGCGCATCTCATTGCAGCGTTGCGACAGGTCGAATTTCATGTTTTTCCCCTATGGTTTCCCGCCTCGTGCGGGCGGGTGTCCAATGTCATAACTTCGCCTAGGATACCTTCAAACGACACAAATGGGGGAATCGTCATGGGCGTGTCGCTCGATCTCGCGGGGAAAGTCGCCATCGTCACCGGCGCGACGAAGGGCATCGGGCGCGCCGTCGCCTTCGCGCTGGCCGACGCGGGAGCTCGGGTAACCGTCTCAAGCCGGGACAAGGACCGGGTTGCGAGAACCGCCGCAGCGCTCGCTGATGCAGGGTACGAGGCCCTTGGGGTGCCGTGCAATATCGGGCGCAAGGACGAGCTTGCGGCGCTGACCAGTGCCTCCCGTGATCATTGGGGACCGGCGGACATTCTGGTCTGCAACGCGGCCATTAATCCCTATTACGGACCGGCGATGGAGATCCCCGACAGTGTGTTCGCCAAGATCATGCAAACCAACATCCAGTCACAGCTTTGGCTGTCACAGTTGGCCGTGCCGGAAATGCGGACCAAGGGTGGCGGTGCTATCATCCTCGTCTCGTCGATCGGCGGCCTGCGCGGCTCAGACGTGATCGGCGCCTACAATATTTCCAAGGCCGCGGACATGCAGCTCGCCCGCAACCTTGCCGTCGAACTCGGGCCCGACAACATCCGGGTGAATGCGATCGCGCCCGGGCTGGTGAAGACGGATTTTGCGCGTGCGCTTTGGGAGGATCCGAAATTTGCCGACCCGCGGATCGCCGCAACGCCGCTGCGCCGTCTCGGTGAGCCCGAGGACATCGCCGGTGCGGCCGTTTACCTCGCCTCTGACGCGGCGAGCTGGATGACCGGTCAGGTGCTGGTCGTGGACGGCGGCGCGACGGTGCCGGTCTGACGTTCAGGCTGCGCGCCCCTCGTCCCATTCCTGAAAGCTGGAGCCAGCATCGGCGAGCTCGCGCAGGAGCGCCGCTGGTTCCCACTTGTCGCCCCACTCAACGTGATAGCCGTCGAGGGTCGCGACGATTTCGGGCAGGCCCACCATGTCGGCATAGAACATCGGCCCACCGCGCCAGCGCGGGAAGCCGTAGCCGTGCAGCCAGACAACGTCGATGTCCGAGGACCGGATCGCGAGGCCTTCCTCTAGTATCTTTGCTCCCTCGTTGATAAGCGAATAGATCATTCGTTGACGGATCTCTTCATCAGAAATCGCCCGGCGCGCAATACCCATCTCGTCGGAACGGGTGTAGATCAGCGCGGCGACCTCCGGGTCGGGAATCGCGCTGCGGCCCTCATAGCGATACCAGCCGGCACCGGTCTTCTGTCCATGGCGCCCCAACTCACAAATGCGCTGGAGGAGCGGCGAGAACCGCTCGGCCACCGGCCGCGTTTCGGCTCGGCGCTTCTCGATCGCCCAACTGATGTCGAGCCCGGCAAGGTCCGACACCCGAAACGGCCCCATGCGGAATCCGAATTCCTCGGCTACCCGGTCCATGTCTTCAGGCATCGCGCCTTCCTCAACGAGGAAGTCGCACTGGCGAAAATACGGCGCGAGCATGCGATTGCCGACGAAGCCATCGCACACGCCGACCACGACACCGGTCTTGCCGATCCGGCTCGACAAGTCGAGCACCGTCGCAATGACATCATTCTCCGTCTTCTCCGCCCGGACGATCTCGAGCAGGGTCATAACGTTGGCGGGGCTGAAGAAATGTAGGCCCAGCACATCGCCGGGTCGCTGCGTGACAGCGGCGATCGCATCGACATCCAGAGTCGAGGTGTTAGTCGCTAGGATCGCGCCGTCGCGGGCGATCCGGTCGAGGTCGCGGAACACCGACTGCTTAACACCCATCTCCTCGTAAACGGCCTCGATCACTAGGTCGACATCGGCCGCGGCATCGATGCCCACCGCGCCGGTGATCAGCCGCATGCGCGCCTCCATATCCGCGGCGCTCAGGCGACCACGGTCACGGGTCGCCGCGTAGTTGGCCTCGATTCGCGCGAGCCCCCCGTCCAGTGCCTCCTGCCCGGTCTCGACCAAGGTTACCGGCAGGCCGGAATTGGCAAACGACATGGCGATGCCGCCGCCCATCGTGCCCGCACCGATGATTGTGGTTCGTTTGATCGTGCGCCTTGCGGTCGCAGCGGAAATGTCGGGAATGCGTGAGACCTGACGCTCTGCGAAGAAGGCATGGACCAGTGAACGGGATTCCACCGACGCAATGGTTTCCCGGCTAATCTCCGCCTCTCGGACCCAACCGTCGGCGAACGGCATGCTAAGCGTATTGGCTACACTCTCCAGGCATCGGAAGGGTGCCTGCATCCCCCGTGCGGTCCTCTCAAGCTGTGTGCGAATCTCTGCCACCAGCGCGGTACCGGCTTCAGCATCCAGATCGACCGTCATCTCGCTGACCCGCCGCGGACCGGCGTCGCAGGCGATCAGGTTGCGCGCAAATCGCATCACTTCGTCCAGAAAATCGTCGCCGACGGCCATTTGGTCGACCAGTCCCAGTTCCAGTGCTGTCCCAGGATCAACTGAACTGCCGGTCGTGATCATCTCGACCGCCTTCGCAAAACCGACGAGCCGCGGCAGGCGCTGGGTGCCGCCTGCCCCCGGAATGACACCCCGCAACACTTCGGGCAATCCGAGTCGGGCATCCGGATGCACCATGCGGTAGTGACAACCAAGCGCTAGTTCCAGGCCGCCGCCTAGGGTCGGACCATGAATCGCTGCCACAACGGGCTTCTCCATCGCCTCGATCAGGTTCATCAGATCACGGGTCATCGGCCGGACCTCGCGATCCGGAGTGTTGAATTCTCGGATGTCCGCACCGCCGCACAGATTACGTCCATTGCCCCGGATCGTCACCACGAGCACCGCTTGATCATCGGCCGCCGCCTCGAGGAAATCGGCAACCGCTATGCGCACATCTTTCGCCAGCGCATTCACCGGCGGATTATTGATCGTGATCAACGCGACGCCGCCGTCCCTTTCATAAAGGACGAGATCGCTGGAAGACGCGCTCGGCATAGACTCCCCCGTTGCGGCGTATAAATACTGGATCGCGAACGGCACCTTACGAGAATTACGCCGCGCGTCCAAACCGCGCCGGACCATGTACGCGGCTTTCGCATGGCTGACCAGACCGTACGGTGCCTCGCGCATCCGCAAGGCGATTGCTAGACTGACCTCTAAATAAATTGCCCAAACCCTTGGCTAAGATCGGCCGCCTGAATCGACCGCGCATGCGCTTACCGATGGATACCCGGCTCAACGCCGCCCAGATTTCCGGATTGCTTTCGGCCCTAGTCACGGTCGTCCTTCTGGCCGCACCTCTGTGGTCCGACACGCCTGGTATGTTGCCGGCCGCCGGCGTCGTGCTGTTCGCCATCGCCTTATGGGCTACCGGCGCCATCCCAGCACACATCACGGCGCTGCTCCTTTTCCTGCTCACCGTCGTGTTCGCGATAGCCCCGCCGAATGTGGCATTCTCCGGCTTCCATGCGAGTGCCACCTGGCTAGTGTTCGGCGGGTTCGTCATTTCGATCGCGGTCCACAAGTCCGGGCTCGCGTCGCGTATAGTGCAGGCGTTGATGAATCACCTGCCGGCCCGCTACCTGCTGATGGCAGGTGGACTCGCCATCGCCGGCGTCCTGCTCAGCTTCATAATGCCCTCGGCATCCGGACGCGCAGTCATGATGGCCCCGCTAGCCGTCGCGCTCGCCACCGAACTCGGGTTCGGCGAAAATACGCGGGCGCGCCATGGCCTGGTAATGGCCGCGGGCTGGGGCACCACGATACCGGCCTTCGGAATCCTTCCGTCTAACGTCGTCAACATGGCCTTCGTAGGCGCATCCGAGAGCATTTTTGGGGTCGGCTTCACCTATTTCGGCTACACCTTCCTCAATTTCCCGGTGGCCGGATTCCTAGGCGCATTGATCGTAATCTTGCTGATCACAATCCTTTTCGGCGCGAAGCCCGAGCCCAAGGGCAAGCCCGCCATTCAAACCGGCTGGAGTAGCGCCGAGCGGCGCCTGATGGGCATAATGCTGATCGCGCTGGCCTTGTGGATGACGGATTCCCTGCACGGTATCTCACCGGCCTGGATCGCACTCGCCGCGGCGCTACTCTGCATTACGCCGGGAGTCGGGATCCTGTCGGCATCCGTTATCACGAACGAAGTGAATTACGGGGCGTGGCTGTTCGTCGCCGGCGTGATCGGTATGGGCGCGATCGCCAACCATTCCGGGGTCGGCGGCGCCATGGGGGAACTCCTGCTCGCCAACATTCCGCTGACCCGGGACGGCGGTATCGTCACATTCTACGAAATCTTTGCGATTAGCGCCGCGGTGGGGGTGGTCACGACATTTCCCGCGGCCCCACCGATCGT
>MDTE01016950.1_pt1 | contig 21202 bp, 12 predicted proteins | sample 811231 | NCBI WGS metagenome assembly MDTE01 (sample SAMN05326651, study PRJNA326480) | marine metagenome | isolation source: seawater | place: Indian Ocean: Red Sea | collected 2010
GTCGCGAGTGGTGGGATCGATCATCGCGAGTGCAGTGCGTTTCGATAGTCTTACAACGGGCGCGCCGGGCGACTGTACCGGTCATCTTATTTTTTTTCCTCCACAAGCAGTGTATTTCACGACGCCGTGGTCCTCTGCGCCGAGGTCGGTGTATTCGCGATGGGCCCGTCGTGCGCCGCCGGAAGCGGCTCCACCACGCCGTCCGGCGCGTCCGGCAGCGCCTCGTCCTGCAGGTAGCTCGGCACCTCCTCCCCCGCCTCCTCCAGCGCCATGTCCGCCTCCAGCGCGTCCAACTCGCCGAGGAGCTCCGCCTCGTCGATTTCATCCGGGACGTTGTACGATCGCCCGAGCGTCTCCTGGATCTCCTCGCTCATCGCCATGAGGTCCGCCATCTCGTCGTTCATCCTGTCGATGGCGTCGATGTCGAACGCCTTGGTCTTGAACTGGGCTCTGAGGTCTTTGTTCGCGTGCTGCATGGCGGCGACCTGCACGGCGGTGTCCTTGGCGGATTGCGCGGCGAATGACACCTGCTCGACGTTGAACTGCTGGTTGTACAGCTGCTCGCGCTGGGACTCGTACAGGCGCTTCTGCTTCAGGACGGTGAGGGCGCGTCGCTTGGCGGCTTCCTGGGCGGGTCCCGGTCTGGCGCGGCGGATGAGATCCCTGTGCTTGGCGAGCTCGGCGTCGAGGCGCTTTATCTTGTCGTCCAAGGTGGCGCCGCGCTTGTCCAGCTGCGGGTGCGCGGGAGGAGGGTGGGGCGATGTCAACACTTGGAAAGCCCGGGGCAACCCTAACCGGGGAACGCGGGTGGGACGAGGTTCCTCGCGCGATTGGCGCGCGACGAACCCACGAGTCGAGGATCAAGTCGCACGCGAGAACACGTAAGGGGACTCACCGAGCCCGCCGCGTCGTCGAGCGAGGGCGGCGGCGCCTTCTCCTTCCTCACGCCGAAGAGTCTCTTCATTTTCCTACGATCCGGTGCCTACTCGCGTGATGCACGCTCGCGGACGCTCCTCGCGGCGTCAGCGGGCACGCGCGATGCCTCGTTCGCGCGTCTGTATGAGCCGATACGCCCACCCGAGACGCTTCTGGGACGGTCCGAACCCACGGGGTTCGTCCCGGCGCCCTGGTTTGTGACCTCGGCCCGACAATTATTCCAGTATCATATGAGTAGGCGAACTGTTTGACGGAGCAAATAAGATGTGAAGCACACTCGTATTATCAGCTCTTCGCGTCACTCCACAACCTCCTCCATCTTCGCCAGGAATCTCCTGAACGCCTCCACGTTCCGCTTCACGCTCAACCTGTACTCCACGCACATGCTCATCCGTTCGCCGAGCTCCTCGGCGCTGAGCAGAGCCTCGTCCTCCTCAGCCGTGGTTGGGAAACTCGCCAGCTTGGCGTCTGCGGCGCCGCGCATGGCGCCAATGCACTCGAGGTCCGCCGCCTTATCCGCGGAATCGTCCACCGGATTGGCCATCTGCATCATCTGCCTCGCCGCCCACTCCGCCTTGGCGTCCCCTTCCTCCGCGAACGCGCGACCCGCGGCGCTCACCGTCTTCGCGCGGATCTTCCTCGCGCCCGGGATCATGCACTCCATCGGGAGCTGCTCGTTTGGATTCTCCGGATCCATGAACCCGTAATGGAGCATCAGCAACGCGTTGGGCATCCTCGCGCCGTAGCAGATCAGCACCTCGTCGTCCCTCTCAGGCGGCGGCGGGCCCTTCGGCATCTCCCTCGTCGCCGTCGTGTCCCACGTCAGTTGAAACGATCCGCCGTCTCGGGACACGCCGTACTCGCAGTTGGGCGCAAAGGAGTGATTGGCGAGGTCGACGCCGGGGACGATGAACGCGCACGGTCCGCCCGCCACTTTGCCGCTCATCGCGCGCGTGTGCGCGGTGGCACGCGCCCAGTCGAATTCTTCCTGCGTGGCGGTCGGGGACTGATCGTCGACCGCCCCGTCGATCGCGTCCGCCACCCTCGGGTGTTGCGTCTTGATCATCTCCCACCCCGCGGCGTAGTTGGCCTTGGACCCCATCGCCATGCGCCGGACGTTCTCATCCTGAAGCGCCTCCAACTCCGCGTCCGTCGCCAGGTACAGCGACGTGTACGACGCGGGCATGACGTCGTCGGCGTACGCGCGCCAACGCGGCACGTGACGCCGCGCCCACATCAGCGCCGCCGCCATGCGCAGATCCTTGGGGCACTCCGCGTGGCAGAGGAAATCGACGATCGGCTCGGGAACGTCCACGTTCAGGGATGCGGACCACGCCTTGTACATGGCCCGCACGCCGTCGGCGCACTCCGCGGGCGCGTCGGGCCCGACGAGCTCCGGGACGCATAGCGTGACGTCGATCGGGGTGCGCACGACGGGCACGTCGGGCGCGTCGCCCGTGTGGAAGAGGCCCCTGCCGCGGACGCCCTCGCCGGGCGCCGATGCGGGGTACTCGACGCCGAGGGCGGACGCCGGGTCGGCGGTGGACGACGCGGATGCGACGCGGGTGCTCGCGAGGCAGAGTACGCGAGGGCGTCGGATGCGAGTCGGCGTGGGAACCCCCGGGCTCGGGGCCCGGAGAACGCGCGTCGTGACGGCTGCGGGCATCGCGAAAAGTGCCTCGACCCGGCGGGGCTTCCGTTGGCGAAGCCTGCATCTGTGGAGCGATCGAGTCGACGACCCGAGGTGGACCGAGGTTTGGTGGGATTCCATCCAATTATGCGCTTCCGGTTTATGCGGCAAACAGTTGCGGAGGGTGGCAGAATAATGTGTTATTTCGCGGAATTCGGGCGGAGTCTGACTCGACCAACCGCGGGAAAGCTGCAGGATTTCCCCCGAAGCCGAAGTGGGGTTAAAATTCGAGACCCTGAGAGATCTCCGTTTCAATCTGAGCCGTGCGAGCAGAATCGCTTCGTCCTTGTCAGCTCTCCGGCGATGTTTGTCATCGAGTTCTCGCTATGGGGCCTCAGTTAGGAACCTGTTCGGCCTATCCACTCGACAACTGGCCTGCTCCCCGTTGTGGTTTTTTTATCTGCAATTTTTACCCGTGCCCCCCGCGTGCCCCGGAGACGACAGAACACCCGGCACGAACACGCCAAACCGTTCACACACCAACATCATGTCTGCTGTTACCATGACCTCCATCGTCGCGCCGACCGCCAAGGTGAGCGCCCGTTCGCGTGAAGTTTCGCGGCGCGATCGGTTCCGCGTCCTGCACACTTTTCAGTGCTCCCCGGACCCTGCTGTGATTTTTGGAACCCGGTGATCACGGACGCCGGTGACGCGCCCGCGTCGCGATCTGCGACCTTCGCTGACCCGCTACCCTCCCCCGATCCGATCCAAACAGCCCGTCGGCCGCGTCGCGCGCCACCAGTTCGGCGCCGCGCCCGCCACCTTCGGCAAGGGCAACGGCTCCAAGACCGTGATGATGTCCCGCTGGAAGGGCATGGACGAGGACATCTCGGACGACCAGCAGGACATCGCCCGCGGCCGCAACATGGTCGACTCCAAGTTCCAGGGCGGCTTCGGCCTCGGCGGCACCCACGTGAGTTCATTCCCAATCGCACGCGTACCTCCGCCTCGCACTTTCAATCGCCGCAGGGGCCGCGCAAGCGCGTTGCCGGCCCCGGCTCGCACCGCGCATAAATTGCGGCTTTCTCCCTCAAAAACACTGTGGGGGTTCACGCGAAATCACTTCAACCCAAAGGTCGCGCACCATCGTCGAATCCCACTGACAATCGCGTCCCCCTTCGATGTTGCAACAGAACGCCGTCATGTCCTCCTCCGACTACATCTCCGATGGCTTCAAGGACGTCTCCAACATGACCGACGAGGGCTACTACATCTCCAAGAGCTTCATGGACAAGTTTTGCGTCCACATTGCCAAGAACTTCATGGACCTCCCCAAGATCAAGGTCCCCCTCATCCTCGGCGTGTGGGGTGGTAAGGGTCAGGGTAAGACCTTCCAGTCCATGCTCATCTTCAAGAAGCTCGGCGTTGGACCCATCGTCATGTCCGCTGGTGAGCTCGAGTCCGGCAACGCCGGTGAGCCCGCCAAGCTCATCCGCCAGCGCTACCGCGAGGCTTCCGACATCATCAAGAAGGGCAGGATGTCCACCCTCTTCATCAACGATCTCGACGCCGGTGCCGGACGCATGGGCGGCGCCACCCAGTACACCGTCAACAACCAGATGGTGAACGCCACCCTGATGAACCTGGCGGATAACCCCACCAACGTGCAGCTCCCTGGCCAGTACCAGGTTGAGGAGATCCCCCGCGTGCCCATCATCGCCACCGGTAACGATTTCTCCACCCTCTACGCCCCGCTCATCCGTGATGGACGCATGGAGAAGTTCTACTGGTCCCCCACCTTTGAGGACCGCGTCGGCGTCGCCTGCGGCATCTTCAAGGCTGACGGAGTCGCGGAGAAGGATGTCGAGGTGCTCTGCCGCACCTTCGACGGCCAGTCCATCGATTTCTTCGGCGCCCTCCGCGCGCGCGTCTACGACGACAAGGTCCGCGAATGGATCTCCGAGACCGGCATCGACAACATGGGTCCCCTCCTCGTCAACCCCAAGCGCGGCAGCAAGGTTTCCTTCGAGGCTCCTCGCATGAGCCTCGACATCCTCCTCCAGTACGGCAAGGCGCTTGAGATGGAGCAGGAGAACGTGAAGCGCGTGCAGCTCGCCGACGCGTACCTCGACGGTGCGGTGCTCGCGGGCGAGGGCGGTTCCTCCAACACCGCGCAGTCCCTGCTCGCTTAAATTGGTGCGCGCGTGTTGGATGAATCGATCGGTGAATTTTTAGATGGTTGCGTGAAGACTCTTATTTGTTCCCTCCTTGGGTCGTACATATTATGATAGCCGCGACTTCCCGGGCTACACCGAGATGAATCTCTCTCGCCGTCGTCCGGGGGATACAATATCATGTAGTGGAAAAGCGTGTACCGCTGTTATACACTTAAACTCTCAAAATCTCTGCGCCTCTTCGTTCGCCGTCTTCCCCGCCAACCCCCTCTTCTCTCCTCGTTCCCTTCTTGACAACCACGCAGTGTACGGCAGGCACCCGGCGATTGCCACCGCGCACGACGCGTTCACCCAGTCCACGCTCTCATCAATGGCCAGCGTGAACATCGGGTACTGCAGCATGGACAGCACCGCCGACGTCAACATCCCGAATCCGACGAGAGTCCCGTAGTGCGCAAACCCGAACCTCCTCCCGATGTTGCTGAAGAAGAGCGCAAACACGAAGAGCCGGCCGACGCTGTACAGCGTCATGCCCGCGATCTGCGCCGGCAGCGAATCGGACAGCAACACCACGAACGACGAACCGGTCAGCGCCGTGGCGAGCCCCTGCGCGAAGCCGACTCCGTGTTTGTCCGCCACCGCCCCGCCGATGGGAGCCAACGCCGCGGATGCCGCGTACAACACCACGAAAGCCCTCGTGTAATCGCCGGCGTCGTCACCCTTTCGCTCGAGCTGCCACCCGATGCTCAGCACGTAGTACTGCGCCGGGGTCACGCACACGGAGAACCACACGAGCAGCGCGACGTACTCGTCGGAGAGGAGCTGGCCTCTGCGGGTGAGGTGCGACAGCGGCGGCGGCGGCTTGTGAGGTGCGACGGCGACAGCGGACGATGCGTCCTTTCCGTCGTCCCCCTCGCCCTCCTTCCCGTCGCTAGCTGCTTCCTTTAAGACCACCGCGGCGTCGGAGACGTGCGCTTCCTCGTCCCGGTCCTCTGTAACGCCCCGAGTAACGCCCGCTTCCTCGTCCCGGTCGACGGTCCTCTCGCTCGCGGCCTTCGACTCGTCCTTCCCCCGTTTGTCCTCGTCGTCGTTCGTGAACTTGAACCCGTAAGGAAGGTACACCCACGAGAGCGCCAACAGGACGCACACGCACGCCGCGAACGCGAGGTACGCCCCGAGTCTGTCGGCTCCGGCGCGCGCGATCCCGCTGCACACGAGGAACACCAGCCCGGAGATCTGGAAGGCTCCGGAGAGCGTGGCCATCGCGGTGGAGGCGTTCTCGGGGAAGAGCCCGGTGACGGGCTGGATGCACAGCTGGGCGCCGCTTCCGAGGCCGAGGAAGAGCATGCCGAGCGCGAGGCCCGCGAAGTTATCGGAGGCGACCGTCGCGACGAGGACGGCGCCGAGGAGGACGCAGAGGAGGCAGCCGCACGCGGTGCGCTTGGTGCCGAGCGCGTCGCGGATGAGGCCCGCGGCGAAGCGGCCGCCCTGGACGCTCCAAGCGCCGCACGTGAACACCGCGCCGAGCTGTTTTTCGGTCAGGCCGCCCTCCTTGATGAGGTCGCGACGGAGCGCGGGCCATCCGTACACTGTGGATGCGCGGGGGATGGAGGTCGGGAGAGCGATTCGTGCGTTAAGAACATGAAACACGTGGGCGACGGTGGGTGTCGCCCTTTCGCGGGCTGAGGGGTCGACGCGCGAGGGATGAGCGCCGACGGGACGCACCGGTGCCGGCGACGAAGCACGTGAGCGTGAACGCGAGCCCGTAGAGCCGATTGCGCCTCGTGTCCCTCGCTTTCTGGTCCATGACGGTCGGGCGCGGCTGGGTGCCACTTGGACTGGCTGCGCGTGCGCTCGGAGCCACGAGTTCGTTTCATGAGAGGAGTCCGGATAATGTTGCCAACGCTCCCTCACTCCTCCCGAGACGCCCGGACAGAAGATGACGACGCTCGCTCTCTCGGCGTCCCTCCGCCCCTCCGCGGCGGCAAAGACGTCCCGACGACGACGCGTCGAACCCAAGCTTGCGCCCCCCTTCACGGCACCCGAGGCGGAGGACGACGCCCATAACGATCGGCGTCAGCAAATCGTTGGATGGGCGGCATCTGCGTTGCTTCTGTCCGCGCCGCACACGGCGCACGCGGAGACGATGAAGGATATGTACATCGCCGCGGGCAAGTACGCTTTCCTCGAGAAAGAGTTCAACGACTTGCGGTACGCGGGAGTCAAGGAAGTCGTCCCCGGTCTGGCTTCGGGCGTTCCCGGAGACGAATCTTCCGTCGATGCCGTCAAGGTGACCTACGACGCGGAAAAGATCTCGCACGAGAAGCTCATGCAGACCTACTGGAAGCACGTGGATCCGACGCGTGGGGACGGGCAGTTCAAGGAGAACGGCGCAAAGTACCGTGCCGCGATCTGGGTGGACGGACCCGCGGAGCGCAAGGAGGTGGAGACTAACTTGAGCCGACTGCAAAACTCTGAAATATTCGGAAAGGGCAAGGCGCTGGTGACGCCAGTGCTGGACGCACCCCCGAAGTCGTTCGATCCCTACCCCGAGGACCAGTGGAAAGCGCTGACCAACAACCCCAAGGCGTACGAGAAGGATAAGGTCGAGCGACAGAAGGCCTTCGACAAGCTGTGGGGCTTTGTGCAGTACTGCGCGAATCGACTTTGTGGATACGTCCGCTTCGCACCCAACTGCACAGGCGATTGTTTGGAAACCTTTCCAGAGTTGAGGGAGCGAAACTTCGGGCAGCCGGAGCTGATTGGCGACATTAAGATCACGGGCGGATCGGGGCGATAGACGTCAGTCTTAGGAACATCCCGATGCGATGCGTTGACCAACCAAATTTGTTAGTTAGCTATTCAACCCCCCCCACCCTCGAACAACTCTCGTCCTCGTCACTTGGGCACAGCCTTGGCGCGCTGCTTCAGCGTGATTTTATCCCCGAGTGACAGCGCGATACCCTGCGTCTTGGACCTGATCCGAATGAACCCACTCACGACGCCATCCTGCTCCTCCACGCTCACGTTGACAAGTGCGTCCTCGCCAAACACCGACTTTGCGTAAAGGTTCGCCGCGAGATAGCCGCAGTCGCCCTCGAGCGCAGACGGCGGCGTGAGGCACCGCATGTTGGTGCTCTCCACGATGTGATCGAGGAACTCGCGCACCGTCTTGATCGTCGTGTTGACTGCCACCTTATTTTCCCACTCAAACTCCGCCCACATGCTCCTGAACTTGTTATCCTCGCACCAAGCCGGCGAGATGTAATCCATGATGTCGATGTGCACGTCGTTGAGCACCACCACGTTGCGGTCGCTCCCCGTGGACTCGTACACGATGTTGCCGAAGATGACGCCAGTCTCGGTGGACGAAACCTTGATGTTCGCGCGGATGTGCTTCGTCTCCCCTGGCCCCAGGGTGTGGTTCTGGGGCCGCTCCACGAGCTTGAGGTCGCCCATGGTGGCCAGCTCCAACGCGAGATTCTGCTGCACCTCGTTCGTCCTGTTGACCACCGTCACGTCCATCACGATGTCGTACTGGTGCACGGTGACGTACGCCTCCGCGTACACCGGGTCGGAGAAGCCGGTGAGCTGTATCACGCGCTCCAGCGCGGACTTCTTCTCGTCCTTGCCAGCGCCAAATCCAGTCGCTCGCTTGAGATCCGTCGCCACGGCGTCCTCAATCTCAACCTGCGACATGCCCTTCCTGGACTTGAGGTGGTAAAAGTCGATGAGGTCGTCAGCCTGCGAAATCGGGCGCTGATCCTTCTCCGCCTCCTCGTCCTCCTTCTGCTTGGCCCTGTCGGCGATGAGGCCGTCGTAAGCCGATCGGCACGCGCTGAGCCAGACGTCCACGTCAGCCTCCTGCGGCTTGGCCAGGGTTTTGATGCACACCATCATGCGATCGTTGCTGTCGCTGTCCATCGGCGTCGGGGTCTCGCCGCTCTCGCCGAGGCGGATCATGCACACGATGTACAGCATGCATTCCGCGTGAAGTCGGTTGGCGTCCGCCGGGGCGACTCCGGCGTCGGCGGCGATGTTGATGTACCGCATCGCGAGCTTGGTGAGGGTCGTGGACACCACGGACGCGAGGAAAAAGTCCCCGGCGAGGACCAAGGCCCTCAGGTTGGGCACCTGCGCCTCGGCCAGGGCGCGAACGTCGGCGCTGGACGCGGTTTGCGTGGCGTAGGATCCGTCGGCGAGGACAACCGGTCCCTTCTTCTTCTGCTCCTTCATCGAGTCGTGGGAAGCTTCGCCAAAGTGCCTCTTGCCGTACTGATCCCGCGTCGCCTGGTCGTCCTCCTCCGGGTCCGCCTCCCACTGCGAGTGCTTCTTCTTCTGCGTGAAGAAGGGCGTCGGGCCGAGGCTCTGCTTGAGCGTCTCGAGCGACTCCTCGATTTGCGCCGTCGTGAGCGAAAACTCCCCCACGATCCAGAGGCACGTGCCGCACACGCGACTGGACCTGATCGAGAAGAAGCAGTCCAGCATCTGCCTCAGGATCTGATCGCGCAAATCCGGGTTCGTCTGGGCGATCTCCCTGACGAACATGGCGACGTCGAACGCCGTCCCGGTGTTGGCGTCGCCGAGAAAGTCCATGAGCAGGTTGACGACTGCGCCGGCGACGCCGGGGAAGCGAACCGCGCATCGGTGCACAGCCTGCACGAGCATCTGGCGGTACTCGCCAGCCTTCTCGCCGGTGTCCGTCTGCGACTTTTGGATCTCCTTCTTCAGCGCCGCCACCACCTCGTCGATGTTGCGGCCGGTGACGAGGTCGAGGACGATGTCGAGCGCCTTTTTGCGAATGTCCACGTTCGGGGTGGAGACGGCGCGAAGGATGTCCATGACCATCTCCTGCATGACGTACCTGTGCGCGTCCTTGAGCTCCGCGATGCGATCCAAGACGATGAGCTTGACGTTGTTGTCGGACTGAGACACCAGCAGCTGGCAGTAGCAGTTGCCGGCAGCCTTGATCGCGGTGGGCGCGGATGACAGCGCGACGAGGGTGTTTGCGCACTCGTAGATGACGGAGGTGTTGTTGGTGCTGAGGAGGGTGAGGATGATCTTGATGTACCTTCCCTTCTGGCTCGGATCATTGCGGCACACCTGAGTTTCGTCGGGGGAGGGTGGACGGGATCGGAGCGCGCGTCAGTCGGCGAGGATCCTCGAGAGACTGGAGGAGATGGAATTGTTTTCCGGCGTCCAGTCTTCGCTCCGTGTTGAAAAACGAGCCGAGGGGGCCGCGGCGCGGTTGGGGTTGGGTCCCCGGCCTTCGCGGGCGGGGGCGCGGATTTTGTCCGCGATTCGCCGTCGATCACCGCATGACTACCGCCGCGGTCGACCGAACGGCGAACCCGCCGCCCGTGACCACCCTCTCGCCCGCCCCGCGCGCGCGACCGCACGCCCGATCTCTCCGTCGATGAGATTAGGGATTCGACTCGTCGAGGACCGCGGGTTGAAAAAAACTCGTTTGGGCGCGCCGGGCTGACCGAACGCGCGGGAAAAGGACGGGAACGACACGCACCTTTCGGATCAGATCCAGCACCACGTTCTGTAGGATGTCCCCCCAGTTGGCCACCTGCTCGAGGTTGGACATGAGGAAGTTCACCGCCCTGTCCTGCGCGTTGTTGTAGAGCATGAGGAAGGCGTTGCGCCTCGTACCCAGGTCGGACTCGCCACCCTGGAGGAAGCGCTCGATGGTCTCGGGCGCGTCCATGAGGAGCATGTCGCCGCCGGGCATCTGATAAATCCTGTCCATGCACATCACCGCGTTGCGTCGCACGAAGGAGTGACGGTGCTCGAGGCACGCGATGATGGACGGGATCAGCGGCTCGAGGATCTCCGGCTCCTGGATCCTGCACAGGAAACGGAGGGTGGCACCGCGGAGGAACTCGTTCGGGTGCTGGAGGTTGTTGCGGAGGTTCTGGCAGATGAGGATCATCTCTGGCAGCAGTTTACCTTGCGCGTCCGTCTTCTCGATGATCTCCATGTACAGCAGGAGCAGCTTCTGCACGTACTTGTCCTCCGAGGGGAGCACGAACCGCACGATGGTGATGAAGATTTGGGGCATTTGCTCGCCGGACAGCAGGATGGCAATCGCTTTCTTCATGGCCTCCGCCTTCTCGTGCGCGCTGCCGGACTCGAGCGCGTCCTTAATCTCCGTGGAGCTGACACTCTTGTCGTAGTGCACCAGCATGGTGCACCCACGCTCGACCACGGCGTTGACGGTCGCCATGGCTACGTGAACCCTACCGCGCTCCAAATTGTGCTGATCTTGGGAACGGAGGATAGAGAGTCAGAGCGCGTTCGACTCGAGGATGACAACGGCTAAGTGTCACTCTTGCACGTGCGAGGAAATACGAAATGCGAATTACTCTCAGGTGCATTGAAGATGTTACGGAAATAATGGATAGTTTTGTGTTAGCAGTTCAAAAAAATCGAACGAGAAACTGATGCACCCCCGGTGCCCCTTCACTCGGTGCCACTCGGGGCCGCCGCACGAACCATGTCGAACTTAGTGTTGGAGTACCTCAACGCGCAGAACCGCCCGTTCAACGCGCAGAACATCGCGGATGCCCTGGGTAGGCACGGCATCAAGAAGGGCATGGCCCAAAAGCACCTCGACTCGCTCACCGAGAAGGGCGAGATCGCAGTGGAGGTAGGGGGCAAGTCGCAGGTGTGGTACAAGGTCCAGGACCCGGACGGTGTCCTCCCAGACGACGTCCTGAAGGAGATGGAGGCGGATAAGAAGATAAAGGCTGCTCGGCTCGCGGAGCTCAACGGCGAGGTCGCCAAGCGCAAGGCGCGGATGATGCAGATGGCGAAGCAGCTCACCACGAAGCAGATGAACATCAAGATCGAGCAGCTCACCTCCGAGAATGCGAAGATGGAGGAGAAACTCGTGCCCATGCGCGCGTCCAAGGGAACGAGCGTGTCCGCGAGCGAGATGAAGAAGATGGAGGACGAGTTCGTCAAGCACGTGGAGCTCTGGGGCACTCGAAGGAGGAACTTCAACGACGCGCTGGGCACCATCATGGATTCAACCGGCCAGACGAAGAAGAAGCTCGGGGACGAGTTGGGGTTCGAGTGGGACGACGAAAAAGCGACGGAGAAACTCGACACGTACAAGAAGACGGTGGATACTATCAAGCGCAAACGCGCGATTGAGGCGAGGCAGAAGAAGTTCAAGCGAATGGTCGCGTGAGATGACATTTTTGTCGACAGCTGTGACGGGACGGGGGTGCTCACCTTTGAGCGCGGCGGAGTCAGTGGGGTCGGCGCGGGGGCGCGTGCTTGCCGAAACCACGCGGAAATGAACGGCATCACGACACGAATGTCAACGGCTGAGGTAGCGATACGATTGTAACACCAGCGCGTGCGAAACGATTCCCCGCGACTGCGAGCGTCCCGTCTCACAGAAAGCACCACAGTCTCCGAGAGCCGCATTTCGCTTTATCGAGTCCACGTCAGAGCATTCCGCGACGCACGTGTAGGGTGGAGGATGCCGTCATTCTGCGTGGCCACTCACGTCGCGGCGCTTCGTCCGCACGATCTCTCGAGCCGCGCGCGGATTCGCCCCATCGCGCGCGCCCCGCGAAACCGGGACACGCGGCGACGTTCAGCCCCGGCGGTAAAGTTCGGCACCGCCGCCGCCGCCGGGTCCCGCCCTTCCCGCGTCCCCGACCGCCGCCCCGCGTCGCATGATGACGTCATACGCGTCGACGACGACGCGAGCGACGTCCGCAGGCTTCGAGGGAACTGTTACGGCTGCGGTGTCGCGCTCCAGACGGAACGCGCGGACGTCTCCGGGTACGTCGATCCCGACGAGTACGAGACGAAGCGCGTGCACAAGCAGCTGTTCGGGATGATGCTCTGCGCGCGGTGCGGGGACCTGAGCAACGGCGCGATGGTCAACGCCGTCGCCGGGCAGGGCGGCGCGCGCATGTCTCAGGGGCTCCTCACCCCCTCGCAGCTGCGGGAGCAGCTCACGCACATCCGCGACAAGAAGGTGCTCGTGGTCAAGGTTGTCGACGTCACCGATTTTCACGGATCCTTCCTCAACCGCGTCCGCGACGTCGTCGGCGCCAACCCGATCCTCCTCGTGCTCACCAAGTGCGACTTGTTACCGAACGGGACCGACTTGGCGCTTCTCAAGGAGTGGGCGCGACGGGAGGTGGAGGTGAAGCGCAGGCTGACGCTCGCGGGAATCGAGTGCGTCTCGGGGAGAAAAGGCGACGGCGTGGATAAATCCGTGACGGCGATGTTCGCCGAGCGAAAGGGCCGCGACGTCTACGTCATCGGGAGCGCCAACGTCGGCAAGAGCACCTTCATCCGCGCCGCGCTCAAGTCCATGCGGGAGCTCGGGAACTTCGGCGTCCCCGCGAAGCGACTGCCCACGGCGTCCGCCATGCCCGGCACGACGCTCGGAATAATCCCGCTTCGCGCGTTCGAAGGTCGGGGGGTCCTGTACGACACCCCGGGCGTTTTCCTGCACCACAGGATGAACTCGATCCTCGCCGGCGAGGACATCAAGCGGTTCAGGCTGGGCGGCAGCCTGGTCCGGTACGTCCCCAGGCCGCGGTGCGAGGGCGAGACGTCGGATCGAACGGATTTCACGGGGCTCAGCCTGCTGTGGGGCCCGCTGATCCGCGTGGACATCGCCGTCGCGACGCCCGCGGCGGGGCTGGGATTTTACGGCCCCAAGGGCGTGCGCGTCACCGTCGTGGAGACGTCGAGCCTGCCGGACCCGACGCTGGCGCAGGCGGCGGCGGACCGCGAGAGGGACCGACGACGCGCCGCGCTGGCGAAGAGGGCGACCGGGGGCGCCGGCGGCGACGACGATGGGAGGGTTCGACCCGAGGAGGACGACGCGTGGAAAGGCGCGGGCGTCGACGCGTCCTCGGCGGCGAGCGCGTCCGCCGTGGATGCCGTCGCGGAGTGGCGCGCCGAGAGCGCGTCGTCGCCCGCCAGGACGACGCCGTACGGAAACTCCGACTTTTCCGACGAGTCTCCGGCGAGTTCGGAGGCCGAACCCTCGGTCGACGCGACGGGCGACGGACGATTCGGCTTCTGCGAGAGGCTGGTGAAGGAGCTGCGGGTGAACTCGCCGGAGGGTTCGACGGGGGCGCGCGGGGGCGTGGTGGACGTGTCGGTGTCCGGGATGGGCGGATGGATCCGGGTGGTTCGGGAGAGTAGGGTCGGCGCGTGCGAGATGACGATGAGGGTGTGGGGACCGCGCGGGCTGGAGGCGTTCGCGCGCGAGCCCATGCCCACGGGGCTGTAGCTCGCGCGCGACGACCGACGACGACCGGTTCTCGATGACACCTTCGTAGACTACGAGTACGCATCCTAACGGCTGATGATGGGACTGTCGTTTTTTTTCGAGGCGAGCGCGAAGCGTCACGTCACGTCTGCGTCATTTCCTTTCGCGTTTCCTTCGGAGCGTTTTTCCGGGCGAGGAGGGCCACAACTCGCCGCGCATGGCCCCGGAGGGTAAGCGACAGCGCGCGATGTACGGCGAACCGATGGAGGTTGGCGTGTTCAACCTCGAGGAGATCCTCGCGCAGCTCCCCCCCGAGCAGCGCAAGGACTTCGGCGCGAACCTGCCGCCGATTCGCTCCGAGCCGCGGGAGCCGGACGACCCCGTGTACGTCGAGGCCGAGAAGGTCTTCGCCAAGCTCCCGCCGCCCAAGCCGCACCAGGCGAAGCAGGGATGGTCGCGCGACTGGTCCCAGGTGTGGCTGGAGCACGACCAGCAGATCATCGACGTCGCCCACGACCACGAGCGCATGAACGAGGGCAAGTCGCCGAAGACGTGCATCGAGCCCTTCAAGAAGTTCGAGGAGGTGAACGAGCACGGCGGGCGGCTGCAGTGGTTCGACCTCACGGGCGGTCCGACCGTCTGCCTCGCCAAGCAACGCGCGCGCGAGGAGCAGGACGAGCACGCCTTCAAGGTCCTCAAGGAGACGCGCGAGAAGCGCCAGCGCGAGCTCAAGGAGTCGCTCCCGGACGTCACGCGCATCCCGGACTACCCCACCGGCCTCCTCAAGACCAAGCGGGGAGACGAAAAGATCCCGCTGATTGGACTGGGCACGTGGAAGTCCGAGCCCGGCAAGGTCAAGGCCGCCGTCGTCGAGGCCCTCAAGTCCGGCTACCTCCACGTGGATTGCGCCAGCGTGTACGAGAACGAGGGCGAGATCGGCGAGGCTTTCCAGGAGGTTTTCGAGAAGACCCAGCTGGAGCGCGAGGAGGTCTTCGTGACCAGCAAGCTGTGGAACACCGACCACGCTCCGGACCGCGTGGAGGCTGCGCTGAAGAAGTCGCTCAAGCTGCTCAGGCTCGATTACCTGGACCTGTACCTGATGCACTGGCCGGTCACCGGCAACAAGGGCAGCGACGTCGTCTCACCGTCCATCTTGGACACGTGGAAAGCCATGGAGGACCTCGTCGAACGAGGATTCGTCAAGGCCATCGGCGTGAGCAACTTCAGCGAGAAAAAAATCCGCGACTTGCTCGGCCACACCGACGTGCCGATCAGCGTGTGCCAGGTGGAGTGTCACCCGTACTGGCCCCAGCGCGACCTCATCCGCTTCTGCCATCGAAACGACATCCACTTCACCGCGTACTCCCCGCTCGGTTCGCCGGACAGCGCGGCGATGTTCAAGCGCGAGACGCCCGAGCTGATGAAGGATCCCGTCATCGTCGGCGTGTCCGTTCGCACGGGCCGCGACGTCGGCCAGGTCCTTCTCAAGTGGGCGCTGCAGCGCAGGCCGACGTGCAGCGTGCTGCCCAAGTCGTCGAGCCCGTCGCGGATCCGGGGTAACCTGGACGTGCTGACGTGGCGTCTGAGTGAAAACGACCTCGACGCGATCGACGCCGTCTCCCGTCGGTGCCGAATGGTCGACGGGTCGTTTTGGCTGTCGCCCGACGGGCCGTACAGGACGCTGGAGGACCTGTGGGACGGTCCGTGACGGATCGCGGTCTCGTCGTCGTCGTCGTCGTTTCGACGCGCCCGGCGTCGCGGTTGATTTTCGGAATACATCGTTTCGGCCTGACTCTCGTGGGTTCAACATCCGCAATATGGATTCAACATCCATATTGATCGAAATTAAGGGCTGGGATCACGGGATCCGAACCCACAAGAGCCAGGCTGAAACGCCGCGCCGGTCGCCTCGCGACAGTTGTAACGTCATCGCGTTTCACTTTCACGACGCCTTACTCTCTCGTTCGACTCTCCTCTATCGTACCTCTTACAAGCAGAACGCCTATCGACGCTTTCCCATCGACTTTCGCATCAGCAGCCGTCCCCGCCACCCGAGGATCCCCGGGTCGACGCCGACCACATCGTACCCCTCGTCCCTGTACAGCCGCACCACCCCCGGTTTTTTCAGCGCCACGTGCAGGTATATCCACGGGCTCCTCATGTCCCGCGCGAACTCCTCCGCGGCGGCGAGCATGGCCCTCCCGAGTCCCTCCCCCCGCTCCGCCTCTGTCACCGTGAGGTCGCTCAGGTACCCGCAATCCGTCGGCGGGGAAAGCGACGTGAACCGGCGCCTGGTGGCTCCGTCGAAGGACACGCCGACGGTGGCGACGATCGGGCCGTACGCGACGCTCTTCTCCTCGGACCAGGAGCTCATCGGCGCGTCCGCGGCATCGTCCGCGTCGACGTCGCACCGCGCCGGCGCCTCCACGCCGTCGGCGCAATCTTCCCTCAGCCTCTCCCTCGTCCGATCCCTGGGCGCCCGGAGCCGGCCCACGAGGTAGGTACCCTGCGGGAACGCCGGGACCGCGCCTCCGAGGTACACCAGCAGCGTTTTCTTCTCCAGCGGGAACCCCGCCATGCCGCTTCCCAGGAGCAGGTCCGCCACCGCGGGCACGTCGTCCTTCGTGAACGCGGCGCACACCAGCACGTATCCGGCGAACTTGCCGGTGGTGACCGGGACCTCCATCGTCCATCCCACGTCGGGCAGCGACGACGATCCGCTCGACACGACCGGGTCGTCCGCGAAGGGATCGATGCGCGCGGTCCGTTGGCCGCCGCCGCCGAAGAGGCGCGCGACGTGCCGCGAGCGTCGTCCGCGACGATGAAGTTGTTGGTTGGGCTCGACGGCGCGGCGGCGACCGGACGTGCCGAGATGCGCGGTCGACGCGCGCGCGCCGGGCGATGCGACCCGCGACGAGATCGTCGCGGTCATCGCGCTCGCGGCCATCTCCGATTCCCTCGCGTCGACGCTCCTAGCTGACGACGAATGCGCCGTGGCGGTGTGTCCCCCTCCATCTTCAATCTCATGATATCCTGAGCCGAGGAATGTGCGTCATCGGCTCGATCCAGATTTCGTTCGCAGAAAATCGCAGGCGAGCGTACTCGTGTCACATTGATAACGTAATAGGCTGACCACGACGCATCCCTCGCATCCCCCGTTCGTCTCACCTGATGGTCCCCGCGGTGAGCGTGGCGAGCCTGCACGCCCCGCCGCTCGTCCCGAACGCGGCGCCCTTGTACGAAGCCTCCCCGGATGGCAGCACCGAAAAATCCGGCGCCACCGCCTCGAAAACCTTCTTCTTCGGGTTCAACACGTCGTCCGCCTCGCCCGCGAACCCCTCGCACTGGACGCGCTCGCCGTTTGGCCCCCCCTCCGGCGGCGTCACGAGCTCCACCTTCCCGTCCGGGCCGGTGCCGCAGAGGACCATCGCGGCGGACTCCACGCCGCGCATCTTGGAGGGCTTCATGTTAGCCACCACCACGACCCTCGCGCCCATCATCTGATCCTCCGGGACGTGCTCGACCAGGCCCGAGACCACCTGCTTGGTGCCAAGTGCCGGGCCGAGGTCGATGGACTCGACGTAGAGCTTCTCAGCCTCGGGGTGGCGGGCAACCTTGGTCACGGTGCCGACCACGATGTTGAGGCGGGAGACGTCCACGGGCGCGTTGGCCGGAACCTCCTTCTTCTTCGGCTTCGGCGCGGCGGCAGCCTTCTTTCCCTTGGCATCCCCGCCTTTGGCACCCTCGGCACCCTTGTCGGCACCCTTGTCGGCACCCTCAACCTCGTGCTTCGCGAAGAGGATGTCCCCGACGGACACCGCCGTGCCCGGGGCGAGATTCTCGGAACGCTTCAGTTTCCACGCGGGAACCGCGGGCGTGCCGAGCTTCTCGAAGATGGCGTCGCAGGCATCCGGGATGAACGGCGCGAGGAAGTGCGCGGCGGCGTACACGGCCTCGAGCGTGGACCTGATGATCACCGCCTTGCGTGCCGCGGCGCCGTCGCCCTTGACCGCCCAGGGCGCGGAATCGGTGAGGTACTTGTTGGTATCTTTCATGGCGTTGATTGCGAGCTCGCAGCACCGCTGAACCTCCAGGTTACTCATCGCCTGCTCGCTCTGCACGCGCAGGAGGTTGACGTCGAATACCTTCTCCGGAACGCAGTCGGGAACGACGCCGCCACAGTTTTTGTTGCACAGGTTGGTCGCGCGGTGGACCAGGTTGCCCATCACGTCCGCCAGGTCAGAGTTGTGCACGTACACGAGGTTACTCTCGCTGAACGGCACGTCGCTGCCGTACACGGCGTTGCGCATGAGGTAGTACCTGAACGTATCAGACGAGTACCTGGTGAGCTGCTCCACGGGATCGACGACGTTGCCGATCGATTTGGACATCTTCTGACCATCCGCGGCGGTGACAAACCCGTGACCAAAGACAGTTTTCGGCAGCGGCAGCCCCGCGGACCACAGCATGCACGGCCAGATCACGCAGTGGAACCAGATGATGTCTTTGCCGATGATGTGAACGGACGCGGGCCACATGCCGTCGCCCGTCGGCTTCGTCGGCCAACCCGTGCCGGTGAGGTAGTTGGTCAGCGCGTCGAACCAGACGTACATGACGTGACCCGGGGCGCCGGGAACCGGGATCCCCCAGTCGAACGTCGTCCTTGACACGGACAGGTCCCTGAGCTCGTCCTCGCGGAGCCTCGCGAGGATCTCGTTGCGCCTGCGCGTGGGCTGGATGAAGCCGGGGTTCTTCTCGATGTGTTCGATGAGCCGCGACTGGTACCGCGACTGTCGGAAAAAGTAGGACTCCTCCTTCATCTTCTTGAGGGGCTTGCCGCTGACGGGGTCGAGGTAGTTGGCGGCCGCGGCGTCCGTCTCCGTCACGAACGTCTCCTCGCGGACGTTGTACCATCCCTCGTACGTGTCCAGGTAGATGTCCCCGTTCGCTTTGGACATCTCGAACAGTTTCCGGCAAGCCGCCTTGTGCTTCTCCGACGTCGTCCTGTTGTACACGTCGTTGCTCACCTTTGTCTTTGCGTTGAGCGTCTGGAACGCGTTCACGTACTTATCGCACAGCTCGATGGGCGCGCACCCCGCCGTCTCCGCAGCCTCGGCGATCTTCTGCCCGTGCTCGTCCGAACCCGTCTGAAACAACACGTCGCGGCCGTAGCACCGGTGATACCGAGCGATGCAATCGGCGGAGATGGCCTCGTACGCGTGACCCATGTGCGGCGCTCCGTTCGCGTAGTTGATGGCGGTGGTGATGCAGAACTTCTCGCCGGTCGGATCCGTCGGTTCGGCGTTGGCCATCGCGGCGAGGACCGCAGCCTGGCCGTCCTGCGCGCAGAGCGACGCCGCCGTCGTCGCGGAAGATCGCGCACAGCCGGCGCCGGCGATGAACGCGTCAATCGCGCCGCACCTCGCGAACCACGCGGCGACGCGCGGCGCGTCGGCGTCGAGGGCGTCGAGACCGGCGACGCCCGCGGCGCGATCCTCGCCGAGGACGGGGAAGAGCGCGGAGTAGACGACGACGTCCGCGAGCGACGGCGCGTCGCCGCCCGCGATGAACGCGAAAGTCGAGCTCGAGCTCGTCGCCGCGAGGTGCGGCTCGAGGACGTTCGCGAGGAGCGTTAAAAGCGAGGCGCCGTCGTTGGACGCGCACGCGACGGCGACGGCGGGGGCGAGCGCGACCGCCTCCCACTCGCACCATCTCTCCGTCGCCCATCGCGCGGGTCCCGCGGGCGCGAGGGCTTTGGACGCGCCGAGGTACCTCGCGATCGCGTTGGGCTCGGAGATTTTCATCTTCTCGTCGACGGCGAGCACGACGGGGGATCCGCCGTGGCCCTCCGCGCCCTTCGCCATGGGGACGAACTTGACGTCCGCGCCGGAGATGGCGGCGGCGATGAAAGCCTTCATCGCCCGGGGGTCCGCACCGCGGCACGCGAGGTTCATGGGGGCCATCGGGGTCGGGAAGGCGGTGACGGAACGGGGCTCGAGGCGCGTCGAGCCTCCGATCGATCCTCCGAGCGCGTCGCTTTTCTTCGCGGCGGCGGCGGGGGCCTTTGAGGGCGGTGCGGGCGCTGGGGCGGGCCGCGCGGGGGCTGGAGCGGGTGCGGGCGCAGCGACGGGGCTCGCCGGGGCGGGGGTACTCGGCGGCGCCGGCTTAGGCTCGCTCGAGCCTTTGTTGCCCATCGAAGTGGGAGGAGAGGGGCGCTCGAAGCGACGGAACCTCTTTTGTCTTGTCGAGAGCGGCGGGGCGAAAAGCGAAGAAAATTCGCAACCGACCGCGAGCCGAGTGTTCAAGCACGTGAGCGTCGCGTCATGGGTGCGTCACTTCGAAGCGCGTGACCCCGCGAGAGGTGAACGAGCGCCGTCGCCATGGCGTCTCGCAAACGTACCCTGCTGAAGGTCATCATCCTCGGAGACTCCGGGTGCGTCCCCGCCGCGATCCCGCCGCGTTCGCGCGCGCCTCGCCTCGCGCCATTTTATTTTCTCCTCCGAGTTCAAGATTTGGTGTTACGCGCGATCGGGGGTGGGAGACGAGCGCGCGGCCTCGGGACCGCGCCCGCGTCCCGGCGCGAAACCCGCGTCCCCGGTGGACCGGCGGGACGAACCCGCGCGCTCCGGAGCGGGACCCCGCCGCACGCCGACCGACCAACGCCCCGCCCCCCCCGCCTTCGACTCCCGCCCATTTATTTTTTCTTTCGAAGCAACAACGCCCCAGGTCCGCTGACCTGTCCTCCCACCGACCCCCGCGACGCAGCGTCGGCAAGACGAGCCTGATGAACCAGTACGTCAACAGGAAGTTCAGCAAGCAGTACAAGGCTACGATCGGCGCCGATTTCCTCACCAAAGAGGTGCAGGTTGACGATCGACTCGTCACCATGCAGATCTGGGACACCGCGGGCCAGGAGCGGTTCCAGTCCTTGGGCGTCGCCTTCTACCGCGGCGCGGACTGCTGCGTCCTGGTCCACGACGTCAACACCGCGAAGACGTTCGAGAACCTCGAGAACTGGCGCGACGAGTTCCTCATCCAGGCGTCCCCGAACGATCCCGATAACTTTCCCTTTGTCGTGCTCGGGAACAAGACGGACGTCGACGGAGGCGCGTCCCGCGTCGTGAGCGAGAAGAAGGCCAAGAGCTGGTGCACCTCCAAGGGCAACGGTGACATCCCGTACTTCGAGACGAGCGCCAAGGAGGA
>MDTE01168161.1_pt1 | contig 21202 bp, 22 predicted proteins | sample 811231 | NCBI WGS metagenome assembly MDTE01 (sample SAMN05326651, study PRJNA326480) | marine metagenome | isolation source: seawater | place: Indian Ocean: Red Sea | collected 2010
CGGAGATACAATCTGGGTAAAAACTAGCAATAAACATATTAAAATACGACTTAGCTATATTGATGCTCCTGAGCTAAAACAGACGCATGGGGTGCGAAGTAAGAATTTTTTAACTAATCTCGTTTTAGATAAAAATGTACAGATAAATGCAAATAAAAAGGATAGATATAACAGGCATTTAGGTGAAGTTTATATCCACAATGTAAAGGAATCTATATTTGTGAATGCAAAAATGTTGAAATCTGGAAACGCATGGATATATTTAACCTATAGAGATAATTCCTATCTGCAAAACCTTGAAAATCACGCTAGGATGAAAAAACTAGGCTTGTGGAGTGAAAAAGTACCCATAGAGCCATGGATTTATCGAAGATCGAAATAAACTTAATTTCAGTTTTTTTTCAATCGTTTATTGGATCTGCATTTTTCTGAGCAATAAATGACATTGTCCCAATTTCTCTCCCATTTTTTTCTCCATACGAAAGACAATCCGCACACAGGACATGTCTTACTCGGAAGATCACTTTTTTTCATTTAACTGATGCCTATTTTTATAGAACAAGAAAAGAGCGATAATTTCATAGAGTATTACACCAATGTGATAAATGACTGGTAAAGCGACTATATTCCCAATCCATCTATATCTTGGTATATTCCGCCACATAATAATAAACGCTCTTACACCTGAATATATCTTGTTGTCCTTTATTACATGTAATCTTCTAATTAACTCCTCATGACTCTTGCCAGATAATTTCATAGATATCTCTAAATCATTGATATCTATCCAATTTATGTCATTTTCAAGGGATTTATAATGATTTATCTCTTTAGAGCATATAGGGCAGCTGTCATTGAAAAGAACTCTGATCACAATGTATTCCTCTCGATAAATTCGCTTGCTTTGGACAATATGTTATCCTTCTTCACTTTTTTCATTTTATCAAATAGTGAGACCATCATATTTAATCTAGGATTTTTTTTAAAAAATGTACGGTTTTTATCTATAAATCGCCAATAAAGACCATCCATTACATCACACCACGGACCTTTTTTGAAATTCATCATTTTTTGAATATAGTTAGAACCACATATATATGGTTTTGTAGCCATTATACCTCCATCAGCAAAAAGTCCCATGCTATACACGTTCGGAGTCATAACCCAATCTGAAGAGTCGATATACAGTTCCATAAACCACTTATAAGCATCTCTAGGCTTTATTTCACACAAATTCATTAAATTAACTTGAATCATTAGTCTTTCAATATGATGAGAATAGGCATGTTTAATAGTGCTCCTGATAGAGTAATCTAATGGATCTAATCCCGTGTCACCTATGTACCAACTTTTTTTGATCTTTCTTTGATGGTTGAAAAAATTACTTTTTTCCATTTTCTTGCCCTCAAAGTGATAGAGGCATCTCATGAACTCTCTCCATCCTATTATCTGTCTTATAAAACCTTCATATGAATTAATAGGTATATGATCCAAATTGCTGATATTGTTCAAAATATCAAGAGGAGTTATCAGGCCAATATTGAGTGATGAACTCAGATTGGAGTGAAACCATAGATGAGATTTCTCGTCAACGGAATCCTCATAATCCCCAAATTTACTAAATTTATGAGTTATAAAGTGTTTGAGGTTATCTAATGCCTGTTTCCTGGTCGTAGGGTAGTTGAAATATTTTGTTTCCCCATAATGGGTTTTAAACACCTTATCGACTAACTTAACTACATCTCTCGTATGATTTGTTTTTTTAAACTCCAAAAGGGCAGGTGGTGGTGTGTTTTGCGGTATTTTTTTCCTATTATCTCCGTCATATGTCCATTTTCCACCAAGCGGTTTATCATCTTTCATCAAAATGTTTAATTTTTTTCTTTGATTTATGTAAAAGTCCGTCATTTTGTATTTTGGGCTTTTCCTCTGTGTGCACATTTCTTCAAATTCCTCTAATTTTGTTAGGAACATCGGTGTATCGTAAATTTTTATGCCTATTCCTTTTTTTTCTAGCCCTTTCAACTTTTTCTCAAACCATTTATCTTCAATTGTCCATAAACTGATTTTTTTAATTTTTAACTTTTTCAAGTATTTGTATAGATATTCCTCATAAGTATCTGTATTATCTGGTTTTAATTCATAATAATCAGTCGCAATCTTATTTTTCTCAAGCATATCTCTGTACGATCTCATGGAAGATAGAAACAGGGTGATTTTCTGTTTGTGATGTTTTTCATATGTACATAAATGAATATCTTCTCTCATAAAAGCATGTTTTATGTTTAATTTCTTTAAATACTCAATTGGGAACAATTGATTTCCTAGAATGACGTGTACTGTGATTTCCTTATCCATGTATCAGTAGGATAGGCTATCTCTCAAATTATTTCTATAACTATAAATGTTCGTATAATATATATTATGTTATTCTGGTATGTAAAATAGTTGTTCGTTATTCAATTTATAGCTCATTATAAAGTATGCAGCTTCCTCAGATTTCAGCCAATCATAAAGTTCCAAAGCTGGCTTTATTTTAAGATTTTTACACTTGTCATGATTTACTAATATCATTGAATAGCTGTTTTTAAGCTCAGCGGTATTACTGTACAGTATTTTATGCTGCCTTTTATTATTAAATCTAAGCCAAGAGGACCGATCTGAGAGAATATATCCATTCATAGAGATTGCAATGTTTAGAGACGGCCCCATGCCTTGCCCAGACTCAAGATACCACTTACCACTAGAAGTCGTAGGGTCTAGACCTATTTCATCCCAGATATTCATCTCTGCTGAATGTGTTCCACTTGAATCTGATCTTGATATAAAAATATGACTTTCACTATATATTTTTGAGAATACCTCTTGTACAGATTTAGAGTCTTTTATATTTGCAGCATCTTTTTCTGGCCCGACAATAACAAAATCATTATACATAAGGTTGTGCCGCATTGAGCCAAAACCATTAGCCATAAATCTATCTTCTCGTTTCCTATCATGAACAATCAAAATATTTCCATCGCAGTTCGTTGCATTCATAATTGCCTGACCAGTACCAACGGCAATTAATTTTATCTGTACTTCATCAAAGTTCGGATATTTAGGCAATAAGTATTTATAGAGTCCAGAATCTCTTGTAGATGTTGTTGACTGTATCGTAATTGATTCTGAATATGAAATATTAACTGATAGAAAAAATAAAAATAATAGGCTGATAAATTTATTCATTACTGATTGTTCCATTTTTAATTGCTAGCTGATTATAGTCGATAACATTATCAATAATATTACTATGGCTTACCATGATTAGGGATAATCCTTGGTCATAGATATCTCTGATAATTTTTGTTACTAATTCTACATTATCATTATCGAGATTATTTGTCGGTTCGTCATATAAAAGTATATTTGGGTTAATTATCATGCTCCTTACAAGAGACAGTAACTGTAACTCTCCTCCTGATAAATCTTTAACTTGAGATTGAAGTAGATGTTCCAAGGAGTATTTAGTAGTAATATCATATATAATTTTTCTCCAATCTTTTTTCTTGATCGATTTACAATAAAGAACATGTTCTAGATTATCTTCTACAGATCTATTAAGAAAAATAGGTTCCTGAAAAACAAATGATATTTCCGTTTTGTGGTTATCAAAATGCCTTATTATGTTCCCAGTAGAAGGATAAATCATACCAAAAAGGAGTTTAAGAAAAGTAGTTTTACCAGCTCCATTAGGACCTTTAATAATCGTAATGCCCTCCTCTATGTTACATGTTGATCCTTTGATTATTTTCTTGTTGTTAATTTCATATGATAAATCTTGGATTGAATATATTTTACTCATAACATTTTTCTCTTTATTATTGATATAAGTATATTCATTACCAAAGCAATTGATAAAAGTGTGATGCCTAGACTTAAAGCTAAAGATAGCTCACCTCTGGATGTCTCCAGGACTATGCTTGTAGTCATTACTCTTGTTAAGTTATCAATATTTCCACCGACTATAATTACTGCACCAACTTCAGACAACGCTCTACTTAGACCTGTTATAATAATAACTAAAAGATTAAATCTAGATTCATAGATAATTGTACCTCTAATTTTTTGACTTGATGCTCTTAGGGACCACAAGTACTCTTTGAGATTATTGTATTCATCAGTTAGTGATTTAAATGACAATGAAATTATAATTGGTGTAACTATAATAAACTGAGCAATCATCATGATTATCGGAGAATATAAAATATCCATAAATCCCAGAATACCTGATGAGGAGAATATTATATAAAGTATCAAGCCTACCACAACTGGAGGTAAGCTCATTAATGTATTCACCACAATCACTATGATATCTTTGCCGAAGAATTGTGATGATGCCATATGTGAAGCAAGAATAATTGAGAAAAATGCAGACACAAAAGTAGCGATAATAGAGACATACAATGATAAAGTAACGATTTCTAGATAACTACTATCGAAGATATATATACTAGCTAATGATTCTGTTACAGTTTCCACAGGAGTTGATAATACTATATTTATTTGCTAGCTTGAATCAACGATAGATGCTGTTTCCAATTATTAGAACAAGCCAACTATATTACCATCATCATCAATGTCTATCCTTTCAGCTGCTGGTACTTTTGGCAAACCAGGCATAGTCATTATATCTCCACAAACCATCACAATAAATTCAGCTCCTGCAGATAGTCTAACCTCTCTAATAGGTATTTCATGATCTGATGGAGCTCCACGTTTAGAGGGGTCAGTAGAAAATGAATACTGTGTTTTTGCGACACATACAGGAAATTTTCCATAACCATTGGCTTGTAAATCATCGATTTGTTTTTTAACATTTGCTGGTGCTGAAATACTAGATGCACCATATATTTTTTTAGCAATTGTTTCCATTTTATCCCACAGAGACATATCATCTGGATACAAGAATTCAAAATTATTTTCAGACTCGTCGATAGTTTTAACCACAGTCTCAGCTAATTCTTTAGCGCCTGCTCCCCCATTTGCCCAATGTGTAGAAGACACTATAGGTACGTTAAGTTGTTCCGATTTGGCTTTTAGCAAATCTTTTTCTTTATCAGTATCAAAACTAAACCCATTGATACCAACTACTACTGGTAGGCCATAATGATTCTTTAGATTATTAACATGTCTCTCAAGATTTGTTAGTCCTTTCGATAGGTAGTCTGTACTTTCTTTGTTTAAATCATCGAGTGAACATCCACCGTGATACTTTAGCGCTCTTATTGTTGCGACCAGAACAACAACAGAGGGCTTTAAACCTGCTTTTCTACATTTAATATCAAGGAACTTTTCTGCACCCAGATCTGCGCCGAATCCTGCCTCTGTTACAACATAATCTGCAAGTTTGAGTGAAGCTTTTGTCGCTATGACAGAGTTACAACCATGAGCAATATTTGCGAAGGGTCCTCCATGTATCATAGCTGGATTATTTTCTAATGTTTGAACAAGATTTGGTTTCATTGCGTCTTTGAGTAAGACTGTCATTGCTCCATGAGCATTGATGTCTCTAGCAAGTATAGGTTTACGATCTCTTGTATACGCAACCACTATCTTTCCGAGTCTCTCTTTTAAATCTTTTATGGAAGTCGCTAAGCAAAATATAGCCATGATTTCTGATGCGACAACAATATCGAATCCATCCTCTCTTGGATATCCGTTACCAACAGATCCTAGTGAGCATACTGTACTTCTTAGTGCCCTATCATTCATATCAAGTACTCTTTTCCATGCCACCCTTCTAACATCAATTTCTAATTTATTCCCATGATGAATATGATTGTCAAGCATGGCAGCAAGTAAATTGTTTGCTAACTGAATAGCGTTAAAATCACCAGTAAAATGTAAATTTATGTCCTCCATCGGTATTACTTGGGCCATTCCACCACCTGCTGCTCCGCCTTTCATTCCGAATACAGGTCCTAAAGATGGTTCCCGTATAGTTACCAATGCTTTTTTCCCAATTTTATTGAGTGCGTCACCTAAACCAACAGAAGTTGTTGTCTTACCCTCACCTGCAGGAGTGGGACTAATGGCGGTTACAAGGACTAATTTCCCATCATTTTTCTTATTAAGTGAATCGAGATACTCCAATGATATTTTAGCCTTATAATGACCGAAAGGCTCTAAAGAATCTTCTGGGATATTTAGTTTTGCTGCTATAGATGAAATCTTTTCAGGTTTTGCAGCCTGTGCTATTTCAATATCTGTTTTCATAATCTAACCTCTAGTACTCGCTCTACAAAAAAACATATCATGAAACAATAATATATCATAGTCAAATTTCTATGTCGTGCTAAAGTATATCAATGTTGTTAGACAAGAATAAAGTAGCAGTAATCCTATGTAGTTTTAATCCAAATCTGTCTTATTTTGACAAGCAAATTGAAAGCATTTCTAATCAGAAACACAAAAATCTACATGTATATATATTTGATGATGGAACATCTAAAGAAAAATTATTAAAAATGAAATCTATTTTATCGGATTATGATTTATCATTTACGATAACAGTAAGAAAAAATAATTATGGATGTTGTATGAACTTTTTGCACGCACTCCGTGAAGTGTCTGATTCAGATTATTATTGTTTTTCAGATCAAGATGATGTTTGGTTGAGTGACAAATTATCGAAGGGTTTGAAATCTCTTGAAAATTATGATTTGTATTGTTCATCAACCATTTTAATAAATGATAAAGACAAAAAAATAGGTATAAATAATATCGATACTTCACCAAGCTTTAAACACTCTCTGGTTCAGTCAATTGCTGGAGGAAATACATATATTTTTAATAAAAAAATTCGAGACTTGATTAATGATATTAGAGATCTACCCTATTTTTCGCATGATTGGTTCATATATCAATTGGCTGCTGGAAGTGATTCCAAAATATTTTATGATTCTACTCCCTCAATTTTATATAGATTACATAAAAATAATTTAACAGGAACTAGCAATACGTTTTTCTCTAAATTGAAAAGATTGAGAATGCTAATGAAGGGTGATTTTTTAAACTGGACTAACAGGAATATTGAATGTCTCATTGGGCATAAAGAAGTATTGAAAAAAAATAATTTAAATATAATTTACGATTTCAATAAAAAAAGGTCTGGCAATTTACTTGAGCGAGTATCAATCTATCATGATGACAACTTTAGAAGATCCAGCATCATGCAAAACATAACGTTCTATATTGCTTTAATATTAAAAAAAATCTAACCTTATATAGGTGGATAAATATCAAAAAGGTTTTCGATCAGGCGCTTGTAATCAAGGCACAGACTTCCTCAAAAATAGAAAAATTGAAAAAATATCTCCAATCAATGCATGTTTTATAAGTAATACTTCTGCTGGATCATGGGAAATAAGAGGCAAGCAAATTGCGGAGATGAGAGCCAATTGGATTGCTATTAATAAGCCTAGCGAAGAAGTAATAAGTAAATCTGATATTATTTGTATTGTGAAAAAACCAAATTTCAAGTTGATAGACATAGCTCGAAAAAGGAATATACCGTTAGTGTATGATATTGTTGATTCTTGGAATCAACCAGACGATGATGCGCTTTATAAAAATGATAAACAAGCTAGAGATTTTTTTTTGAAAAAATGGAATGAAATTGATGCAGATGCGTATATTTTTCCAACTAGAAACATGGAAATGGTTTTAGGTAACCTTGTCAGTCTAAAAACGACAATTTATCATCATTACTGGCCACAGATAAAAATTAATCCCATGAGGGAAAAAGTGAGAAAAGTTGGCTATGAAGGTGTTCATTTTCTAGGAGATTGGGAACAGAAAATTGAGAAAATATGTAATGAGAGAGGTATAGAATTTGTTATAAATCCTGATGAGTTTACTGATATGGATGTCGTTGTTCTTGCAAGGGGCGGAGACTATGCGAGTTATTTAGCAAGAAATTTTAAATCAAACGTTAAACTTGCAAATGCAATGGGCTCTGGAACTCCAGCGTTGATACACTACGGTGAAATGTCTGCACATGATACTGATATTGGTGATTCTCTGTTTTTTACCGATGAGCCAGGTTCCTTCGAAAGACAACTCGATAGTTTAATAGAATCACATGCACTAAGGAGGACAATTCATGAAAATTATATATCTGAATCACATAATTATTCTGTTGATGTGATATCTGATAAATATGAATTTTTTTTTCAAGAAGTTCTAAGAGAAGTAAGACATAAACTATAAGCTATGTTATGTTGTATCATAAATTTTTCTTAAACTTTTTATATTATGACTATAAAAATAGCAGTACAAAATAAAGTAAAGTTTTACTTCAATAAACTTAAAAGAATATTTATGTTTTTCTGGCGTATTTATAAATTTTTAAGAGGACAACTAAGTTGGACTGTGCTTAAAAAAAACATAAAAATTATATTAGGTATTGCTCCCTTAAAATTCGTACCTCCACCCAATGATAATAAGATAAGGCTAAATCTTGGCTGTGGAGACAAAATCTTACCGGGATATATAAATGTTGACTGTATAGAATCTCGAAAGGGAAATTTTGTCAATATTATCTCAGATTTACGTACTTTATCATTCAAAAAAAATGTCATTGATGAAATTTTAGCTGTACATGTAATTGAACATTTCTATCTTTGGGAAGCAGATGTTCTTCTAAAAAGTTGGCGCGAACACTTGAAACCATCAGGTATAATTATCTTAGAATGCCCTAACATACATACTGCTGCGAAGAGACTTGCCAGAAGCCCGAAGAGACTGTCACTAGCGGAAACAAACGATATCAAAGATGGTCAATTTGCCATGTGGCCTCTTTATGGAGATCCGGGATGGAAAGACCCATTAATGTGTCATCGATGGGGCTATACACCATGGAGCTTAATGAGGCTTTTAAAAGAATGTGGTTTTAAGAATATACGTCAAGAAAAAGCTGTCTTTAAACATCAAGATCCAAGAGATATGAGAATTGTAGGTGAGAAATAAATGAGATTAAGAGAATTAAGAGATGTTTATGCCGGTCAAGAAATTTATATTATAGGTAGCGGTCCTACTAGCAACATATTCCCGATGGACTATCTATCTGATAAAATTTGCATGTCATTAAATAGTAGTTTTAAGATCCATAAAAACATTACACCTATCGCATTTATGCATCATGTTAACTACTCCGTTGATGGCAAGCATAAGAATGATAAATTTCACCCAAATTTCTATAGAATAAAATATCCTATTGCAAAAGGTAGAGGTAGAGACACTACGGTACCGATTGACTGGGATCATGAATATTTTTATTTTTATGATTGGAATCATGAAATTGAGCGAATATATGAATTAACTAAAAATACAGATATTTTATATTACACACCTGAGGGTTGTTCATTGCATGCAGCGCTTCAATTGTGTTGGATTATGGGAGCAAAAACAATTTATACAATTGGCTGTGATAGTAAAGAGCTTGGAGGTAAGCATTATGCAGATTATGATAAAAATAAGTTTCGTGATCAAGAAGTGTTGAAAGAAGGTCAGAGGAATTACGATAGTTATGTTCAAGGGACACTAATAGTTCAAGATTTCTTGAAGAAAAAAGGTATAAATTTATTCAATCTATCATCAATTATCGGGTACCACATGATTGAAGAGCAATATGATTTATTGAATAATAATGCAGATATGAAGAAAATTGTTAGTAAGTTAGGGAAGATAAGTATACCGGATAAATATAAAAGATAATGGCTTTAAACGTATACATTGGAACAGAGGATAATCAGTTAATTCCACAGAAAGTACTTATGTACTCTATAAAAAAATATGCGAAGAAACAAGTTAATCTAATACCGTGTAAACAAGAAGTTGAGAGAGTTGGCGGTACCAATTTTGGTTTTGTGAGATTTTTTGTTCCCAGTTATAACAACTTTGAAGGTAAAGCAATATATATAGACGCTGATCAATTAATTTTTGATGATATCAATAAGCTTGCAGAAACATTAAGTGATGATTACACCATAGCCTTAGTTAATAATGCTGAGGGTAGTTTTGGTAAAAAACCAGTCGGACAAATCAATCAAACAAGTGTCATGGTTTTGAACTGTGAAAAGTTAAAAGATTGGATACCAGAGTCATTATTTGATAATGTAGTTCCAAATAAAGCAGAACTCAAAGAAGGCCAAATTCATTATAAAAACTTTATGAAACTTGATTGGTTCGATCAGACAAAAATTCAAAGTATAGACCCTGCATGGAATCATTTTAATATTGTTAAAGATAATACGAAACTCACTCATTTTAGTCACGTCAGATCCCAGCCATGGAGAAATCCATCGCATCCATTAACCCGTTTTTGGTATAAATGGTTAAGAGAAGCCGTACATCACGGAGATATCAGTCGTCTAGAGCTTGTCTCTGAAATATGGAGAGGACATATCGATAGAAGATTTTTACGTTGCATATTATAATTTCTGTAATATGACAAACTACAATGTAATAATTGATGATAGATACCAGCCTGAGGTCCATAAAGCTGTCTTACAACAATTTTCTAAAAATCTATCTAAGAAAACGAATGTTAATGTAGTCTGTTCATCTAATATGAATCATGAGACTGAATGGATAAATATTTCAAAATACGCATCACATAAATTATCGGCAATTTTAGAGGCTTTTAGTCCAGCATTAAATACATATTCTCTCTACATACCGGGGCATGTTATTCCAGCAGATATTAATATGGATATGTCTATTACAAAAGATATTGCTACACATGATTTTCAGAATATATCAGGTTTAGACATAACGATTGTAAACAATTCAAAGAGTTCAATTAGAAATTTTATGAAAGATGTTGAGCAGCTCAGTTATAATGAAATAAATGACTACAAGCTGGAAGCAGAATACCTCCCAGAAAATATACTCAAAAGTGATATTGTTTCAGCATCATTAATATCAGACAGGCCTTGGTACTATCACTCATCGAGGTATGTAAAATTATGGAATGAATGTGTTAAAAGTGCCTACGAAAATGGATACTTAAAATTGGATGTTATCGAGAAAGATATAAGAGATGGATTGATTAGACCATCGTGTTTATATGATTTTCAGAATATTATACATGAGAATGATGTTCAAACTGATAACAAATTCTATGACAAAACCTTTACTCCTCCTGAGTATAAAACTACAAAAAAACAACTTTCGATCCTGAAAAAGCTAGATTTAGAAAAAAATAAAGCTCTCAATTTACAATCAGCTATACAACAGTCTAATCACAATTTTAAACATATAATCGCTAAACTCAGACGATTACCGTCATTAGCAAAAAAAATAATTTATAGTATTAAAAAAATAATAACTAGATTGATATATGTCACTGTGTATTATATTAGAAATTTTTTTATCAAGACAACATATTATATTTATAAGTATACTTTTAGATCTTTGGTTAAATATTTATCTAAAGATAAGGACGGTGCAAAATTCAAAGATTAATATATTGTTCCCTAGAACTTTTGATAAGAGATTTTAGAGTCAGATTCCGAAGAACATTCTTGAGTATAATTTGGTTACTCCTACCATTAATTACACTTACTGGAGCAGCAGTTTTTCTTAGTTTAAAATTCTCTACATTGACAGAATTCTCAATTGGGCAATATCTTATAAATTTATTAATTGGTCTTATGCTATGGCAACTAATGGCAGATGCTTGGCTAGAACCTATGAGATTTGCTAGGAGGATTAGGTTAATTTTAATTTCCTATCCATTAGATAAGAATGTGATATTACTAGCTGGCAATTTATCGGCGTTGTTTAATTTTCTAATAAAAATACCAATAGTTATACTTACAATGATTTTATTTGATCAAACTTTTACTATTAACTTCTTAATGATTCCAGTTATAGTTTTATTTATAATTTGCCTTGGTACCTCCTTATCATGTTTTATGACTCCATTGAGTTTAGGGCTTTTAGATATAAGATATTCCGCACCCATAATTCAATATGCCCTGCTTTTAGCTACGCCAATATTTTATGTACAGTTTGAAGCAGGATTTATATCTCTATTGAATGCTAGTAATCCCTTCACTTATGTAATCCCGCTATACAGAGATATAATTTTAGGTGTTGATTTTAATTTTTATGATTTTATTGTGATTACACTGCCAATTATTTTATTTTTGTTGATTAGCTTAAAATACTATAAATCAAAAATCGGTTTAGCGGTAGCATATATAGGTAGGTAAAATGAGTAAGCCTATGTTACAGCTTAAAAATATTTCACGATTATTTCCTAGAGACGTTTCCGAGACGGGTTCCTCACTCTATAGAGAAATGGTATTTCCAAAATCAATGATCAAATCAAATAGTATTGACTATTTTCATGCGATAAAAGATATCAATATATCACTACATAAAGATGAGAAAATAGCGGTGCTAGGAACTCATTTATCAGGCAAATCAACTCTAGCTGCGGTTGCTAGTGGAATGATAGATCCAACCACCGGAACTATATTATCCTATGGGAAAAAACATCTAATTAATGGTAGAGCGTCTGCTGGGTATAAACCAATGTTAAAAGTTATTGAAAACCTTAAACTACAAGCAATGTTTTTGGGATACTACGGTGAGAATCTAGAGATAGCTATAGATAGTGTTATCAAAAAATCTAAGTTGAGTTCTGATGATGTCGAACAAACCACTGGGAATGTATCTCAACATATTATCAGACAATTAGCATTAATCTTATCATTAGAGGTAAACTCAGAAATAACAATCTTCGATAATGTAAGTAGCATAGGTGTAGGGCCAGTTAGACAAGATATAGAAGCTTATGTTAGAGACAAAATACTTTCTTCCACATCAATAATAATATCAAGCAATCCAAAATTAATTGATGGAATTACTGATAAGAATTATATATTACATTTCGGAAAATTATATGGACCTTTTAAATTAAACGAAGCTATGTCGCATTATGTCCAGTTACCAAGTGATGATGTAGAAAGTGATCATGATAACCTACCGCCTAAAAGGAATAATAATGAACGAGTTGTAGACATAGATGATATCAATATGATTGAGGAGGATGAAATCGAAATATCTGATCCTTGGGTTGAAAAGTTTGCATTGAAGCAATCAAAAAAGACTGAAAAAGAAAATTTGAGGAGAATCAAATCTTCTGACAGAGAAGAAAAATATAAAAAAAGAGGAAAGCTTGATAAATATATAAAGATATCAAAGGAAAATTCACTCCCGATAATAGAGATGGGTGATATATTTGTTGACAGTAAGGAATATTATTATCGATATACTTCATTAATAAGGGAAAAATTTGACTCTTTGAACATTAGACTTGATCTGAATATCATGGATGATGTAATTATTTCAGAGTTTGTAATTACCTTGCATCCAGAGTTCGAAGATGAGTTAATCAGAAAGAGCATTCTCATAAATAGTATATCTTTAAAAAAAGGTGATAAGTATAATCTTAACTTTGATATCGAAATACCAGAACTTAAGCCATATAGATACCTAATAGCAATCACACCAATTGAGGATAATGGAGAATTTCTTGTAAAAAATAGAATAAAATTTATTAAATTTGCCATACTGGGTCATGGTATTATAGACAATCATATAGACATGAAACTCAAGTTTAACTCATTTTGTAAATAATTTATGGCTTCAACGAATATTGATGATTGGATAATTGACAACTCTGAATATATCGGGAAACGCGCCCTAGAGATTGGATCTAAAAAACATAAAGATGACACAGATTTAAAACTTGATAACCTTCTTAAAGAGAATTCACCAGATACTAAACTTGTAGGCTGTGATTTTGAAAAAGGAGATGGAGTTGATGTTGTTATTGATATAACTGCACCAATATCAGAAATAAGATCTGCGTTAGGAGTTGAGGCGTTTAATACCATTTTTTGTATAAGCGTTCTCGAACATATCCCAGATATATTTAAAGCTGCTGAAAATATAACTGAATTACTGAGACCTAGAGGATCTCTTTTCATTTCAGTTCCATTCATACACCGATATCATGGATATCCTGCGGACTATTGGAGATTTACACCTCAGTCACTTCTCTATCTATTTCCTAATATAGATTTTAGACACTTTAAGTGCTCAAATATTACTACTTTTGAAAAGGGAGATAAGATGCAGATTGATGACAAGAAAAGTTTTAAGCAGATGAATAGATTCCTCATTCGACCTAATTCTCCAGCAGATGCTGAGGAAAGAAAAAATGCGAAAAAAAGAGGTGAATTTGTGCCATACTCTATGGTGCCGTCTTATATTAATCTAATGGGTAAAAAGAAAGAAAATGAAAATAAGCATAGGCATCCTAATATACTAAGAAAGAGAGTAAATAAACTGTTACGTACCTTTAAGATTCCATATCAATGGAAAATCTAGAAATTACCAATGTCTTTAAATTTTTTGAAGACAATCCTAAATTAACGCAAGATCAGTGGTTAGTACTTGGTAAAGGACCTTCCTTAGATAGGGTAAACGAATATAATTTAACAAAGTATAAGATAATTACCCTGAATGACAGTATAACAGTTTGCAAAGATGTAATATTAGGACATTTTATTGACTTGGATGCCTTTGAAAGATGTTCTGGAGAAATAGCTTTAAGAAAAGATATATATATTGTTATGCCATGGTATCCGCATGTTAATTCACGACCAGGTACAAAAAAACTTATTGATCTCATTGAGACTAATTCTATTCTAAAGGATCTTGCAAAGGAGAAGAGGCTCTTATGGTACGATTTAATGACTTCTGAGCATAGAACTGGAGAGTTTCCAACTATCAAAGCTGTTTATTTTAGTGCTGAAGCTGTATTTGATATCCTTAGGAAAGTTGGAATAAAATATATCAAATCTATCGGTATTGATGGTGGGGTTGGTTATAGCAATTTTTTCAATGATATTGAGAAAGACAGTCATCTCCTTAATAAACAAGAATCCTTCGATAATCAATTTAGTAAGCTTGCTGATATAATTTTTAAATCAGGAATTACACATACACAGCTACATGATGATTCTGCTATAAAAGTATATATCGGCTGTACAGTGAGGGAGCTTCTGCCTGCAAAAGTGTTAAAATATAGCATCGAGAAACATTCACATGTATCAGTCGATATTAAATTTCTTTTTGAATCTGATATTGTCATACCCAAAGTCACAAGAAAAGAAAATCGCGCGCGAACACCTTTTTCTTTTCAGAGATTTTTAATACCAGAAATTAGTAATTATTTAGGTAAAGCGATATACCTAGATGCTGATATGTTGGTATTCAAAAATATAATTGATATATGGAATAATGATTTTAATGATTCAAATGTACTATTGTGCAAGGATAAAAATCAACGGAAACCTCAATTAAGCGTTATGATGCTAGACTGCTCAAGTCTTAAATGGAATATCGAGTATATCGTCAGCCAGCTTAATAACAATGAACTTACATATAACCAATTAATGCATGATTTCGCTATTGCAGACTATGATATGAAAATTGATGAAAGTTGGAATTCTGTGGACAAGTATAATCATGAAACATCATTACTTCATTATACAGATATGACTAAACAGCCATGGCTATCGTCTGCGAATCATCTTGGATATAAATGGATGGAAGTATTATTTGATGCTATAGACAATAATTCTATATCACTTGATTTCATTCACAGAGAAATTGACAAAGGCCATATTAGGCCCTCATTACTATATCAAATCAATAACCGAATATCTAACAGTTTACTATTAACAAAGTCGATACTAAGGCTTGATAAAAATTTTAAACCTATTCTTGAAAATAGTAAAAATATCAACCCCTGGAAGAGCTTACCAAGATGGTTTCTATCAAAAGTAATTGATAAGTATTATAATTCATTCTTATACAAGATAAAAATAAGAGCGGAAAAATTATTTAAAGATGCCTACAAAGACTAGTTATCTACCTATCATAAGATTAATTTGCATATCTTTATTTTTTTCTTTTAATTTTATTGATAGGGAAATAAGTAATGTATTCCTAATAGCAACATTACTATTCTGTGTCATAGATTATCGTGAGCTTGTAAATAAGATTCGAGAAAATAAAAAAATCATATATCCTATCGTTTTATTTTTTTTATGGATTCTAATGGTAGCATTTTATCACAAGAGTCCAATCCATGAACTTGATAACTATACTAGACTATTACTTCTCATCCCTCTTTTGATGATAAATTTTGAAAGGAAATATTTTAAAATACTGATTTATGTTTCTGCACTAGCTGCTATAGGACATGGTATTTTATATGGTGACGTAGAAGAAAGATACATAGGCACATCGAGTAGTCAAATTACATATGCCTACCTGATAATTACTTTACTGGTTCTGATTATAAATAACACAAATACAATTAGAAAGAGTCCAAAAAGTTTTATATTTTCTCTAGTTATGATCGCAGGATTGATATGGGTTTGGACTCTTACAGGAACAAGAGGACCATTGATAACATTGATCTTATGCTTATCAATAATTTTCTATTATAAAAAGAGTTTTTTATTACCTGTCATCGTATTAGTTCTAACAACTTCACTAATATATTTAAATAATGACTTTTATCAACGTTTTAATACTTTATATTATTCTATTTTACAAACAACTACGGATATCGAGGACTTATCTTATCTTGAAAGGAAAGCTTATATTAATTATGGATTTCATACAATTGAAAGATTCCCTCTTTCTGGAATTGGTCCAGATAATCTTGAAAATGAAATGGCTGAATACTTTCAAAAGAACTCAATTAATGTTGTCTCTCAGGATCATTTACATAACGACTACATAGATATATCTGCTAAATTTGGCATACCTGGTCTTATATTACTTTTAATTATTTATCTTTCCTTATATAAAAAAATCATAGGAGATAATCAATCTACAAGTATGCTCCTGTTAATTATATTGATCTCTTCGCATTTGACACAGAGCCAATTTGCTCATCATCAAATCATAAGTTTTCTAATTAGTATGATTTTTGTTACATTGAACACACGAAGTTATGATTTACAATCAAAAGAAAAGAAAAACTCCTTAAGATAGCAATTATGTATATCTCGATGGGGTATGCTATTCTTATATTTAATTTTCTTTTCTGAATTAAGCTCAGGAGGCACGTATAAAGAAGGTAGTTATATTGGGTGCTAATGGTCAACTAGGGAAATGCCTGGCAAATTCATTAAAAGATGAATACCGCATAGAAACTTATACAAAGGAGCAATGTGATATTACAGACCATCAGACTGTAGTTAATCTAGTGTCTAAAGAAGATCCTGATATTATAATTAATTCAGCTGCCTATACTGACGTTGATAAAGCAGAGAAAGATTTGTCTACAGCTGAAAATGTAAACTCTCAAGGACCTAAACTTCTTTCTGATCAATTAAAAAAAACAAATAAACTGCTGATACACTATTCTACTGATTATGTATTTGATGGACAAGCTAACTATCCATATAAAGAAAGTGATGCACCCTCACCTATAAATAATTATGGACGTACTAAATTACTTGGAGAAAACTATATTATAAATAGCAATATAAATTATCTTATATTTAGAACAACATGGGTATATGATATTAATGCGAATAACTTTCCAAATAAAATCGTAAAATTATACAAAATGAATGACCCTCTTAAGGTTGTTTCTGATCAGTATGGCGTCCCGACGAGTGCTAGAATGATTGCAGATGTAACAAAAACTTGTATAGGGAAATATTTCTCATCAGAAGAACCTAAATTGAATGGACTTTATCATCTGACTCCTACTGGTTCAACTGATTGGTATAGTTTCTCAAAGTATATTATAGATGAATTGAACAAAAAGAAATATTTTAAAAAAATAAATAGAATACTACCATGTGATACAGAAACATATAACTTGCCTGCAAAAAGGCCAAAGTACAGCCTGTTAAATTGTCAAAAAATTAAAAAAAACTTTGATATAGATTTACCTCATTGGAAACATCATGTTAATTTGTTTGTAGAGGAAATATATAAAAATAAATGAGACATTTTAAAACTGATATTGCAGATGTGATAGTTTTCGAGCCCGATGTTCATAAAGATGAGAGAGGTTGTTTTTTTGAATCTTTCATAGATAGCTATTTCAATGATATTGTTGGGAGAAAAATTAATTTTGTTCAAGAAAATCAATCTTACTCTAATAAAAATGTTCTGAGAGGAATGCATTATCAAAAATCACCAATGCAGCAAGGTAAACTTGTAAGAGTTGTAGCTGGTTCGGTCTATGATGTTGCATTAGATATCAGGAAAGAATCACCAAGTTATGGTAAATGGATTTCAGAGGTTCTTAGTAATGATAATAAGAGACAACTCTGGATACCAGAAGGCTTTGCACATGGATTTCTTAGTCTAGAGGACAATTCTCAGGTGATATATAAAACTACTAACTATTATTCGAAAGACCATGAAGAAGTGATCAAATATGATGATAGTAATTATAATATTGTATGGCCTATCAGGAGTTTACCTATTCAATCAATTAAGGATAGTACATAGACTGCTAAAACTAAATTTTACCCAATCTCACACCAACGCCTTGTCTGTTTGAGAGATTATCTAGCCATTCTTGATTATTTAAGTACCATGAGACAGTCTGCTCGACACCTTTTTTGATGTCAAATTTAGGTCTCCATGAGTAGTTATTTAGAAGCTTCGAGGCATCGATACCATAATGAAGATCATGTCCAGGTCTGTCGGCTACAAATTTTATGTTCGATTTGAATGATTTAATTGGTTTTAATTGTTTATCAAGAATTTCACAAATAAGATTAACAAGAGATAAATTACTCATTTCACAATTTGAACCTATATTGTATGTCTCTCCATTTTTGCCTTGCTCTAACAATAGAAGCAGTGCGTCTGCATGATCATCAACATGTATCCAGTCTCTTATATTCTCACCTGTTCCATATATCGGTATGTCTTTATTATTAAGAGCGTTAAGAATTACAACTGGTATAAGTTTTTCAGGAAATTGATATGGTCCGTAATTATTTGAGCAATTAGTGATAATAGCAGGTATTTCATATGTATTAATCCATGATCTAACTAGATGATCGCTGGATGCTTTTGATGCAGAATATGGATTTTTTGGATTATATTTTGTTTCCTCAGTAAACCTGATACTATTTTCAACATTACCGAATACCTCATCGGTAGAAACATGATGAAATTTATAAGACATATTTTTTTTATTTTCATGCCAATATTTTGTAAAAGCATCTAGAAGTACATATGTCCCGATTACATTTGTTGTTAAAACATCGTCTGCAGAATCTATAGATCTATCAACATGACTCTCAGCTGCTAGATTGATTAGAAAATTAGGCTTATAGTCAAACAAAGTCTCTCTGACATCAGATTTATCTCGTATGTCTATCTGCTGGAAACTATAATTTTTATGATTTTCAACTTCTTTAAGATTTTCTAGACATGACGCATAAGTTAGAGCGTCTAAATTCAAGACTTCATGACCCTGTCGTATAGCTCTTCTAACAACAGCTGACCCTATAAAACCTGCGCCACCAGTGATTAATATTCTCATTTGCCTCTCTTAAAAAGAGTTTCCTCAACACACTCACATAGTATATGACCAACAATAGCATGAATCTCTTGAATCTTAGTTGTTTCACTCGACGGAACAGATATAACAACATCAGAGTATTTTTCAACTTCTTCAGTATACTCACCTGTTAATGCAACTACGTTTGCAACATAGTTAGATGCAACGGAAATCATATTGATGATGTTTTTTGATTTACCAGAAGTTGAGTAAACCACTAAAGTATCATTTTTAGATCCAAGGCCTATCAGTTGTCTTAGAAAGACATCCTCATATCCATAGTCATTTGCGATACATGTCAAATTGGATGTGTTAGTAGTCAGAGCAATCGCAGGTAAAGGATTTCTATCAAAATTTAATCTTCCAACAAGCTCAGCACATATATGTTGGCAATCAGCTGCACTGCCGCCATTTCCGGCCAGTAAAACCTTGCCCTCTTTTTTATATGAATTTATCAACAATGTTGCAGCTTTATCGATTGAATCTAAGAAACTTTGAGATGAGAAACTACTCATAAAGACAGATTGGGTTAATGACAAAGATTTCTTAATAAATTCGGGATTGTTCATAAGCAGCTTTATTCAGTGTAGTATACCATAACTTTTCAAAACTTCGTTTTATTAAGAAGTGCACAAGTGCCAGTAGTTCCATTATTCGTAGTAATTTTTCCAGATACTCTATTGATTTTAGCCTCCGTATCATTGGAGCTTGCAACAATAAATGCTTCATTGAATTCTACTTCAAAAATCTTTTCAGCTACGCCATCAACATTTTTGAATATTTTATTTTTTTCATTAAAAAGGTATGTAAATTCAGACCCATTTATATCACACAAGATATAAATTGTATCTGTTCTATATTCTTCAATTCTTTTTGTAATTATTTTTTTATCATCCATTTTATCTACTGTAATTTCCTCTTTTTGATCAGGTATATCTTCAATAAATATCTCATTTGTTGAATCTCGAGAGACGCAGTATTCGAAAGGAATCTTCAGAAGACCTGAATCAAACAGATGAAGAGAAATTCCTCCGTCTTTGATCATAAAGAAATGATTTCTATATCCTCTGTAATACTCTCCTTGCTTGACATTAATAGAAAGACATATTCTATATCCAGTATAACTATCTCCTAAATGATCTATACTTAATTTTTCAGGTTCATTAATAAATTCAACTTTAGCCTCTTTATAGTTATCAAGATTTTTAATTAAATAGTCTTTTAATATTTTTTGGTAATTATCGGGCAATTCACCATAACTCACTTGCCTAGTATCGTAATTTGAGCTTGGTGTTAAAATCGATGGAGCTGGTATTTGGGTACATGATGAGAGAAGTAGCAGAATTATAATAAAATTAAAACTTCTCATTTGCCCAGGGCCGGAGTCGAACCGGCACGAGATTGCTCTCGAGGGATTTTAAGTCCCTTGCGTCTACCAATTCCGCCACCCGGGCTTAATGATTTTCTTACAGATGCGATATTTTTTCTGCTGGATAGATGCATATTTAGTGATATTTTATA
>MDTE01098685.1_pt1 | contig 21200 bp, 19 predicted proteins | sample 811231 | NCBI WGS metagenome assembly MDTE01 (sample SAMN05326651, study PRJNA326480) | marine metagenome | isolation source: seawater | place: Indian Ocean: Red Sea | collected 2010
AACGTGACATCGTAGATTTACTTTCTAACATCGTTTTAGAAGGAAACTATCTTCGAAGAGAGGGCGAAGATAATCTAGCTGATCACAGCTTTCTGAAGGAATTGGAAGTGAACTTGTTCAAGCCGCCTGAACCTACTTCTGTAGATAAGCCCGAACTACGAGAACTTGTTAGGAGGGGACTAGCGATTGAGGAAGGAGGGATTTATTTTTCTCCTCAAGCAATTCAGGAAGCGACGAGGATTCTGAGTTTAATGCTCCAAGAAGCACCTGAAGGTATCACAGTTGGTGAAATTAGAGAAAAACTGGGGACAACGAGAAAGTATGTTCTTCCTCTTTTAGCACATCTTGATAATTCAGGAATAACTGTTAGACGGGGCGATGTTAGGTTGGCTGGTAAACGCATGCCAGATGCTGATTAGGGGCATTATCTCCATAAGCTCTACCATGGAGTTAGATTTATAATCGAAAATAGAAAGGGGATTTCCAATGGATAATGGACCAACCCCTCACCTAGAGGGAGTAAGAGGAGATTATGCTCCCATTACCCTCGTTCCGGGAGATCCAAAGCGGGCAAGATTTATTGCAGAAAATTATCTTGAGGAAGTTCGACAAGTAAATAGTGTTCGCAGCGCGGATGGTTTTACAGGCACATTTAACGGAACTCCTATATCAGTTCAAGCTGTTGGGATGGGAGTTCCGTCAGCTGCAATTTACTATACGGAATTGATCCGTTTTTATGGAGTCAAAACCCTTATTCGGGTTGGCAGCTGTGGCGGATTGTCAGAGTCAGTAAGGCTGGGTGATATTATCTGCGCCACAGGTGCTGGAACTGACTCCGCTGCAATTAAGACTTTAAATAACGAGCTTACTCTCCCTGCAGTTCCGAGTTGGGATCTTTTATCTAGTGCTATGAGTATTGCTAATCAAAAAGAGATAGCGGTCATGGCTGGACCAGTATTTACATCTGATCTGTTTTATGGGCCAAATACAAAAATCTTTGATGAACTGGGAGCAAGAGGAATCTTAGGAGTTGAGATGGAAGTTGCCGGCCTATTTACGATTGCGGCACTTGAAGGAGTTAAAGCCTTAGCGCTATTAACCGTAAGCGACGACATTGTCAGAAATGAAATAATGAGTTCATCAGACAGAGAAAACACTTTTGACAAGATGATTACTGTCGCTCTGGGTGTTGCATCAAATCAAGCAGACTAGCTGGTTAACTAAAGAGTCTTTTCAGGGAGAAGGGCTTTACGTTCCATTTCGTTGAGCCCTCCCCATATTCCATGCTGTTCTCTAATTTTAATGGCGTAGGCTAGGCACTCTGTTTTTACAGTACATGACTCGCATATTGATTTTGCCCTGCGTTCTCTTGCTCTTTTAGCTTCTTTGCGTTCAAAATGTGGAGGCGGGAAAAAGACGTGGATTTGTGGGCCGCGACACGCTGCCCTGTATTGCCATCCTGAATCGTCTAATAACGCACTCAATTCTGCCCCCTTTAACGGGAACCTAGTCAGCGTTGGTAGGTTGTGGCAAGAAAAAAAGGCTATTTCATTAAAAAAATTTAGAAAAAATGAAAAATCTCGTCTTTTGGGCTACTTCTAGCCACTAGATATCCATATTCTTACCCATGCTAATTTGTTACTGGAACAAAGCGAATTGCCCAATGAACTAAATAGTTCAGTATGTGCTTCCGTTACTCGCTAGTTGATGTGAGAGCGATTTTTGTGGTTGCAAATCGTCCGCGAATCATGATGGGCATCCCTCGGAACATCAGAACAAATACTCCTACGATCCCCGCTGTCATCGGGATCCAAGACATTTGAACACTCGTTTCAGGATATAGAAAAACCGTTCCGAAAATAAAAGCTGTCTGACCAGCGAATGTCCAAAAGCGTGGGACAACCGTTTGTATATCGACAGCAAAAGCAACCATCGAAATAAGTATCAATATCAAAGCCCATAGGCGGACAGGTAATGCTGCTACCCCATAGCTCCCAAGTGCAAGAACAATTGCGCCAATTGCGCCAGCGATACCTACCCCAATAGAGAAGAACTCAAATAAGAGAAGAAAGAGCCCAGAAATTAACAGAAGATACGCTACTGGTGGACTCGCAATAGTGTGCATAAGCTGATCGAGAAGTGAAAGGCCTCGAATCTTTGTTTGAGTTAATGGTGATAGACGAGGTCCTTGGTCGGTCGAAATGACTTCGGAAATGAAACTATCTCTGGAAACAAGGAAATCTCCTAGCGTTGGGTTTGCGCAGCGAGCGAGTTGTTGCTCTGGTGTTAGTGGATTACCTAATTCGTCTATTTCGACTTTTTCGCATTGGACTATTTCTTTTTCAATTGCCTGTTCCCAGCCGAAAGTATTTGATTGAAGGAAGTTGTGATTTTCTCCCCAAATCTTCCCAAAGGTGTTTGGATCAAGTATTTGAGCGCCTGTGTTTCCGATAGTAGACCCTATGGAAACGCCAACAGAATCCGCGGCACTGATAAGTTGAGCGACTTTTCCATGAGCTGAGGACCCCGATGGCCCGACCCATACATCTATTGGGACAGTTGAATTTTTGATTTGTAGCGCTATTTCATTTAGTTCAGCGTCAGAAATAACGGCTTGTTTAGAATTGACTTGAAGAATCAGCGCTCGAGCGCCACTTTCTTGAACCTCATCAAGGGCGCTTGATAGGACATCGGAGAGAACCTCGTCTAGAAGACCGCTTACTTCAAAAACTTCGACAAAGCCGGCATTCTCTGGCCCAGTATCTTGGGCGCTGGCCTGAGAGAGGTATAGGGAAGAAAACAATGAAAAGCACAAGAGTGTCGCCAATATCCAAACAAGAGGACGACGTAGAGCTGAGAAAATCCGGGGAGAGATCATTTGATTAGATTTATTCCTGTTCGGTTCTACCTAAAGCTTCTAAGGCTTCTTCATATGTTTCGGTAACCGTGACAATCTGATCGAAACCTGTTGTTTTAAGTAGTCCCATGAGCGAAGCTCTTCCACAGCAAACGACTACAACACCATCGTTTTCTCCTGCTTTTCGTATCGCCCCAATAAGCGCCCCTAAACCAGCGGAATCCATAAATGGAACTTCGCTAAGGTCGATGAGTAACTGGGAAACTGAAACCAAATTTCCTAACGCTTCTCTGAATGAATCGACGGTATATGAATCTATTTCTCCAGCCGGACGGCAAATACTAAAATTCTCGTTGCCTTCTACATGAATATCTAACACTGTTCCTCCACAAAGATCTCTTAGGCGCGGATGATACTCGCATTTGTTTCAGAACACACAAGAAAAGAAAGATTATTGATCAAGTAAAGGGTTGAGGAAAATATGGAGACAGGGGCATTCTCGGAGTAGTCTTCTTTTATGTCGCATATTTTGGTAGCTACAGACTCAGACGATGTTGCCGAAGAAACATTCTCTGCCTTGGCAGCATTCGGTACAACGGTGAGCAGGGTACGAAAAGGACAGGATGTTCGCCCTGTAGTAAAGAAGCTTGAACCTGATTTAGTGATCCTAGATCTCCAAATTGGAAATATGGGTGGAGTTGCAACCAGCATTGATCTAAGGCATGAAGCCCAAGCGGGAAGATTAAAAGAAGTCAAGATAATTATGCTGCTTGACCGAGAAGTCGATAAGTGGATAGCCTCTGAAGCCAAAGTGGATGCTGAACTTGTAAAGCCTCTAAATGCTATGAAACTTCGAAGGACAACTGATTTGTTGCTTACCTCTTAGATAAATTCCATATGGTAAAACAGTTTTTTGTCGGGTAGGCGGGATTTGAACCCACGACCTCCTCGTCCCGAACGAGGCGCGCTACCAACCTGCGCCACTACCCGTTTTCTGCGTCGATGGTATCCAATAATAATCAAATATTTACGGATAACTAAGCGCGATGGTTTACTTACCTACGTTTCTCCTAATATCAAAGCAAACTTAGAGTAGTAAAGTGCTATGAATATGGAAGAAAGAAATGGCCAATCATCATCTGAGGACCCACTCAGTGGAGGTACCTCTTGGGATGATTTAGAATATCTTGAATGGGTTCGAGAGCGGGAGCAGGAAGCTCTAGAGGCGAAACTCTCTAAAAAAGTAACATTCAAGGAGATTCTCTTTACCAGCGTCTTTGTTCTTATCATTCTTGCTGTAGCTATCTATCTTCCTTTCAAAGCAATCACTGGTGATGAAGGTGAACATAAAAGCTATTCGTTATGGGTAGAAGACTTATCTAAAAGAACGGAACTTGTAGTTGCTGAATATGTTTTCCTAGGAAGTAATCAGGTTTCAGGCGTGTATTTTGGCCGGGAAGATCTGATTATTATCGAGCGTCGGGCAGATTCAACCACGTACATTCATGAGTTAGCTCATGCGGCGGATAAACATAACTACTTTCTATGGGAGGAAGAGTTAAAAGAGAAACTTTTTTCTACATTTGTCTCTGAAGAGTTATCTTCTTTGCTTCTAGAGGGAGCTTCAGGTCAAAAAATACGTAGTGAGCTGTTCGCAGATGCGGTGCTTTTTATTGAAACAAAAAAGTGCGGGAGTTACTTTAGTTCATTGGATTGTCATGTACTGGCGGTCACAACAAAAAATTTCGTTAAAGATAATGGCTTGGAACTCAGTGAACTAGATTCACAAGTTGACTATATGACACCTGATCTCATTATTGACGGCCCAGTTACGAGAGCTTCTAATATTACGCCCTACTGATAGCGGCCATGCTCAAACAGAGTTAATGTACTCTCTGGGGTCCCAGCATTATTTGGGTGAGAAATTCAACTTGGAGTGATATGGATTTTAAGGAATTTCAGGATCATATAGAAGATACCTATGGAGAGCGCGACCGGGAGCGTGGCGTTGCCATGAGTGTGGCATGGTTAGCTGAAGAGGTAGGAGAGCTTGCTCAAGCTATACGAAAAGGAAATCATGAAGAACGAGTTCATGAATTTGGCGATGTTCTAGCTTGGACTTTCTCTCTCGCTAATCAAGTAGGGGTAGATGTCGAAAAAGCAATCCAACGTTATATCGATACCCCTCCGTAAGTACCTATTCCCGTAGTGAAATTTTTTAGAAAGGTATTGCGGAGGTAATCAGTAATTTAAATTAGGGCTTCTGCGATTTGAACAGCGTTTAAGGCTGCTCCTTTTCGCAAGTTATCTCCGGATAGAAACAAGCTCAAACCATTTTCAAAAACCGAGTCTGGGCGAATTCTTCCAACATATGTTGAATCTATACCTGCTGTTTTTAGTGGGGTGGGAATTGCATCTAGCTCAACTCCGCTGCTTTGATTCAGGATTTCCTCAGCTCGTTCTTTAGTGATTGCGTTGTTGAAGCCCGCAGTTATTGCTAGCGAGTGCCCCGTGTAGACGGGAACTCGCACGCATGTTGCCGAAACAGTTAAATCGGGAAGTTCGAGAATCTTCCTGCTTTCATCTCGAAGTTTTTGCTCTTCGTTTGTTTCATACAATCCGTCATCGACGAAAGAGCCGCAGAAGGGAACAACGTTATATGCAATTGTTTCAGCAAAGTTTTCTGCATCAGGGAAAGAAAGGGCGCTTCCATCATGCGTTAATCCTTTAGCTTGATCCCCCGCGAATTCAATCTGGCGCTCTAGTTCATCAACACCTGCTAATCCTGCCCCTGAAGTTGCTTGGTAGGAGGAAAAAATGACTCTGTCTAAACCGGCTTCGGCATCTAATGGTTTGAGAACTGGCATAGCGACCATAGTTGTGCAATTAGGGTTTGCTATGATGCCCTTCGGCCTATTTTCTAGGGCATGGACATTCACTTCAGGCACTACGAGTGGAACATCTTGATCCATTCTCCAAGCGGAGGAATTATCTATTACTGTTACTCCATGTGAAGCAACTGTGGGCGCCAGTTGTTTGGATAGCTCACCGCCAGCTGAAAAGAGCGCTATGTCGAGACCGTCCCAGTTCGCAGCTGCTGCGTCTTCGACGGTCACTTCCTTATCATCAAAGAGAATTGTTTTTCCGGCACTTCTCTCGGATGCGAACAGCCTGATACTCGATATGGGAAAATTTCGTTCAATAAGGATTTCCCTCATAACAGCACCCACTTGACCAGTCGCTCCAACAATTCCAATATGCATACTCATGAGGCTACACACTAGAGGCGAGAAATGGTGGGGAATTAGCAATCATTCGGGTGGAAATAATCTTGTTAACGAGATAGCCAATATTCCGTGATAGTTTCGAGTGATTCTTCGAGGAGCGGCCTAAAATTTAGCTCAGAATCTTCTGGTAGGTCACTTAGGGGGGTTTGAATAGTTTTGGAGATGCTCTTCTTTTGATCTCCTAACTGCTTGTCACTGCCTAAAAAGAATTCTGAAAGTTCCTCTGAGGTTTGCTGTGATTTTGCAGAAGGGTTGTCTTCGAGTTTGACAAATTGTTGGGGGAGTTGATTCCTTAGCGCTTCTATCGTTTTCTTTTTCTCTCCGTCATATTGACGTATAGAACTCCACTGCCCCTTAGGGGTGTCGCCTGTGTCTGTGTGTGCTTGCGATTCAGATAGGTTGATCCCGCGCCACGTTAGTAGAACGTTCTGATCGTCATCGATAGCTTTGGTCAGTTCAAGAAGTGCGGCTATTTCATGTTTGCAGGGTGACGCCCATTCAGGGCAGACATGGTGTATTTGCACATCTCCCACTTTCGGTACAGCTTCATGAAAATTTCCATTGCGGACCGCGTTGTTGATATTTTCGTTAGCCGGGCTGACATGAATTGTTACATCAAACCCACGTTCGCGGCCATCTTCAACTTCGAAAGATACACTCCCAACTTCGACAAACATATCACGGACAGCTCCTCGTCGCTGTATACCAACTCCCGGACCGAGTGGGTCCCGGTAGTCTGCGAGAGCTGAAACTAGTTTTTTCATCGCTTTTCCTGTTTCAGTTTGTGGCCTAATCATGTTTCGACCGCCTCGGCAATGTTAAGAGATAGCACTTGTCGGAGTTGTTCCGTATTCATATCGGTAAACCAATCATCTCCAGTGCCGACACTTTTATCAGCTAGCTCCTTTTTGTCAGTAAGAAGCTGGTCAATCTTCTCTTCGAGCGTTCCTTGGCAAACAAGTTTGTGAACAAAGACTGTTTGGTCTTGACCTATTCTCCATGCCCTATCTGTTGCTTGATCTTCGACCGCCGGATTCCACCACCTGTCAAAGTGGATGACTCGATTTGCCGCTGTTAAGTTCAATCCGGTTCCACCAGCTTTTAGAGAAACGAGAAGGATGGGAGTATCTGTCCCATCTTGGAAGGATGAAATCATCGAGTCGCGCTTCGCTCTTGGAACACCTCCATGAAGGAATGATGGTTGTCGGCCAATAACACCAGATAAATGTTCTGCTAATAGCTCACCCATTTTACGGTATTGGGTGAAAAGAAGAAGCTGTTGATCAGCTGCGAGAATATCATCGACGAGTTCTTCTAGTCTGGTAAGTTTTCCAGATCGTCCTGCAATACTGCTTCCATCTGAAAGGAATTGGGCGGGATGATTGCAGATTTGCTTCAATTTCGTCAGGGTCGCAAGGATTAATCCCTTTCTTTTCATTCCTTCACTTTGTGAAGCTTCAGTTAAAAATTCGTCAAGCACAGCCTTATATAAAGCAGCTTGTTCATGTGTTAATTTTGCCCAAGCGACCTGTTCAATTTTTTCAGGTAAGTCTGGGACGAGGCTTTTATCATTTTTTGTTCTTCGGAGAATGAAGGGGTCAGTAAGGTGTCGCATGCTCTCAAGCGCTGATGGGTCATTGTGAGTTTCGATAGGAGTAGCGAATTTCTCTCGGAACCATGAAATTCCTCCTAGCATTCCTGGATTTACAGCGTCAAGGATTGCCCATAACTCCGAAAGCCTATTTTCAACCGGTGTTCCAGTTAACGCTATTTTCTGATGTGCCTGAATTTCCCTTACAGCTGCCGCCGCATTCGTATGATGATTTTTTATAAATTGAGCTTCATCACATATAAGTAAATCCCATTGGACTTGAGCTAAATCGTGAATATCACGCGTTGCTGTCGCGTATGTGGTCACTACAATATCGGATTCTTGAATGCAGTTGATCAAAGATGGCCCCGTTGGACGTCCACCACCATGTGCTACAAATACTTTAAGGCTTGGAGTAAATTTTTTTGCTTCTGATTCCCAGTTGTGAACTACAGAAAGTGGACAGATTACTAATGTCGGTTTCGATGCGTTTCGGCTTAAAATGTGGGCAAGCGCCGTCGGTGTCTTGCCTAATCCCATATCATCAGCAAGACAGCCTCCTAATCCAAGTTTGCTAAGGAATTGAAGCCATGCAAGTCCTCTTCGTTGATATGGGCGAAGATCTCCTGAGAAGTATTGAGGTTCGGTTGCTTCTTCAAGCGATTCATCAGGTAATCCTTCTAAAAGTCGAACAATCCATTGTTCTGCAGCTGTTGTTTCAGTTAGCAGCATTTCAGCGTTGTTTTCATCACCGTTGTCGGCATAGTCTTTTTCTGAACTGAATCGGAGGAGCTCAGCTGGCGAAAGTAAATTTGCTTGCTGTTTCCTTTGGGATAAGACTTCAAGCGCGGTTTGGGCTTGATGTGCGTCAATATTTACCCATTCCCCTTTTAGTTGAATTAGACCGGTTTTCGCTTCTGCAAGAATTTTTAAGTCTTCTTCGTTAAGGGGATTATCTCCAAGAACAATATTCCAATCGACGTCTACCATCGCTACCCCTAGGTTTGAGGAGACTCCTCCGCGTTCACTTGGTGTTGCTTCACCTACGAGTTTGAACTTTTTTCGTATGAGGCCTTTCGGGACAAGGATAGGTACTCCGATAATTTCGCATAAATATAAACCATCAAGTAGTAGGATTGACGCTTCTGGGAAACTTAGATTTAGTTTTCCGGCATGTGCTTCAGTTTCGAGCCTGTCTAATCCAGGAACAGAATTTGCGAGCCGTCGGGAGATTTGAAGGATATGTTGTCGCAACGGTTCTATAGATTTTCCGTTAGTTAGTCGTTGAGCTGCAGGTGTTTCTTCCCAGCATTCATTCCATAAAACAACTGCCGAAGGATCTTCGGTTGAGTAGGCTTCGAACTCTAACCCCCAACGTTCCTCATCGTTTCCTGGTATGAGTCGGCCTCTGCACTTAATTGAAGGTGATCCTTCAAGACGGGCTTTTACATGTCCTAGATCTGAACTGATCTTTAGAAAAGTTATCTCGTGTTGCTCCGTGTCTGCTTCTATGTTACCTATTGGGTCGTATAGTCCTCCCATAAATCTGCGTAAGGCAGTTACTGATGATTTTCGTGATCGTGGAAATGTTGGTTTCCAGCCTGAATATTTTAAACCAGTCCGGCATCCAGCGTCTGTAAGGTATTGGATAATCAGATGAGTTGAATCTGATTTTGTGGGTGTAATTACTGGTGGTTTAGATTTATTGAGTTGATCGATTTGTTCTGCTACGGCTGGATCATTTATGCAGTTCCATGATGCTTTCCAGTGGAGGCCTTCAATTTCAAGTTCCGGAAGGACATAGCCATTTACGATCAGGTCGATACTAAGTTCTACAGCTTCGTGCAACCACCGTAGTGACGGAGACCAGCGGCTTGTGGGATATTTGGATGCGAGAATTTGTACTACCTCAGATGGGTCTGCGATAAGACCTACTACTGAAGTACTACCATGTCCCGGAATTTCTATATCGAAGGTGTCAGCTCTTGCATCACGGGTAGACCACTGATTTCCTAGAAAAGCCGCTGCGAGGCGACGAAGGCCACTGCTGGGTAGAGCGTGGTCTTGCTCCCAACCCCAAAAAACTGCGCTGTTTCCTACCCAGGTTACATGGAGGGAACTTTGTGAAGTTCGGTCAATGATGGGCCTCAGCCTTTATCTAATTCGAACGCCTCATGGAGCGCTACGGTAGCACGATCAACATCTTCTCTTGCGACCACGCATGACACTCGAATGGCTGACGTAGAGATCATTCCTATATTTATGCTGTTGTTGGAAAGAGTTTCGAAAATGGTAGCTGCGACGCCGGGGTTACTTGCCATTCCTGCTCCAACGACGGAAACTCTGCCAATAGTATTGTCTGTATCGACACCTTGCGCACCGATCACTGTTGCTGCTTGAGAGGTTATTTCCTTTCCAATTTCAAGTTGTTCAGAGGGAACTGTGAAGGAGATGTCTGTTACTCCTTCTTCAGATGTGTTTTGGACGATCATGTCAACATTGACATCTTGATCCGCTAAAGGCCTAAAGAGTGATGCTGCTATACCTGGTTTGTCGGGTACTCCATATACGGTGACTTTAGATTGTGAAGTATCGGGTACAACTGCCGAGATAATTGGTTTTTCCATGTTTGGTTCCTCCTTTGAAACCCATGTTCCTGATTCCCAGGTAAAGGCTGATCGCACGTGTAATGGAACATCATATGATCTTGCTACTTCGACCGATCGCATTGCTGGCTTTGGGCATCCTACTGCTGTCATTTCCAGTAATTCATCGAAGCTTATGTTGAGTAGCTTTCTTGCGTCTTCGCAAACTCGCGGGTCAGTGGTGAAAACGCCGGACACGTCGGTGTATAGTTCGCAGGCATCTGCACCGAGCCCATGGGCGAGTGCTACTGCAGTTGTATCTGAACCGCCGCGGCCTAAAAATGTAACGTTGTGATCGGTTGAAACCCCTTGGGATCCTGCTACAACTGCCACCCGACCTGCGGACAGAGTTTCATGGATACGTTGTGGGTTTATTGTGAGAATTTTTGCATTTTGGTGATTGGTATCTGTTAGGAATCCTGCTTGACTTCCAGTGAAGGAGTCAGCGGGTACTCCCATATCGTGGAGAGCCATGCACATCAGAGCAATACTTTTTCTTTCTCCTCCAGTGATTAACATGTCCATTTCACGCGCTGGACGCGTGTTTGAGACTTCTCTAGCTAATCGAAGCAATTCATCAGTCTCTTTTCCCATTGCGCTTACGACGAGAACAACATCATCGCCGTGATTGCGTGTGCGCTTGACATGGTCTGCGACTTCGCGCATCCTGTCAGCATTTGCGACGGAAGTACCACCAAATTTTTGAACTATTAAACTCACAAGTTTTTACGGTAGTCGCACCTTGTGCCATTGGTGTGATATTTACGGAGGGAATCTGTCACAAACATGAATTTTTATTGATTTGGGTAACGTTTTGGGCGTGCTACCCCAGACACATAGGCGCTGGGGCGTCTTCCATTTCCTATCGCATTCCTATCACATTTGATCACTGTCCAGCCATTACTCCACATTGATCCTGTGATATCTTTTCGGCTCGGATGAGCGTTCTTAGTAGGCGTTGCAGTTTGATCACAAAACAACAGTAGCGACTCAGAATGTGTAAATAAAAGAAGCGATTGCAGCATATTACTTATGTCTTGTGCGCTAGCTAGGTTTTCGATTGATAGTAGTGTGTCAAACACGCCGTCAATTTCGGGATACTGATGCCATTCGGTGATGCTAGTTACAGATGCTGGTAAATCTCCATCAATATTTTCTCTGGGGCCTAGTAAAAGACAGCGTCCGTTGGTAGCAGCGATTGTTTGCTTTATTTGTGACGAATAATCTCTCATCATTACGAGTGCTTTAAGTCATCTACCAATGTGTTTGTTTTGTCCACCAACGTCCACTAAATCGCCATTTTGTTGATAATTCTTTAACAGGTTCTTTCGGCCATAGCTGGTGCATGGCAGAGATGATCGCCTGTCTTTCTGATTCTGTTGGTTCCGGACGAATAATAGTTCATATTTGTGGTTCCTCGGACATTGTCTTCCTATAGGGGTATGACTCCGTGTTTTCGCTGGGGTAGGTCTTCACGTTTCTTCTGAAGAGCTGCAAATCCAGCTATTACTTTCTTTCGGGTATCTGCAGGGTTAATTACGTCATCAATGTAACCCCGTTCTGCAGCGATGTACGGGTTAGCAAAACGTTCAGTGTAATCATCTACTAGTTCGTTTTTCCGTTGTTCCGGATCAGCAGCAGATTGGATTTCTCTGCGGTGAATAATTTCGACTGCTCCTTGTGGGCCCATCACAGCAAGCTCAGCTGTTGGCCAGGCAAATGAAATATCTGATCCTACGGATTTTGAATCCATAACAACATAGGCTCCTCCATAGGCTTTGCGAGTAATGACTTGAATCCTTGGGACAGTAGCTTCGCAATATGCGTAGAGGAGTTTCGCACCATGACGAATAATTCCTCCGTATTCTTGATCGACACCCGGTAAGAATCCTGGAACGTCAACTAGCGTGAGAAGAGGAATATTAAAGGCGTCACAAGTTCTAACAAATCTGGCAGCTTTAGATGAAGATTCGATATCAAGTACCCCTGCAAGAACTAAGGGTTGATTTCCAACAACACCAACTACCTTTCCATCAAGGTGTCCAAATCCACATACGATACTTTGCGCCCATGAAGGGAAGTATTCCATAAAGTTTCCGTCATCGAGGATAGATTCAATAATCTGTCGCATGTCGTAAGGCTGATTTGGGCTCTCAGGCATAATCTCTGACAATTCAGGGCATAACCTTTCAGGATCGTCAGTTGCTTCAAATGTTGGCGGGCTCTCCATATTATTTGAAGGGAGAAAAGATAAAAGGGTCTTAACGGAATCAAGAATTTCTTCTTCACTTTCACTTACAAAGGTAGCGACCCCTGATTTACTTGCATGACTGGTCGCGCCACCTAGCTCTTCAAGGGTGACCTCTTCTCCTGTGACTGTTTTAACCACATCCGGCCCTGTGATAAACATATGTGATTTTTCTCGGACCATGAAAATAAAATCTGTCATTGCTGGACTATAAACGGCTCCCCCTGCACAGGGACCTAAAATAACGCTTATTTGAGGAATTACTCCGGAAGATTGAACATTTCTGTGAAAGATACCTCCGTAGCTATCAAGACTGACTACTCCTTCCTGTATGCGAGCACCAGCTCCATCATTAAGTCCAATCATGGGGGCCCCAGTTGATAAGGCAAGGTCCATTACTTTGTGAATCTTTTCGGCAAAGACTTCACCAAGTGCTCCACCCATCACTGTAAAGTCTTGACTAAAAACAAAAACTTGGCGGCCATCAATAGTTCCCCAGCCAGTAATAACACCATCTGTATATGGTCTCGTTTCCAATCCAGCTTCATGTGCTCGATGCCGGGCAAGCATATCAAGTTCATTGAATGAACCTGGATCGAGAAGATAATCTATTCGTTCTCGAGCGAGAAGTTTTCCTTTCTCGTGCTGCCGTTCTATCGATCGCTCTGTGCCAGCGTGTAAAGCTTCCTGTTTCCGACGCTCGAGTTCTTCGATTCGTTGTTCCATTGTGTAATCAGCCATCTTGGTGGTAAGGGTACTGCGTTTCAGCTATAGATCTGTAACTATTCGGCCTGAACATAAAAAAAGTTCAAGGTAACTCTTCTGACCTGCGGAAATACTAGTTTCATTCTTAAAAAATTCATTAAAAATCGTGGGTAATGTATGTTTTCGGTATGGGGGAATCACATAGCATCGATGAACTTCTCTACAGTGAAGAGCATTACGCCGATCCGTATCCCCTATGGGAACGTATGCGCCATGAAGCTCCAGTATTTTATGACAAAAGATTAAACGCTTGGCTACTTACACGCTACGAGGACTGTGTCGAAGCCTTTTCAAATCATACAGACTTCTCAAATCAGCTGTATTCAAAAACACTAGGTGTGGTATTTGGACCCACAATGCTTGATAAGGATGGTCATGAACATGTTGTCCAAAGAAGAATCGTTGCTCCAGAGTTTGTAGGTAAGCGTTTTGAACCCTACTACGAAGCAATTGATCGAAATGCCCGTAACTTAATCGACGACTTCCCGAACTCCGGTGTTGTTGATCTAGTTAATGCATTTACGACTCGACTCCCTGTAAACGTGATCGTTGACATGTTAGGGATGGACCAAAGCGATCATGACCGATTTCATGAATGGTATACGACTATGATGGCCGGCTTGTCTGTAAAGGATCTTCTCGAAAGCAAATTCAGTTCCGAAAAGCAAAATCTTGGAGTGTTAGCTCATCAAGAACTGTCGGAATATGTTGCTCCAATTATTGAGGATAGAAAATCGTGCCCTGTTAATGATTTAATTTCAAAAATTGTCCATGCTGAAGCTGAAGGACAGAAGTTAACTTTGACTGAGATTCAAGCATTCATCTCTCTTCTTCTCGTTGCCGGAGGTGAGACCACGGATAAAGGAATTGCGAATATGTGGACTCAGCTTCTGTTAAACCCTGATCAACTTGACGCAGTTTTAAATGATCATGAGCTTTTTGATGCGGCCTTTTCTGAAATGATGCGGCACTCTCCCCCTGTACCTGGCCAGCTGAGGTATTCAATAAATGAAGTTACATTCAGCGGTATCACGATTCCTTCAAATCAGGCCGTCTATATCCAGTTAGCGTCGGCAAATAGTGATGAAACAATATTTTCAGATCCAAGATCCTACAATATCGAACGCGAAGACCTTCATTTAAGTAAGGAACGAAAGATGGGCCACCATGGAGATGAAGGGCGATACGGGCATCTGGGATTTGGATTAGGGAAGCATTTCTGTTTGGGGTACGAAATGGCAAGGCTCGAAGCTGTTATGGGTTCAACTTTGTTATGTGAAAAGATGAAGAATCCTCGTTTAGCTGATGGTGCCAGCACCGCCTTTATTATGAAAAACGGTACTAGGTCTCCTGTAGAAGTCCTGATTGAATATGATCAGGCATAGGATGATTGTTGGAATGTCCACGCTTTGATGTAGGAAAGTAAAAAAAATAATATGGGGCATGTTGGGATTATTGGCGGAGGAGTAACAGGATTAGCTGCTGCTCTTTCTTTATCAAAAATCGGTTTTCAGGTTACGGTATTCGAGAGTGATTCGACCCCTATGCCGGCCTCGCCTGAGGAAGCTTTTAATTGGAACAGGCGTGGTGCACCGCAGGTTCGACATTCGCACGCTCTTTTGGGGAGACTTCATAATCTTCTTAGAGATTTTCATCCTGAAGTTCTCAAAATGCTCCTTGACGTCGGCGCAACTGAAATAGATTTGGCACAGCATATGCCTGATACTCTTGACGATTTGAGTCGGCACCCTGAAGATAGAGATCTTTTTATGATCGCAGCTCGCCGCACAACCTTTGAATGGGTTCTTCGGCAAATTGTGATGAGTAACGCAGATGTGGTGATTAGAACAGGTGAAAGGATTCGAGGGCTTGTAGCAACTGAAGGCGATATCCCGGAAGTACAGGGTTTAGTTTTTGACGATGGGGGATCAGAATTTTTTGATCTAGTGATCGCTGCAAATGGGCGCAGATCTCAGGTGCCTGAGTGGTTTAAGGCTCTTGGAATTGAGCTACCCGAAGAGGTGGAAGATACTGGCATTGTTTACTATTCACGTTTTTTCCGAATCTTGGAAGAGCAGGAGTTGCCAGTTAGCGATCGGCTAATCGCCGGAGATCTCGGGTATTTGAAATACGGAGTTTTTTGGGGGGATAATCGAACTTTTTCGATCACCTTGGCAACTTCCGATAAAGACAAGACATTTTGGGGGGTTCGAGATCCGGAAGTCTTTGACCGTGTAATTAGAGAGATCCCCGCTGCTTCTGAATGGGTATCCTTGGGCGCTGATCCAATCACGCCAGTTCATTCAATGGCTGGTCTACTAAACCGGCGAAGGTCCTTAATTGGCGAAAGTGGTGTCGTTATAAAAAATTTTCACATGATCGGGGATGCACTTGTCTGTACAAATCCTTTATATGGGAGAGGTTGTTCAACAGGATTTTGGCAGGCTCATCTCCTTGCGAAGGCAATTGAACATAATCGGAATGATTCTATAGCCCAGGCGGAAATTTTTTCTCAAGATATTGATGAGCATATTCTCCCTTGGTATCAGGCATCGGTTGATTCAGATCGGAGTAATCGCGAACTTGAAAATGGGGTTCCAAGCGAAGGAGCAACTCGGAAGTCAATTCTTCAGAATGGCTTACTTCCAGCTACACAAACTTCTGCCAAAGTTTGGCGCGCCTTCATGCGTATGATGAATCTTCTTGCCCCGCCTAAAAGCCTCAATGAGCCAGAAATAATGGCTGATGTTTTAGAAATATGGGAAAAACGTGGAGAGCGCCCTGCTCCTCCTCCTTTGGGTCCTGAAAGGGATGAGATGATAGACCTACTTGGACTGAAGGAAATAGCCTAAGCAGTTTTCTTGTCTCTGCTCTATCGGATTGATGCGAAGAATTTTCTTACGTCTTCGATGAATAACTCGGGTTGCTCAAATGCCCCGAAATGTCCTCCTTTGGGCATCTGTGTCCAATGAGTGATGTTATAACTTCCTTCACACCATGTCCTTGGAGATTGGAGTATCTCCTTTGGAAATGAGGCGACACCAGTTGGTATCTCAACTTTTTCTCCACCGCCGAAGCTTCCTCCGAAGCTTTCCCAATACAACCTTGCGGATGAAGCTCCCGAAGCAGTTAGCCAATAAATCATTACGTTGTCTAACAGTTCGTCCTTTGTTAATACATTCTCTGGGTGGTCATCGCAATCCATCCAACTCCAGAATTTCTCAATTATCCAAGCCATTTGCCCTATAGGAGAGTCGACGAGACCATATCCGAGTGTTTGTGGTCGGGTTTTTTGCTGTGTTGAGTAACCAGAGTCCCATTCCTGATAGTAGGTCAATCGTTCAAGGGCTCGACTGTCATCTTCAGAGGGATTCTGAAGGGCTTCAGGAGTTGGTCTACCTATTGGCATATTCAAATGGATACCTTTGCAATGCCCAACATTTCTGCCTATCTGTGTGGTGACTGCTGCGCCCCAGTCACCTCCTTGCGCTCCATAGGCTTCGTAACCGATCCGGACCATCAGATCGTCCCAAGTTGTAGCTATTTTCTCTACTCCCCATCCCGTCTTTGTTGGCTTTCCTGAGAAGCCATAGCCAGGAAGGGTTGGGCACACAACATGGAATGCATCTTCGGCCTTTCCTCCAAAAGACGTTGGGTCGGTTAGCGGTTCAATGACTTTATGAAATTCGACAGTAGATCCGGGCCATCCATGTGTTATTAGGAGTGGCATAGCGTTCTCGTGAGGTGAACGCTGATGAATAAAATGAATATCTAGATCGTTAACATTCGTTATGAATTGGGTGAACCGATTTAACTGTTTTTCGCTTTGCCGCCAGTCGTATTCGTTCGCCCAGTAGTCTGCTAGCTCCTTTGTATATGAAAGCGGTATACCTTGTGTCCAATCATCAACGCATTCCTCTTCGGGCCACCTAGTGAGTTCTATTCTTTTCTGAAGGTCTTCAATCTGCTGATCGGGTATGTCAATTGTAAATGGGGTGATTTTCTCCATAAAGGTTTCTCCGCATCTCTTTAATCGTGGTCTATTGGGTCATAATCCCAAAGCTGAGTTTCTATAGGGTCGCCATAAAGTAGGTGAGCAGGGCTATGTTTCTCGATATTTCCAGTAAGTCCTCTATACATTCCGAATCCGCATAGCTGTCGAAGTTCTGGAGAAAAGGTAGCAACTATTTCTGAAGGTATCCCGAGATGCTGATTTTCCTGTTGACGGATAAAGCCAGCGCAGTAGTTCATTGCGACGCCTATTCGAACTTCATCTTTTGTAGTATTTGCTCCTCCACCATGCCAGGTGCTTCCATGCCATATAAGGACAGACCCTTTGGACATTTCTGCAGGAATGCTTTCAATATCGCTTTGCTCACCAAAATAGTCTGGGTTCTGCCATCGATGGCTTCCAGGAACTACGCGTGTAGCCCCATTTTCCTCGGTGAAGTCCGTAAGGGCCCACATTGAGTTACATACCGTTGCTATATGAGGCTTTTCTAGAGGTTGAACTTGGTCATCGGCGTGAATTACTTGTGCTGTCTCTCCTGGAGCAAGGGAAATGGATGCGAGAGATGACACTAGACATTGTTCCCCAAGGACTCCTTCAATAAGTTCGAGGACTTGAGGTTGGACGGGTATCTTTTGCCAGATTTCTCCATGCGCGAGAAGGTTATATGTTCGAGTGGTCTTGTTTCCTTCGAATCTGTTGTTGTCAGGAGTGCGGTTTAATTTTTGTTCTAGACGAGCTACATCAGCGATTAATTCATCAACAAAATTCAGGTCAATGATATTTTCAACGATCGTGAATCCTACATCGCTTAATTCTTGATGGTGTTTGGTTAGATCCATAGTCAATTCAACATCCCTACCGCATGCAGGGGAACAAATCGGAGCACTAACCTGTGATCCTCTATCATAGCCTGCTGGAATTCATCCCAATCGGGGTGTTCTTGCCCCAGAACCCGACGATAAATATCGGTTAACTCCTGATTTACGTCATCATTCGGCTCTTGTGCCGGTTCGGTAACTTCAACAGTTCCATCGAAAGAGATATACGACCAGGTTTCGGGAGATGTGATATGGAGGACAGCCCTGTTATCTCTTAAGAGGTTTCTGGTCTTCGCTCGTGATGCTGTAGCTGAAATACAGAATTTGCCTTCCTTGAGAGTAAACGAAATATCAGATGACTGGGCTCTTCCGTCTTTACGGGTAGTGATCAATACCGCATGATTTTTTTCTTCAGCCCATTTAAGTGCTTGATCTAGGTCCATTTCCAAATTCTTCCGGTGAGTTCCTGAAACTTCACGGTACCAGAAACGTCATAGCTCAACATATTGAATGTCAAAGCATCCCCGCAGTTTTACTGCATTAGGACTTATCTGCTAAACGCTCAGCGCGTTCAATGAGTCTTGTAGCGTCCAGTTTCTCAGCTATTTGGGCAAAATCACTTCCAGGGCCTTCCCAGCGAAGTTCATCGATAGAACCAAAAGTAGGCGCATCGTAACTAAGCGTGGCTATCTGGCGGAAAAGAAGAGCCAGGCTTCGATTCTCATTTAGGGTTGTAGCTAATTTTTGTGCTCCTCGAACAGGCACCTCCCACTTATTAGAATCTTCGGGGATGTGCTCGATGTGGTTGTAGACAGCCAGGACACTTGAAGATGATTTCGCTCCCCATCCCTGCAAACCCGGAAAGCCATCGGCTGTATCGCCCATCAGTCCAAGATAGTCAGGTATTGATTCGGGGCGAACCCCAAATTTTTCAATTATGGCCTCATAGTTCATTTCTAATTTTTTCCGACGATCATATTGGACAATTTTGTGATCAGGTGTCAAACACTGCCCCAAATCTTTGTCAGGCGTGCAGATAACAACCTGATCTACTCTCCTATCAGCGGTTGAACGCTTCGCTGCAGAAGCTAGCGCGTCATCAGCTTCAAACTCAACCATCGGAAAGATAATGAATCCTGCAGCTTCGAGAAGATCTTCGAGTATATGGAATTGTCCAGATATGTCAGGATCAATATCTGACCCATCTTTATACCCTTCATATAGCTCATTTCTGAACGACGTAATTATGTGATCTGTTGCTATTCCAATATGAGTTGCACCCTGTTCCAGAAGGGAAAGCATGCTTGCTAAAACGGCTCGAGTTGCACCAACTTCATAACCTTCTGACGTTATGTGGGATGGAGCTCCAAAATAATGGCGGAAAAGTTCATAGGTACCATCAACTAAATGAACTTTCATATTCTTACCCAAACTCCTAAAACAACATCACTATTCTTCTACAAGTTCGATCAAAGTGCCATGTGATCCTTTGGGATGGATAAAAGCGACTGTCGTTCCTCTTGAACCAGGTCGAGGAACTTCATCTATCGGTCTAGCGCCGGCATCTACCATTGCTTGAAGTGCAGCTTTACAGTCAGTAACCCGATATCCAATATGGTGAAGTCCTTCTCCTCTAGTTTCTAAAAATTTCGCTATTGGAGAGTCATCTCGAGTTGCAGTAGTGAGCTGAATATAACTATCAGCTACCTTTATGAGAGCTTCTTCAACTCCGTCACGTTCTACGACTTCTCTGTGGTGTACTTCAGCGCCAAAGGCCTGCTGGTAATAACGTATTGCCTCTTCTAGGTCGTGTACGGCAATCGCTACATGGTCTATTTCAGTTAAAATCATTTTTTTGCTCCAACTAATTGATAGCTACTCCAGTGTAAATGGGCCAAGAGATAGCTAGGTTTATTTTAAGTTTGATTTGTAAGTTGTTGAACAAACTTCTAATAAAGTTAAAGCTCAGTGATTCAGCTGAAACAGTGCGAGGGGTGAAAATGGAAAATACAGTAATTCTTGCTGGTGCGAGAACTCCAATAGGTAAGCTTTCAGGTTCTTTATCTTCTTTTTCAGGAGCAGATTTAGGGGGCGTGGCTATTTCTGGTGCTTTGGGCCGCGCTGGAATATCTCCGGACAAGGTAGATTACGTCATAATGGGCCAAGTTCTTCAAGCTGGGACTGGACAGGTGACTGCTCGTCAAGCAGCCTGTAACGCAGAAATTCCAATGAGCACGCCTGCAATCACAATTAACAAAGTTTGTTTGTCTGGATTGAATGCGATTTATTTAGCAGCCCAAATGGTTGAAAATGGCGATGCAGAAATTGTCATTGCTGGTGGAATGGAATCAATGACAAACGCTCCTTATCTCGTACCGAAGGGTAGAAGTGGCTACAAGTATGGAAATGCAGAGATGCTAGATGTTATTCAACATGACGGATTGTTTTGCGCTCTAGAAAAAGAACTCATGGGAGAGGGAACGGAAAGGTACGCCGCTTCAGCTGATATAGCTCGCTCAAACCAAGATGACGTCGCACAAAAATCTCATCAAAGGGCTTCGTCTGCAATAGAAAATGGAAACTTATCGGAAGAGATAATACCTATGGAAATTCCTCAACGACGAGGAGAACCTATTTCATTTGAGCATGATGAGGGAGTACGACCTGGAACTGATTTGGAGAGCTTACAAAAGCTTCGTCCTGCTTTTGCCGAAAGTGGGAATATAACTGCTGGGAATGCTAGCCAAATATCTGATGGTGGTTCTGCAGTTATTATTACCTCTCGCGACGTAGCTGATCAGCTTTCTATTGAACCATTGGCTGAGTTGATTTCGTATGGCCAAGTCGCAGGACCAGACACTAGCTTACTCACACAACCATCTCGAGCTATTTCCGACGCTTTGTCCAATAGTGAACTGGAATTGTCGAATATTGACCTTTTCGAAATCAACGAAGCTTTTGCTGCTGTGTCTGTTGC
>MDTE01201204.1_pt1 | contig 21195 bp, 18 predicted proteins | sample 811231 | NCBI WGS metagenome assembly MDTE01 (sample SAMN05326651, study PRJNA326480) | marine metagenome | isolation source: seawater | place: Indian Ocean: Red Sea | collected 2010
TGAAAATTGGCATTGTTTAACAGTTTCAAGAAGAGATCCTAAAACTGGTAAATTTACGTTGGAAAAAGTTCCTGTTTATCACATTGTTGATGAAAAAGAGAAAAAGAAGGCCTCATAATATTATAATTTAAATTTATGGATCTTTTAGAAAAATCGGATGAGGAGATTTTTGCAATTGCCAAGCCATTTTGGGATAATTTAGTAAGAGCCTCTAATATGAAAGATTATGGTGGTTTTACTAAGGATTTTTCAACTCAAATGTTGTTTGGTGCTAATGAGGTTGAACTAGGAAAACAATGGGCAAACAATAAGATTATCACAAATCTAAATGAAACTTATAAACCTTTCGGGACTTTAAGACGTGGTGAGCACATAACGGTATTAATCAAACAGACAAATAGGGAAATACCCGGAGAGTTCTTAGGAAGGTTAGTCTTGGGTGTTGAGGACGGTGAGATAAAGATCTTTGGAGCAACAATTTATTAATTATAGTTTGACAATTTTTTTACTGGGTGTATTCAGTAGTTTAGATGCGTGTTTCATATTTAAAAATTCTAAATAAGCTTATCAACAAGAAAACAACTTTTATTAAAACTGGAATTTTTTCAGCGATTTTTGCTTGTTGGAGCGTTATCTTATTTGGGACTTTTATAACTTTTAAATAATTAATATTAAAATTTTTTTATTATTAGATGGAAGTTTTTTTACCTATTGCACAAGTTTTTATAAATCCTATAGAAATCCTTTTTTTAAGTGCTCTGGTAGGAGTTTTGTCAGGTTTATTTGGTGTTGGAGGTGGATTTTTAATGACACCATTTTTGATTTTTTTAGGGGTGCCCCCAGCATATGCAGTTGCGAATGAAGCAAATAATATTTTAGCAACATCTGTTTCAGGATCTACAACTCATTGGCTAAAAAATACGTTAGATTATAAAATGGGTTTTATAATTGTCATTGGTGGTTCTATTGGAACAGCTTTGGGTATTTATACATTTAGTTATTTTAAAGGGATTGGTAAAATAGATACAGTTATTTCATTGGCTTATATGTATATTTTAGCAATCATAGGCACCTTAATGCTTGTAGAGAGCCTTGGTGAAATAGATAAAGCAAAAAAAAACATAGTAGAGAAAAAAAAATTACATGTTCATTATTGGATTCACGGTCTCCCTTTTCGAATGAGATTTCCCAAGTCAAAATTATATGAAAGTATATTTACACCTATTATAATTGGATTAGTTGTTGGATTTATAGCGGCAATCATGGGTATTGGAGGTGCTTTTATATTAGTGCCTGCAATGATTTATATCATTAAAATGCCAACGAGGCTTGTTCCTGGTACATCTCTATTTGTAACTATCTTTGTAAGTGTAATAGTGACTTTTCTACATTCATTTAATTATGGTTCTATAGATTTAATGCTAGTTTTCATGTTAGTTGTCGGATCAATAATAGGTGTTCAGGTCGGTCAAAAATTAGGTGAGAAAATTGATAGTTCTGGGCTCAAAGCATTACTCGCAATTTTACTTTTGATAGTTGGTATTGCCATCGCTTATGATACTTTTTTTGCGGAGCATATCCAAAAAGAAGTTACAAAAGTATCAACTGCAAATTTAAATTTCTTTTCTCAGTTTATTCTTGAGTTTTCAAAAGATATGGCTTTCTTTTATGGTTTATTTTCTATTATGTTTGCTATTTTACTAGGAGTGGCAGCTGCATTTATAAGAAGATTCCTTTCAGACCTTAGAAAAAAATACCAAAGTAAACCTGCTAAATAAAAAATTTTAAATAAATCTCAATTGTAAAAATAGAAATAACACCAACAGTAAGCATAGCTATGAAACCTACAAAAAAGGGCTTAAAACCCATTTTTTTAACGTCCTTTAAATCTGTTGATAAACCGATAGCGGCCATTGCCATTGTCAAAAAAATCTTTGATGAAAATTTTATAATTTCAATTATTTCAAGCCATTTACTGTTGTCAGTGGCAAATAATTGATCACCTGTATTTCTAAGAATAATCATTCCTACAAATCCTAAAACAAAGTAAGGAAATATTTTTAATATTGAATAGCTTTTACTACTGGAACGACCTCTATTGTAAAGAAAAGCAAATAAAGGGATCATTATAATCAAAAAAGTATTTCTTATAAGCTTTGTAATAGTAGCAATATTTAAAGTTTCTGGACTGTTAAACTGTTGATCATAAATCAAACCAGCTGCTGCAACCTGAGAAGTTTCATGAATTGAAGTTCCTAAAAAAAGTCCGACAAATAACGGATCATTATCAAAATAATAATTAGCAAAATAAGGGTAAAGAAGCATAGACATTATACCGAATAAAGTGATATTTGCTATAGCATATGATATTTCATTTTTATTTGCTTTGATTACTGGAGCTGTAGCCATAATGGCGGTTGTACCACAAACTGTACTTCCAATAGATATTAGATAAGCCATCCTTGTGGGTATCTTAAATTTTATTATCAAAAGTTTTATTATTATTAATACGCTAATGATACAAATTAATATTAATGGAATAGCAAGTTTACCAAAATCTAAAAATTCAAATGGCTTAAGTTGAATTCCCAAACAAATAATTCCAAGTTTTAAAATATATTCTCTTGTAAAATCTAAACCTTTTTGAAAACTGTCTCTGACTTTAAAAATATTTCCAAAAAATATTCCAATTAATATAGCTATCATTGCAGTTGAAATCGGACTTTTTGTATAACCCAAAAGTTCTATACCTATTATATTATTGAAGCCTTGAGAAAGTGTATAAAGCACGAATGCTAAAATTATACCTGGTATAATTACCAAATATTTTTTGAGTATCATTTTCAATTTTGATTAGGCGCTTCGATAAAGTTTAGTCATGACAAATTCTCTATGACCTAAAGCTTCTGCACAAGTTAATCTTCCATTTGCTACTCTCAAAGTAGTCTCAATAAGCTTATCTCCCGCTTCAGATAAATTCATCTCTCTTGAAAGAATTTTAGATACATCACAATCTACATGTTCACTCATACTTTTTGCTGTTAATGGATTCGCTGTTAGTTTAACTACAGGTTCAATTGGGTTTCCAACTATATTTCCTTGGCCAGTTGGAAATAAGTGAATATTAAAACCACCAGCAGCTTGAAGCGTTATGCATTCTGCTGCAGCCGATGATGTATCCATAAAATATAATCCCGGACCTTTAGCTGGTTCCTCAGCAGGTTGAAGCACATCTATAAATTTTAAATTTCCTATTTTTTGAAAATTTCCAAAAGCTTTTTCCTCAATTGTTGTTAAGCCTCCTGCTATATTTCCAGCTGTTGGTTGACTTTCTGAGAGATCATCAGTTGCTTCCTTTAAAATAAAATCATTATATTCATTCCAAGTTTTCATGAATTTATCTGAGGCTTCTTTAGTTGCACCTCTTGTTGCACAAACTTGTTCTGCGCCGGTAAGCTCTGAGGTTTCTCCAAAACACAAATGAACACCTAAAGGCTCTAATTTTTCCATTAAATTTCCTACAGTTGGATTTGATGCTAATCCAGACGTAGTATCAGACTCTCCACACTTTACAGAAATCCATAAATCACTCATTGGACATTCTTCCCTTTGCTTTTCAGAAGCCCATTGTGAAAATTCTTGTGCTTTTTTAGAAGCCTTCATCACAGTTCCAATATCGCCAGTTCGCTCAATATGAAAACCTTCAACAGGTTTTCCAGTTTTTGCAATACCATCTACAATTCTTTTGGTCCACTTTGGTTCTATTCCAATCACTATCACTGCAGCAACATTGGGATTACTACCAGTTCCAATCATAGTTCTAAAATGTAAATCTAAATCTGCTCCGAATTGAAGTCTGCCATAGGAGTGTGGTAAAGCAATTGTTCCTTTAATATTATTTGCTACTGCCTCAGCACAAGCATTAGAAATATCATCTACAGGTAAAATGATAACATGGTTTCTGGTTCCTGCTCTTCCATTTTCTCTTTTATAACCTAAAAAACTTTTTGGAATTTCCATTTTACCATTTCTTAGTTTTTACATTATGAACGTGAACGTGTTCACCTTTTTTGATTGATTTTATAACTTTACCAATATCATGGCCATATTTTAAAATCGTATCACCCTCATTAAGATCTACCATTGCAATTTTATGTCCTAATGGGATTTCATCCATTGATTGAATATTTTTTGAACTATCATCTTCCATAATCCAACATTTACAATCTTGTTTTGGAGTTATTTTTTCAATTACAACCACCCCAACATTGTCTTTTTTATCGTGAATTATGATGTCTGTGGCCATATATTATATATATAGTGTCGATTTGTTTATTTGAATTTCCAGAAATCTTATATATTAATCGCGACAATTAACAAATAGTTTTATAAAAAGATTATTACACTTACTAGTTTAGAAAGGCTTTATTGATGACAAAAATGACAACAGAAGAAGCTTTTGTAAAAGTTTTACAAATGCATGGCATTGAACATGCTTTTGGTATTATTGGTTCAGCATTCATGCCTATCTCTGATATCTTTCCTGATGCGGGAATAACTTTTTGGGACGTTGCACATGAAACAAACGGTGGATTAATCGCAGATGGTTACACTAGATCTACTGGTAAAATGTCTATGGTAATTGCTCAAAATGGACCAGGAATAACTGGGTTAGTAACACCAATTAAAACAGCTTATTGGAATCACACACCTTTATTACTTGTAACACCTCAGGCTGCAAATAAAACGATGGGCCAAGGAGGTTTTCAAGAAGTTGAACAGATGAATTTATTTAAAGATATGGTTTGTTATCAAGAAGAAGTAAGAGACCCATCAAGAATGGCTGAAGTTTTAAATAGAGTTATAGAAAAAGCTATAAGAGGCTCTGCTCCTGCTCAGATAAATGTACCAAGAGATTATTGGACACAAGTTGTCGATATCGAATTACCACCAATTGTAAGATTAGAAAGACAAGGTGGAGGCGCTGAAGCAATTAATAAAGCTGCAAAACTTTTATCTAATGCGAAATTTCCTGTAATTCTATCTGGAGCTGGAGTTGTAATAGGCGGTGCAATCGAAGAGGCAAAAAAACTCGCTGAAAAATTAGACTCACCTGTTTGTTCTGGGTATCAACACAATGATAGTTTCCCTGGAAGCCATCCTTTAGCTGTTGGACCATTAGGATACAATGGCTCAAAAGCAGCAATGGAATTAATTTCTAAGGCAGATGTTGTTTTAGCTTTAGGAACAAGACTAAATCCTTTTTCAACTTTACCTGGGTATGGAATTGATTATTGGCCAAAAAGTGCAAGCATTATTCAAGTGGATATTAACCCTGATAGAATTGGTTTAACAAAAAAAGTCACAGTTGGAATAAGCGGTGACGCAAAGTTAGTTGCTCAACAAATATTTGATAAATTATCTTCTAACGCTGGAGATATAGACAGACAGAAAAGAAAAGATTTAATTCATCAAACAAAATCAGCCTGGTTGCAGAAACTTTCTAGTTTAGATCATGAGGATGACGATGAGGGTACGGTATGGAATAAAGAGGCAAGAGAAAGAGACAAAGATAGAATGTCACCAAGACAAGCTTGGAGAGCAATACAAGCAGGAATGCCAGAAGATGTAATTATTTCAAGCGATATTGGAAATAATTGTGCAATAGGAAATGCATACCCAACTTTTGAAAAACCAAGAAAATACTTAGCGCCAGGTTTATTTGGACCTTGTGGATATGGTTTTCCATCAATTCTTGGAGCAAAGATCGGCTGTCCTGACACACCTGTAATTGGTTTTGCTGGTGATGGAGCTTTTGGAATAAGTATGAATGAAATGAGTTCTTGTGCACGTAAAGAGTGGCCTGCAATTACAATGGTGATATTTAGAAATTATCAATGGGGCGCAGAAAAAAGAAATACCACACTTTGGTTTGATAATAATTTTGTTGGAACAGAGCTTGATCCAGAATTAAGTTACGCAAAAGTTGCTGATGCATGTGGTTTAAAGGGAGTAACCGTTAAAACAATGGAGGAAACAACTTCTGCAATCAAAAAATCTTGTGAAGATCAAAAGAAGGGGATAACTACATTTATCGAAGTGATTTTAAACCAAGAATTAGGAGAACCTTTTAGAAGAGATGCAATGAAAAAACCTGTCAGAGTAGCTGGTATTAAAAAAGAAGATATGAAAAAACAAGCTGCTTTAAACAATTAATTTCTAAAAAATGAGTTTTTTAACTCTAGAATTACCTAAATAGAATAGGAATGAAAAAAGCTTTATTCTTATTCTTAACTTTATTTGTAAATTATATCTTATTAACTCTTTTAGTATTTCTTTTTAGTTACTTTTCCCTAATTAATGGAAAAACTTACGATTTTTTCTGGGTAAAAAATATTCAAGAGAAACTTTATATGAGAGGATTAAGAAATATATGGCAATATGATAATAATTGCATAAATTTTGATAAAGACCTTTTATATGTTCCTAAAGATGGTGAATGCGTTTTTAATAACTTTGAATTCAAGACCACTTTAAATTTTAAGAATGGCATAAGATCAAACGGAGATAATCCTCCATTAACTGACAAAAATTCTATAATTTTATTAGGTGATTCTATAGCTATGGGTTGGGGTGTAAATGACAATCAAACATTCGCTTCTCATTTGCAGAAATTAACTAATAGAAGGGTTTATAATATGGGCATCTCTAGTTATGGAACTGTTAGAGAGCTTAAAAAACTGAAAAATAGCAATTATTATGAAAGCTCCGAAACAATTTTAATACAATATCATTATAATGATTTATTTGAAAATAAGTATTTAAATGCCAATTATGTTTATACTTTAGAGGAATTTGAAAGGAATTTTAAATCTGACACAGCAAAATTAGATAAAACAATATTTTTTCTAAAAATGTTTAAAACGTCCTTAAGATTATCATTTGCAGATTTATTTGACAAATTAAATCCATCTGCAAATTATTATTATATTAACTTTGAAGAACACATAAGATTATTAGAGAAATTGATATATAATAATTTAGATTACTTGAATAAGAAAATTATCGTATTTTTTGTAAAAGAACCAAATATGAGGATTTCTAATTTTCCAATATCTAATGAAAATATAGAATATATTTTAATTGAGTTAGATAAAAAAGATTTTTTTATAATTGATGAGCATCCAAACGAAATTGGACATATTGAGATAGCTAATAAGATTCAAAAAAATCTTTAAGATTTTCAAATTTTTTGATCGTATTCTCCGATTTTGCCAGTTTTTTGTAGTAATTTATCAATAAACTCAAAAATCTTTTTTTTTCTATCATCAGAAACAGGACTTTCAGTAACTACTACTAATGAAGGTTTATTAGAGGAAGCTCTAATTAATCCCCAAGAACCATCAGCAAAGGAAAATCTTACTCCGTTCACAGTCAATATTTCTTGAATTTCTTGACCATCTATCTTTATATTATTATTTTTTATATCATTAATCTTTTTTACGACTTCTTCGACAACTTTATATTTTTCTTCATCTTTGCAATAAGGTGCCATAGTAGGGGATTGGTAGGTAGTTGGTAAATCCTTTAGTATGTCACTCATTTTTTTATTTTGATTATCTAATAAGTGACAAATTTGAATAGCTGAATTAATACCGTCGTCGTATCCATAACCTAGTGGAGGATTGAAAAAAAAGTGTCCACTTTTTTCGAAACCAGCAAGAGCTTTTTCATTGTTAACTTTTCTTTTAATATGTGAATGTCCAGTTTTCCAATAAATTGTTTCACATTTGTTATTTAATAGAACTTTATCTTTTTTAAACAACCCAGTCGATTTTACATCAACTATAAATTTTGAATTTTGATATTTAGTAGAAAGGTTTCTTGCTATCAATAAACCTATCTTATCGGAGAAAATTTCATTACCTAAATTATCAATAACTCCAACTCTATCTCCATCTCCATCGAAACCAAAACCAATATCTGCATTGTTTTTCTTTACAGCCTGTGCTATCGCATGCAGCATTTCCAGATCCTCTGGGTTTGGATTATATTTTGGAAAAGACCAATCTAATTCACAATCTAATTCAATTACTTCGCAACCAATTCCTTTTAATATTTCTGGAGCAAAAATACCTGCAGTCCCATTTCCACATGCGACAACAGCTTTAATTTTTTTATTAATTCTATTTTTATCTATTAAGTTTCTTTCATAAACTTCTTTAAAATTCTTAATTAATTTTTCAGTACCTTTTCCGCTTATAAATTTTTTATTAAGAGTAATTTCTTTTAATTCTTTCATTTCCTCAGGAGCGTGTGTTAAACCTTTTGAAATACCCATTTTTACACCAGTCCAACCATTCTCGTTATGGCTAGCAGTCACCATTGCTACTGCGTCAGCATTTAAATTAAATTGTGCAAAATAAACCATTGGTGATAAAGATAAACCAATGTCTTCTACAAAACACCCTGTTGAGATTAATCCTTCTTTTAGTCCGTTTTTTATTTCTTCACTATAAGATCTATAATCATGCCCGACGATTATTCTTGGGTTACTTATTTTTGTATGATTAATAATTTGAGTTCCTAAACCCTTACCAAGATTTTTGATTCCCTCTAAATTGATGTCTTTTTCATAAAGCCACCGTGCGTCATATTCTCGAAAGCCATAAGGGTCAATTTTTATTGATTGATTCATGCTGTTAATTACTTACCTTTTTTTTAATTTTAAGGTTGAATTATTTTAATACTGTTCTATAAATGTTCTATTGATTTACTGTTTATATAGTATATTAGTATTTGACGCACACAACATATAGTTGTTTACGTAAATATAACAAATATAATACAAAATTTATGAATAAAAACCTATCACAAGCCTTAAAGAAAGCTGTCTCAGAATATAGCCCAGCAGTAAATGAGCTTCAAAAAGACAATAGACCAGACTTATTTTCTTTAAACAATGAAACTGAACTTTTCCAAAATGAAAAGGGCATTATAATCAAGATAGATCGTTCAAGAGACACTAATTTAACAGATTTTGGTAAGGCAACTTTAAAAGATAGATATCTTGGTCACAATGAATCTTACCAAGATTTATTTGCCAGGGTAGCTAGCACTTATTCAGACGACAATTTGCATGCTCAAAGAATTTATAATTATATAAGTAATCTTTGGTTCATGCCTGCAACACCAGTCCTATCTAATGGTGGAACTAAAAGAGGTTTACCAATATCTTGTTTTTTAAATGAAGCATCAGATAGTCTAGGTGGTATTTTAGATTTATGGAGTGAGAATGTTTGGCTAGCAGCAAAAGGAGGGGGCATTGGAAGTTACTGGGGTAATTTAAGATCAATAGGAGAAAAAATTGGCAAAGTTGGAAAAACTTCTGGAATAATTCCATTCATTAAAGTGATGGACTCTTTAACTATGGCAATTAGTCAGGGTTCATTAAGAAGAGGTTCGGCTGCTTGTTATCTTCCAATTGACCACCCTGAAATAGAAGAGTTTATGGAAATGAGAAGACCAACAGGAGGTGATCCTAATAGAAAGGCATTAAATTTACATCATGGTGTTTTGGTTTCTGATGCTTTCATGAGAGCTGTTGAGAATGATGAACAATGGGCATTAAAAAGTCCGGCAGATGGAACTATTCAACAAACTATATCTGCAAGAAACTTATGGATAAGGTTATTGACCGCAAGGATAGAAACAGGTGAACCTTACATAATTTATATTGATACTGTTAATAGACAAATTCCTCAACATCATAAATTAGCAAACTTGACTGTTAAGACTTCTAATCTATGTAGTGAAATTACTTTACCAACAGGGATAGATAAAGATGGTAGAGATAGAACTGCAGTTTGCTGTTTATCGTCACTAAATCTTGAAAAATACGATGAGTGGAAAGACGATCCAAATATGATTGGAGATGTAATGAGATTTTTAGATAATGTATTATCTGATTTTATTAATAAAGCACCAGAACAATTTAAAGATGCAAAATATTCTGCTGAAAGAGAAAGAAGTGTAGGATTGGGTGTTATGGGTTTTCATTCTTTTTTACAAAAAAATAGAATTCCACTCGAGTCAGTAATGGCAAAATCTTGGAACAAAAAAATATTTAAACAAATTGATGAACAAGTTAATCAAGCTTCAAAAAATTTGGCTAAAGAAAGAGGGGCTTGTCCAGATGCCGCAGAATATGGCTTTCAGGAGAGATTCTCGAATAAGACAGCTATTGCTCCAACAGCATCTATTTCAATAATATGTGGAGGTGCCTCACCTGGAGTTGAACCAATAGCAGCTAATAGTTATACACATAAAACTTTATCAGGATCATTTAATGTCAGAAATAGATATTTAGAGGAAATTTTGGAAGAGCATGGTAAAAATGATGACGAAACTTGGTCAACGATTACAACAAATCAAGGTTCAGTTTCACATCTAGATTTCTTAACTGATCTAGAAAAAGATGTCTTTAAAACTGCTTTTGAATTAAATCAAAAATGGATCATAGAATTAAGTGGGGATAGAACACCATTTATTTCTCAAGCACAATCAGTCAATCTTTTTCTTCCAGCGGATGTCCATAAAAGAGAATTACATAGAATTCATTTTGATGCATGGAAAAAAGGGCTAAAGAGCCTTTATTACTGCAGATCAAAATCAATTCAAAGAGCTGAAAATATCAATAATGCTAAATCTACTGATATTACAGCCAATGTATATAAGTCTAAGAATCAACAAACTAACGAACAACCAGAATACGAGGAGTGCTTATCATGTCAGTAGTAGATAAAATTAAAGTAGAAAAAAAAGAAATAATACAACCGAAAAAAATGGGTTTATTGGTAGAAAACCCAGTCTATAAACCATTTAGATATCCATGGTGTTATGATGCATGGTTAACCCAACAACGTATTCACTGGTTACCCGAAGAAGTTCCTCTTGGAGATGATGTTAGAGATTGGCAAAAAAATTTATCTCAACCAGAAAAGAACCTAGTTACGCAAATCTTTAGATTTTTTACACAAGCTGATGTTGAGGTTAATAATTGTTATTTGAGACATTATACAACTGTTTTTAAACCAACTGAAGTCTTGATGATGATGACAGCCTTCGCAGCAATGGAAACAGTTCATGTAGCAGCGTATTCACATTTATTAGACACGATTGGTATGCCAGAGTCGGAATATTCTGCATTTATGAAGTACAAAGAAATGAAAGATAAATATGATTATATGCAAGGGTTCAATGTTAACTCTAAAGAAGATATAGCAAAGACTGTAGCAGTATTTAGTGCATTTACTGAAGGTCTGCAGTTGTTTGCTAGTTTTGCAATACTCTTAAATTTTCCTAGACATAATAAACTTAAAGGGATGGGCCAAATCGTAACTTGGTCAGTTAGAGATGAAACCCTTCATTGTAACTCTATGATAAGAATTTTTAAGGAATTCATAAAAGAAAATCCAGAAATTTGGACACCTAAACTTAAAAAAGAACTTTACGAAGCTTGCAGAACAATTGTTGAGCATGAGGATGCATTTATTGACTTAGCGTTTGAGATGGGCCCAATGGAAGGCTTAACAGCTCAAGAAGTCAAAGACTATATAAGATTTATAGGTAATAGAAGGTTAGTTCAGCTGGGTTTAGAACCAATATATGATGTTGAAAAAAATCCTCTTGGCTGGTTGGACACAATGTTAAATGCCGTAGAACACATGAACTTTTTTGAAGGTCGTGCTACAGAATATTCTAAAGCCTCAACACAAGGAACCTGGGTAGACGCATTTAGTTAAAAAAACTAGTGAATAATTTTATTCTTACAAGACAGGCAGCAAGATTAGCTGTCTTGCAAAGAATAGAACTTGCTGGAAATTTTTTAATTAGAATAAGAAAATTATTTGGAAGATATATATTTTCAAATTTAATAACTAGGTTCTTCTTAAATACTAATGAAATTGGAAAAAAATATTATGAGGTAATGTCAAATGAATTTTTGGTATTAGAAAATTTCATAAAAGAAAGTGATAAGTTGGTTCTAAGTATCGGTGGAGGAATTGGAGGTTTAGAACTTATAATAAATCAGAAATACGAAAAAAAAAAATTTTTTTTCATTGAGAGAAACTACGTTTCAAAAAAAATAAAATACGGATGGGGAGGGAAAATCAATTCTGAAGCTTACAATAATTTAGATATACAAAAGAAATTTTTGATTATGAATCAGATGAAAAATGATCAAATAAATATTTTTGATTATGACAATGGACAACTTCCAGAAATAAAATTCGATGTAGTCATTTCATTATTGTCTTTAGATTATCATTATGATTTTGATTTATACAAAGATTATTTAAAAAAAGTTTCAAGTGATAATACAAAGATTATTTTTGATACTATTAGAGCTGATTATTTTGAAAAAATATTTAAAAAAGTTGAAATTATCAAAACAGATGTTGATACAGTGCACAAATCTAAAAGAATTGTTTGTAGTGAATTCTTAATTTAAATTTACCTCTGATTTAATTGAACAACTTTCCTGTGTTGATTACCTTTATAACTTGCAAGAGGTCTTATTAATTTATTAGCCGCATGTTGCTCCATAATATGTGCTGACCAACCTGTTATTCTTGAAATAACAAATATAGGTGTAAAAAAATCCGTATCAAAACCCATTAAATGATATGTTGGACCTGTTGGATAATCCACGTTAGGATGAATATTTTTTCTATCTATCATTACTTTTTCAACTATGTCGTAAATTTTCTCAAATTTTTTGTCTTTTTTAATCTTTGCAACTTTAGAAAAATATTTCCTCATGGTTGGTACCCTAGAGTCACCACTTTTATAAACTCTATGCCCAAAACCCATTACAACCTCTTTATTATCCAGTGCATCATTAATCCATTTTAAGGCATTTTCGGGTTTTTTTATTTTATTCATCATATGCATAACTTCTTCATTTGCACCACCATGTAATGGACCTTTTAAACTCGCTATTGCACCAGTTATGGCTCCATGAATATCAGACAAACTGCTTGTAATCGTTCTCGCTGTAAATGTTGAAACGTTAAAGCTGTGTTCAGCATATAAAATTAGCGAAACATCAAAAGCTTTTACTATTTCCTTTTGCGGAACTTTACCAAAACACATATGAAAAAAATTTTCAGATATATTCAAATTTTTTTTAGGTTTTATTATTTTTTTTCCTTTTCGAGTTCTGTAAAACGCTGCTAGTGCAGTAGGTGTTTTAGCTAAAATTCTTATTGCTTTTCTCATATTTGCTTCAGGTGATGAGTCTATTGTCTCTTTATCTTCTAAACCCATGATGCTGACCGCAGTTCTAGCAACATCCATTGGATGTGATTTTTTTGGCATTCTTTTTATCGCCGAATAAAGCTCTTTTGATAAATCTCTGTTATTTCTCTCTTCTTTTTCGAATTTTTTAAGTTGTAAAGTATTTGGTAAGTCCCTGTTTAAAATTAAATAAGCAACCTCCTCGAACTTACAATATTCACATAGGTCTTGAGCAGCGTATCCTCTATATGTAAGAGAATTTATTTCAGGCATAACTTTTGAGACCTCAGTCTCATCAACAACTATTCCTAATAAACCCTTTTTAATATCTTCACTCATTACTCGTGACCTTCTGTACTAAAATTATAAATTTTTTCATCTAAACTATTATATTTTTCGTAATCAACAAGCTCATATAATCGTTTCCTAGTCTGCATTTTATCAATAACATTGTTTTGATGTCCATTTGTAAAAATGTCTCTAAGCCCATCCTCAACATTTTTCATCGCTAATCTTTGGGTTGTAACTGGATAGATTACAATATTATAACCAAGTTTTTCTAACTCTTTATAATTAAATAGTTTTGATTTTCCAAATTCAGTCATTTTTGCTAGCAAGTAACATGAAAGTTCTTTTCTTACTTTTTCAAAATCCTTCTCATCTTCTAACGCTTCTGGAAAAATTATTTCAGCTCCTGCATCTATGTATGCTTTACATCTATCGATCATCTTATCTATTCCCTCAACACTTTTTGCATCTGATCTGGCAATTATCTTAAAATTATTATCCTTTCTAGATAAAACACACTCTTTAATTTTTTTAACCATGGCTTCTGTTGAAATCAATTCTTTATTATCTAAATGCCCACATCTTTTTCTTTCAATTTGGTCCTCTAAATGAACTGCTGATATCCCAAATTCCTCAAAAGTTTCTATTGTCTCTTTGCAAGATTTAAATCCTGTATCAATATCTACAATTGTTGGAAGATTGGTAACTCTAGATATTAAATAAGACCTTGTACTAACATCTTGAAGTGTAGTTAAACCTATATCTGGAAACCCAAGATCATTCGCCATCACTCCACCAGATACATAAACTGCATCGTAACCTATTTCCTCAATCAACTTTGCAGTTAATGGATTATAAGCACCAGGCACTCTTAAAATTTTATTAGACTTTAACTTTTCATCAAAATCTTTCCTTTTTTGATGAGGTTCTTTTTCAACAAAATGCATTAGAATATTCCCTTCTTATAATTTCTTTTTAGCTTACTCTTTTTTACTTGAATATTTAATTGATCTAATTGACCAGGTTTTAGTTTTCTAAGTTTTTGTACAGCATTCAAAAATCTAGCACTTTCTTTTTTATCTAAAATACTTTCAGTTAAACTCAAAAACTTGTCAATATAGTTTTGTCTTTTAAAGGGTCTTGAACCATAAGGATGAGCATCTGCTCTTTCTTGTTGTTCAACAACTTTCTTACCATTTTTGAGAGTTATTACTACTTTAGCACCAAATGACTTCTTTTTAGGGTTTGGATCATGATATTTTTTTGTCCATTTTTTATCTTCATGGGTTTTTATTGATCTCCAGAGTTTTATTGTACTTTTTCTTTTTGCCCTAGTTTTTGAATAAGATTTTATGTGATGCCAATTCCCATCCTCTAAAGCAACAGCAAATATATACATAATTGAGTGATCTAATGTTTCCCTACTTGCATTAGGATCCATTTTTTGTGGATCATTTGCTCCAGTTCCAATCACAAAATGAGTATGATGACTTGTATATATATCAATTTTTTTTATTTGATTTAGATTTTTTATTTTTTTTTTTAGTTTTTTAGCTAAATCTATTAAAGCTTGCGACTGATATTCAGCTGAATATTCTTTTGTGTAAGTTTCAAGAATTGCTTTTTTAACCTGTCCTTTTTTAGGTAAAGGAACTTTATATAAAGCTTTTTTACCATCTAAAATTCTTGCAATTACACTATCCTCTCCTTCATAAATTGGACTTGGTGCACCTTCACCACGCATTACTCTGTCCACTGCTTCAATTGCTAATTTTCCAGCATGTGCAGGGGCATACGCCTTCCAACTTGAGATTTCTCCTTTCCTAGATTGTCTAGTTGATATTGTTGTATGCAAAGCTTGTTGTACTGCCTGATAGATTGTATCTGTATTAAGTTTTAGCATTGTGCCAAGACCAGCAGCAACGCTTGGTCCTAGATGTGCTATGTGATCCACTTTATGCTTATGTAAGCAAATCCCTTTGACGAGATTTACTTGAACTTCATAAGCCGTGATAATTCCTTTTAAAAGATCAAGCCCACTTTTTTTATTCTGTTGAGCAACACTTATTAATGGAGGAATGTTATCACCTGGATGACTATAATCAGCAGCTAAAAAAGTATCATGAAAGTCAAGTTCTCTTACTGCAGTACCATTTGACCATGCTACCCATTCACAATCAAATTTTAATTTGTTACTGACACCAAATAATAAAGCGCCATTTTTTCTTGAATGTTTTAAGGCCATTTCTCTTGAAGAAATAACCGGTCCTCTATTTAAAGATGCAATTGCTACAGATGCATTATCAATTATCCTGTTGATAACCATTTCAACGGCATCCGTACTTAATTTTGCATTATCACTTGCAATTTCTGCTATTTTCCATGCAAGTTGATTTTTTTTAGGTAAGTGAATTTTAGATGGGTATACCTTTACTTTATGAAATATCAAAATAACTCCTAATTTTCCAAATTGTTTTTAATAGTTAAAAAAAAATAATCAATTTAAAAATATTTTAATACAATTTTTTCAATACCTTCGAAGTCTTTTATAAGGTGATTATGATATATTTCGCTCGTATTTTTTTCAGTATAGCCATCCTCTAATAAAATTATCGGTATATCTGCATCTTTTGCAGCATTAGCATCAGTTTCACTATCACCAATCATTAAAGATTTTTTTACATCCCCATCTAAAATTTCTATTACAGAGGTCAGATGTCTTGGATCTGGTTTGCAGTAATTAAAAGTATTATGACCTGCAACATATTCAAAAAAATCATAAATGCCAATCTTTCTCAAAAGATCGACTGCTAAATGTTCTTGTTTATTAGTGCACACACCCATCGAAATATTTTTATTTTTTGCCCATATTAAAAATTCTTTTACTCCATTGATTAGAGTACTTTCATTAACAATATTTTTTCCATAAAAATCTACGAAATCTTTTACCATTTCTTTTTTAATTTTTTCATCCTGAACTTTTCCAAATTCCTTTTTTGCCTGACCCCAAATAGATCTACCAAGCATAGCTCCAGCACCTTGACCAACTAAATTTCTAATTTCTTCTGTTGATTTTGTTGGGTATCCAAACTTTTTCATTACATGATTGTGAGCACGCATCAAATCTGGGGCTGTATCAACCAAAGTGCCATCTAAATCAAAAAGAATCGTTAAGTTTTGTCTCATAATCAAAAGTATTTTTAAGAAATATTTTGTGAATTAAGAAACATATATACTTAATGTAAAGAATTTCATAGATGAAAGAATTAAATTATCAAAAAGCTCAAAGAAGACTAAGAAATAAATTTTTAAGGTCTGGAGTAAAAATGAATGGACCAGATACAATTTATTTTTCTAAAGATACAAAAATTGGTAAAAATGTAACAATCGAACCATATGTTGTCTTTGGGTCAAAGGTAAAAATTGGAAATAATGTTATCATTAAATCTTTTTCGCACCTCGAGAATTGCAAAGTAGAAAATAAAGTTGATATTGGTCCTTACGCAAGAATTAGACCTGGGTCTGTTATAAAAGAAGGTTCTAGAGTAGGAAATTTTGTAGAAATTAAAAAGAGTATTATAGGTAAAAAATCAAAAATAAATCATTTAACTTATATTGGTGATGCAAATATTGGTAAATCAGTTAATGTAGGTGCTGGAACCATTACTTGTAATTTTGATGGGGTTAACAAAAGCAAAACCACCATAAAAGATAAAGCATTTATAGGATCGAACTCATCTCTTGTTGCTCCGGTAACAATAGAGCAAAATAGTATAGTTGGTGCTGGCTCTGTGATAACAAAAAAAGTAAAAAAAGGATCTCTTGCACTTACGCGAGCTCTACAAACTGAAATCAAAAAATATAAGAGAAAAATGAGATAATTATGTGTGGTATAATAGGTATTAATAGTAATAAACCAGTTTCGGCTACAATAATAAATTCTTTAAAGAAGTTAGAATACAGAGGTTATGACTCTGCAGGTATTGCTACGCTATCAAATGATAGAATTAATGAAGTTAAATCTGAAGGCAGAGTAGATAATCTTGAAAAGAATTCTCTTGTTCAAAGTATGGAAGGTACGATTGGTATAGGACATGTGAGATGGGCAACACATGGTTTACCTAACAGTATTAATGCACACCCGCACTCATCGCAAAACGTATCAGTGGTCCATAATGGAATAATCGAAAATTCTACATTACTAAAAAAATTTTTAGTTGGCAAAGGTCATAAATTTAAATCACAAACAGATACAGAGGTAATTGTTCATTTAATTACAGAGAATCTTAAAACAGAGAATGTTGTAAATTCAATTAAAAAAACTCTTAAGGCTTTACATGGAAGTTTCGCTCTTGGGATTATATTTAAAGATGAACCTGATTTAATTGTTGGTGCAAGAAGAGGCTCTCCTTTAGCTGTTGGATATGGTCCAAATGAAAATTATTTGGGTTCAGATTCTTACGCACTTAAATCAATGACCAACAAGATTACTTATTTAAATGATGGTGAATTTTGTATAGTTAAAAAAGACCATGTAGAATTTTTTGATGAAGAGGGAACCAAAGTAAATAAAAAAGTTTTAGAATTGTCTTCTGAAGAAAACAGATACGATAAAGGTGATTACAAACATTTCATGGCTAAAGAAATTGAAGAACAGCCAACAACACTTAAAAATGGAATTAATGAATACATTGATAAAGCAAATAATGATATTAATATTTACAACTTCCCATGGAAAAAAAATGAAATTTCCTCAATTACACTAATTGGTTGTGGAACAGCATATCACTCATGTTTGATGGCTAAATATTGGTTTGAACAGCTAACTACTTTAGATGTAAATATAGATATTGCATCAGAATTTAGATACAGAAAAAATAGATTTAAAAAAGAAACATTGTATGTTTTTGTTTCGCAATCAGGTGAAACAGCAGATACATATGCTGCTTTAGATTTATGTAATAAAAATGGAATGAAAACCTGCTCAGTAGTCAATGTAATTGAGAGTTCAATTGCAAGAGACTCAAAATTTGTTCTACCAATTCATTGTGGAACTGAAATTGGAGTTGCATCTACAAAAGCTTTTTTAGGACAAATTTTGATATTATACATTTTAGCCCTTAAGCTTGGTTTATTGAGGGATGACGTTAGCAAAGATTTATTTGTAAAAAAATTAAAAGATCTTACAAAATTACCAGACCTAGTAAAAAAAACTTTGATGATAGATAATAAAATTCAATCTATTTCAAGCACATTCAATGATGCTAAAGGATCAATGTTTTTGGGAAGAGGTTTTTCTTTTCCCATAGCTTTAGAGGGAGCCTTAAAATTAAAAGAATTATCGTACATTCACGCAGAAGGATATCCAGCCGGAGAGATGAAACATGGTCCACTTGCATTAATAGAAAAAGGTATGCCTGTTGTAGTTTTAGCTCCAAGAGATAATTATTACAAAAAAACTATTTCAAATATGCAAGAAGTTATAGCAAGAGGGGCTAAAGTTCTGTTAGTCACGAATAAAAGCAATGATGAAATAGTTTCTGAAAATATTTGGGAAACTATTGAGGTTGAGACAACTAATGAAGATCTTTTACCTTTTCTTTTAACTATACCACTTCAAAAACTGGCTTATTATTCAGCATTAAAAAAAGGTTATGATATTGATAAACCTCGTAATTTAGCAAAATCAGTAACCGTTGAATAATTAAAAAACTCTGATACAACAATCCTGGGTTGAACATGAAAAATTGGAAAATAAATAGTTGGAGAAAGCTTCCGGTAAAACATATTCCGGAGTATCCTGACAAAAAAGAATTGGAGCAAGTTTTAAGTAAGATAAAAAATTTTCCTCCACTTGTTTTTGCGGGAGAAACTAGACACCTCAAACAACAACTTGCTGAAGTTGTGGATGGAAAAGCATTCTTGCTTCAAGGTGGGGATTGTGCAGAAAGTTTTGCTGAATTTAATCCGGACAATATAAGAGATACATTTAAGCTAATTTTACAGATGTCTTTAGTATTGACTTACTCAGCCTCACTCCCAGTAATCAAGCTCGGAAGAATAGCAGGACAATTTGCTAAACCTAGAAGTGCACCGACCGAAAAGCAGGGCAACATAGAACTTCCAAGTTATTTAGGTGATAATGTAAATGGAATAGAATTTAGTGAGAAAGCAAGAGAGTATGACCCAAAAAGACTTTTTAGAGCTTATTCACAATCAGCATCAACTTTAAATTTATTAAGAGCTTTTTCAAAAGGAGGTTTTGCTGACCTAAATAAAGTACACTTATGGAATTTAGATTATATAAAAAAAAGTCCTCAAGCTAAAAAATTTAGAGAGTTAGAGGATAAAATTGCTGATGCATTAGCATTTATGGCAGCATGTGGAATTACGTCTGATTTTAATAACAGATTATACACTGTAAATTTTTGGACATCACATGAAGCTCTTCATTTACCATTTGAGGAAAGTATGACAAGGATTGACTCTACAACTGGAGAGTATCATGATACGTCAGCACATTTTGTATGGATAGGTGATAGAACTAGACAGTTGGATGGAGGCCATGTTGAGTTTTGTAGAGGAATAGAAAACCCGATTGGAATCAAATGTGGCCCAACAAGTAAACCTGATGAAATTGTTAAGATTTGTAACTTGATAAATCCTAACAATGAGAAAGGAAAAATTACATTGATTTCAAGATTTGGACATGACTGTGTTGATAAATTTTTACCAAAACTTGTTAGAACTATCAAAAAAGAAGGTCTAAATGTAATTTGGTCTTGTGACCCAATGCATGGAAATACAATTAAATCTACAACAGGATTCAAAACTAGACCATTCAATAGAGTTTTAAAAGAAGTGAAAGATGTTTTCGCTGTTCACCAAAGTGAGGGATCTTATGCGGGTGGCTTACACATTGAGATGACAGGTCAAAATGTGACAGAATGTACTGGTGGAGCAAGAAAAATTTCTGATGCTGATTTATCCAGTAGATATCACACTCATTGCGATCCTAGACTAAATGCGGACCAAGCCTTAGAATTGGCCTTTCTTATTTCAGATGAGATCAAGAAGAATAGCAGTTATTCCAAAAATGCTATCCAAGAGGCATCTTAGTCCATTGCTTTAATTTAAGAGATTGTTAAATATATCTTATGAATCCTTCAGAAAAAGTAAAACATATATCAAACTGGATCAAGTCGTATGTTGATCAAATGCCCTCGAAAGCACAGTCTTTAGTAATTGGAATTTCTGGTGGAATAGACTCTTCAGTTTCAAGCACTTTAAGTGCAATGACAGGTTTAAAAACAATTGTATTAACTATGCCAATTAGACAAATACAGAATCAACACGATTTAAGTTTGATGCATCAAAATTGGTTAGTTAAAAATTTCAAAAACGTTGAAGCTCACACTATTAGTTTAGATAATTTATTTGAAACATTCTCATCGACACTAAACAAGTTTGATAATGAGCACGGTTTTGCAAACTCAAGAGCTCGATTAAGAATGACAACGCTTTATCAAGTTGCTGCTGCAAATAAAGGAATAGTTGTAGGGACAGGAAACAAAGTTGAGGATTTTGGAGTAGGATTTTATACAA
>MDTE01068981.1_pt1 | contig 21187 bp, 13 predicted proteins | sample 811231 | NCBI WGS metagenome assembly MDTE01 (sample SAMN05326651, study PRJNA326480) | marine metagenome | isolation source: seawater | place: Indian Ocean: Red Sea | collected 2010
GGCGTCGTAGCCTCGTTGCGCAGGGTTGCGCAGGGATGATGAAACCCCAGGGATGGGACGATGCATTTGAGATCTTGGCTGACTGGTCTCCGGACCCGACTGACCCACCACACGTCACAAACCCGACGACGCCTTCCCAGAAGAAGCCGGCCGGCGGTTGAAGCGTTGGAAGATCGGACACTGCTGTCAGCAGTGACGACAATCTGGAGTGATCTGGATGGGCGTCTGACGATCATTGCCGATGGCGACGAGGAACTGGTGATCCGAGAGGATCCACAAAACTCCGGCCAGGTGGAATTGAGGGTCGATGGCCAGGCCGAAGCGAGCGTTGTGCTCACGACGTCGTCGCTAAAGACACTCTTTATCACGACCGGTGAGGGGGACAACCGGATCGATCTGAGTGGTCTCAACTCGGTTGCGTTCAGCAGTCTTGAGACGATTGATGTGGATGCTGGCGAGGGCAACGATACGGTGATTGCCAGCGCCGATTTCGACGACGTGATTCACGGTGGACACGGTTCTGACACCCTGGTTGGTGGTGACGGTGACAACCAGTTGTACGGGGGGCATGGAGACGACCTGATTTCAGGCGGCAGCGGCAACGACCAACTTGATGGTGGCGACGGGCAGGACCAGATTGGTGGTGATGATGGCAGCGATACGATCAGCGGTGGTGACGGCCAGGATTCGTTGCTCGGGAATCTTGGGAATGACTGGATTGACGGCAACCACGACAAGGATTTTCTCTTTGGTGGTGAGGGCAACGACACGCTCAATGGTGGTGGTGGGGATGATGTCCTCGAGGGAGACCTTGGCGACGACGTGATGTTTGGTGGTGCTGGCCGTGATGACATGTCGGGTGACGGCGGTTACGACCTCCTGTCGGGACAGGGCGGGAGTGATTCACTCGCTGGAGGCGGCGAGAACGACACGCTCAACGGTGGACCTGGCAGTGACCAGTTGCTGGGTGGGACCGGAAATGATCGTTTGAATGGTGGAAACAACGCCGACACGATCTCGGGTGGTTCCGGAAACGACAGTCTTTTTGGTGGACCTGGTGGTGATCTGCTTGAGGGCGAGGCGGGTGAAGATGTCTTGCGCGGCCAGGGTGGGAGTGACGAGCTCTTTGGTGGCCTGAACTTTGATCACATGGATGGTGGCGCCGGCGATGACTACGTCGATGCTGACGAACAATGGACTCTTTCGATCGGTGACGCGACAGCGAATCTCGAGGGGGATGATGACAATAGCCAGCAAGTGTTCTTCACGGATTTTGAAACAGGAATGCCCGAGGAGTTCAGCCAGATTTCGAACTCGGCCCAACTCAACGACGTCCAGAGATACGAAGGCGTGGGCACCGGCACGAACGTGTTTTCCGGGTCATTTCTGCACAACACGACTGGCGGAACGGTTGAGTTTCCAGGAAGTGAACCGTCCGAACCCGTCACCCTGGTGCTGACGGACTTGCCGGACCACACGAGCTTGGACATCGATTTCCTGTTGGCAGTCATCGAGAACTGGGACGGCAACACCGCGAGTGGTGATGCACAGGCTGACCCCGTCGACTATCCGGATTTCTTCAACGTGGTTGTGGATGGGGAACTGGTCTACAGCGTTGCGTTTGATCAGCAGTCATCGGATGACACGTTCGACCTGCTGTCCGACGAGAAGTACAGTCCCGACGATGGTGTGATGCTGGAACACAATCGCAGCGACCTGTTCACTCCGGCCGGGGGGAACCACCAGTATTACGTGAATGACTCGGCCTGGGACCTCGGGCTCGACTCGCAATTGAACGGAATTCCCCACACTGCCAGTACAGTGACGATCCAGTGGTATGCCGGTGGTGCGGGCTACCAGGGCGGGGACGACGAATCGTGGGCTATCGACAACGTCGGTGTCGTGCTCAACGGGCTGGTTGACGAAACAGATGTCAATGTCACGGTGACGTTGTCTCGTCCGCACGACGAGACCGTGTCGGTGAGTTATGTGACAGAGGATGGTACGGCGACAACTGCGGACGAGGATTATCTGCCCGCTTCCGGAACACTGGTGTTCTCCCCCGGCACGGTGACACAGACGATTTCCGTCACGGTTCTCGGGGACACGGAAATTGAAGGGGACGAGTCGTTTGGCCTGGTGTTGTCTGGTGCCCGGAATGCCTGGATCGAGGACGAATTGGGCCGGGTGACCATTGTGGAGGACGATTCTCTGATCGCCGGTGTCGGGGAAGGGACCCCGGTCCCCTCCATTGGCTGTGTGGTGTTTGCTCCGGGGACTCCGGACGACTACATCAACGACATCTTCGAAGAGGAAGAAGAACAACTCGCGGCCTTGTATGCGGCCGGTTATCGTATTGCTGATCGGTGGACAACAACGGCGGTCGATGGGTCAGGACTTCAACAGGGTGATGCAACGACGATCACCTGGGGACTGTTGCCTGATGGGACGGCGACGGATACCACGGCCACCAGTGACCTGATCGCGCGACTGGATACGATCTACAACGAAACGGCCAGTGGAACGGATATCACCAATCGGACGTGGTATGACCTATTTGTTCAGATGTTCGATCGTTGGTCGGAGTTGTCCGGCAACAGCTATGTCTTTGAGCCGGCCGACGACGGGGCTGCGTTCCCGTCCAGTCCAGGAGCACAGGGTGTTCGCCCGGATGTGCGAATCGCCGGCCGCAATATCGATGGCAATTTTGGGATTCTGGCTTTCAATTATTTTCCCAACAACGGCGACATGGTGATCGACACCGCCGATTCGTTCTACACCGGAACCAACAACAACTCCCGTGGTCTCCGCAATGTTCTGGCACATGAACACGGTCACGGCCTGGCGTTCAACCATGTGATTCCTGTCGATCAATCCAAGTTGATGGAACCAACAGCCAGCACGTCGTTCGATGGTCCACAGTACGACGACATCCTGGCCATCCAGCGACTCTACGGCGATGCCTACACTGGAAATGACACTCCGGCCACTGCGTCGGACCTGGGGTTGATCGACAATGCCACCGTCACCCTGGGTGCGGACGCCTCCGGCCTGGTCGACAGTGACGGCGATGGCACGATTGATGTGCCGGTGGCTTTGACGCAGGTCGACTTTGTCAGCATCGACGGGGTGTCCGACACGGATGTCTTTCGGTTCTCGGCGGTTTCAGGTGCTCGCGTGACGATCAGCCTGGCGCCCGTGGGACCGACCTACTTGGAAGGCCCCCAGGGAGGATCCTCGAGCAGTTTTGACGCGTCGGTCCAGAATGACCTGGCCTTGGAATTGATTGGACCGGATGGCAGTACCCTCCTGGCGAGTTCCAGTTCCGGTGGCCTCGGGGAAGCCGAGTTGATTGCGAACCAGTTACTGGATAGCAGCGGCGTTTACTACGCTCGCGTCACTGGCTCCTTGGACGTGGTGCAAACCTACCAGCTGGATATCACCGTGACGGGTGGTGGTGGAAATGACCCGGGTGGCCCGGGGACACCCGGTGTTTCGTCTGCGACGGGCGAGACATTGCTGGGGGGAAGCGGCCAGGACACCCTGGTTGGCGCAGGTGCAAGAGACTTGCTCAACGGTGGTGGTGGCTCCGATGTGCTGCGGGGACGCGATGGTGACGACGTGGTTTATGGCGGTGGTGGAAACGACGTGGTTTGGGGTGGGGACGGTGACGACGTCTTGCATGGGCAGGGTGGAATTGATTCCCTGTTTGGCGAAGCGGGCAACGACCAACTGGTCTGGCGGCTTGGAGACAGTTCCGACCAGTTGGATGGTGGAGAAGACGCCGACGCGGTGCTCGTGCAGGGAGACAGTCGGAACAACCAGATCGAATTTCTGCAGAATGCGTCGTCCCAACTTCAGGTGACCGACGGCAGCGGCACGATCACGATCGGGGACACGGTTTCTCAGGTCATTGTTGATGCCGGGGCTGGCCGCGACACGATCACGATCGGAACCATAGCTGCGGTTCCGACAGTGATGTTGACCGTTAATGGGCAGGGAGGGGCCGACACGATTGATGCTGGTGGCCGGGATCTGGGAGCCAACCGGATTCTGGTCGATGGTGGTGCGGGTGATGACACGATCACCGGCAGCGCCGTCGCTGATGCGTTGATTGGTGGCGATGGGGTCGACGTTCTCAACGGAGAAGGGGGCGATGATTCCATCGATGGTGGAGACGGCAGTGACATCCTCGCTGGTGGAGATGGAGACGACCAACTGGACGGTGGGGCCGGAAATGACACGCTGCAGGGCGATGATGGAAATGACCAACTCGACGGTGAAGACGGGCACGACGAGTTGATTGGCTCCGCTGGTGATGACACGTTGAGTGGCTCGAATGGAAACGATCGACTCAACGGGTCTGGCGGGGATGATCAACTGTCCGGACACGCAGGACGTGACACCCTGCTGGGTGGTGGCGGCAACGACACGCTCAACGGAGGAACCGACGACGATTACCTGGTGGGCAACGCCGGGCAAGACGTGATCCAGGCTGGGCATGGTCATGACCGGGCGTTTGGTGGCGGCGGAAGCGATTCGATTCTCGGTGACGACGGCGATGACACCCTCGATGGCGGCGGCGGAGACGATTTCCTCGCTGGAGGTGATGGCAGCGACCGCCTGAACGCTCGCACTGGCGACGACAGCCTGCTGGGAGGCAATGGCGAGGATTCGTTGTTTGGTGGCAGTGGAAAGGACCTGCTGCTGGGAGGCGACAACGACGACTTCCTCAACGGACAGGGCGGCACGGACACACTGGCCGGTGGCCTGGGCGCGGACAACTTCGGTGGTGGTAGTGCTGCCGACGTGATCAACGAGGCCTTCAGCGAGGACCTGTTCGGTTCTCTGCTGGATGAACTGGACGCCGCGTAATCGTCGCAATCTACAGCGATGCGGGCGCTGAAGCTGGCGGCGTGCTGGTGTCCAGGTACATCCTGTGCCAGACCTCCAGGCAGACCAGGGACCACAGCCGGTAGCTGTGGTCCCAACGGTTGCTGAGATGCTCATCGACGAGTCGTCGGACGGCCTCGGGGCGGAAGTAGCCACGTGACGTTGCCGTGTGGTCCAGCAGGATGTCCTCCAGCAATGGCCGCAATTCGTTGCGGAACCAGTGGTCCAGCGGCACGCCAAATCCCATTTTTGGTCGGGACTGGATCGAGGCCGGCAGGAGGTCCGCAAACGTGTCGACCAGGATGGTCTTGCCGCGGCGTCCCTCTCGTTTCTGTGACACTGGCATCCGGGCCGCCAATTCGACAACGTGATGATCCAGTAGTGGACTGCGACATTCGAGGCTGTAGGCCATGCTGGCGATGTCGACCTTGTTGAGTATGTCGCAGGGAAGATAGGTCAGGACGTCGGCACAGGTGGTACGGGTGACAAAGCCCCTGTCGGGACATTCGGCGTAGGCATCCATCAGGAAAGTGGCGGCGTTGCTGGAACCCAGCCGTTCGCGAAAATCGTCCGTCCAGAGACCACGACGGCGATCGGCAGCGAAAATGCCCACCCAGTCGAGATATCTCTGTTCGGGTGTTTTGCCGAGTGCCGCTGCAAATCGCTTGCCCCGTCTCAGGAGTGACTTTTGCCGGGTCGAGGCCGGCAGCAATCGCCAGGCCGAGGATGTGGCGAGCGTTCGAAGTGGACCGGGCAGCCGGTCGACACGTCCAGCGAGGTTGACGGCGCGGTAGCGGTCGTACCCGGCAAACAGTTCGTCGCCGCCGTCGCCGGACAGTGCCACGGTGACCTCGCCCCGGGTCATCTCCGAGAGATACATGGTGGGGATGGCCGAGGAATCGGCGAAGGGTTCGTCATAGTGCCAGGCCAGTCGTGGCAGGATTTCCAGTGCGCTGGGATCAACGACTGACTCGTGATGCGTGGTCCCGAGATGTTTGGCCGCGACTCTCGCGTGCTCACGTTCGTCGAACTGCTTGACCGGAAAACCGATCGAGAAAGTGTGGATCGGCGTGTTGCTTTGTTCCTGCATCAACCCGGCGATGATCGTCGAATCAATTCCGCCCGAGAGGAACGCACCCAGCGGAACGTCACTTCTCAAACGGAGACGGACGGCCTCGGTCAACGTCTCGCGTAACGCCTCCTGCCAGTCTTCACGGCAACGATCCCGAATCGGTTCCTCGTATCCCGGTCTCCAGTATCGCTGTACCGTCAATTGGCCGTCCTGGTAAACAGCCTTGTGGGCCGGCGGCAGCTTGCAGTAACCGGCGAGCATGGTGCGCGGGTGCGGGACGTACTGGTAGGTGAGAAATTCGTCCAGCGAGATGGGGTCGAGTTCTCGCGGAGCCCCGGGGACCTGCAGCAGCGCTTTCAGTTCGCTGGCGAACAGCAGGCGACCGGGCTCGTTGCGATAAACCAGTGGTTTTTGTCCCATCCGGTCCCGGGCCAGCAACAATCGTCTCCGGGACACATCCCAGACGGCCAGGGCAAACATCCCTCTCAGGTGGTCCAGGCAGTCGTCGCCGTACTCCTCGTAGAGGTGCACGATCACTTCGGTGTCACTTTGCGTGGCGAACCGGTGTCCCCGTCCCTGCAAGCCATCTCTCAACTCGCGGTAATTGTAGATCTCCCCGTTGAAAACCACCTGCACGCTGCCGGTCTCGTTGGCCAGCGGCTGTCTGCCGGAATCGAGGTCGATGATCGAGAGTCGACGGTGTCCCAGGGCGGTCCAGGCGTCGAACCAGGCTCCTGATTGATCGGGACCCCGGTGAGTCAACACGCTGGTCATGGAGTCGAGCGTGGCGGCATCGATTGCCTGTCCCGGGTGGGTCCAACTGGCTCCGGCAAATCCACACATGGTTTCAGTCGACTCCCCGTGAGGCCAGTTGGTGGTAGAGTCGGGCGTGGGCGTCGACAGCGGCCTGGACACTGTACGTTTCAAGCATCCTGGTTCTCGCGGCCTGGCCGAGGGAACGGCCGCGTTCGGGATGGTCCAGCAGGCCACGGCTGTGCCGTGCGAAACCGGCGGAATCACCGACGGCGACCAGGTGGCCGGATTCTCCATCGATGACCAGTTCGGCATTGGCAGGAATGTTGCTGGCGATGACCGGCAGGCCGGCGGCCATGGCTTCCATGAGGCTGTTGGATTGCCCCTCGAAATCGCTGGCCAACCAGGCCACATCGCTGGCCGCCCAGATGTCGGCCACGTCGTCGCGGTGGCCGGTGAAACGGACACGATCCCGGCAACCGGTCTGAACAGCAAATGTCTCGAGGTCGCTGCGTAGAGGACCGTCACCGACGACCAGGAGATGAGCAGCGGGGGAGTGGTGGCCGAGCAGTTCGATGGCCCAGACCAGGTCTTCCACTCGTTTTTGGGTCGCGAGTCGGCCGACACATGTCATCAGCACCGAATCTGGTGGCAGGCCCAATTCCTCTCGAATCCTCTTCCGCCGGTCCACGGTCTCGGGTGTGTCGGACAGCCAGGTGGCCAGTGGTGTGTCACGGGCATCGATCGCGTTGGCAATCACCTCGATCTGGGTGCCCGGGATTCCCACCGACCCGTAGAATTCAGCGACGCTCCGTGAGTTGGCCAGGAACTGGTCGGTCCGTGGGATCAATCGGCGGTCGAGCCACAGTTGCCAACTGCGTTTCCAACTGTCCACGCACCGTTCCGAGACAATCACTCGTGTCGTGGGGCTGGCGGCCCGGGCCAGCCGGCCATACGAGTTGGCGGCGAATAGCCAGGTGTGCAGCAGGTCGGGGCGTGTCCGGGCCAGGTGCCTCTTGAGTCGACGGAGTGCGGCCAGGTCGATCCGGTGTCGCTTGCCGATGATTGTCAGCGGAATCCCGTGTTCGGCCAGGGAGGACTCGAGAGGGCCACCACGTGTCAGGGCGATCACCTCGACCTGGAATTCGTCTGGCGACAGGCCACAGGCGAGTGTCACAAGTTGTTTCTCGGCACCCGAACGGTCGAGTGTCGGGATCAGCAGTGCGACGGAAACGGGCTGGTGGCCGGTCATGGGCGGATGACGTGGAGGTGTCGAAGTGTGGCGGGGAGTATACTGGAGGAACGGTTCGGGGGGAGCCTCGGCCTGTTGCCAATTTGGCTGTGAGCCCGACCGGTGGCCCCGGAGTACATACGTCAACGATGTTGATCACGGTGGAAGACTGTTGGTTGCAGTTGGTGCAGGGAGACATCACGCTCCAGGAGGTGGATGCGATTGCCAATGCGGCCAACGAGCGGTTGGCCGGCGGTGGCGGGGTGGATGGGGCGATTCATCGTGCCGCGGGGCCCACGTTGATGGAAGAGACGTCGCGGGAGTACCCCGATGGCTGTCCGACCGGCGAAGCGGTCGCCACCTCAGCCGGATCGCTCACGGCACAATTTGTCTTTCATACCGTGGGGCCGGTCTGGCGAGGGGGAGGTGCTGGCGAAGAGCAACTGTTGCGGGGGTGCTATCGCAGTTGCCTGGAACTGGCTGTTGACCATGAACTGCAGAGCGTGGCATTTCCGGCGATCAGTACCGGCGTATTTGGATATCCCATCGACCTGGCAGCCGAGGCGTCCCTGGACGAGGTCCGGCAGTTTTTGGAGACCCATCGGCGTCCTTCGCTGGTCCGGTTTGTCTTGTGGAGCGAGGGGAATTTCGGTGCCTACGCACGTGTCCTGGAAGAGATGGTGAGTTGATCCACAATGATCGAGGCGGAATACCACGAGTTTGTTGCGTCAGACGGTCGGCGATTGTCCTGGCAGAGATGGCTGCCATCGTCTGCCGTCCGAGGTTATGTCGTCGCATTGCATGGGATCCAGAGTCACGGCGGGTGGTACGAGCATTCGAGCCGTCGGTTGGCCGAGGCGGGGTTCGAGGTGTGTTTTCTGGATCGTCGTGGTTCGGGTCGAAACTCCGAGGCCCGCGGCGACGCCATCCACGCTGATCGCCTGGTGAACGATGTCCGTCAGTTCCTGGTCGCGACACGGTCCCGTCGCGATCGAGACAACCCGGGTGCACCGGTCGTTTTGCAGGCAGTCAGTTGGGGTGGGAAACTGGCGGCCATCGTCGCGTCCCGATGTCCCGGCCTGGTCGATGGACTGGCATTGCTTTATCCCGGGCTCAAGTCGCGGATTCGACCAGGCTGGTGGGCGAGGTTTCGGTTGGACCTGGCCCGACGGCTCGAGATTCGTGACAAGTTGGTCGACATTCCACTCCAGGATCCGGCGCTTTTCACCGGAGATCCGGACTGGCAACAGTTCATCCGCGACGATCCGTTGTCACTGCACGAGGTGACCGTGGGGTTCTTGTTGGCCAACCAGGACCTCGATCAACAGGTGGACCTGGCGGTGACCCAGGTGGAGTGCCCATTGTTACTGATGCTGGCAGGAGGTGACCGGATAATCGACAACGTTGCGACACGGGAATTGTTCCAGAGATTTTCCTCGGATGAGAAACGCCTGTTGGAGTACGCCGATGCCGAACACACTCTGGAATTTGAATCGTCCCGGGACGCGTTTGTTGCAGACCTGTTGGGTTGGTTGGAACAGGTGATTGTCGATGACTAGGCGTCTGGCGGGCGTGGCCGCGGTGTTGATAGACTGGGGGCACGACGTGGGTGGTGTTCAACTTCTTGATGGGGCTGGGGAGAGCGGGCGATGAGTCGTTGGCTGGCAGGCTTGGTTCTGGTCCTCGGACTGCAATCGACGTCCACACTTGGAGAACCAAAGCGACAGCCGCCCGTGCCGCAGCCGGTCGCTCTGAATCCCGAGAAGACCGTGTTGTTGGACCGAGCCGGGAAGCGACTGTTGTTGAAGGCGCGAGTGTGTGCACGGGACCGGGTACTCGAGATGCTGTGTTGCCTGAAGAAGACGAAAGAACACGAGTCGATACTGGCACTTGACGCTCGCGCTGCAGTCGTTCATGCGGGCCTGCTGGCACTGGGCGCCAGGCAGGGGACTCCGGTGCGCCATTACAAAGAGGTGGCTCCGGGCAAGCTGGTCCCGGACTTCAAGCCTCCCACCGGACAACGGATCGAGATTTACCTGCAATGGAAGGACAAGTCCGGGAAGCCCCATCGGGTTCCGGCCCAGCGATGGATTCGTCGAGCCACGCAACGGTACTTCAGCGCGCCACTGGCCCAATTGCCTACCGGAGTGGTCCTGCCCAAAAAGCCGGAGCTGGTCTTTGATGCGAAGAACAAGGAACTGGTCTGGTTCGGCCCGATGACGGCTGCGCAGAGAGATGGCTTTCTGAAGCTGAGCCGGGATGCCGTGTTCGGTCAGGCCGTGCAGCGGTTGTACCAGGAGAGCCAGCCGACCCAGATGCAGGCCCACTGGGTGTTTGCCGGCAGCGGTTTTTTTGTCGACATGAAGACGAAGAAGAAGGTTTACCTGGCTGAGAATGGAAACCTGGTCTGTGTCGCGAATTTTCCCTCGGCGACACTCGATATCGCCCAGGCCAGCAGTGACAAGGGGGACAACCTCCTGTACGAGGCCTTTATCGAACGGATTCCTCCGGTTGAGACGGAGGTGTTGATCGAACTGATCCCGAAAAATGATCCGGTCAGGAAGGCGTCGCCTCCGCCGCCACCCACGCCCCGCGGCTTGCCGCGATAAGCCATCATTCCAGCGGTGAAACTGGACAAGCGGCGGTGACTTGACCGATTCCACGGGTTGCGTTGTCCTTACGACGCCGACGGTTCAGGCCGAAAACCTGCATTGATTGCCATGGCGCGGTTGTTACTCACCAGCACGACGAGTTGAAATTGACCCGTCGGTGGTGCCGAACTTCAGGAATGCAACTCCCGAAGATTCTCACCACAGGTGTTCCAATGTCCAAGTTGGCCTCGCTGCTCAAGGCGGTCGTTGTTTTTCCGTTCCAGTTTCCGGCAAGGCTGGTCAAGGTGATCGGGAAAGCCGCCTGGAAGATGGCCTGGAAGCTGGTCGGACTGGTGTTCCATCCGGTGACCTGGGCATTGGGCCAGGCATTTCGACCGGTGCGATTTGCCTACCGTGGCACGCTGTCTCAGTTTCCCAACGTGCTGGCGGCATCGATCGCCGTGATTTCGTTTTTGTTTGTCACGGCCAATTTCGGTCCGGCTGTTGCGGATGCGGACCTTGTTGATGACAGCGGGGCGGTGCCGACGGTGGAGCTGGATTTTGGAGAGAGTGTCTTTCCCGGCGGCGATGTTGACCTGGGAGAGGATGTGGCGCTGGGCACCGATGGTTTTTCAGGAGACTCTGGTGACGAATCCACCGAGACGGCCGCTGGTGGTTCGTCGCGGATGGTGTTGTTGATGCAGGTCTTGATGCTGGAGAAAGCCGAAGCGGTGCTCTCGGCACTGCCCGGTTACACGACCACGTTCAGCAAGCAGGAGGTGGTTGGGGATGAGTTGACCGACGAGCAGGTCATGGAGGTTAAGATCCGGCACGAACCGTTTTCGGTCTATATGAAATGGACAACCGGTCACAAGGGACGCCAGGTGTTGTACGTGGACGGCGAACACAAGGGGCGGATGCTGGTCAAGCTGGGGGGCTGGAAGAAGAGATTGCCCGCATTGAAGCTGGACCCGAGTGGTTCCATGGCGATGAAGGAATCCCGTTACCCGATCACCAAGGCGGGACTGTTGGAACTGGTTCGCGAGTCCCTGGCGATTCGTCGAGGTGAGATGGCGAAATCCGCGGGCCTGCGGTGCCAGTTGATTGAGAACCACGAATTCGACGGCCGTCCCTGTTACGCATTCGTCGTTGAGTACGCCGACCGGTCGGCCTCGGACCGTTATCGCAAGTCCGAGATGCTGTTCGATCGAGAACTGGGCGTGCCGGTGCTTGTTCGCAACTATGGCTGGCCAGCCGAGGGAGCCGAAGGCGACGCGACCGACGAGTCCACCCTGGTCGAGTTCTACACCTACCGGAACATCAAGTTCCAGAGCGAGATCGCCGGTGGGGACTTTGATCGAGCCAACAAGGCGTATCGGTTCTAGGCACAGCCCGTGGGATTGGGCTACAGCCTGAGGTGATCAATTGCCTCGGCGGCTGGCTTGATGTAACCGATGTAGAATGGGCCGAACTCGGCATAACGTGCCGAGGCCTCATCAAACCGCATCGTGTAGACGATTTCCTTGATGTGTTCGGGAGCCCGGCCCCAGAGTGTCACACCCCACTCCCAGTCATCAAATCCTGTCGAGGCGGTGATCAACTGGCTGACGCGACCGGCGAACTGGATGCCACTGGTGGCGTGCTCGGCCATCAGTTTTGACCGACTGGCAAATGGCTCGGTGTACCAGTTGGCCTGGGGATGCCGGATCTTGTTCATCGGGTAGAAACACTGGATTGGCAGTTCCGGGAAATCGGGGTAAAGCCGTTGCTGGTTCATCGCGGGCAACCGGCCGCTGTAGGCGTTCAGCTTGGCCTCGAACGTCGGGTCGTCCTCGGACAGGCCCTCTTCCTTGAGCCGTTCAGCGTATTGTTCAGCCGTGGGGACATACTCGGAGACCTCGGTGATTGAAACGAATGACCAGGCTGGCTTGAGGACCGGGCCGAAGGAGGTCGAGCGAACTGCTTGCTTGACACGGTCGATCACGAGTGGGTCGGGGTCGAGGATCATCAGGCCCAGGTCAGCACGGTGTCCGGAGATGACCGAGACCTGGAGCCGCTGGGGCGCTCCCGGGCCATCGGGGTCGAGCGCCGCGACCAGTTCCTCGCGAGCTTGTGCCCGGGTGTCCTGGTCGAGGGTGGCGAGTGCGGCAGCGTCGACCTGGTAGTAAATGTGCAGGCAATGCCATCCTTCGCTCATTTGGATGGTCGGATCGGCTAACGACGCGGCGGCATGTGGCGGGCGATTCACGGTGCGGGATCCTGGTGGAGGGCCTGTGGTTTTGGCCAAAGCGGCTTCCTGAGGAGATCCATCTTAGAGAGCCGCGTGAGCGGAGCGGAAGGCTTGTGCCGGTCAGTCAGCGGCCGGGGGTTTCAGGATCCGGATGGCGAGTTGTTTCTTGTCCCACTTCAACGCCCTGGCAACCTGTTGCGGGAATTGCCATCCCCCGTCCCGGGTTTCGTAGATGCGGACCTGGGCGAGGTCGGCCGCCATGGCGACAGCTTGCGGGATATCGAGGATGCGAAGCACGTTGAGGAAGATGGGGCCGTCGCGATGTGTTCGCGGCAGGTGGTGCAGGTCGATGCGATGAACGTTGGGCACGAACAGTGATGCGTACACGGTGATGCCGGCCATCGTGTTTTCTCCCTGCATCCAGAGCGGCACCCGGTCGAGGCCGTCGACCAGTCTCAGGGCACCGGCCGCACGGACCACATCCCAGGTCCTCATCCCATCGAGCGTCTGGCCGAGCAGCATGAATCGTCGACGAACCTGTGTCTGTCGCCGTTCGGCTTGTCCCCAGGCCGTGGGGCCGATCCCTCGCGGGGCCACGTAGGCCATTCCCCATTTGAATGCCTTGAACATTTTCTGTGTCTGAACGAACGCCGCCTTGTCGGGTTCGACCTTGTCGATTCCGTTCAGGGCCGTCAGGTGGATTCCGCCTCCGGCCAGTGATGCCAGCATGTCGTCCCAGCCTGCGTCATCGACGCTGTTGAGAACGACCAGGTCGAGCGATTGTGGTGCGAGCCCCTTGCGATGCAGGATGACCAGGGGCAAGCGGATTCCGGACTGGGAGGTGAACCAGAACGTCCGAGCCGTCACATTGTCCGCGGTGCGTGTTGGCCCCTGTTCGAGGTCGAACCCCACCGGGGCGTTGGGCCAGCCGCGAAAGGATTTTCGAGTCAGTGCATCGCGCCATGCGGCCTTTTGGCGTGACCAGTCGTCGGCTGAACCGGGCACCGTTGGCGGCTGGGCCTTGGCGGTGAAGGTCTCACTGATCCGGGTGTTCAGCTCGTCCTTGGGCAATGTCTCGCCGAAAACTTTCAATTGTTTTGGTGAGAACAACTTGACCGCGGTGGTTTCGATCAAGGGATCCTGTTTCTTCAGGAAGCGATTGAACCAGTGAAAGGCATGCACCCGCAGCTCCTGGGTGTCACGGTGTGGACCCTCGGTGATTTGCAGTCCCAGTTGCTTGCCTTGTCCGTGGAGTTGATAGATGCGGCGGACCTGCTTGTGAATGCGAACGACCCCATCGAGTGGGAAAATGCGGTCCTTGTCGGAGTTGGAGATCAGCAGGGGGCGTGGTGCGACCAGTGCGGCAATCTGGGCGTAGTCCCATCCATAGGTGTTGACCTGAAACATGCAGTCGCAGTGGCCCTCGACACAGCCGTCGACCACGTGGTTGGTCAAGTCGGTGATTCCGGCGACCGGGACAGCAACGCGGATCCGTTCGTCCAGGGCAGCGATCCACCAACTGTAAGCGCCCCCCCCGGAACGGCCCGTGACTCCGATTCTGTCTCCATCGATTTCAGGACGAGACTGCAGGTAATCCAATGCCCGGATGCAGTTCCACGCCTCGACCCCCGCGGGCGAGTAACCGCGAGCGTTCCACCACCAGTTGCCATAGCGGTAGGTGCCGTGGTGAATTCCCTCGATTTCTCCCAGTTGCAGTGTGTCGATGGTCAGGCAGGCGTACCCGTTTCGGGCGAACCAGCCACCGTGGTGCTGGTAGTGTGTCTTGCTGCCGTAACTGACACCGTCCTGTTTGACGTTGCCGTGTCCGCAGACGTAGAGAATCGTGGGCAGACGTCCATGGCGGGTCTTGGGCAGGTAGAGATTGCCGGTGACATAAAGGCCGGGCCGGGACTGGAACTGGAGTTTCTCGACCACAAAGTCGGGGTGTTCCACGCGGCCGGTGACGACCGGATGGAGCGGAGTTTTGGGAGGCCGTGGCGAGAGGCCCAGCATCTCGAAGAGCTGTTCCCTGTACTCGTTTCGCCGCGTCTTCCAATCCTCGAGAGTTCGGATGTCGGCCAGGCATCGGTCGGCGAGGCGATCTGTTTCAGACCGGAAGTACGCATTGATCGCCCGATCACCCGCAGTGGTGTCAGCTCCCGCCAGGGGCGCCGTCGGGACGAACAACAGGAGAACGATCGCGAGGTGTCTCATCTGGCAGGATCCTGCTCGTTGGACAGTGTCAGTCAGGTGGCACAGCTTATACGTGGCTGGGTCTCCAAGTGAACCTTACCGGGTGGTTTTGGTATAGTGCTCGCCAATCGGCTCGGGGAGATCGGGCCCCGGATATCACCAGCGAGTGTTCAGATGGACCGACTTGATCAGATCGATGAATTCGAATCATTGTTTCGACGTTCGGAGCGTGAGGATTTTGTTTACTCAGAGATTCCGATCGAGTCGGTGGCGGTTGTCACCGGTTCGGAATCCAGCGACCCGGTCCGAGAGTCGGTCGCCCGGTTTTTGCCAAGGATCAACGATGTGGCCGACTGGCACTCGATTGGCAGTGCCGACTACCAGAACGTGGCCGAGTTGATCGAACGGGTGGAGGCTCAACGGGTGGACCTGCTTGTCACCCGGCGTCATCTTGGTGAGGAGATGTTCTCGCCTCTTCATTCACTGGGTGTGTATCTGGATGAACTCACGCAGAGGACCTCGATCCCAGTGCTGGTGCTTCCCGGCACGGCACGGGAGCCAGTGGAACTGCCGACGGAGGCGTGCAGCCGCGTGATGGTCGTTGCCGACCAAATCAGAGGCGACCAGCGGTTGATCAACTACGGCGTGAGGATGTGCAGTGACGGGGGCAGCATGTGGTTGTGCCACGTCGAAGACGACATGGTGTTTGGACGGATTGTCGATGCAATCGAGCGGATTCCGGAGATCTCCAGCGAACTCGGGGCGACGTTGCTCAAATCGCAGTTCCTCAAGGACGCTGAGGATTTCATCGCGACCTGTTTCGAGAGACTGGGGGAAACGAGCCTGGACGTGGACCTGAAGAGCCACGTGGGGATGGGACATCACGTCCGGGAATACCGGCGGTTGATAGATGACAACCAGGTTGACCTGCTAGTGGCCAACACCAAGGACGACGATCAGTTGGCAATGCGCGGCATGGCGTACTCGCTGTCTGTCGAACTGGTTGACGTGCCGATGCTGTTGCTGTGATGGATTGAGGCGAGTTGACCCGGCGAAGGAGCGAAGTTCATGTACGGAGTGCTGCTGGCGAGTGCCGAGGCTGCCCACCAGGCGGTGGGGCATGAGATCCCCGGTGGTGTGACGGCGGTGTTTGCCGTTCTGCTGGTGGCGATGATCACGGCATTGGCATTGGAAGAGAAGATTCATGCCAAGAAGTCCGTGATCGTGGGAGTATTTGCCGGAGCCTGTCTTGTCCTGGCGACAGCCCTGAACTTGCTGCAGTTTGGCGACGTGACACTGCCAGACGGCCACAAGTTTCCGATGCCGATTTACATCACGGCGATCGAGTGGGAGGTGATCACGATCATCCTGGGGGCCAGTCTGTTCGTCGAGGTGACCAGTCGTTCGGGAGTGTTCACCTGGATGGCAATCAGCCTGACCAAGAAGTCCGGTGGTGATCCGTGGAAGCTGTTGCTGGCTTATGGCGTCCTGACGGTGGTCTTTTCAGCGATGCTCAATAATGTCACGGCGATGATTATCATTGGCAGCCTGACGGGGGTGTCACTGGCCAAGTTGCAACGGACCGACCTGTTGCTGGGTTTCCTGGTTGTCGAGGGCCTGTTGACCAACGTTGGGGGCCTGCTGACACTGATCTCAAGTGTGCCCAACATCATTGTTGGTGGAATAGCCGGCATCGGTTTCGTGGACTTTTTCCTGGTGGCCGCACCCTACGTGGTGATTGCTACTGCGGTGACGTTGTGGATGGGGCGATGGAAGTTCGCCATCCAGGGCCTGCAGGACACGGCAGAGCGAGAGGCGGCGGCCGGGCTGGTCGATGGATTTGACGAAAATGAGAGTGTCACGAGTGCCAAGTTCTTCTGGTTTTCGATTGCTGCTCTGCTGCTGTTTGTCTTCTTCCTGGCCGGCCAGAGCAAGATCCCGGTGCTGGCCGACCTGGGCATGGGCTTTGTGGCCCTGACGTTTGCCGGCATCGTTCTGTTGGCCTACAAGCACGAGGTCGACAAGTTCTACAGCGTGGTCGATTGGGACCTGCTGGCTTTCTTTGCGGGACTTTTTGTCGTGATCAATACGATGGAGCATGCACAGGTGCTGGCGGTCATCGGGTCGGGGATCGAGACACTGATCGACACCGGGGTGAACCTGGGCACGGCGTTGCTGCTTGTTTCCTCGGCCGTGGCCAGTTCGGTGACCGACAATATTCCACTTGCGGCGATGCTGGCCAAGATTCTCAAGAATCATGACCCCGCGTATGCCGCGAATGCTCCCTACTGGTGGAGTGTGATTTTTGGGGCCAACCTGGGCGGCAACATCACTCCGATCGGATCGGCGTCGACGGTGGTTGCGATGACGATCATCCACAAGAACAAGTTGCCGTTGTCGTTCATGGGTTTCGTGAAGGTGGCGGTGCCCTTTGCGCTGGTGCAGATTGTCGTCGCGGTGGTGTACGTGGTGGGGCTGACATGGGCCGGAGTGCTCAGCGGATAACCCGTTCCGGGATTGAACCAGTGACTTTGGCCGGTCAACAGACATGTCCACCCCCTCACTCCGTCACCGTATTGCCTGCGAGGCCGCTCGCTTGCTGGACGCGCGGCGCGTGAGCGACTTTTTCGGAGCCAAGCGAGCGGCGGCCCGTGCGGTCTGTGGAGGCTGGGCGCGGTCGAGTGATTTGCCAACCGACCTCGAGGTTCGTGAAGCGCTGCAGAGACTGGTGCCTGTTGAGGTTCCCGAGGAGGGAGCCTCGGATACCTCGCTGAGATACGCGGCGTTCGCGACATTGCTCGAACCGCTGGAGTCGATTCACCAGCCGCGGCACAGTCATCCCGAGGGAGACGTGCTGTATCACAGCCTGCAGGTCTACGAATTGATCCGACAGGAAAGGCCCTACGACATCGACCTGCAACTGGCCGCGTTGCTGCACGATGTCGGCAAGGGAATCGATCCGTCCGACCACGTCGCCGCGGGCTTGGCTGTGCTCGAGGGATTGATCAGTGAGAGGACCGCCTGGTTGATCGAGCATCACCTCGAGGCCAGGCGTCGCCGTGAGGGGACGCTGGGCGTCCGGGCAGCACGGCGGTTGCTCAACCACGAGAGTTATGAAGAACTCGACTTGCTATGCGAATGCGACAGGGATGGTCGTGTGCCGGGGGCGGTCGTCCCCGACTTGGACGAGGCGCTGAACGCGATTCACGAATTGGAATTGTCACTGGGAGACGTGTCGTGAGAATCCGCCGGGAGAATCCGTTGCTGTTGGTCTGCGCGGTGATGTTGGCCTGCAACGGCGGCCTGTGGGCCGCCGACGATGCCCGGTTGGCGGCACGGATCAAGCCCCTGGTGTCTCGCCACCAGGGGCAAGTGGCAATCGTGGTCAGGCATCTCGATTCGGGGCGAGAGATGTCCTGGCAGCCCGACCGCCCGATGCCAACGGCCAGCCTGATCAAGCTGGCCGTGATGGTGGAGGTGTATCGCCAGGTCGATGACGATCGGGTGGACCTGGATGATCGATTGAAACTCACCGCTGACGATGCGGTGCCGGGATCGGGGGTGCTGCGAAAGTACTTCACCACCGGTTCTCGATTGACCCTGAGAGATGCTGTGCGTTTGATGATCGCGGTCTCGGACAACACCGCGACCAACCTGGTCCTGGATCACATTGGGCTGGAGTCGACCAATCGTACGATGTCGCGGCTGGGACATCCCAACACGCGGATCCACGCCAAGGTCTTTCGTCGTGAAACGTCGATTGATCCGGAGCGAAGCCAGCAGTTTGGCCTGGGCAGCACAACGGCGTCCGAGACGGCCGATTTGCTGGAGGCGATTCGGAGTGGTCGTGCCGTCAGCAAGCGAGCCTCGCGACAGATGCTTGAGCATCTGCGGGCGTGTGAGAGCACCGAGAGGATTCCGAGGTACCTGCCCGAGGGGACCGTGGTGGCTCACAAGACCGGGGCGGTGTCGCGAGTGCGGACCGATGCGGGAATCATTGAATCGCCCACCGGGCCGATCGTGGTGTGCGTGTTGACCTCGGAGAACCAGGATCGCAGGTACTCGGCCGAGAACGCCGCGTCGCGATTGATCGCTGACATCTCGCGGGAGGCTTGGTTGCATTTCAATCCGCACCCGGTCCAGAAGCCACCGGTCACGCTCGAGGCGGGTGCCAGTGGCACGTTGGTGGAGTCTCTGCAGAGAACACTCAATGCGAAGCTGAACCCGTCGCCACGGCTTGCCGTCGATGGCGAATTCGGACCAGCAACGGCCACAGCGGTGAAGGCGTTTCAGGCAGCCAACAAGATCGATGTGTCGGGCCGCGTTGGCCCCAGAACGTGGACGTTGCTGGGGCCGTTGCTGACAAGCGATCCTCCCGTGCCGGATCCATCGGCGGTCAACGCCGAGAAGTTGGACCGGGCTCCGCAGGATTCGCTGGATGGTCCGCCGTTTGTGACCTCCCGTGCCTGGGCGATCGCCGATGGCCAGACCGGTGAAATCCTGTGGCAGCACGATGCTGAGAAGCGGCTCGATTTTGCCAGTACGACGAAAATCATGACGGCTGTCGTCGTGTTGCAGTTGGCCGAGGCCGATCCGACCGTGCTGGACCAGGAGGTGGTCTTCAGCGAACGAGCCGACCGGACCGGTGGCTCATCCTCTCGCGTCCAGGCCGGTGAACGGCTTCCGGTTCGCGAGTTGCTCTACGGGTTGATGTTGCCCTCGGGCAACGACGCATCGGTGGCACTGGGAGAGCACTTCGGAAAACGATTTCGACCGGCCGCGGGAGATTCGACCGAACGTGCCGCGGATCCGTTGTGGCGGTTCGTGGCCGAAATGAACCGGACGGCCGCGCGTCTGGGTATGGCCGGAACACATTACGAGAACACCCATGGACTGACAGCCGAGGGGCACCTGTCGACCGCCGGTGACTTGTTGAAGCTGGCACGAGCCGGCTGGAAGATGAAGCGTTTTCGTGCCTACGTGGGGACCCGACAGCACGGGTGCCGCCTGGTGGGACCGGGAGGGCAGCAACGGAATGTCGTGTGGCGCAATACGAATCGGCTGTTGCCGACGGCTGGTTACGACGGGATCAAGACCGGGACAACCTCGGCCGCCGGAGCCTGCCTGGTGTCGACGGCCCGTCGTGGAGCGGACCGGTTGTTCGTGGTGGTGCTGGGCGCTGCGGCCTCAGCGGCCAGATACACCGACTCGCGGAACCTGTACCGCTGGGCCTGGCTGAAGCGAGGTCACAAGTAGCCGCACGACCGCGGACTTCAGCCATCAAGTTCTTCGCCGACCCGTCGGGCCAGTTCCAACGCCTGTTCGTCTGAGATGCAGAGCGGATTGACCACCAGCGTGCCCTGGGCCAGCCGACCGTGACTGACGTAGACCGGTGGCGAGCCATTTCGGAGTGATTGGCAGACTTCGAAAGCCGTCCGTCCCACCGCCGTTTCGTCGATCGTGATCGAGAGCATCGGAGATCTCTCGGCTTCCGCGGTTCCATCGATCTCGCAGGTCACGGCTCGATCGGCCAATCGAGTTGCGATCGATTTCAGCCGTGCATGTTGTTCGTCCCAGTCGCGGTCGTAGCCGCCGGAGGCGAACAGTTCCAGGGCGGTCATCAGGGCCAGGATCTCTTCCTTGGAAACCTTCAACGGTCGGCCGATGCCGTGGCGAGGGAGCCCGTCCAACTTGTCCTTGTCGACGAGTTCCGGGGGAGGATCCCACAACTGAAGGTGATCGTCCATGTCGAGCATCTGGATGGCGGCCGAGGAGACCAAGTCGCTGCGACCGCAGAGGATCCCGGTCGACTGGGGGCCACGGATCGCTTTCCCACCACTGAAAGCCACCAGGTCAGCACCCAGCGTGGCAATCTCCTTCAGGTTCCGTTTCGGTGGCAGTTCGCCTGCGGCATCGACCAGGACCGGCAGGTTGTGCTTGTGTGCCCGTTGAATGACCTCGGCCAGCGGCGGCTCGGTGTCACGGCCATAGCCGTAAAAGACGCCGGCAGTCTGATCGGTGAATGCCGCCTCGTATTCCCAGGCCTCGGTTCGACGCACTCCGGCATTGGAGACGATCTCGTTGAAACCGACCTCGACGAAGCGGGCACCCGCGGCTCGGACCGCGTGGTCGTACCCGCTGCGCTGTTCGCGTGCGATGATGAACTCGCAGGGGAAATCGTCACAGTGCGGGAGCTGCTCGATGCGGCGAAGATTGTAGCCACA
>MDTE01173802.1_pt1 | contig 21184 bp, 22 predicted proteins | sample 811231 | NCBI WGS metagenome assembly MDTE01 (sample SAMN05326651, study PRJNA326480) | marine metagenome | isolation source: seawater | place: Indian Ocean: Red Sea | collected 2010
TGAGAAATTTATATTATATCAATCCCACTTTTTCACGTATATTTTTCAGGTTTTCCTCAGCAATAATATTGGCTTTTTCCTTACCTTTTTTCAATGTTTGTTCTAAGTGCGACTTATCTCCCAAAAGTTTTTGAATTTCTTTTCCTACGGGAGTAAGTTCACTAATTAAAACGTCTGCCAATTTTGTTTTTAAATAAGAATACTCTTTTCCAGACATTTCATTTAAAACTTTTTCAAGAGAAATTTTAGAAATTTCTGAATAAATATTCATTAAATTTAATGCCTCAGGTTTTTTTTCTAATTCTTTTAAATTGTCAGGAATCTGGTTTGAGTCTGATTTTGCTTTTTTTATTTTTTTACGTATTACATCAGGGCTATCTTTCAAATTAATTCTTGAATAATCTGACTCTTCAGACTTGCTCATTTTTTTGGTTCCATCTCTCAAGCTCATAACTCTAGAAACGTTTTTTGGAATTAATGGTTCCGGTAAAGGAAAAAAATCTTTACAATTAAAATCCTTGTTAAATTTTTGTGCGATATCTCTTGATAATTCTAAATGTTGCTTTTGGTCAGCACCTACTGGTACATGTGTTGCTTTATAAAGAAGAATATCCGCTGCCATTAAATTTGGGTATATGTACAAACCTACACTGACTTTCTCTCTATCAGTGCCAGCTTTATCCTTGAATTGGGTCATTCTATTTAACCAACCCATTCTAGAAACACAATTTAAAATCCATGCAAGCTCAGCATGGCCTGAAACTGCAGATTGATTAAATATAATACTTTTCTCTGGATTTAAGCCTGTAGCTAAAAAACTTGCAACTGTTTCTAAAACATTTTTTTTTAGTTCATTAGGGTTTTGAAAAGTAGTAATAGCATGCAGATCTACGACACAGTATATGCACTCCATTTCTCGTTGAAGTAAGACAAACTTTTTTAAAGCACCTAAATAATTACCCAAATGTAAATTACCTGTCGGTTGAACACCAGAAAATACTAATTTTTTTTTAATCATTTATTATGTTTTATAATTTTTAATTTTTAATAATCCTAACAAATAACAAGTTAACAAATAAAATATTACTGCGATACCTATAATAATTAGTAAATAAATTGACTTATAAGTGTAAGTATAATCAAGATAATTTGAATATTTTTCAAGCACAAATTTTAATATGAGTACCATAATACAAGATGAAACAATTATCTTTAAGATATTTTTAAGTAATTTTTTTTGTAAAAATAAATAATCATTTTTATTTAAAAAATATAAAAAAATTACAACTCCTAACCATGTTGAAACCGATGTTGCAATTGGAATAATTAAAAATCCTATTTGATTGAAAAAAGTTATACTTATTGAAACATTTATAAAAACAATAAAGGAGGATATATAAAATGGCATTTTTGTATTATCTCTAGCAAAGAAGAAGTTAGCTAAAATTTTTACTAAAGCAAATGCAACGATACCAAATCCAAAAAACATTAAAGCGTCAGCTGTCATTTTTACATCATTTATTGTGAAAGAACCGTACCCAAATAGTCCGTTAACTATTTCTTCTGATGCAATAATTAAACCTAAACTTGCAGGTAACGAAAGTAATAAAGATAATTCAAAAGATTTATTTTGAATATTTGAAACCTTAGAATAATTTTTTGATTTAATCGCTTTTGAAAGCACGGGTAAAGAAACAGTCCCTATAGCAATTCCAGCTATAGCTAAATTTATTTGATAAACTCTGTCTGCATAGTATAAATATGAAACTGCTCCTGATTGGAAAGAAGCAATTATTGTTCCCACCAATATATTGATTTGCGTCACACCTGATGAAAAAATACTTGGTAGTAATTTTTTAAAAAAAAATCTTACGTGATTAGTAATCTTAAAATAAAGTTTTACATTAGGTTTATAAAACTGAATAGTGAAATAAATCAAAAATAATAGTTGTATAACTCCAGCAAATGTTACTCCGTAAGATAACTGTTTTGCAATATTTAAATTATAAAAAAAAGAAATTAAAATACTGATTATTAATACAAAATTCAAAATAACCGGTGCTGCAGCTGCAGCTGCAAACTTATTATGAGAATTCAAAATTCCCGAAAAAAAAGATGATAGGCTTACAAATAATAAAAAGGGAAATGTAATTCTTGTAAACTCAACAGCGAGCTTAAACTTTATATCATCATTTATAAATCCAGGTGCTATTAAATAAACTAAAAAAGGCGTAAAAATTTCAGCAAGAGTAACTAGTAAAAGTAAAATTAATAAAAGAAGGCTTAATACTTCGTCAGCAAATATTTTACTACTTTTTTTGTTTTTAAATTTTACTTTTGTGTAGCTGGGTATGAAAGCTGCGTTAAAAGTCCCCTCGGCAAAAAGACGCCTAAAGGTATTAGGCAATCTGAAAGCTACAAAAAAAGCATCTGCAAAAACTGATGCTCCCAGAAATATAGCTATTAAAATATCTCTTATGTAACCTAAAATTCTGCTGATAAGAGTAAAAAAACTAAATATTGAGGCTGAAGCGAGTAAGTTCATAAATAATCTAAATTAGGCCATAAATTTATAGTGAATTAATTTTCTTTATATTACATACTCATTATAAAAATAATGCCAAAAAAAACAGAAATTGATCATTATTCGGATAAAGAAGCACTTGATTTCCATATAAAGGGTAAGTCAGGCAAAATTGAGATTAGTTCAAGCAAACCGCTTACGACAAAAAGAGATCTCTCGCTTGCTTATTCTCCTGGGGTTGCTGCTCCAGTTAAGGAAATAGCAAAAAATCCCGACTTAGCTTACGATTATACTAGTAAAGGAAATTTAGTTGCAGTGATAAGTAATGGCACTGCAATTTTAGGTTTGGGAAACCTTGGGGCACTAGCATCTAAACCTGTAATGGAAGGTAAATCTGTTTTATTTAAACGTTTCGCAGATATTGACTCAATTGATATAGAAATTAATAATAATAATCCTGACATAGTTATTGAAACAATAAAGAATATTGGTGGGACTTTTGGAGGGATCAATTTAGAAGATATAGCAGCACCAGATTGTTTTATTATCGAACAAAAATTGAAAGAGATTCTTGATATTCCAATATTTCATGATGACCAACATGGGACTGCGATTATAACAACAGCAGCTTTGATAAACGCTTTAGATATTTCAAAAAAGAAAATAGATGAAGTAAAGGTAGTGGTAAATGGAGCTGGTGCATCAGCACAGGCGTGTGCTAATTTATTCAAAAGCTCTGGTGTTAAAAGTGAAAATATAGTCATGTGTGATAGCAAAGGTGTGATCTATAAAGGTCGTGAAAATATTGACCAATTTAAATCTGCTCACGCAATTGAAACAAAACTTAGAACTTTAAATGATGCTATGAAAAACGCAGATGTTTTTTTAGGGCTTTCAGCAAAGGATGTAGTCTCAAAGGATATGGTGAAATCAATGTCCAAAAATCCAATTATTTTTGCCTGTGCTAATCCAGACCCGGAAATAAAACCAGAGTTAATTTTAGAAACTAGAAGTGACGCAATAATCGCTACTGGCAGATCAGATTATCCCAATCAGGTAAATAATCTAATAGGTTTTCCATATATTTTTAGAGGAGCGCTGGATGTTAGAGCAAAAGAAATAAATGAGGAGATGAAAGTCGCTGCTGCTAATGCGATTGCGCTTTTAGCTAGAGAAAATGTACCTGATGAAGTCGTTTCAGCATATGGTGGAGATCGTCCTAGATATGGAAAAGATTATATTATTCCATCAACTTTTGACCCTAGATTAATAAGCGTTATACCAGCTGCAGTAGCCGAAGCTGCTATGAAAAGTGGTGTTGCCAGAAAAAATATTAAGGATTTAGAAATTTATAAAGACCAACTTTCTAATCGGCTAGACCCCACGATGTCTTTGATGCAAGGAATAAATGCAAAAGTAAGAAGAAATCCAAAAAGAGTAATTTTTGCTGAAGGAGAGGATGAAAATATGCTTAAAGCAGCTATCGAATTTGGTCGAAATAAATTAGGAACTCCTATTCTAATAGGAGCTGAAAAAAGGATTAAGGAACAGCTAAAAAATATTGGCTTAGATGAAAATTACAAAATTGACATCATCAATTCTACCGATAAAGAAAAAAGAGATAAGTATGTCAAACATCTTTACAAAAAACTCCAAAGAGAGGGTCAGTTAGAAAGAGATGTAGATAGACTAGTAAGAAATGATAGAATAGCTTGGGGAGCTTCAATGATAGCTTGTAATGATGCGGATGCTATGGTGACTGGAAACATAAGACATTATGCAGCCTCCATTGAAAAATTAAAAAAAGTTACTGAACCAAGGCCTGGAGAAGAAATTTTTGGAATGACTATGATTACTTTAAAAGGAAAAACTATATTAGTTGCTGATACTAATGTACAAGATTTCCCTTCTCCAGAAAGGCTAGTAAAAGTTTCCAAATCATGTGTTCGAGTTGCGAGACTTTTTGGTTTTGATCCTAAAGTAGCATTTTTATCTCACTCTACTTTTGGTAAACCTATTTCAAAGAATACTAAACATGTTAGAGAAGCGATTGAGTTGCTCAAAAAAGAAAAGGTAGATTTTGATTTTGACGGAGAAATGCAGCCAGACGTAGCTTTAAATCCTGTTTATCAGGAAATATATCCGTTCTCTAAAATTGTAGGTAACGCTAATATACTTATAATGCCGGCATTGCATAGCGCAGCAATATCAACAAAGCTTATGAAAGTATTTGGTGGTGGAAAATTAATAGGCCCACTTTTAATTGGACTAGGATCGCCAATTGAAGTTGCTCCTCTAAGAGCAAGCACTTCTGAAATTTTAAATTTAGCTTCAATTGCTGCTTATTCTTCAGATGTAATTGATTATTCAAATTAAAGTTTTGTTCTACTAAGCTCTGTCGCTAAATATATTGAAGGATAAACATTATTTACATCAAAAATTTTGTTCGCCTCATTTATAACTTCTTTTTTTTCATCTTGGTCCATTGCTATTCCAAAAATATAAATGTTTTGATTTATTGTTTCTAAAGTATAGTTTCTTGCCTTTGTTTTTTTATTTAAAATTAATGCTGATCTAAGTTGACTTGTAATAAATATATCTTTTGCTGTATTTTTAAAGCTACTTTGACCCTTTATAGTAATAGCATTTTTTACTGAACGAACACCTTTTGTTTCCCACGCCATTTTTGTAATTTTAATTTTTTCCTCTGGCTCATCTACTTTTCCTGATAAAAAAATTCTTCCGTCTAAAACCTCAGACTGTACAGATAAAAAATATTTTTTATCAGTCAAAGCTAATCTGGCTGATAAATTTTTTTGCATTATAGTATCATCTATCTGCATGCCTATAGTTCTTGGATCAAACGTGATATCAACGCCAGCTCCAAATTGTCCTACTGATGAGCAAGAAGTAAAGGATAATATAATGATCAAACTAATAATTTTTTTCATTTTTTATTTTTAAACATAATTTGTAAATTTCTTTTTTATTTACTTTTTCTGTTTCCATAATTAAATTAACTGTATCCTTAAGACTATATTTTTTTAAATATTTTTTTATTTTGTTGATAATTATGTCTTTATTTATCTTTTTTACTTCATTTTTAACATTTGAAACTACTATTGTAAGTTCTCCCTTTAAAGGCTTCTTTAATAAGATGTTAGCATCAACATCAAACCTTATAAACTCTTCGTGTAATTTTGTCATTTCTTTCGCTAACATTAGTTTTCTCTCAGGAAAATATTCTTTAAACTTTTTCATATAAAAATTAATTTTTAAAGATGGTACAAAAAAGACTTGTGAAAATTCGTATATCGAAAGAGCACTTAAAACTTTATTCAACTCTTTTTCTTTCTTTGGCAAAAAACCATAAAACAGAAATTGATCATTAAAACCAGAGACACTCATAGCTGCAGTAATTGATGAAACGCCAGGAATCGGAATAATCTCAATTTGATTTTCAATACATTTGTTTATTAAAAGTTTTCCGGGATCAGATAGTAGTGGTGTTCCTGCGTCAGAAATTAAAGACAAAATTTTGCCCTTATTAATGTGCTCTATTACATTGTTTAATTGTTTTTTTTCGTTAAACTTATGATAGGAAATTAATTTTTTTTTAATTTTAAGATGATTAAGTAATTTTAATGATCTTCTTGTATCTTCACAAAGAATGATGTCAGATTTTTTTAATACTTCTATTGCTCTAATAGTTATATCATCTAAATTTCCTATAGGGGTAGAAACAATATATAAAGTATTTAAATTTAATTTCATTTATGAGTAAAAGATTTTTAACATTTTTAACCTATTTAATATTGTTTGTTAACTCCAACCTTGCGTATGCTGAAGAAAACAAAACTCTGAAAATTGGTCTATTGGCTCCTTTGTCTGGAGAGTATGAAGAACTTGGTAATTCATTATTATATTCTCTACAACTCGCTCTTGACGAAATTAATGATGATAAAGTTTTTATAATACCTAGAGACACCGGATTTAATGATAAGGAAAAATTTAACAAAGCCATCAATGATATAAAATCACAAGGTGCAAAAATTATTATTGGTCCTATAGGGAATAAAGACTTTCAAGAAGCAAAAAAACATAATGAAATAATTTTTATATCTCCTTCAAACATTTCTCCTGAGTTTGAAAGTAACATTATAAGTGTTGGTGTCAGTTTAGAGTCACAACTTTTAGCTTTAAATAAATTTATTAAAAAGCAAAAAAAAAATAGGACTATTATAATGTTTCCCAATAATGAATATAAAGAATTTATTGAAAGTAAACTAAAAAAATTAAATCTAAATAATGTTAAAACTTTTACATACAGTCCTAATCCAGAAATATTAACTGGTGAAATTGAGGTTTTAACAAATTATTCTCAACGTAAAAAAAATTTAGAATTAAGAAAAAAAATGTTTGAGGATAAAGAAGATGAACAATCGTTGAAACAATTAGAGAGACTTGAACAATTATATACTCTAGGTGAAGTTAATTTTGATTCTGTTATCATAATTGATTTTGGTAGTAATCTTAAGAGTGTTTTAACTTCTTTAGTTTACACTGATGTAAATCAGTCAAAAGTTTTATTTACTACTGTTAATCAATGGTTCGATGAAAGTATTTTTTATGAAAATACTATAAAAAGTCTTTACTATCCTTCAATCAACTATAAAGAATTTAAAAAATATAATAAAAAATATTTTTCTAGATTTAATCAATATCCAAATGAAATTACTATTTTAGCTTACGATGCTTTAGGTTTAGTTTATTATGCTTGGAAAAAAAATAATAATATCAGCTCCATAAACGATTTTAATTTTAAAAACAAAATTAAAGGCAAGATAGGAACATTCAGTTTTAAGGACAGAAAGGTTATGCAAGACTTAGAAATTTACAGAGTTGAAAATAATAAATTTACAAAGTTTTAATCCTTTTTTTTAATTTTTTAAAAGCAATAAATCTATGATCCATTTTAATTTTCTTCATCTTTGAAAATTGACCAAAAGTTTTTTTATGATTATAAGGAATAAAAATTGGATCATACCCGAAGCCATTTTTTCCAAGAATTTTTTTTGAGATTGACCCATGTATTTTTCCAGATACAGTTACGATTCTTTTTTTTGGAAATTTAAATGATAAAGAACAAATGAAATATGCGGATCTGTTTTTTTTATTTTTCATCCTCTTTAAAATAAAATTCATTGCTTTTAAAAAACTTCCATGTTTTTTTGCTAATCGTGCAGATAATATTCCTGGCTTGTTGTTCATAGCTCTTATACATAAACCTGAGTCATCAGAAATAACTGGAAAATTTACATATTTAGAAAAATAATTAGCTTTGAGTTTTGAGTTAGAAATAAATGTTTTACCAGTCTCTTTGGGACTTCTTATTTTTAGTTTTAATGGAGAAATTTTTTTATATTTATTAGATATCAAATATGCAATTTCTTTGAATTTTCCATGATTATGAGTGCCGATTAAGATTTTTTTCATTTGCATCTAGTAATTTTAAAAATATTTACTATATAGCACTCAAATGCTAGAAAATAATGAAAAAAAACAAGACGAATCAGAGTTATCAGATAAACCTAAAGATGAGCCTTCAAAAGATAGGAACAAAAAAGAGAATGAAACAAATCAATCAATTGAAGACAAACTTAAAGAAACAGAAGATAAACTATTAAGATCTTTGGCAGAAATAGAAAATCAAAGACGAAGGTTTGAAAAAGAAATCAAAGACGCTTTCGAATTTGGATCTTTTAATTTTGCTAAGGAAAGTTTAGCTATTTTAGATAATCTTCAAAGAGCCAAAGAAGCAATTAAAAACGATAATAAATTAAAAGATAATAAAGATTTGGATAAATTTTTGGAAAATTTAAATATTATTGAAAAAGACTTAGTTTCAATTTTTGAGAAAAATAATATTAAAAAGATTATTGCAAAAGGAGCTAAGTTTGATCCTAATCTTCATCAGGCAATGGCCGAAGTTGAAGATAAAGAATCTGAGGCTGGAACAATAGTTCAAGAAATACAATCAGGCTATATGTTGGGTGAAAGGTTATTAAGACCAGCATTAGTAGGGATTGCTAAGAAAGAAAATTCGAAAAATAAGGAAAAAGAGGAAAAAAAAGACAAGAAATAACCTTGTAGAAGTAAAAAAAACACCCATATAAATTCTACGAAAGGTAAATAATGAGCAAAGTAATTGGAATAGATTTAGGAACTACAAACTCTTGTGTCGCCATAATGGATGGCTCTCAAGCTAAAGTTTTAGAAAACGTTGAGGGGGCTAGAACAACTCCTTCAGTTGTAGCTTTTTTAGAAAATGAAGAAAAATTAGTGGGTCAACCTGCCAAAAGACAAGCTGTAACTAACGCAGGTGATACAATTTTTGCAGTAAAAAGACTTATCGGAAGAAAATTTGATGGTCCTTCTGTTCAAAAAGATATTTCAAAGGTACCTTATAATATAGTTAAATCAGATAACGGTGACGCGTGGGTAGAAGGTAAAGGAAAAAAATACTCACCAGCTCAAATTTCTGCTTTTGTTTTACAAAAAATGAAAGAAACTGCAGAAAAATATTTAGGTCAAGCCGTAACAAAAGCAGTGATTACCGTACCACCCTATTTCAACGACTCTCAAAGACAAGCTACTAAAGACGCAGGTAAAATTGCAGGTCTTGAAGTATTAAGAATAATAAACGAACCAACAGCTGCATCTTTAGCTTATGGGCTTGATAAAAAAGGTGGAAAAAAAATAGCGGTATATGATTTAGGTGGCGGGACTTTTGATATATCAATTTTGGAAATCGGCGATGGAGTATTTGAAGTAAAATCTACAAATGGTGATACTTTTTTAGGTGGTGAAGATTTTGATGATGCTATAGTAGAATATCTTGTATCAGAGTTTAAGAAAGATAATGGTATCGATTTAAAAAGTGATAAACTAGCTCTTCAAAGATTAAAAGAAGCTGCTGAAAAAGCAAAAATTGAACTTTCTTCTGCTGCCCAAACCGAAATTAATTTACCATTCATAACCGCGGATAAATCTGGTCCTAAACATTTAAATCTTAAATTTACAACGGCTAAGCTTGAGGCATTAGTTCAAAGTTTAGTAGATAGAACTTTAGAACCTTGTAAAACAGCTTTGAAAGACTCTGGTTTTTCAGCTGCTGAAATAAATGAGGTGGTGCTTGTTGGTGGAATGACGAGAATGCCAAAAATAATTGATACAGTTAAGAATTTCTTTGGTAAAGAACCAAACAAAAGCGTGAACCCTGATGAAGTAGTCGCGATGGGAGCAGCTATTCAAGGTGGAGTGCTTCAAGGTGACGTTAAAGACGTTCTGCTTTTAGATGTAACTCCGCTCTCTTTAGGTATTGAGACATTGGGTGGGGTATCCACTAAATTAATTGAAAAAAATACAACAATTCCTACGAAGAAAAGTCAGGTATTTTCAACTGCTGAAGATAATCAGCCTGCAGTTTCAATTAGAGTTTTACAAGGTGAAAGAGAAATGGCAGCAGATAACAAAATTCTAGGAAATTTTGAGCTGGTAGGTATACCTCCAGCACCGAGAGGGACGCCTCAGATAGAGGTAACATTTGATATTGACGCAAACGGAATAGTGAGCGTTTCCGCAAAAGATAAAGGAACTGGGAAAGAACAAAAAATTCAAATTCAAGCATCAGGAGGTTTATCGGAAGAAGAAATTCAAAAAATGGTAAAAGATGCTGAAGCTAATAAAGAAGCTGACAAAAAGAAAAGAGAGTCTGTAGATGCAAGAAATCAAGCGGATAGCTTAGTTTTCTCAACAGAAAAAAGTTTAAAAGAGCATGGTGACAAAATTTCAGCTGAAGAAAAGAAAGCAATAGAAAACGGTATAACTGATCTAAAAAAGTCTTTAGAGGGAACTGATATTGAAGATATTAAGAAAAAAACACAAAGTTTGATTCAAGTTTCTATGAAATTAGGTGAAGCAGTTTACAAAAGCCAACAAAAACCAGATAACAAGGATAAAGATGCTGGTGGAGGATCAAAAGATGCTAAACCTAGTGAAAAGGACAATGTTGTAGATGCAGATTTTGAAGACGTAAAAGAAGATAAAGAAAAAAGCGCCTAAGATTAAAAATTAAGGAGACGTCCTGTGGCTAAAAGAGATTGTTATGATGTCTTAGGTATCCCAAGAGGTGCTTCAAAAGAAGATATAAAAAAAGCTTACAGAAAGTTAGCATTAAAATACCATCCAGATAAAAATAAAGGCGATAAGAGTTCAGAAGAAAAGTTTAAAGAGGCAAGTGAAGCCTACCACATACTTTCCGATGAAAAACGAAAAGCAAACTACGATCAGTTTGGTCACGCAGCTTTTGAAGGCGGCGGTGGGGGTTTTCAAGGTTTTGGAGGATTTGACAGTTCATCATTTTCAGACATATTTGAGGATTTTTTTAGTGACTTTGGTGGTAGTTCTTCAAGAAGGACTAGTAATAGGGGAAATGATTTAAGGTATGATATTAGCATCAGTCTAGAGGATGCGTTTAGAGGTACTGAAAAGAACGTAAGATATACCACATATAAATCTTGTAAATCATGTTTAGGAAGTGGAGCAGCAAAAGGTTCTAAACCAATAAGATGCGATTATTGTTCTGGAAGGGGAAAAGTTAGAACCAATCAAGGCTTCTTTACTGTCCAACAAACTTGCCCACAATGTAGCGGTTACGGAGAGATGATCGGTACACCATGTAATAGTTGTAGTGGCAATGGAAAGGTACAAGCAAACGAAAACGTAACTGTAAAAATTCCTAAAGGAGTTGATGATGGGACTAGGATAAGGTTATCAGGCAAGGGGGAAGCTGGATCAAAAGGTGGTTCAAGTGGAGATTTATATCTTTTTATATCAATAGATAATCATAATATTTTTAAAAGATCAGATGAAAATTTATACTACGAACTTCCCATTTCTTTTTCTGATGCATCGCTAGGAACTTCGGTAGAGGTACCATCAATTGATGGAGGTAAGTCTAAAATAAAAATACCAGCTGGAACTCAACATGGGAAACAATTTAGATTGAAAGGAAAAGGAATGCCTGTTCTTAGAAGAAGTATTTTTGGAGATCTATATATTAGAGTGGTAACACAAGTACCAACTTCTTTATCAAAAAGACAAAAGGAAATATTAGAGGAGTTTAATGAAATTGAGTCGAACAAACCGGATCCAGTTATAAAAAGTTTTTTCGAGAAAGCTAAAAAATTCTGGAAAAAAACATAACTAAAATGGAAACTGATCAAATAATGTCTGCAATTTTTCTAATTGCAGTATTAGCTTTAATCTTACCAAGTTTTTTATCCACGAATAAGGATCTAAAACAATTTTTTAAAAATTTATCTATATGGACTATAATTGCACTTATAATTATTGTAGTTATTTATTTGATTGGATAATGAAAAAAATTAATTTAGCTATTTCTGGGTGTATGGGGCGAATGGGTCAACAGCTTATTAAATCTGCAAGTAATAATAAAGCTTTTAAGATTATAGCTTTAACAGAGAATAGAAAAATAAATAAAAAAGTTTTTGGAATTAAACCTCAGTTAAATTCTTCAGATGCTTTTAAAAAAACTGATATTATTATAGATTTTACTGTACCTAAATGCACTTTAGAAATTCTTCGTATTGCAGTTAAACAAAAAAAAAGAGTTGTAATAGGAACAACAGGTTTTAAGAAAAATGATGAAAATTTAATAAAAAAATTCTCTAAGAAAATACCAATTCTGAAAGCGGGGAATATGAGCTTAGGTGTAAATCTTTTAATGTTCTTAACAGAAATCGCTTCAAAATCTCTTGGGAAAGATTTTCTAAGTAAAATTTACGAAGTTCATCATAAATATAAAAAAGATTATCCTTCTGGAACAGCTTTAATGTTGGGAAAAGGTATAGCTATTGGAAAGAAAAAAGAGTTTTACAGTTTGATTGGAAAAAAATACTTGAATAAGAAATCTTTTCCATATGGAAATAAAATAAATTTTAACTCAATAAGGAAAGGCGATGTAATCGGTGAACATGAAGTACTTTTTTCTAGTGGAAAAGAAATTATTAGACTAAATCATGAGTCCTTTGATAGAGCTCTTTACTCTGAAGGTGCGCTATCGGCAGCTAAGTGGCTATCTACTAAAAAGCCAGGCCTTTATTCGATGAGGGATTTATTAAATTTTAAGTGAATAAAAAAGCAAAATCAAAGATAATAATCAAAATCTTAAATAAAACTTACCCAAAAGTTCCAATACCACTTAATTATAAAAATATATTCACACTATTAGTATCTGTGCTTCTTTCAGCTCAGTGCACTGACGTAAATGTAAATAATGTAACTAAAACAATTTATCCAAAATACTACAAGCCAGAACATTTTGTAAAGTTAGGAAGAAAAAAAATTGAAAAATTAATAAAAAAAATAGGAATTTTTAGGATCAAAGCAAAAAGTATTTTTTACTTATCTAAAACTTTAATTGAGAAACACAAAGGTAATGTTCCAAAAACTTATGAAGAGCTAGAGCGCTTACCTGGAGTAGGTCATAAAACAGCGAGTGTAGTAATGTCTCAAGGTTTTGGCTATCCTGCATTTCCAATAGATACACATATACATAGGCTTGCACAAAGGTGGGGGCTTACAAATGGAAAAAACGTTCTTCAAACTGAAAAAGATTTAAAAAATATATTTCCAAAAAAAAAATGGAATAAACTTCATCTGCAAATAATTTGGTATGGACGGGAATATTGTAAAGCAAGAGATTGTCACGGAATAACTTGTAAAATTTGTAAAAGCTGTTATCCAAATAGAAGAAAACCAATTAAAACAAAGAAGGCTTAATCAAATAATATGAAAATTTTGGGAATAGGAAATGCTATAGTAGATGTTATATGCAAAGTAGATGAAAATTTTCTCAAAATTAATTCTCTAACTAAAAGCACTATGAAGCTCGTAGATGAGAATGAATTTAATAAGTTGCTTTCAAATCTAAAAATAGAGGAAACAGTTTCTGGTGGATCAGTAGCAAATTCAATAGTTGGTCTTGCACAACTAGGAAATAAAGTAGGTTTTATTGGTAAAATTAGTGATGATGAATTTGGATTAAAATACGAGGACGGTTTGAAAAAAGAAAATGTTCAATATTTTTATACAAAAAAAAAGGAGAAAATTTCAACTGGTACATGTTTAATATTGATAACTCCAGACTCAGAAAGGACTATGGTAACTTTTTTGGGGACTGCAGGCAAAATTAGTGAGAGTGATATTAATGAGGAAGCAATAAAAAAAAGCGAACTTTTATTTTTAGAAGGTTATTTGTGGGATGAAGGCGACCCAAAAAAAGCTTTTGAGAAGGCTATAAAAAATTCTAATAAAGTTGCTATGTCTCTCTCAGATTTATTTTGTGTAGAAAGACATAAAGCTAACTTTTTAGATCTGGTTAAAAATAAATTAGATATTACTTTTGCCAATGAACAAGAAATTATGTCTTTGCTCAATGCAAAAAAATTTGAAGAGGTAATTGATTTTGCAAAAAAAATCGGAAAACTTGTAGTAATAACAAGAGGCCAAAAAGGTTCTGTGGCAATAAAAGATAATAGTGTGATTGACTGTCCGTCAAAGAAAGGACTAAAAATAATTGATCTTACAGGTGCGGGAGATTTATTTGCGGGTGGTTTTCTTCATGGTCATATCAATTATAAAACTATTAAGGAGTGTCTTGAAAAAGGAACAGAAATGTCCGCAAAAGTTATTCAGATAATTGGAGCAAGATTAAATAAATAATTACTATTTTTTTCTTCTCTTAAAACTTCCTTTGCCTTTTTTTGGCTTAATAACTCTTTTTCTATATTTTGTAGTGAATAAATCCTTTGCAAATTTATTTCTTTTTTTCATAGATAATAACCATCTTTGTTATTCAGTATAAAATCGTTATCCATAAACTCATTACTAATTTTTTTTCTTAATCTATAAATATGAGTTTCAACTGTATGGGTATCTGCGTCTGCTGAATAATTCCAAACAGAAGATAAAATACTATCTTTTGAAATAGGTTTTTTACTATTTATAAGCAACTCAATAAGTTGAACTTCTTTTTCTGTTAAAATTATGGATTTATTGTCCTTTAATAATCTTTTTTCATTTTTATTTAATGAATATTTTTTTACATCAATAGAGGAATTTTTATTAAAAATTCTTTTCGCTACAATATTTTCAATAGTATAGTTAAGTTCCTTTATTGTGGTAGGTAGTTGTAGGTGTAAATCGCAAGAAATTTCTGTTTTTTTTTTATTTGAGACACATATTTTTAATAACTCAGAGTCATTTATAATTTCTTTTATTTCCTTTTCCCCAAGAACTTTATCGTGAAATAATATAATGTCGTAGTTAATGTTGGAAATTTTGTTAAAATGATTAAACTTTAAAAATGGTTTAAGTTCATTTAGTGTTGAAAGAAATGAGTCCGGGCCGTAAACAAGAACGTTTAATTGATGCATATCAAAATTAATAAAAATTACCTAATCTTCAATCAATATAAAGTAAAATGTGCCATAGGTAAAAGGGGAATTGGTAATAAAATTAAAGAAGGTGATCGAATTACACCCAAAGGTCAATATAAAATTAAATTTATCTTATATAGAAAAGACAAAATTAATGGAATCAAAACCAAATTAAAAAAAATTCCAATCAAAAAAAATATGGGATGGTGCGATGATCCAAAATCGAGAAAATATAATAAACTTATTAAAACTCCATTTAATTACAGTCATGAAAAACTTTTTAGAAATGATATCACTTATGACATTATTCTTGTTTTAAATTTTAATATGAACCCAATTAGAAAGAACAAAGGGAGTGCTATTTTCATTCATGTAGCAAAAAAAAATTACAGGAAAACTGAGGGATGCGTAGCTGTTAATAAAAAAAATCTTTTAAGAATAATTAAAAATGTTAATACAAAAACAATAGTTAAGATCGAGGCCCGAAAATAGAACTTCCAACTCTTACAAATGATGCTCCATTTTGCGCAGCCTCTATATAATCTGAGGACATTCCCATGCTTAGTTCTTTTAGAGCAAGAGAATTATTTAATTGATTAATTGATTTAAAATATTTTTCAGTATTGTTGTCGTTCGGTGGAATTATCATTAAACCTACTACTTGCAGATTTGCTTCTTTTACACAGTAATTGTAAAAGCCATCAAGCTCATTAACCGCTATCCCTGATTTTTGCATTTCATTGCCTATGTTCACTTGAATGAAGTACTTAAGTTTTTTCTTTAAATTAGATTGATGTTTTGACAAAACGTCAGCAAGTTTTTGATTATCTAACGAGTGTATATAGTCAAAAAGCTTAACTGCATCTTTTGCTTTATTACTTTGAAGCTTTCCAATCATATGTAATTGTAACTTAGTATTTAGTTTTTTAACTTCATTCCATTTTGTTATAGCTTCTTGGACTTTGTTTTCTCCAAAATGAACATGTCCAAAGTCTAATAATGGACGGACGTGTTCTAATGTAAAAGTTTTACTTACAGCTATTATTTTTACTGTTTTTGAAGATTGAATTGATGCTAAATTTAATTGTATTTTTTTAAATCTTTCAATTACAGTTGTCATATGTTTGCTCTTAAAAAAAATTATTTCTTAATAATAGAAAGTATCAGAGATATAAGTTTAGAAAACATAAAAATACGTAATAAGTTTTCAATTATTTATAGAAAACAAAAAATTATTGAAAATAGATCAGATTTATTAAGTTTTAGAAAGAAATGTAAGCTCAAAGCTATTAAGTTTTTTGTAGCAAATGATATTAATCTTGCATTACTTATAAATGCTGATGGGCTTTATCTATCGGCTTTTAATAAATCTTTAAGATTTTTATCATTAAAGAAATCAACTTTTCAAATTATAGGTTCTGCACATAATTTAAAAGAAATAAGAATGAAGATTAAACAAGGTTGTAAATTAATTTTGTTATCAAAACTTTTTTTTGTGAGTTATGATAAAAAGTCAACTTTTTTGGGCCCAATAAAATTTAATAATTTTCTTAAATTAAATAAAAATCTTATCCCTCTTGGAGGTATCAACTTAAAAAATTTAAATAATCTGAAAAATATAAATTCTTCAGGCTTTGCTTTGATGTCAGAGATAAAAAAAAAGCCGGCTAAAATAATTAGCCGGCTTTTTTAAAAAAGTTAAGTAATTCTTATTAGAAAGAAATTCCTAATGAGAATACTGTTTGAGCTTCGTCTTTACCTGCAGTGTAGTCAGAGTTAGATACTTCAACCTGAGCTATACCGATTGTAGCACCACCAGTTGTGTATGCTAATTGGTAAGATTTTTGCTCCATACCAGTTACTGTTTTAGTACCTGCACTAGCAGTGTCAGCAACAGCTGTTCTTACATTCTTGTCTGATTCGTCAATGTGGTAAGATAGTGATAACTGATCATTTACATCGAATTGAATTCCTAAGAATTTGTTTTCGTAGTAAGTAAGTTCACCACTAGCTACAGCTGGTTGGTAACCACCTTCTGCGTAACCAATAGATATAGGTCCCATTGTGTATTTAGCATTTATGTTAGCTGAAATACCTTCTTCAGTTGAAACAGCAACTCCTGTTTCGTTTGAAGTTTGAGCTACGTCACCTTTGATAGATAACCCATCAATTGGAGCAACGCTTAATTGACCCATAGTTAAATTTCTACCAGTCGCTTGTGAAGTGATTGTTGTGTCAGATTCTTTCGCTGAAAGCAACGTAGTTGCACTCATGTTAGGCACATAACCAACTTTAAGACCGATACCAAATGGTAACATGTCAGCTGGCAAGTGGTATTGAACGTTTGAATAACCATCAACGTCATAACCTGCTTCGAAAGAAGTTGGTGACACATAGTCAAAACCAGCTCCTAAAGCACCTACACCGTGTAACTCAGCAGACATTCCACCTTCTGATACGTAAAAACCAACTGTTCCCATGTCAGTTCCTAGTTCCAATCTAGTGTCATCATTTGCTGTAGATGTTCCATCTAATTGTACTTGATACTTCCAAGTGTAACCATTGTCTAGTTCACCACTTGCAGTAAAGTCTATCTCGTTAGAGATACCTAAGTTCTTACCTGCAGAGTCATCATCGCCGTTTGTTGCGTATGTTGCTGTTGCACGACCAGATACAGCTAACTCACCTGCGTAAGATGGAGCCATAACTAATGCAGAAAATAGAATACCTACTAATAATTTAGATATATTTTTCATTGTTTTCCTTTTGTTATATTTAAATTGTAATTACAATTTGATGGTAAAATAAGCAGTTAGAGTCATTAATTCATCATTATTTCAATGAAAAGGGGGGTTTTTTCTTAAATTGTTGCAAAAATGTCACTATTTTATCGCTTTATAATAGATATATACAACTTTTAACAATATATATTGTTATTTTTAAGATTTGTTAAATTACAATAATAATCTGGATAAGGAATGCTCAAAAATAAATCAAAATTATTCTTTCAATTTATATTAATAATTTCTCTTTTCATATCATTTACGCATTGCGCGAAAAATAAAGGAAAGATGGATCCTAATAGACCATTAACAGCTGAAGAGAAAAGGAAAAAAAATTTAGCTGAAGGAAAAGGAACTTCTCTAGGTTCGATCATTGGAAATGTGCGCGGAGGCACTAATTTTGAATTTAGTTCCTCAAATCCAATGTGGAGAGCATCATTAGAAACTTTAGATTTCTTACCACTTACTACTGTAGATTATTCAGGTGGAGTAATAATTACAGATTGGTATTCAGAAGATGGAAATAATCGGGACTCCATAAAGATTACAATTAGATTTTTATCTAATGAAATTAGAAGCGATAGTGTAAAAATAATTGTACATAAAAAAACTTGTGATAATAATCTTAATTGTGCAACAAATGTTGTAACAAGTAATTTGATTAGAGATGAGTTGCGCTCTACTATTTTAAGGAAAGCTTCATTATTAGAAAAAGCAGATAAAAAGAAAAAAAAATAGCCTCGATGGAAAGACTTAATTTTCAAGTAATTGAAAAAAAATGGCAAAAAATTTTTTCAAAAACAAACCTATATAGAGATAAAGGAAAAAAGTTTTATTGTTTAGAAATGTTTCCGTACCCATCTGGTAAAATCCACATGGGACATGTAAGAAATTATACAATCGGTGACGTGATCGCTCGCTACAAATACCTAAATGGATTTAGCGTATTGCATCCAATGGGATGGGATGCATTTGGATTACCCGCTGAAAATGCATCAAAAATAAACAATCTTCACCCAAAAGAATGGACCAATAAAAACATAGCAACTATGAAAGAACAGTTAAAACTATTGGGCCTTTCAATTGATTGGGATTTAGAAATTTCAACTTGTGATAAAAATTACTATAAGCATCAACAAGAAATATTTATTGATTTTTATAAAAAAGGCTTAGTTTCAAGAAAAGAGACATATGTTAATTGGGATCCAGTTGAACAAACTGTGTTAGCTAATGAACAAGTCATTAATGGTAAAGGATGGCGATCTAATGCAATAGTTGAGAGAAAAAAACTTTCTCAATGGTTTTTTAACATAACTAAATTCTCAGAATCTTTATTAAAAGACTTAGACATACTTAAGGGTTGGCCGGAAAAAGTAAGGTTAATGCAAAAAAATTGGATTGGTAAGTCTTATGGCTGTGAGATCAATTTTGAAATTAACAAGAAAAAAAATAATATAAACGTGTTTACAACAAGGCCTGATACTATTTTTGGAGCTAGTTTTATTGCGCTATCTGTAGACCATCCAATTAGCAAAGAATTTTCTAATGATGAAAAATTTAAAACTTTTAAAGTTGAATGTAATAAAACTGGAACAACAGAAGAAGCGTTGGCGAACGCAGATAAATTAGGATTTAATACAAATTTATTTGTGAATCATCCTTTTATTAGAGGTAAAAAATTACCAGTTTTCTTTGCTAACTTTGTTTTAATGGATTATGGAACAGGTGCAATATTTGGCTGCCCTGCACATGATCAAAGAGATTTTGATTTTGCAATGAAATATAAACTAGAAGTAATTAAAGTTGTTTCTGATAAAAAAAATCTTGAATTAAAAGAGGCTTTTACTGGAGATGGAAAAATAATTAATTCAGATTTTCTAAATGATTTGACTGTTAATGAGGCTAAACAAAAAATAATCTCTGAAATTGAGAAAAGAAAACTTGGCAAGAAAAAAACTCTTTATAGATTAAAAGACTGGGGAATTTCAAGACAGAGGTATTGGGGTTGTCCGATCCCAATGATATATTTAGACGATGGAAGTGTGGTACCAGTAGATAAAAGTGAACTGCCAATAGAATTACCGGATGATATTGATTTAAAAGCTCAAGGAAACCCTTTGGATAATCATCCAACTTGGAAAAATACAATTCAGAAATCTACTGGAAAAAAGGCTATCAGAGAAACAGATACACTAGATACATTTGTAGACTCATCTTGGTATTTTCTAAGATTTTGTTCGCCAAACCACTCTGCTTCTCCATTTGATATAAATAAAATTAACTATTGGATGCCAGTAGATCAATATATTGGAGGGATTGAACATGCAATTTTGCATCTACTTTACTCACGTTTTTTTACAAAAGGACTTAAAGTTTGCAAAAGTGAAATTTCAGTGAATGAACCTTTTCAGAATTTATTTACACAAGGGATGGTTTGCCATGAGTCTTATAAAGATCAAGATGGAAATTGGTTATATCCTGATGAAGTTGAAAAAGTAGACAATAAAAATGTTATAAAAAGAAGTGATAGATCTAAAGTGATAGTTGGCCCTGCAGAGTCAATGTCAAAATCAAAAAAAAATACTGTAGACCCAGAAATTATGATCTCTCAATACGGTGCTGATTCTGTAAGATGGTTTATACTTTCTGATAGTCCCCCTGAGAAAGATATCCAATGGTCAGATACTGGTGTTATTTCAGCTAATAAATTTTTACAAAAGATTTGGAACCTAGTTTTTCTAATTTCTAAAAACAGCAAAGAGATAAAGTTAAATAAGAACAGCGAAGATAAATTTGTTTCTGAAATTAACAATTACATACATAAAATTGATAATTCAATTGATTCATTTCGATTCAATGTGGCAATAGCAAATTTTTATGAGGTTTATAAACTTTTCAACAATTACATCAACTTAGGAGTTAAAAATCAGACTTTAAATCATTGCATGATTAAAATTTTAAAATTATTAATTCCATTCACCCCTCATTTAGCCAACGAATGTCTAGAACTACTTAATTGCAAGGATACAAATAGCTGGCCAAAAATAGATACAACCAAAATTATCGATCAAACGAAAATTGCGGTACAAGTGAATGGCAGAACGAGAGATATAATTAGTGTTAAAAATAATTTATCGGAGAATCAGATAAATGGAATAGTTGAAAAAGAATCTAAAGCTAAAAAGTATTTAGAAAATAATAAAATTATTAAAACTATCTTTGTCAAAAATAAAATTATCAATTACATTGTTGCAAATGATGACAAGTAAATTTTTTAAAATCTTAATATTATCACTATTTACAATAAGTTGTGGTTGTAAAGCAGTGAGTAGAGCTGATTTAGGCTCATTTAA
>MDTE01169652.1_pt1 | contig 21177 bp, 15 predicted proteins | sample 811231 | NCBI WGS metagenome assembly MDTE01 (sample SAMN05326651, study PRJNA326480) | marine metagenome | isolation source: seawater | place: Indian Ocean: Red Sea | collected 2010
ACACGGATCAGGAAATGTATTAATTGAACATAACAAAGAGTTTATGCTTCATTGTGATATTAGAGAAAACGAAAAACTATTCTACTATACTACAACAGGCTGGATGATGTGGAATTGGCTAGTTGGTGGACTAGCTACAGGATCATCAATTTTTCTTTTTGATGGAGCTCCAGTTTATCCTAAGATAGATATACTTCTTGAATACTGCCAAGATAAAAAAATTAATCTCCTTGGTGTAAGCGCAAAATATATAGATCATTTAAAGAATGAAAAATATAACAGTAAAAATTTAGATTTGAACTCTATTAAAATTATTACTTCAACTGGTTCTCCCTTAGCTGAGGAGAGTTTTAAATATGTATACGATAATATTAAGAAAAATGTTCACCTCGCCTCAATTGCTGGAGGAACAGATTTAGTAGGATGTTTAGTACTTGGCAATCTTTTTTCAAATGTTCATAAAGGGGAAATCCAAGGTCAAAGTTTGGGGATAGATGTTGATGTTTTCACAGATGATGGAAAAAGTGCTGTTGATGGAGATAAAGGAGAGCTAGTTGTTAAACAACCATTTCCCTCTATGCCAGTAAAGTTTTGGGGAGATGAAGATGGTCAAAAATATCACAGTGCTTATTTTACAAGATTTAAAAATATTTGGCACCATGGAGATTTTATTGAAAGAACCAACAAGAATGGATTTATTATGCGTGGCAGATCGGATGCTACATTAAATCCAGGAGGAGTAAGAATTGGAACCTCTGAAATTTATCAGCAAGTGGAAGATATAGATTTTATCACAGAGGGATTAGTTGTTGGTCAAGACTTCGATGATGACGTAAGAATTATTTTATTTGTTACTACTAAAAACAATCAAGAAATAAATGATGAAAAATCCAAATTAATAAAATCTAGAATAAGAAAAAACTGTTCTCCTAAGCATGTGCCTGCAATTATCATTAAAGTTCCAGAAATCCCAAGAACAAAAAGTGGAAAAATTGTAGAGCTGGCAGTCAAACAAATAATAAATGGTGAAAAAATTAATAATAAAGAGTCGATAGCAAATCCTGAAGCACTTAAATTTTTTGAGAACTTGTCGCAATTAAAATTATAGCGCGTCATTTTAATAAGTTTAATTTAATTTTATTAGGTTTAATATAATATTAAGTCCTGACTTTAGTCCCTAAGTTTAAACCATCTAAAGTCAGGGCCAATCAAAAATAGACAGCACAATTTTTGTGTAACATAGAGTGAAGTTCAATTAGTTTATCAAAACTTTTATTATACCCCCCTCCAAGCACGCCACATAAAGGTATATTTCTAGAATAAAAGTTTTCAATTACTATTTGATCTCTTTTATTAATACCTTCATCGGTGATTTTAAGTTTACCTAGTCTATCTTCATAATGTACGTCAACTCCTGCAACATAGAAAATAAAATCATATGTGTTTTTGTTAAGTGCCTTTAGATTTTTGTTTAAAACATTAAGGTATTCTTGATCTTCCATGTTATCCTGAAGCTCAATATCTATATCACTTTTAGATTTTTTTGCTGGATAATTTGAGGCACAATGCATGCTAAAAGTTAAAACATCTCTATCGTTTTGAAATATTTCTGAATTTCCATTACCCTGATGTACATCTAAATCTAAAATTAGGATTTTTTTTGCATATCCTTTGTTTTTCAAATAATTAGCTGCAACAGCAGTATCATTAAAAACACAATATCCCGCTCCATAATTAAAATTAGCGTGATGACTTCCTCCTGCAGTATTACAAGCAAGTTTAGACTCTAACGCAAGCTTGCTTGCTAGGACTGTTCCTCCAGTGGCTACAAAAGATCTTCTCACAACGCTATCATTAATCGGAAAACCAATTTTTTTCTGAGCTTTAATATCAAGAGTTTTATATTTAATATCATTTATATATTTTAATGAATGAGAAGTTTTCATCGTCTCAACTGAACATTCTTTTGGAATATGAAATTTCCTGACTACTTTGGCATCTAAAAGATGATTTGCTAAGGCACCAAATTTCTTTATAGGAAATTTGTTATCATCATTTATTTTTGCAACGTAGTCAGGGTGATTAACAATTGGTAGTTCCATTGAAAAATAATTTGTTATCTTTCAACACACATTGCAATTCCCATTCCACCCCCAATACAAAGAGTCGCTAAACCTTTTTTTACATCTCTCTTAATCATTTCATGTATGAGCGTTACTAGAATTCTTGTTCCAGAAGCTCCGATTGGGTGACCTAACGCTATCGCTCCTCCGTTAACATTTACTTTTTCCTCTGGGATAGAAAGAGTTTTTAATACTGCTAAACTCTGAGCTGCAAAAGCCTCATTAATTTCAAACAAGTCCACATCCTTAACAGACCATCCAGCAAGATCTAATGCTTTTTTTGAAGAGGGTATGGGTCCAGTGCCCATTAAAGCTGGGTCGACACCACAACTAGCCCAAGACTTAATTGAAACCATTTTCTTAATCTCTCGTTTTTCTGCTTCAATATTAGACATTAATGTTACTGCTGCAGCTCCATCATTTATACCGGATGCATTTCCAGCAGTTACAGTCCCGTCTTTTTTGAAAACTGGCTTGAGTCTGGATAAAGCAGATAAATTAATTCCTTCTCTTGGATGTTCATCTTTATTAAAATCAATTTCAGCTTTTTTTGATTTTATTTTAAAATTTATTATCTCTTCTCTAAATTTATCCTTTTTCTGAGCATTTATTGCTTTTTCTTGGGAATTAAAGGCAAACTTGTCTTGCTCTTGTCTAGTAATTTGAAATTTTTCAGCAACATTTTCCGCAGTTATTCCCATATGATAACCATGAAAGGCATCCCACAAACCATCTTTTATCATAGTATCTACAAGTTCTGTATCCCCAAGTTTTTTTCCATCTCTTAGGTGAATAACATGAGGAGCAAGAGACATACTTTCTTGACCACCAGCTAAAACTATTGAAGAGTCTCCTGACTTTATGCTTTGGTAACCAGAGGCAATCGATCTTATTCCCGATCCACAAACTTGATTAACTATGTAAGCAGGAACTTCTTTAGGCACTCCTGATTTTATTGCGGCTTGTCGTGCAGGATTTTGACCTGTACCACCAGTGAGGACTTGGCCAAATATTAGTTCACTAATTTCATTTTTTTTTATTTTAGATTTTTTCAAATTTTCTGTTATTACTGCTGATCCTAAATCAACTGCAGGAATATTTTTTAAAGATTTTCCTAGTGATCCTGTAGCAGTCCTTAAGGCTGAAGTGATCACAATTTCTTTATTACTCATAAATTATAGTAGTTAGTAGCATCCAAAAGTTACAATTTCAAATTAATTTATTTTTTTTCGAATTAATTATACTTATTACAATAGCTATAATTAAAAAATTAAAAGTGGCATTACCTGTTGTAAAAAAACTTCCTGTCGTTTTTATTGGAAAAAATTCAACGAATAAAAGACTTACAAAAGGAATAATTAAATTATATTTGAAGATTATTTTAGTTGAAAAAGCAGCATATAATATAGATATAATTAATATTCCAATTATCAAAAAACCTATTAAACCTAAATCAGATAGTATTTCTAAATAATAATTATGTGGATGCATTGGGCAGTTTAAAACTTTAGTTTTAGGACAGTTGATTTTAAATGATTTTATTCCTCCACCAAAAAGAGTATTTAATTTCCAAGTTTTATATCCATAGTAGAATTCTTTCAACCAAACATTTGGTATTTGAACTAATTTATTGTCTAACTTAATTACATAATCTTTCTCTGTTATCTCACTTGATTTTTCCTCTATTAAGATAGTAGCGACAAAATTAGAAAATAGTTTTAATTGGTTATTAAAATGGCCAAAATGTTGTTTAACATTTAGGTTTGTATTAATTAATAAAAGGAAGACCAAAGATGATGAAGCAGCAAAGATTAATATAAAAATTCTCATCTTTTTTAGTAAAATAAAAGATAAAAAAAATAATACCAAAAACATTATTAGTGGAATTCTATTTCCTGAGACAAGCATCCCGAATATTAGAATTAATGTCAAAATTATAAAAATTAAAAAAATATTTTTTTGTTTCTTAACTTTTATAAAACATACAAATAAAAAAAAACTAAAAATTGAAAATCTTTGTAAATAACTTCCTGCAATATACTCGTTTCCAAAAGGCCCACCAAGTCTTCTTGGATCATCAGAGACATATCCAAAAAAATTTTTTCCTACAAAATATTGAAAAATTAAATCAAACGACACAAATAAAGAGCAAATGAAACAAGCTACGAAAAAAAATTTAAATTTAATTATTTCTCTTTCTATTAAAAATCTCAAAACAAAGTAAAGCAATAAAAATCTCAAGAAGAAAAAAGTTTTTATTAGTATTTGAGAATTGTAGTAAATTTGTCCGTTTATTTTATAGGGAAAATAATTATAGAAATATGAAAATAAACAAAAAATAAAAAAAAAAAAAATATTAATTTATCCAAATAATTTAAATGTAATTGAAAGATTTTTAGTCCGAAAAAAAATAAAGATAAAATAATCAGTAAAATAATATTTAAGTTTATAGCTAAATTTCCCATTATAAAACTAATAGGTAAAAATGTTATTAGATAGTTAATAATTTTTTCTTTTGTGAACTGATTATGAAGAATCTGGCTAGACATTAATTAATTTTTTTATATATATTAAATTTTATCAAAACTATTATTTTTTGATATAAAAATATAATGCGCCTGTAGCTCAATTGGATAGAGCGCTTGGCTACGGACCAGGAGGTTCTGGGTTCAAATCCTAGCAGGCGCACCATTTTATTGTTGAAAACAGAAATACACGCATTATAGTTAGAACATGAAATTTTTAAGCAACGTCGCATTGCAAAAAGCGGTAGTGTTTTTTTTTGTCTTTGTACTTTTAATTTTAATAGCTCTGACATTTATATTATAAATACACAAAGGTTAAAATTATTAATCCTAAAATTATCCTATAAATAATAAATAAATTTAAACTAAAAGTCTGAATATATTTCAAAAAATATTTGATAGTAATTAGAGAAAAAATAAATGAGAACAATATTGAAATATAATTTAATAAAGAAAAGATTGAATTACCATTACTTAAAATATTTTTTAACCCAAATATTGAAATTATTCCCAAGGTTGGAATAGATAATAAAAAAGAAATTTTTGCTGCATCATATCTTTTATAATTTAAAAATCTCGCAGCAGTTATTGATATACCAGATCTACTTACCCCCGGTATTAAAGAGAGAATTTGAAAAATACCAATAATCAAAGAAGATTTTAAGTTTAGCTGTTTAATACTTTTTTCTAATTTAAATTTATCACTTACATAAAGTAAAATTCCAAATATAAACGTAGTCCAACCAATCACTTTAATATTTCTTATTTTTTCAATAACACCAGTTTCTATCATTACGTATCCTGCAATTAACACTGGTAACGAAGCAATTAGTATTTTTTCAAAAAGTTTTTTATTTTCTATAAAATTATAAATATCCTTATAAAAATAAGTAACAACTGCTAGGAAAGAACCAACGTGTAGACTCACGTCTATTGTTAAGTTTTGATTGTTAAAATTTGTTATTTTAGATATGATAATTAAATGAGATGAAGAACTAACTGGTAAAAATTCAGTAATACCTTGTACTAAAGAAAGAATTAAAATCTCAATCATCAATTCAAATCTAAAAATTAAGCATGTTTTTTTAATGACAATTTAAAATGCATAACAGGTATGCAAAAAATATCATTAAAATTGTTGGAAATATAAATTTTAGGTAATTATTATTGACCTTTTATTTCTATGAAAAAAGTAATTTTTTAATTATTTTGACAAATTTATGAAAAATAAAATGTTAAAATTCACCGACATTCAACAAGAAACTCCTGTAAAAAGAAACACCTCAAAAAGGAAATCAGATTTTAACGAAATCTATAAAGAGTTTATAACTGATAAAGCTAAAGAACAATCTAGCAGATGTTCGCAATGTGGAGTACCTTTTTGCCAAATACATTGTCCACTAAGTAACAATATACCAGATTGGTTAAAACTTACTGCTGAAGGAAGGTTAAAAGAGGCTTATGAATTATCACAAAGCACTAACAACATGCCAGAAGTTTGCGGAAGAATATGCCCCCAAGATCGACTTTGTGAGGGAAACTGTGTAATCGAACAATCTGGTCACGGGACTGTAACTATTGGATCAGTAGAAAAATATATAAATGATACTGCTTGGGAAAAAGGTTGGGTAAAGCCTTTAAGTGTTAAAAATGAGTTGAAACAATCAATTGGTATTATTGGAGCAGGACCGGCAGGTATGGCATGTGCAGAAGAATTGAGAAAATCAGGATATCAAGTCACTATTTACGATAGATATGATAGACCGGGTGGACTTTTAATTTATGGTATTCCAAATTTTAAGCTAGAAAAATTTGTAGTTGAAAGAAGAACTAAACTTTTAAAAGACAGTGGTATTAAATTTGTCCAAAATTTTGAAGTCGGCAAAGATAAAACTTTGTTTGAACTTAAAAACAAACATGACGCAATATTAATAGCTACGGGGGTTTATAAACCAAGAGAAATCGAAATTCCAGGACAAAATCTTAAAAATATCTTTCCAGCTATGGATTTTTTAACTGCATCAAATAGAAAAGGATTAGGTGATAAAGTTGAACTTTTTGATGATGGAACACTCAATGCCGAAGGAAAAGATGTTGTTGTTATAGGTGGAGGTGACACAGCAATGGACTGTGTGCGGACATCAATAAGACAAAAGGCTAAATCAGTGAAGTGTTTATATAGAAGAGATAGAGAAAACATGCCTGGGTCTGCTAGAGAAGTTGGCAACGCTATAGAGGAAGGTGTCGAGTTCGTATGGCTAACCAGTCCTAAAAGTTTTATTGGCAAAACAAAAATCGAGTCAGTAGAGGTAAATAAAATGAAACTTGGTGAACCAGATTCTTCTGGGAGAAGAAAACCAGAGGTACAAGTTGGTTCTGAATATAAAGTAAAAGCTGACCTTGTAATAAAATCATTAGGATTTGATCCAGAGGATTTACCAAAATTATTTAATGCAAATGAACTCGCAGTTTCTCAATGGGGAACAATTAAAATTAATCTTACAACCATGCAAACAAATTTAGATGGAGTGTTTGCCGCTGGCGATATTGTTAGAGGCGCTTCACTAGTTGTTTGGGCTATTCGAGATGGTAGAGATGCAGCAGTACAAATTGAAAAATATCTGAAATCAAAAATAGATAAAAATAAATCTTCAGTAGCAGCGTAAATGAATAATTACAAAAAAAACAGAATACTTCTTGAAAAAACATATAACTACAAATCTGATATGGAGCATGACGCTTGTGGTGTGGGCTTAATTGCTTCAACAAATGGAAAAAAGTCTAGAAAAGTAGTTGAATACGGCATTGAAGCTTTGAAAGCTATTTGGCACAGAGGGGCGGTTGATGCTGACGGAAAATCTGGCGATGGAGCTGGCATACAAATAGAAATTGCCCCAGATTTCTTTAAAGAAAAAATCTTAAATACAGGACATACGCTTGATGAAGAAAAAAGGATTTGTGTTGGAATGGTTTTTCTTCCTAGAACCGATTATTCAGAGCAAGAAAAGTGTAGAGAAATTATCGAGTCAGCTTTATTGGGAGGAGATTACTATATTTATGGATGGCGGCAAGTGCCAATTAACCCAAGTGTACTTGGAAAAACAGCCGATCAAAGTCGACCAGAGATCGCTCAAGTGATGTTTAAAAAAAATCAAAACCTAAATACAAATGATCTTGAAAGAGATTTATTTGAAACTCGAAAAAAAATAGAAAAAACTGCAATAGATAGCCAATTAAAAGATTTTTACATATGCTCTTTTAGCTCAAGATCAATAGTTTATAAAGGCATGTTTTTAGCTGAGATGCTTTCTGAATTTTACCCAGATCTAAATGATAAAAAATTAACTTCAAGATTTGCAGTTTTTCATCAAAGATACTCGACTAATACTTTCCCCAGCTGGGATTTGGCCCAGCCATTTAGAACTTTAGCGCATAATGGTGAGATAAATACACTTAAAGGAAATGTCAACTGGATGAAAATTCATGAGCAAGATATGTCCAGTTCTCTGTTTAAAAACGTTAAAGATTTAAAACCAGTTATTAGAAGCTCATCAGACTCAGGCGCACTTGATAACGTTTTTGAATTATTAGTTCATTCTGGAAAACTTGCACCTCTAATTAAATTAATGATGATTCCTGACGCTTGGTCAAAAAGAAGTAAAACTGTTCCAAAAAATCATCAAGATTTATTTAATTTTCTTAATAGCACAATTGAACCTTGGGACGGACCAGCCGCTATTTGCGCAACTGATGCAAAATGGGTTTTAGCTTCTTCTGATAGAAATGGATTGAGACCCTTGAGATACACAATAACTTCGGATGATTTATTTTTTGCTGGTTCTGAAACTGGAATGATTAAAATTCCTGAAAAAAAAATTGTAGAGAAAGGTAAGCTAGGTCCAGGACAAATTATTGCGATTGATTTAAAAAAAGGGCAATTATTTAAAGATAAAGCAATAAAAGACTTATTAGCAAAAAACTATAAAAAATATAATAAACAAATTATTGATCTAGAAAAGAAAATTTCAAGTGAAAATGAGAAACCAAATTTTACTAGTGAAGATTTAAGAAAAAGACAGTACTTATCTGGACTTAGCATTGAAGATTTAGAATTAATCTTGCATCCAATGGCTGAGGAGGGAAAAGAAGCTTCAGGATCAATGGGCGACGATACGCCTGTTGCTGTACTGTCTAGTCATTTTAGACCAGTTTCCCATTATTTCAGACAAAACTTTAGCCAGGTAACAAACCCACCTATTGATTCTTTAAGGGAGAACAAAGTAATGAGTTTAAAAACTAGATTTGGAAATCTAGGGAATATATTGGATTTTGATAATTTAACAGAGGACAACATTTACGTTTTAGACAGCCCTGTGTTAACCAATTCGCAATTTAAGAAATTTAAAAAATTTTTTTCAAAAAAAACAAAAGAGATCGACTGCACGTTCGATATTTCATCATCTTTAAAAGATAGATTAGAAAAAATTCGAGAGGAAGCAGAAACCTCTGTAAGAGAAGGAAGCACTTGTTTAGTTTTATCAGATAAAAATATTAATAACAAAAAAGCAAGCATTCCAAGCATATTGACAGTAGGAGCAGTTCACTCTCATTTAGTTAAGCATGGTCTAAGAGGATATTGTTCTTTAAATGTAGAATGTTCAGATGCTTTAGACACGCATTCTTTTGCTGTTTTAATTGGGGTTGGTGCAACAACTGTAAATCCATACTTAGCTATTGACAGCATCTATCAAAGATTTGAAAAAAAATTATTTGGTAAATCTGACTTTGAGAGCTGTGTGGTGAAATTTAAAAAATCGATTGATGCTGGACTACTTAAAATAATGTCTAAGATGGGAATATCTGTGATAAGTTCTTATAGGGGTGGTTGTAATTTTGAAGCTGTTGGGCTGAGCAGAGCAATAGTTTCGGACTACTTTCCCGGAATGTCCTCAAGAATTTCAGGAATTGGAGTAATTGGAATTGAGAGAAAAATTAAAGAGCTTCATGCTAAGTTTAGTTCAAAAAACGTTTTTACTTTACCCATAGGTGGACTTTATAGATATAGAAAAAGCGGGGAAGATCATCAATACCAAGGAAGATTAATACATTTGCTTCAAAGTGCAGTTGGGAATGGATCTTATGATCAATATAAAAAATACTCCACTGGTATACATAACCTTCCGCCAATTAATATAAGGGATTTATTAGAGTTCAAAAAGTCTAAAGATGCGATTAGCATCGAAGAAGTTGAACCTCTCGAAGAAATCTTAAAGAGATTTGGTAGCGGAAGCATGTCACACGGAGCTTTATCAGCTGAAGCACACGAAACATTAGCAATGGGTATGAATAGAATTAAAGGAGCCTCTTGTAGTGGTGAGGGAGGAGAAGATGCAAAACGATTTAAAGTTCTTCCTAACGGCGACAGTGCAAATTCAAGAGTTAAACAAATAGCTTCTGCAAGATTTGGTGTAACAGTAGATTACTTAAATAATGCAAATGAAATTGAGATAAAGATTGCTCAAGGTGCAAAACCAGGTGAGGGTGGACAACTTCCAGGTTTTAAGGTGACAGAGGAAATAGCTAGATTGAGACATTCAACTCCTGGAGTTACTTTAATTTCTCCTCCTCCTCATCATGATATTTACTCAATTGAAGACTTGGCTCAATTAATCTATGATTTGAAACAAATAAATCCAAAAGCAAGAGTAGGAGTAAAACTTGTTGCCTCAACTGGAATAGGCACGATTGCAGCTGGAGTGGCAAAAGCTAAGGCAGATATTATTTTAATATCTGGGCACTCAGGGGGAACTGGAGCCAGTCCACAAACAAGTATTAAGTATGCAGGAATACCTTGGGAAATGGGATTAACAGAAGCTAATCAAATTCTTACTTTAAATAATTTAAGGCATAACGTAACACTAAGAACTGATGGTGGATTAAAAACCGGTAGAGACGTAGTGATCGCAGCAATGATGGGTGCAGAAGAATACGGTATGGGCACTTCTTCTTTAGTTGCGATGGGATGTATAATGGTAAGACAGTGTCACTCTAATACCTGCCCAGTAGGTGTATGCAGTCAAGACCTCTCACTGAGAGAGAAATTTACTGGTACGCCTGAAAAAGTTGAAAATTTATTCAAATTTGTTGCAACTGAGGTTAGGGAAATTTTAGCTTCTTTAGGATTTAAATCCGTTAATGAAATTATTGGTCGTACCGATTTACTATCACAAGTGAATAAGGGAGCCTCAAATTTAGATGATCTAGATTTAAACCCCCTATTGGTTCAAGCAGACCCAGGTGAAAACTTAAGATACTGCAAAGATAATCATATAAATAAAGTTCCTGAAACTTTAGATGAAAAAATATGGTCTGACATTAAAGATAAGATTGACGTTTCAAAAAAAAATAATTTCGAATATGATATTGAAAATACTTCTAGGTCTGTCGGGACTAGACTTTCACATCATGTTTATAAGAAATTTGGCAATGAAAAACTTAAAGATAATACAGTTAATATTAAATTAACTGGTTCAGCCGGTCAGTCCTTAGGAGCGTTTTTGACTAAAGGAATAAGTCTTAAGGTTGAAGGCGATTGCAACGATTATGTCGGTAAAGGTTTATCTGGAGGAGAAATAATTGTTAAAGTTTCAAGTGATAGTAAATTAGCTGCAGATCAAAATACAATTATAGGTAATACAGTTCTATATGGTGCTACATCAGGGAAACTATATGCTTCTGGACAAGCTGGGGAAAGATTTGCAGTGAGAAACTCAGGAAGTTTTGCAATTATAGAGGGTTGTGGTGCTCATGGATGTGAATATATGACTGGCGGGACTGCAATTATATTAGGAGCAGTTGGAGATAACTTTGGAGCTGGCATGACTGGGGGAATGGCTTTCATTTACGATGAAAAAAATGAGTTTGAAAAATATGTAAATTCTACGTCAATCATTTGGCAACCAGTAGAAACAGATTATTGGAAAAAATTCTTAGAGGAAAGTATTAGAGATTTTGTGCATAAAACCTCTTCTAAAAAAGCTTCAAAAATACTTGAAAATTTTAAAGCTGAAATTAAAAATTTTAAACAAGTTTGCCCTATAGAAATGCTTGATAAATTAGACAACCCTATTAATTTAAGATCTGATAGTAAGAAAGTGAGTTAATGATCAATATTAAAGTCTTTTGCTTTGGTTTTGGTCAAGTTGCAAAAAGTTTTATTAATAAATTAATTAATGAAAAAAAAGATTTTGAATTAAATATTACATCTAGACAGGAAACCCATCAGATAGAGTTTAATAATATCAAAGTAAATTCATATCAATTTTCAAATGATAAAATTGATAACTCTATGATTAAAAAGATAGAGGATGCAAATTACATTTTAATTTCTATCCCACCTATTGATGGGAAAGATATCGTTGCCAACTATTTTGAAACAAATCTTAAGATTAAAACAAATTGTAAATGGATCACTTATTTATCTGCAACAAGTGTGTACGGTGATCATAAAGGTGATTGGGTTAATGAAAATAGCATTACTAAACCTTCTTCACTTAATGGAATAAGCAGATTACAAGCAGAAAATGCATGGTTTAATTTGTCCAAAAAAAACAATTATCCATTACAAATCTTTAGATTAGCAGGAATATACTCCAAAGATTTTAATATTTTGAAAAGATTGCAAACTGGCAAAGTAGAAATTGTAGATAAAAAGAATCATTTTTTTTCTAGAATTCATGTTGATGATGTAGGAAACATTTTATTCAAGTCTATAAACAACTTTAAGAATAATGAAATTTATAATATTTGTGATGATAAACCTGCTTCACAGGTTGACGTCGTAGCTTATGGCGCAAAACTAATGAAACTAGATCGACCAAATCCAGTAAAACTCGAGGAGGTTGAAAGTGAAATGTTACAAAACTTTTACAAAGATTCAAAAAAAGTAGATAACAAAAAAATGAAAACCTTTTTCAAATATAATTTGAAATTTCCTTCATACATTGAGGGATTAAATCACATCTTTAACAATAACGTCTAATTCTTTAATTATTTTCTTTAAGGGTCTTTCATTAGACAAACTGTGATCACCGTTTTTAATTATTACAATTTTCTTTTTGGCTTTTGAAAATAATTTGATCACATATCTTGAAAAGATAACAGGCACAACTTCGTCTTTTGCTCCATGGATCATAGTAACTCTAATTTTCAGATTAATTTTTTGATTTAAAACTTTGTTTTTTTCTCCATCTTTAATTAGTTGTCTAGTAATTGGATACACATAATCCCCACTGCTTATATCTGTCTTACCTTTTTTGATTATTTCTTTCTTTGTTTCTTTTGAAAATTTATTCCACATTAGTCTTTTTAAAAATTCTGGAGCCGGTCCAATCCCAATAAAACCTTTTATTTGTTTTTTAAAGTTCTTAAATTGATTTAAAGCAATCCAAGCACCCATACTTGAACCAATCAAAATGAAATCCTTTTTTTTTACAAATTTTTTTATCATTTTCTTTGTATCATTAGACCACATAGTAATATTACCTCTAGTAAAAACTCCTGATGATTTACCATGTCCTGAGTACTCTAAACTTAAAAATCCGAGATTTTGTTTTTTAGCAAATTTAAAAATAGTTTGTGGTTTTTTTCCTTCCATATCTGACATAAAACCAGGTAAAAAAATTAAATAAAGATTTTCTTTGGAGTAAATATGAATATATCTGAGCTTTTTAGTCCTTGAGACTTTCAAAAATTTTAAATTTTTCATGTTTAGCACTAAGATTACTATTATATATTATTTAATATGAGCAAAATAAATATTTTACAAGTAATTCCTAAACTTGGATATGGAGGGGCCGAGACAGGTTGTTATGATATAGCCCACTATCTTGCAGAGCAGAATTGTGGCTCATTTATAGCTACTTCTGGGGGTGAATTATTAAAATTTGTCAAAAAAAATAAAGTAAAAATATTTAGATTACCTGTCCATTCTAAAAATCCAGTTGTAATTTTATTAAATGCAATTTTATTATCATGTTTAATACTTTTAAAAAAAATAAATGTTGTTCATGCCAGAAGCAGAGCACCCGCATGGTCCTGCTACATAGCGTGCTTTATTACGAATACAAACTTTGTCACTACTTTTCATGGGACATACAATTTCAAAAATAATTTTAAGAAATTTTATAATAGCATAATGTTAAGATCAAAGCTGACTATTGCAGGATCTAATTTTATTTTTGGCCATATAAACGAAAATTATAGTGAATATTTAAGTAAAAAAAAAAAATTAAGAGTTATTTTTAGAGGTATAAATGTGGATTATTTTAATTCAAAAAATATTTCAATTTTAAAACAAGAAAAGTTAAAAAGAGATTGGGAGCTTGACTCAAATAAATTTATAATTTTAATGCCTGGAAGGCTTTCAAAATGGAAAGGGCAAGAAAAATTTATAGAGGCATTAAATATCTTAATTGAAGATTATAATCAAACAAACTTTCAAGCAATTTTACTAGGTTCAGACCAGGGAAGAAAAGTTTATTTAAAAAAATTATTAAGTCTTGTTGAGAGATATAGCCTCACGAAAAAAGTAAAGTTTATAAATCATTGTGCAGAAATGCCTTTAGCTTACTCTTTAGCTGATGTGGTAGTTTCGGCCTCTATCGAACCAGAGGCCTTTGGAAGAGTTGCTGTTGAGTCTCAGTCTATGTCTAAACCAATAATTGCAAGTAATATAGGCGGATCAACAGAAACAATTTTAGATAAAAAATCAGGTTTTCTGTATAAATCCGATGACCCAAGAGAACTTGCTAAAAAATTAAATACTGTTATTCAGTTAAGTCAAGAAGAGTTGAAATTAATTGGAATCGAGGGTAGAAAAAACGTAACAAAGAAGTTTGACGTTGATGTTATGTGTGACTCTAACTTGAGAGAATATAAAAAATTGTTTAAAAATTGATGCCTCAAATTAAATTACTAGACGGAAAAAAAATATCTTTTTCAAAATCGATTACTGGATTTGAGCTGACTAAAAAAATCAGCAAATCAATAGAAAAATCTGCTCTAATAATGGATGTTGATGGTGAGCTCAAAGATCTTAGTCATAAAATCACAAAAGACTCGAAGGTAAGAATTATCACCAATAAAGATAAAGAGGGTTTAGAAGTACTTAGGCATGACGCAGCGCATATTATGGCGATGGCAGTCCAAGAATTATATCCTGGCACCCAGGTTACTATTGGTCCTGTAATTGAAAATGGCTTTTATTACGATTTTGCGAGAAAAGATCCTTTTACAGAGGAAGATTTAAAAAAAATTGAAAAAAAAATGTCGGATATAATTGATAAAGATGTGAAGACAAAAAGGGAGGTATGGGAGAGAGATAAAGCGATTACCCACTTTAAAAAAATTGGAGAAAAATACAAAGCGGAAATAATAGAGAGTATACCAAAAAATGAGGAGCTCTCAGTTTATCACCATGGAGATACATGGCATGATTTGTGTAGGGGCCCACACTTAGCCTCGTCTAGCAAAATTGGAAAAGCATTCAAATTGACAAAGGTATCAGGAGCCTATTGGAGGGGAGACTCTAACAATGAAATGTTACAAAGAATTTATGGAACTTGCTGGAGTTCTAAAAAAGAATTAGATGAATATTTGCATCGGTTAGAAGAAGCAGAAAAAAGAGACCACAGAAAGCTTGGTAAAGAGATGGATCTTTTTCATTTTCGGGAGGAGAGTCCAGGGTCCGTCTTCTGGCATGAGAAAGGCTGGCTATTATTTCAGCGACTGATTGAGTACATGAGAATGAAACAGAGACTAGCAGGTTATAAAGAAATTAATACACCAGAACTTTTGGATAAAACTTTGTGGGAAAAATCGGGTCATTGGGAAAAATTTGGAGAACATATGTTCACTTCAGAAACTCCAGATGAAAAGATATTTGCAGTTAAACCTATGAATTGTCCAGGATGTGTTCAGATTTTTAATCAAGGGTTAAAAAGTTATAGAGATTTACCATTAAAATTATCTGAATTTGGAAAGGTCCATAGATACGAGCACTCTGGTGCTCTACATGGATTACTCAGAGTGAGAGCTTTCACTCAAGATGACGCACATATTTTTTGTACAGAAGATCAAATTACAGAGGAGTCACTATCTGTGACGAAATTGATTTTAAAAATATATAAAGACCTTGGTTTTGAAGATGTAATCTTAAAATACTCTGATAGACCAGAACAAAGAGTGGGGGATGATAGTATCTGGGATAAATCAGAAGCAGCTCTTTTAACAGCAATTAAAAAATCAAAACTAGAATATACGATTAATAAAGGTGAGGGTGCTTTTTATGGTCCTAAAATTGAATTTGTTTTGAGAGATGCCATTGGGAGAGATTGGCAGTGTGGAACTCTTCAAGTAGATTTGAATTTACCAGAAAGGCTAGGAGCATCTTATGTATCTAAGGATGGAACAAAAAAAATTCCTGTAATGTTGCACAGAGCTTTATTTGGTTCATTGGAGAGATTTATAGGAATACTAATTGAAAATTATGCAGGCAAACTACCTTTCTGGCTATCTCCAACACAAGTAGTAGTATGTTCAATCGCTGAAGAAAACAATAATTATGTAAAAAATTTATTTGAAGATTTGTTTAAAGAAGGTATAAAATGTGAAATGGATTTAAGGAATGAAAAAATAAATTATAAAATTAGAGAGCACTCTCTGGCTAAAGTACCTTTTATAATAGTTTGTGGAAAAAAAGAAGTTGCAGATAATACTGTTACTGTTAGAAAACTTGGCTCAGATAAACAAGAAATAATAAAGAAAGAAGATCTGATCAAAAATATGCTTGACCTCAATAAGTTGCCCTTAAATTAAGTGCCAAACTCAAAACCAAATTACTTCCAGAGAAGAACTAAACCTCAAGGTCCTAGATCCAATGAAAGGATTAGGTCATTAGACGTTCAGGTCATAGGCAGCGACGGATCAAACTTAGGTACAATGCCCATTAAAAAAGCAATCGAACTTGCAAAAAACGAAGATCTAGATTTAATCGAGATTTCACCAAATGCAAACCCTCCAGTTTGTAAAATTATGGATATGGGTAAATACAAATATGATCTTCAGAAAAAAGCTAATCAAGCTAAAAAAAAACAAAAAACTGTATCATTAAAAGAAATTAAGTTAAGACCGGGAACAGAGACACATGATTATAATTTTAAAATAAAAAATGCGAAGAAATTTATTACCAAAGGAGATAAAGTAAAATTTACAGTAAAATTTAAAGGTAGAGAAATGCAACATACAGAGTTAGGAAAAGAATTGATGCATAAAATTATCGAAGAAACAAAAGATATTGCAAAAGTTGAAAGTCAGCCAAAATTTGAAGGCAAACAAATGGTAATGATAATTCAACCTATTTAAACAAAGTTTAATAGCGACTTGCTAAGACATCATATTGCCTATATAAGTCCGAGATATTTATGCCTAAATTAAAAACAAAAAGTTCTGCTAAAAAAAGATTTAGATTCACAGCTTCAGGTAAGATTAAAATGCCACAAGCTGGAAAACGACATGGTATGATTAAAAGAACTAACTCACAAATTAGAAAACAGAGAGGTACTACGATAATGTCAAAACAAGATACTAATATTGTAAAATCGTACATGCCATATAATTTTAGGGGATAATATGGCAAGAACAAAACGTGGTGTTGTAAGTAGATCAAAACACAAAAAAGTTTTAAAATCAGTAAAAGGTCAATTTGGCAGGAGAAAAAATACAATTAGAATTGCTCGTCAAGCAATGGAAAAAGCAATGCAATATGCTTACAGAGATAGAAGGGCTAAAAAAAGAGAATTCAGATCGCTGTGGATACAAAGAATTAATGCGGGAGTGAGAGCTGAGGGATTAACATATGCAAAATTCATTAACGGTTTAGCTAAGTCTAAAATCAAATTAGATAGAAAAGTTTTAGCAGAATTAGCTTACGATAATCCAGAAGCCTTTAAATCAGTAGTAAAAAAGGTTCAATCTTCTCTTGGATAAAAGGCTCTTTGATTTAATATAAACTTTAATATAAAAAATCAGTTATCTGATGAGTGATTTGGATAAAATACATTCTATTTTTAACGCAAAAATTGATTCTGTTAAAAATAAGCAAGATTTACAAAATTTAAAAACGGAGTTTTTTGGAAAAAACGGACTGATTACTCAGCAATTTAAAACATTAGGTTCATTGGTACCTGACAAAAGAAAAGATTTCGCTTCAAATTTAAATAAAGTTAAAGATGATTTATCTAATCAGATTGAGCAAAAAAGTTTTGAATTAGAAAGTGCAGAAATAAGTGAAAAATTAAAAAATGAAAAAGTTGATATAACTTTACCAGTTCGACCATATCAACAAGGAAGAATACATCCGGTATCACAAGTGATAGATGAAATTTCTTGTATTTTTTCTGAAATTGGTTTTACTGTTGAAGAAGGTCCAGATGTAGAGACTGAATATAATAATTTTACAGCATTAAATACGCCTGAAGATCACCCTGCAAGGGACATGCATGACACGTTCTATTTAGAAAAAAATAAAAAACTTCTTTTAAGGACACATACTTCTCCAGTTCAAATTAGGACAATGGTTAATGGAAAACCACCATTCAAAATAATCGTACCTGGTAGAACTTACAGATGTGATAGCGATCAAACTCATGCTCCAATGTTTCATCAATTGGAAGGTCTCCACATCGATAAAAATATTACAATGGGTCATCTTAAGGGTTGTTTAGATTATTTTATTAAAGAATTTTTTGAAGTCAAAAATGTTAAAATGAGATTCAGACCTAGTCATTTTCCATTCACCGAACCATCTGCTGAAGTAGACATTGGATACAGAATTGCGAATGAAAAAATTATAATTGGTGAAGGCGACAAATGGTTAGAAATCTTAGGTTGTGGAATGGTACATCCCAATGTTCTTAAAAATGCAAAAGTAGATCCAAAAAAATATCAAGGATTTGCCTTCGGGATGGGTATTGATCGATTGGCCATGTTAAAATATGGAATTAACGATTTAAGATCTTTTTTTGAGACGGATTATAGATGGTTAAGTCATTTTGGTTTTGACCCTTTAGATGTACCAACTAACTATCGAGGACTAAGTAAATGATTATTACACTTCCATGGCTAAAAGAGCATTTAAAAACTAATGCAAACGAAAACGAAATTATAAACAAACTCACCAATATCGGCTTAGAGGTTGAAAGTGTAAAAGATAACTCTGGTGAGATGAGTGAGTTTAAAATAGCTAAAATTATCAAAACTGAGAAACATCCTAACGCAGACAAATTAAAAGTATGTGACGTAAATATTGGCGAAAAAGAAACTTTAAAAGTTGTATGTGGAGCACCTAATGCAAGAGAAGGCCTGGTAACAATTTATGCTCCACCAGGGGCTATAATACCTAAAACAAAGTTTCAATTGAAAATTGCTAAAATAAGAGGAGTTGAGTCTCGCGGCATGTTGTGTTCTGAGAGCGAGCTAAATTTATCAGATGAAAGCAACGGAATAATAGAACTAACAAATAAGGAAAAAGAAATAGGGAAAAGTTTCTTTAAAATTAAATCGGAAAAAGTAATCGATGTTGCAATTACACCTAATAGACCAGATTGTTTGGGTATACGAGGTATTGCAAGAGACTTATCCTCTACTGGAATAGGCAAATTAATAACTTTAAAAAGAAAAAAAATAAAACAAAGTTCTAAGCATCAAGTAAAGACTTCAATAACCAAAGACAAACATCAAGGATGTCTCTTATTTGGAAGTTGCTATATTAAAAATATAGTTAATAAAGAAAGTCCAGAATGGTTAAAAAATAAACTTCATGCTATTGGTTTGAAACCAATTTCTGCTGTTGTCGATATTACTAATTATGTGATGTTTGATTTAAACCGCCCATTGCACGCTTATGATGCAGATAAAATTGATAAAGAGATTATTGTTAGAAATTCAAAAGATGGTGAAGAGTTTGAAGCTTTAGATAACAAAAAATATAAACTTAAAAAAGGTATGTGCGTTATCGCTGATAAGTCCAGCGTTTTAGGTCTTGGTGGGATTATCGGAGGAAGAAAAACGTCTACAGAATTTGACACTAAAAATATTTTACTTGAGTCTGCATATTTTCTTCCATATTCTATTAGAAAAACATCTCGAGACTTATCAATCAATACTGATGCGAAATATAGATTTGAAAGGGGAATCGATCCTAACTCTGTGTCAGAGGGATTACAAGTCGCTACTGATTTGATTTTGAAGATATGTGGAGGGGAAGCCAGCAAGTTTTCTATTGCTGGAAAAAATTCTCAAAAAAGTAAGATTATAAATTTTAAGATCGATAATTTTGAAAATTTAATTGGTATACCAATATCTATTAATGAGGCTCAAAAAATTTTGATTTCATTAGGTTTCATTTGTAAAAAAGGCAAAAAGGATCTCAAAGTAGAAATTCCTTCATGGAGACCAGACATAAATCAAGATGTAGATATAATAGAGGAACTTATTAGAATTAAAGGTTTCAAAAATATAAAATTAGTCACCCCAGAGAGAACTAGAGAAAATGAAACTTTAAATTTTAAACAAAAGCTGTTCCATTTGTCACAGAGATCTCTTGCATCAAAAGGGTTTCTCGAGTCAGTAACCTGGTCATTTACCGACTCTAAAATTGATACTCAATTTTCAAAAGGTGAAAAGGAAATTCCAATCTTAAATCCAATTTCTTCTGACCTTGATGTATTGAGAAGATCAATCTTTTCAAATCTTTCACTTTACCTAAAAAAAAATCAAGACAGAGGCTACGAAGATGTATCTCTTTTTGAAATAGGACCAGTATTTTTTGGAAAAAATCCTGGAGATCAACAAATTGTAGTTGGCGCTCTAAAGTCAGGGAAAGTAAATAGAAAAAGCTGGATTGAAAAGGAAAGAAATATAGATGTGTTTGATATTAAAAGTGACGCTGTTAAAACTTTAATTGAACTTGGTGTATCCGAAAAAGATCTTTTTGTAAGCGATAAAACAAAGCAATGTTACCATCCAGGAAGGTCAGGATCTATAAATTTAAAATCAGAAAAAGGACCTCATCTTGCTTATTTTGGGGAATTACATCCTGCAATTATAAAAAAGTTAGATTTTAAAGAGCCAAATATTTATGGCTTAGAAATTTTTTTAAAGAATATACCTGAACCTAATAAAAAAATTAGGCAAAATAAAAAAAGTTTTCAACCTTCAGATTTTCAAAAATCTCAAAGAGATTTTGCTTTTGTAATAGATAAATTTTTTAAGATAGGCTTATTAGAAAAGATTATTAAAGAAATAGATGAATCTCTTATTCAAGAAGCAACAACTTTTGATGTTTATGAAGGTGAGAAAATTCCTAAAGATAAAAAATCAGTTGCAATTAATGTTACTTTACAGTCTTCAAATAAAACTTTGAGCGAAAAAGATATAGATCAGATTAGTAAAAAAATTATTGATGTAGT
>MDTE01065703.1_pt1 | contig 21171 bp, 17 predicted proteins | sample 811231 | NCBI WGS metagenome assembly MDTE01 (sample SAMN05326651, study PRJNA326480) | marine metagenome | isolation source: seawater | place: Indian Ocean: Red Sea | collected 2010
CCTTATTAGATTTGTATTGTCCAAACCAAGATATGTTTTATCTGATCTTGTAAAAGAATTAATTGAAGCATCAGAAATATATAAAAAAAACCCAAATGACTTAGAACAACATTTGGGTAATGTTAAAACACACTTTATAAAAGATGGTCTAGAATTTATAGCACAGGGGATTAAGTATGATGATTTAGAGGCCATTTTATTGCAGAGAGAGCAATCACGTTATCAACGAGAAGGGCATGAATCAGATTTAATGAAAACCCTTGGAACTTTTTCTCCAGCCTTTGGTATGGTTGGAACTTTAATTGGGTTGGTATTTATGTTGTTTAATATGGGAGGATCTGGAGGAATAGACAGTATTGGTCCTGCTATGGGCGTTGCATTGATTACTACTTTTTATGGAGCTGTTTTAGCCAACTTAATTTTTAATCCTTTTTCAGAGAAATTGCAAGCAAGAAATAAAGAAAATAGTCAAGCCATGAAACTGATGATTCATGGAATATTAATGATTTGGCAAAAAAGACACCCCATGGAAGTTACAGATATGTTAATATCTTATATTTCGCCAGAGGAAAGAAAACAATTTGTAGATAAAAATGAATAATTTTAATTTTGATATTGAAGAAAATTCAGCAGAGGACAGCCAGCCTTGGTTAATGACTTTTGCAGACATGATGACATTATTGTTTGCATTTTTTGTTTTATTATATTCTATGTCCTCACCTGATCCAGTAAAAATGGCTGGTATACAGGATGCTATGGCAGTAAAAGCTGGTTATGAAGGAGAAATTAAACCGCTCAATGAAATTAAAGAAGCAGTAGAAGATATAGTGGAGAACATGGACTTACAAGATGTTGCAAACGTCATTAACGATCCTAGGGGAGTTGCCCTGGAATTAGATGGGGATATATGTTTTGGTTCCACCAGCACAGAGATAAGACAAAACTTAGTAACTATTTTAGATAAAGTTGCAGCAGAGCTATTGAGCATTCCAGGCGACCCCAGGATGGTAATAGTAGAAGGGCATACTGATTCTGCACCGATTCCGAAGAGTTTAGAAAAATATTATCCAACGAATTGGGAATTATCTGCCGCAAGAGCTTCAGTTGTTGTAAATTACCTTATTAATCAAGGTGTAAATTCAGGTAAATTACAAGCATCTGGGTATGCTGATCGTTGGCCAGCTGATATAACATGGTTTGAAGTAAGAAGTGGCGATGTTAATGATATTATAATTGCTGAACAAAATGAAACTAAAGAACAAAGAGCTAAAAACAGAAGGATTAAAATTGTATTTACGAACGATTAATCTCAGGGAGTAAAATTTTATGAAAAAAAATTTATTAATAGGAATTTGGATAATATTTTATGGGCTAGTTTGGACACAAAATACTGAACTAATTACCCAAAAGGTCAATTTAGAAAATGCGATTGTAGGTAAGGTTAATGCAACAATGATCAAGTTTCTTGATCCTTCTCAATATATAATTCATGTTAATGCACACTTAGATTTTAAACCTTTATCTTTTAATTCTTCCACAAAATCAGGGCAAGGATCTGCAGATTATGAAAGTTCAACTTATACATTTATACCAGGTCTTGATATGCCAAGCATCCCTACTGATCAAACAATTTTCAAACCATCATCTAAATCAGGGCTATCTGGTTTCAAATATTCCTCATCTTTGTTATATGGTTTAGAAATTATAATTTATTTAGATGAGAGCATTACAACAGGAAGTTTACAGCAAAATTTAAAAACATTAATTCAAAACAATATACCAGAAATTATTGATTGCCAAGACTGTATACAATTTAAAACATTAGATATTTTAGGAGGCGAGGGTGTTGCTGGAGGAACTGTAAAAAGTAAAATACAAGAATTAGAAGATGAAAGACGTAAAGCAGAACAAGAGTTGCAAAATTGGCGATTTAATCAATTAGAAGAACAGCTTTCGATAGCAGAAGATGCTCGTAGCGAATGGGAGGCACAAGCAAGAAATAGAGAAAGACTTAGAAGAATTGACGATTCAACAAGAATGAAAAATTTAGAATCAATTGAGAAGGCCTATAAAACTAAGCAAGATTCTTTATATGTATTGACATCCATTAAGCTAGATGAGGCGGTAAGAGGACGTATAGAATCCGAGGAAAATACAAAAAAAGAATTACTAAATTTAATTAAATTGCAAATACAAGGTGAAGAAATAGGTGATAATGAAATTTCAGCTGAAACAGGAGCAGGTTTATATGGTAAGCGTCCAATTGGATCGAAAGGAGCATTTAGTGCACAAACATGGTTGATGGTGCTTGCAGTTTTAATTTTATTAACAATTCTTTTAATACTAATTATGAAAAATAAGCAGCCTGTTTATTTAAAACCTAGAGTAAACAATGAGGTAAACGATAATAACACAACAGTGCAACCAACTCAAGCAAACACTAATGAAGAGGTGTTACGCTCTGAATTACAATCTCTAAGACAGTCTGCAGTATCAATGAGTGTAAGTGAAAAGGCAGGAGCAAATCAAATTGTCAAAGATTGGCTTGAAGATAAATCTGATGATAGTGGAGACAATGAATAACAGGTTAAACATATGAGTGATATAAATAATTTAAACGGTTTAGACAAATCAGCCATTTTGTTTCAAATTTTTGGTGAATCTTTAGCTTTAACAATGTTTAAAGAGCTTGCAGAGGCAGATTTATTACGCATAAGAGTAAGAGCTAGAGAATTACGCAACATTTCTTTTAGTATTAAACAAAGTGTTTTAGAAGAATATTATTTTAAAATGATGAGTCAAAAATATCATAATTTAAGCAGCAAAGAAAACAAACTATTTAATTTTTTGATTAATTTAAATGATGAGCAGATATTTTATTTAATTAATACTGAATCACCAAAAGTTATTGCCCTGGCATTAGATCAATTAGAAGAAAAGAGAAAATCTGCATTATTAGATAGATTTACTCCAGAATTAAAACATCACATAATTATGGAGCTGGGTAATTTAAAAAACATTCCATTGGAAGGGGTAGTGAATGTTGCACAAGAGCTAAAAAAGAAAACATCTTTTATTCCTGGACCTAAAGAATTTTCAAGAGGTGGGGGAAAAAGTATTGCTACTATTTTAAGTCAAATGAGCCCAGATGAAGCAGATCAATATTTAGAGCAAATTGCAACAGAAGATCCTGATTTGCATGAAGAGGTTAAAAAATATTTTCTTTCTTTTGATGATTTACTTTCAATGCCTGATCATATCATGAATACATTTTGGCGTAATCCTGAAATTGATGTAGATGAAATGGCTAAAGCCTTTAAAGGATTAGATGAAGGTACAACAAAAGGAATTTTAAATTATTTACCTAAAAGAAAACAAGCTATGTATACGGAAATAAGTCAGCCTATTTCAAAAAAACAAATTGATAAAACTAGACTAGATTTTGTGCAGCTAATTAGAACAATGCATGACAACGGAGAACTTAATTTAGATGATATTCTAAATTCTGATGATGAATTAATAGAATAGTAATTTTGTTTAAATTTATGTTTTAATATAAAAAAAGGGCAATAGTTTTGCCCTTTTTTATTATCATAAATTTAGTTGAAAAATATTTTTATGGAGTTAATATAAGATTTACTAATAGCACAATATCTAAAACATTTAATTCTAAATCGCTATTAATATCTGAACACGCTTCATAATTTCCTATACCACTTAAAATAAGATTAACAGTTAGCACAACATCCAGTACATTTAAAGTAGCATCACCATTTGCATCACCTAGTAGAGAGCAATCATTGCCACCATCAAGTTCCATTTCTAGTTCTACCATACCTTGACCATCACTAAAAATTAAATTAGCTTGAGAGTGACCACTTCCAACATTTGCACTAAATATTACTCCCTCAGAATATGTGTGAGCATCTGGTGTCATAGTCCATACCATATCATCAATGAACACTTCATGGGTAGTTGCTAAATTATTTTCAAAGTCAGTATAAGTAATTGAAACAACACCATCTTCATAAAAAGGGTTTGTTAATACTGGTAAAGAATTACTATCTTGGTTTTGTGTGCTCATTACTAAGACAGCAGGATTTGAGGTATCTAGTAAATCAATTGCAATATCTAATCCATCTAATCCAGCTTCAACAGTCGTTCCAACAAGAACAATACCATTTAATGAATTTGGCCATTCGCCCCAATCAGCATCATTTACAATATAATCCAATAATGATCTAGCTTGAAAATTGTTACCAGCCGTTGAATAATCAAAATCTTCTGTTAAAACCTCAAAACCCCCAACCTCTCCTGTTGCTAAATCCCCATCTATTTTATAAATAGCTGGGTACAATTGACCAAAACCACCGTTACCATATGCATATGAATATGCCACAGGTTCTGCGGCATCAGGATTTACAATTGCAATTGCATATAAATTCCAAGGCCCAAAAAAACTACCATCATCACAGCAACTTCCTTCCAACCCCATAGATGCATATAATTTATCTTCACTATACGTTGCTCTAATATTCACAATGTCTTGGCCAGCACCAGTATCATCACTTGAATCTTCAGTCATTAAGGCATATAGGTTATCTGCAGGAGGCCAGGAGTTGTTTTCATTATATGGGGACTGGGATATAGTAATTTGACCAAAATCAAGTCCCAATGATCCTGAATCTATGGAACCAGATAAATACCAATCAACATTGTCGCCTCCATCGGTAGTTGTAGTAGCTCCCCAAGTATTTTCGTAACCCGGCATATCAATTGGAGCAACAGCATCGTTTTGAATCCATGAATTTTGTCCATCAGTAGAAACAAAAACACTCGCTGAGGTATTTTCAGCTTGTGTTAAAGTATCTGATAAATCAGCATGAGTCACAAAATACATATTAGGAGCGGAAGAACACAAATTTTCAATAAATTCTTCTCTAATTGAAGGAGCAACATGGTTATATGCATTTTTAGCTTTCATGGCTTCTTGCCATACCATTTCCATCATTTTTTCAATTAATAAATTCTCTTGCTCTTCAGAAAGTTGTGTATTATTAGGCAATACAAATGACAGAGCTGTTGTTAATAGTGTTAGTTTTATAAAATTTTTCATTTAATATCCTCTGTAAATTTACTGGGGTTAATATATAAATATAGTATGAATATATTATGTAATAAAATGTTAAAATTTTTATAAAGTAGATTGAGCAACCGCGAGGTATGCTCCAGGAATACGAAAAGGGGAGCAGCTTATATAGTCAAATTTCATTTTGTTAAAGAAGTGAATTGACTTAGGATCACCACCATGTTCACCACATATGCCTATTTTAATATTTGGGTTATTTTTTTTTGCTTTTTTAATAGCAATAGTAATTAACTGGCCAACACCATTTATATCAATGCTCGCAAAAGGGTCATGTGATAAAATATTTTTATTTATATAATTAGGTAAAAACGAACCTATATCATCACGAGAATATCCAAAAGTTGTTTGAGTCAAATCATTAGTACCAAAAGAAATAAAATCAGCATGTTTTGCAATTTTGTCTGCAATCATACATGCTCTTGGAAGCTCAATCATAGTACCTATAGTGTATGGTATTTTTGTAAGTTGTTTTTTAAATAAGCTGTTTGCTGTATTTACAATAATTTTTTTTTGATTTATAAATTCTTTTTCAGTTCCAACTAATGGAATCATTATTTCTGGCTTTATTTTATAATTTTCTTTTTTTAATTTAAGAGCAGCATTTATAATTGCTGTAGTTTGCATAACTGTAATTTCCGGATAAGTAATTCCCAACCTACATCCTCTGTGACCCAACATGGGGTTTATCTCATGTAATTGATTAATTTTTTTACGTAAACCAGAGGAAGAAAGCTTTAGTTCTGTAGCCAACTCATTAATTTGCGCGCTTTGTTGTGGCAAAAATTCATGTAAAGGAGGATCTAATAAACGAATTGTTACGGGGTGGGGCGACATAGCTTTTAGTATTTTATAAAAATCACCCTCTTGATATGGTAACAACTTTTGTATATATTTTGATTTTTCATCTGGTGTAGTTGATAAAATCATTTTTCTAACAATTTTTATTCTTGATGCATTAAAAAACATATGTTCTGTGCGACACAAGCCAATTCCTTTTGCACCCATGTTTTTTGCATTGATTGCATCATCCTGTCTATCTGCATTTGTCCTAATTAGCATTCTATTTGTTTTATTACATATAGTCATTAATGATTTATAATACGAATATTTTTTCAAATCCTTTTGAATTAGAGAAATTTTACCTTTATATATGGCCCCAGTTGTGCCATTTAATGTTAACCAATCATATTCTTTATATGTTTTATTATTTATCTTTAGAGTTTTTTTATTGTAATTAATACTAATAGCTGAACAACCAACGATACAACATTTTCCCCAACCCCTTGCCACCAGAGCTGCATGAGAAGTCATACCCCCGCGTTCAGTTAAAATTGCCTGAGAAGCAAACATCCCAGCTACATCTTCTGGAGAAGTTTCTTCTCTTACTAAAATAATCTTTTCTTTTTTATCACCTAATTCTGATGCTTTTTCAGATGAAAATATAATTTTTCCAGAAGCTGCGCCAGGGCCAGCAGGGAGTCCAAATGCAACTGGTGTTTGTTTTGCTTCTTCTTTAGGTTCAATAATAGGAAGCAACAATTCATTGATATGTTGATTTTTGATTCTATTAAGAGCTGTTTTTTTTGTTATTTTTCGTTCATTCAGCATATCTACAGCTATTTTAATTGCAGCAGGGCCATTTCGTTTTCCCACTCTATTTTGTAAAAGCCATAATTTATTTTTTTGAATAGTAAATTCAATATCTAACATATCAGAATAATGATTTTCTAATTTTTTTTGAATTGTATTTAGTTGCTGATATAAATTGGGAAAAGCATCTTCTAAACTATCTTTATGATTATTGATTGGGAGTGGAGTTCTAATTCCTGCCACGACATCTTCTCCCTGCGCATTAGGGAGCCATTCTCCAAAAAATTTTCTTTCTCCAGTTGAAGGATTGCGCGTAAATGCTACTCCCGTAGCCGAATCGTTGCCCAAATTTCCAAAGACCATTGCCTGAACATTAACAGCAGTTCCCCATGAATCTGGAATATGTTCAATTTTTCTATATTCAACAGCTCTTTTTCCATTCCATGATTTAAAAACTGCTTCAATCCCCCTCCACAATTGATCCATGGGTTTTTGAGGAAACTCCACTTTAAATGATTTGTGAATTAATTGCTTATATATAGAACATAAATTTTGTAAATGTTCTTCATTTAAATCCACATCTTGAATTATGTTATTTTTCTTTTTAATCTCAGATAATTTTTCTTCTAGAAGTACTCTAAATGATTTAGAATAGGGTGTGGTGGATTCATCCATCACAACATCCGAATACATCATCATTAATCTTCTATAAGAGTCAAATGCAAATTTTTTATTTTGGGTTTTATTTATTAATCCAACGATAGTGTTATCTGTTAGCCCAATATTAAGTACCGTTTCCATCATCCCCGGCATTGAACATCTCGCACCTGAACGGATAGAGACAAGTAAAGGATTTTTATTATCACCAAATTTTTGATTTAATATTGTTTCTATTTTCTTTAATGCTTGTTTAATTTGCATTTTACATCCAGGAGGTAATTGCCCATGCTTCATGTAATATACGCATGCTTCAGTAGTAATTGTAAAACCTGGAGGAACAGGAATTTTCAGATTCACCATTTCAGCTAAATTTGCACCCTTTCCCCCCAACAGATTAGTCATAGATGCCTTGCCTTCAGCATGGTTGTTGCCAAAGAAATAAACGTATTTATTTTTCATATAATTATTTATTTAAGATTTAGGATTATTCAATATATTCTACAAAATATTAACATTAATTTACAATAATTTTTAAAGTTTTAGATTATTGTAAATGAAATATAATTAACTTAATTTAGAATGTAATTATTAATCTTAAATGAAGAAATAAAGTATGAAAATAGAACGAATGAATAAAGGTGAGTGGGGCAAAGTAAGAGCTTTTTTTGATTTAGCTACACAAGAAGGATTTATTATTAAAGGATTTAAAATTATAGAAGGTATTAACGGTTTGTTTGTTAGCATGCCTAGCCAAAAAAGTAATGATGGTGAGTTTTATGATTCAGTTTTTGCTTCTAGAGACTTAAGGGATGAATTAAATGACATAGCATTAGGTGCATACAAGGGAGAATCTTTCAATGCGCCAAAGGCACAAGAAACAACAACAGTAGAATCACAAGAGTCAACAGAAAATCCAAATGATGATAAAATCACAAAAGAGGGAGATGCAGTTCAGCCGTTTTCAGAAGATGACATTCCTTTCTAATTAATATGAATTTTTTTTTCTCTACTATTGGTAGAAAAATACAAATTGCTTTTACAGGATTAGTATTATCTTTCTTTTTATTATTTCATCTTATAAATAATTTAGCTTTATATTTTGGCCCAACAAATTTTAATGCGATGGTTGCTATGCTTGAGAGCATAAAACCAATTATTCGTATTATGGAGTTTTCTTTATTAATAATAATTTTAATGCATATTTTTAATGCTATTATATTAACAGTTAATAATATGCGTTTACGCAAGAATCGATATCAGAAAAATATTTCTTCTACTACAAGTAGTTTCAATTCTAGAACAATGATTTTTACAGGAAGTACAGTGATGTTGTTTCTATTTGTTCATCTTGGTTATATATGGAGAACTTTTCAAACTCATTCATTTTATCATGGTGAAGAAACATATTATCATGTCATATTAAGGAATGATTTTGGGTATTTAAACCATACTCCAACAGCGATATTTTATATTATAGCCATTCTAATGATTAGTTTTCATTTAAAACATGGTTTTGAGTCTGCTTTAAAAACATTGGGGATGACCAATTCTGGATCTAATAAAATTCTGTATAAGTTATCAATATTATTTTGGGGAATCATCCCTTTTGGTTTTATAACAATTATATTATCTATTCAGTTAGGAATAATTAAATGACTTTTAATTCCAACATACCAAGTGGACCTCTTGATAAAAAATGGGAAAAACATAAATTTGATTTAAATCTTATTAATCCAGCAAATAAAAGAAAACATACAATAATAGTTGTTGGGACTGGTTTAGCTGGAGCTTCAGCTGCTGCATCGATGGCTGAACTAGGCTATAATGTACTTGCTTTTTCATATCATGAATCTCCTAGAAGAGCACATAGCATAGCAGCCCAAGGTGGTATTAATGCTGCTAAAAATTATCAAAATGATGGCGATAGTATATATAGATTGTTTTATGATACAATAAAAGGCGGTGATTATCGGTCAAGGGAAGCTAATGTGTATAGATTAGCTGAACTTAGCAATAATATTATTGATCAATGTGCTGCTCAAGGAGTCCCTTTTGCCAGGGAATATGGAGGACAGCTTGCCAACAGGTCCTTTGGTGGGGCGCAAGTATCTAGAACATTTTATGCCAGGGGTCAAACAGGACAACAATTATTGTTAGGGGCGTATTCTTCTCTAATAAGACAAATGAATTTAAAAAATATTACATTTCATTCTAGGCATGAAATGTTAGATCTAGTGATGATAAATGGGCATGCAAAGGGCATAGTAACGCGCAATTTAGTAACAGGTGAAATTAAAACTTTTGCTTCCAATGCAGTTGTTTTAGCTACAGGTGGATATGGCAATGTGTTTTATTTATCAACAAATGCTATGGCAAGCAATGTGACAGCAATTTGGCGTGCTCATAAGCATGGCGCTTATTTTGCAAACCCTTGTTTTACTCAAATTCATCCAACCTGTATACCAGTTTCTAGTGAGCATCAATCGAAACTAACTCTCATGAGTGAAAGCTTAAGAAATGATGGACGAGTATGGGTGCCCAAAAAACAAAATGATAGTAGAAAACCAGAAAGCATTCCTGAAGATGAAAGAGATTATTATTTGGAGCGCTTATATCCTTCTTTTGGAAATTTAGTTCCAAGAGATGTTGCATCAAGAAGAGCTAAAGAAATGTGTGATAATGGTTTTGGCGTTGGTCAAACAAAGCTCGCAGTTTATTTAGATTTTAAAGATGTTATTAATCAAAAGGGAGAAAAGTGGGTAAGTGAAAAATATGGTAATTTGTTTGATATGTATAAGCAAATAACAGGATGTAACCCATATATAGCACCAATGATGATTTATCCAGCTGTACACTATACCATGGGGGGGTTGTGGGTTGATTATAATTTAATGAGCACCATCCCAGGATTACATGTTATAGGAGAAGCAAACTTTTCTGATCACGGTGCAAACAGATTAGGGGCAAGCGCTCTTATGCAAGGTCTTGCTGATGGATACTTTATATTGCCTTATACAATCGGCAATTATTTATCTACTACAGATTTTTCTTTAGAAACCGGTCATTCAAATTATAAAATTGCAAAAGAATTATGTGAAGATAATATTAAAAAATTATTAGCAATAAAAGGTGGTATTACAGTTGATGAATTACATAAAAAACTCGGAAAATTAATGTGGGATAATGTTGGGATGTCAAGAAATAATAAAAACTTAAAGGAAATTATAAATATATTTCCAGAGTTAAAAAAAGATTTCTGGAATAATATAAATATTCCTGGATATGCTAATGAATTTAACCCTGAGCTTGAAAAAGCTGGTAGATTAGTTGATTTTATTGAATTAGGAGAACTTATGGCTCATGATGCATTACATAGGCAAGAATCTTGTGGTGGGCATTTTAGACAAGAACATCAAACAGATGATAACGAAGCTAAAAGGGACGACGAACACTTTCAATATGTTGCTGCATGGGAACATAACAATGAGAAACATAAACTGCACAAAGAAGAATTAATTTTTGATAATATTAAATTATCAACCAGGAGCTACAAATAGTGAATATCAAATTAACAATTTGGAGACAATCAAGTAATAATTGTACAGGTTCATTTAAATCTTATATTGTAGACAATATTACAGAAGACATGTCATTTTTTGAAGTTTTAGATAAGTTGAATAATAATTTAATTAAATTAAACGAAGATCCGATTGCTTTTGACCATGATTGCAGAGAAGGAATATGCGGAACTTGTGGTGTTATGATTAATGGAAGAGCACACGGGCCACTTAAAGGTGTTACAACCTGCCAGCTTCATATGCGTTCATTTAAAGATGGAGATGAAATTGTAGTTGAGCCCTTTAAAACAAAAAGTTTCCCAATTATTAAAGATTTAGTAGTTAACAGACAAGCTTTTGATGAAATTATGAAAGCAGGAGGTTATATATCTGTAAATACTGGTGGAGCTCCAGATGCCAACTCTATACCAATATTGAAAACTGATGCAGATGAGGCCTTTGATTCCGCTGCATGTATCGGTTGTGGTGCATGTGTTGCCGTATGCAAAAATTCATCTGCAATGTTATTTGTGGGTTCAAAGATTAATCAATTTTCAAATTTACCACAAGGACAGGTTGAAAACAATAAAAGAGTTTTTAATATGGTTACAAAAATGGAGAGTGAAGGTTTTGGTAGTTGTAGTAATACTGGAGCATGTGAAGCTGAATGCCCCAAAGAACTATCAGTTGATAATATTATTAAACTGAATAAGCTATATATTAAAAATTTCTTAAAAAATTAATTTGTAAGTGAAAAATCAATAGGAATTGTTATCCAAACTCCTACTTTTTTATCTCTTTGTCTGGCAGGATACCAACGTGATTTTTTGACAGCTTTTAATGCAGCTTCATCTAGTCCAGTATTTGGAACACCTTTTAATACCTTTGCAGAAGTCACACTTCCTTTAGTATTGATATAGGCTTTTATATATACTTTCCCCTCAATACCAGCTTCTTTAGCAAGTTCTGGATATATCACTAGATCACCCAGTGGTATTTTAGGTACTGGTGCTTGATCATAAGGAATAAATTCTTCACTTGGAGCGCCACCAGCATCAGGTGGTTCCCAGTCAGCAAAATCTTCAAGTTCCGTATCTTCAATCGTAATATCATCATCAAATAATTCATCTTCTGAAGCCACAGGCACCGATGGTCTTGGTGGGGGTTCAGGTAATTTAATCTGTTCAGTTTGAGGAACATCAAAAGATTCTATTTCTTCTTGAAAAGTAGTAGTAGTTTTTTTTGCTTCTCCTAAAAATCTAGGAAAAGCATAAAATAAAAATGAAATAAATATTATTACACCTAAAAATACTTCTCTAATTCTAACAGGATAATGTTCTAATAATGGATCAATTCTCATTTTAATTGCCTGAATCTTTTGTTAAAGATGAGTAATTCAATTTAAGTGCTTGAGCTTTCCTTAGTTGAGTATGAATGTCTGAAATTAATTCCATTCGGCTATCTTCATCAGACTTTAAGGAGACCGTCAATTTAGGATCTTTAGATAATTTTATAAACATAACGCTGCTAAGATCATCCACGTTAACAATTTTATCATTGACCGACAACAACCCTTCTTTAGTGGCCCATATATGCACAGTATGTCTTTTACTTTCTAGTTTTTCTATTGTCTCAGCCCTTGGTAAGACTATCTCTAAACCCTCAAATTCTCTCATTACTGTTGTAACCATAAAGAAAATTAATAACATAAAAATAATATCAGGCAAAGATGATGTAGATATTTCATTACTAGTTTTATTTTTTCTTGAAAGTTTCATATTTAAAATCCAGGGGGGTTAGCTATAGATATTTTTGAAGCATTTGCTTGTTTTAATTGGTCTAAAACTAATATATAATCGCTGTATTTTGTATTCTTATTTGTTAATAATGAAAAAATAATCTTTGGATTAGCAGCTATTTTTTTTTGTGCAATCATTTTTATCTTTTCAATTTTTGTAGGTTCATCATCTAACAAAACTTTTCCTTTATCATTAATAAGAATATTAACTATATTTTTTTTATTTACTTCTAATTCATTTCCTTCAGCAGGCAAAATCAAACTGATTCCCTTATCTAAAGAAATTGTTGTTGTTACAAGAAAAAATACTAATAGCAAAAAGGCTATATCTGACATCGAGGAAGAGTTAATTTCCTGCATGTCAGATCTACGTGGTTTACGTAACATGCTTATCTTCTTTTTGAAATAGAGTTAAGTATTGTTGTAGTTGTTTTTTGTAAAACAACAATTTGATTATCTATGATATACATTACAGCATTTTGTAAAATCTGCAAAATAACTGCTACAACCAATCCAAATGCTGTAGTTAACAGAGCTACAGATATACCGCCAGCAACAACAGCTGGAGAAATATCATTTGCCATTTTAATATCATTAAAAGCTTGAATCATTCCCCAAACCGTTCCTAAAAACCCAAGCATAGGGGCTGTTGCAATACACAATGATATCCATGTCATATTTTTTTCTAAAGAGGCCATTTCAATGCTACCTGTTTGATCTAATACTTTTTCAGCTGCATCTACACCTTGATCAGCTTTTTCAAGAGCATTATAACACAGGTTGGAAACTGGTCCTAATGATTGTGAACATTTTTCTTTTGCTGCATCTATTCCAGAACTTTCTAATGTTGCAGCGACATCATTAGCAAAAGCCTCATTGGAAGATAATCCTTTTAACAGATGATATAAGCGTTCACCTACAAACACAAATCCTATAATAAAAATGATTAATATTGGCCACATAAAACCACCACCATCGATAAATAATTGTACCATTGTTTGCCTTTCTATTTAATTTTATTAAACAACAATCTATAATCTTATGTAATTTTTGTTAATAATCACAAAGAAAAAAATCTATTCTATAATGTTTTTTGCTTTATCAAGATTTAAAATTGCATTTTGAAATTGCAAATCTTGATTTAAGAGCATATGATAATAATAATCTGCCCCCCACAAAACCTTTGATAAATTAGCAAAAATTCTATTTTCTACAAACATCCAATCTGAATCAATATTCTCAGCTTTTACTTCTAAAGATTCATCAAGAGTTAATACCCAAGATAAAAAATCTTCCATTTTCAATTTTGGATATGTGGTACTATTTAATTCATGATAACTATAATTTTCCCAATCTTTTTGGATATGTTTTGCATATTTAAAAGCAAAACGACTAGGATGCGATAAGAGAGCTTGTGTATCTTGATGAAATTTTGCTGTATCAACAATGTAAATGTCTGGTGTAATTCCTCCTCCACCATAAACAGTCCGACCTTTTTTAGTTTTAAATACAGGTCGATTGTTTAACAATGAATCATTCGCTTCTCTATTTTCTTGCATTAAATTCAAGTAATACTCATCAAGACCATCTTTGTATGAGCGTTGTATCATGCGACCAACCGGAGTATAGTATTTAGCTATGGTAATTCTAACAACTGATTCATCTTCCAGAAGGAATTGTCTTTGGACCAATCCTTTACCAAAACTAGTTTCACCAACTACAAGCCCTCGATCAAGATCTTGCAAAGCCCCTGATACAATTTCACTTGCACTAGCTGATGATCTATTTATTAAAGCTATCACGGGATATTTTTTATCATAATAATTTTTTGTTGCAAAAAAGGTTTCATTTGATCCAGTCATTCTACCTTTTGTAAATAGAATAGTATCGTTAGAGTTTACAAACAAATCTACAATAGATATTGCTTGATCCATTAAACCACCTCCATTATTTCTTAAATCTAAAATTAAATTTTTCATTCCTATGGTTTCTAATGAATCAAGCGCTGTTTCAAGTTCTTGTAGTGTGTTTTTAGCAAATCTATTAATTTTGATATAACCTATGTCATTTTTATATATGAGTGCGGCACTTACACTGTGAATAGGTATTTTATCTCTAATTAAAGTCACATTGAAAGTATCCTCTAATCCAACTCTTTGAATAGTAACTACAACACTAGAGCCTTTAGGTCCTCGTAACTTTTTAAAAACTTCTTCCTGTGTAATTTTATATGCTGATTCCTCATTAATTTTTGTAATTTTATCACCACCCACTAAACCTGCTCTATCTGATGGTGTGCCAGCAATTGGAGCTATAACTGTAATATATCCATCTAATATTGCAAATTCAATTCCAATTCCTTCAAATTCTCCTTCAATTTGCTCTAGCATTGATTCAGATTCTTTAGCAGGTGTATATGTGGAGTGAGGGTCTAGTTCTTCTAACAAACCATAGATTGCACCATCAATAATGTCATCTAGAGCAACTTCTTCAACATAATATTTATCAATTAATTGTAGAATATATGATAAGGACTTTAACTTAGCAAAAAAATCACTACTTCTCGAAGCTGTAAATAAAAGAATTATAACTGTAAAAAAAATAGGAATGATACTTTTTGAATATTGTTTCATCGACTCATAATTTAATACTAATAATAGTATTAAAGAATTTGTAAATATTATTTTATGAATAAAGTATTTTATGTACTTTAGAGGTTAGCGTGGTAGCAAAATGAGCAATAAAACAAAACAATATATCCATATACAATCTGCTAGAGAACATAATTTAAAAAACATTTCTTTAAAAATACCGCGCGATCAATTTGTAGTAATTACAGGGCTTTCTGGTTCAGGAAAATCATCTTTAGCTTTTGATACTATTTATGCGGAGGGGCAAAGAAGGTATGTAGAATCACTATCTACCTATGCAAGACAATTTTTAGGTATGATGAAAAAACCTGATGTTGATAATATAGAAGGATTATCTCCTGCTATTTCTATTGAACAAAAAACAAGAAATAAAAATCCACGTTCAACAGTTGGGACTGTTACAGAAATATATGATTATTTAAGACTTTTATATGCAAGAATTGGTTTGCAAAAATGTTATAAATGTAATCAGTCTATCGTAAAACAAACACCACAACAAATTGTTGATCAAATTTTAAAATTCCCTCTAAAATCCAAATTATTAATTATGGCTCCAATTGTAAAAATGAAAAAAGGAACACACAAAGACTTGCTTGAAAACCTATTAAAAGAAGGTTTTCTACGTGTAAATATTAATGATAATATTTATGATTTAACTAACCCCATTAAGTTAGAAAAGAATCAAAAACATACAATAGAATTAGTTGTTGATAGGATTGTTTTATCTAATAAAATTAAAGAAAGACTGATAGATTCTGTAGAATTATCACTTAAGGCTGGAAATGGGTTAGTAATTGTTAAATCTGAAAAGGGGAAACATTTATATAATCAAAATTTATCATGTATGAATTGTGATATATCTTATGAAACACTAGAGCCACGTTTTTTTTCTTTTAATTCTCCAATTGGGGCATGTACAAAATGCAATGGATTAGGTTCACAAATGATGGTAGATGTGGACTTGTTAGTGCCAGACTCAAATCAAAATTTAATTAATGGTTGTTTGCAGCCGGCAGGAGAACAACCACAAAATAATAGAATTGGTAGAATTATTACAGAATTAAAAGAAGAATATGATATTTCTTATACAACTCCTTGGAAGCATTTGCCAAAAGAGTTTAAACATAGGTTGTTTTATGGATATAAAAAAAATCAATCACAAAAAAATAAAGTTTACTATAAAGGCGTTATTAAAGATTTAGAATATAGACATAAAAACACTCACTCATCTTATATTCGTGAATGGATAGAAAGATTTATGACAATTCAAGATTGTAGTCAATGTAATGGAAGCCGCTTAAAACCAGAACATTTATCTGTATATATAGAATCATATAACATCTTAGATATTTGTAAACTATCAATTAAAGAATTATATAATTTTTTTAATTCTTTAAAACTTACAAAACGTAATACTCTTTTAGCTCATGATATTGTAAAAGAAATTCATACAAGAGTAAAATTTTTAAACAATGTAGGATTAGATTATTTAACTTTACATAGAAATGCTTCTACATTATCTGGAGGAGAATCACAGAGAATAAGATTAGCTACACAAATTGGCTCAAGATTAGTAGGAGTATTATATATTTTAGATGAGCCTTCAATAGGCCTTCATGCAAGAGATAATAGCAAACTCATTAATACTCTTAAAGAGTTAAAAAATCTTGGTAATACTGTAATTGTAGTAGAACATGATCAAAAAACTATGGAGGCAGCAGATTGGATTATTGACTTAGGACCGGGAGCTGGTGTTCATGGTGGAAAAATAGTTTATGAAGGTGATTATAAAACATTGCTAAAGAATAAAAAATCTCTTACGGGTAAATATTTAAGCAATCATAAAATAATAAAAAGGAGATTACAAAGAAGGTTGGGCAATAATAAATCTATTATTTTACATGGAGCAAAGGGCAACAACCTTAAGAAGGTAAGATTAAAAATTCCATTAAATAAATTTATATGTGTTACTGGGGTATCTGGCTCGGGAAAATCTTCTTTAATTAATCAAACACTATTACCTTGTTTAGCTAAAGAATATTATGCAAGCAATATCAAACCATTAGAATATAGTAATGTAGAGGGGTTATTATATTTAGATAAAGTTATTGATATTAACCAGTCACCAATTGGTAAAACTCCAAGATCGAACCCCGCAACATATACAGGTTTATTTACACATATTAGAGAGCTATTTGCTAATGTTAAAGAATCAAAAATTAGAGGTTATAAAATAGGTCGTTTTTCTTTCAATGTAAAAGGAGGAAGATGTGAAGCATGCCAGGGAATGGGTTTGGTAAAAGTAGAAATGCATTTTTTACCCGATACATATATAATGTGTGATTTATGTAAAAATAAAAGATTTAATAGAGAAACATTGCAAATTAAATATAATAATAAAAATATAGCTGACGTATTATCTTTATCTATTGAAGAAGCAAAATCATTTTTTAAGTCTCATCAAGTTATACTTAGAAAATTACAGACTTTGATAGATGTTGGGTTAGGATACATTAAACTGGGGCAACAAGCAACGACCTTATCTGGTGGCGAATCACAAAGGATCAAGCTATCAAAAGAATTATCAAAAGTTTATACTGGAAGAACAATGTACATTTTAGATGAACCCACTACGGGATTACACTTTGAAGATATTAATTTACTTTTAAAAGTATTACATAGTCTTGCTGATAAAGGGAATACAATAATTGTTATTGAGCATAATTTAGATGTTATTAAAACTGCTGATTGGGTTATCGATTTAGGGCCAGAGGGTGGAGAAAATGGAGGCACCATTATTGCTGAGGGCTCACCAGAAGAAATAATAAAAATCAAAAAATCATATACAGGAAAATTTTTAAAAGAAGTATTATAATCATATGAATAAAATTAATTTTATTAAAAAATGGGAAAAATTAAAAACCAATCAGCAGCCAATATGGCCTGACAGCAACCATTATAAAGAAGTTATAAATAAGCTAAAAACTTATCCTAAGCTAGTTACTACAGATGAAATTGATAGTTTGAGAGCAGAGTTAAAACAAGCTGCAAATGGAGAAAATTTCATAATACAAGGAGGTGATTGTGCTGAGACATTTTCCAATTTCAACGCAGACACAATCAAAAACAAAGTAAAAATTTTACTACAAATGTCAGCTATTATTCAAGTTACTACAAATATTTCTACGGGGCTTATTGGTAGGATTGCTGGCCAATATATTAAGCCAAGAAGCAATCAACAGGAAACGAGAAAAGGTGTTACGCTTCCATCATATAGAGGAGATGGTGTCAATGCTATTGAATTCAATCTTCACAGTAGAACACCAAACCCCAGTAGATTAATCACTGCATATCATCAATCAGCATCTACAATGAATTTAATTAGATCATTAATTATGCAAGGCTATACAGATATCAATCAAATTAAATTATGGGATAGAATATTTTTAGATAACATACAATTAAAAACAAAATATAATAAAATAGTGCAAACAATTCGCAATATGCTTGACTTTGCTGAAACTACAGGCATGATAGGTGAGGAACCCAAAAGTATTAAAAATTTTTTCACATCACATGAAGCAATTGTTTTAGATTATGATAATGCATTTATTTATCAAGACCAAAATAATAAAAATTATTGTTGTTCATCTCATATGTTATGGATTGGTGATAGAACTAGAAATATTAAAGATGCACACATACAGTTTGCATCATTAATAGAAAACCCCATAGGCATTAAAATTGGCCCCACAGTGAATATTGATGAAATAGTTCAAATATGTAAAAAAATAAATCCATATAACTATGATGATAAACTAATTTTTATTATAAGACTTGGTTATGATAGTATTGCAAAACTTTTACCAGCATTAATCAAAAAAATTCAATCAGAAGATTTAAATGTTTTATGGTTTTGTGACCCTATGCATGGGAATACTATTACAGCAAAAAATGGATATAAAACGCGAAATTTTGATACCATTATTAATGAATTGAAATTATTTTTTGATATCCATCATCGTTTTAATTCTATACCAGCAGGAGTCCATTTAGAAATGACAGGAGATAATGTTACGGAATGTTTAGGTGGCCTTAAAAATATTCAAGATAAAGATTTAGATTTAAGATATGAAACAACGTGTGATCCAAGACTAAACAATGAGCAAAGTTTAGAAATTGCATTTTTAATAGCAGCATTATTAAAACATAAAGGGGAATAAATGAAACAACTACATATTTCGGGATATGGTGACAACTTAACGATTAACAATTGTAAAATAGGGGATTTATCTCCAAAAGAACATCAGGATATTGAATTGAAAAAAGGAGGACACAATTATAGCCCTTTAGAAAATGTTATCGTTTCTCATGTTAAAGATTCCTCAACATTAATTTGCAGGAAACCATCAAAAAATCAAGTACATAAATATATAGAAGAGGAAGTTTTAGATGGACTTTGCTGCTATTCTGCTGTAAATCAGGGACAGTTAAACCAAACAATCGTAGATGCTGTAGTGCAGCACTTAACAAAAGAAAAACTTCCAACTGTTCCAAGGTCAATTAGACATAAATATATGAGTGCTTTTCTACTTGCTACAACAGAATTAACAGAAATGGATCGCGTAATTCCAAAAGTTGCTGGAGTAGAATCATGGGAGTTGACATTTAAATTATGTCGAAGATGGGGATACCAAGTTAAAGGAATTCCTGAGGGAAAAGCCATTATAGTTGGTGCAACAGGAAATTTTCATGGAAGATCTATGGCTGCTATTTCAATGTCAGATGACCCAGATTCTAAAGAAGGATTTGGTCCTTTTATACCAGGCATAGAATTAGTCCCATTTAATGATTTTGAAGCATTAAAACAATTATTTGAAAAAAAAGGTGAATACATTGCAGCCTTTTCAGCTGAGCCAATACAAGGTGAGGCTGGAGTGATTGTGCCAGATGATGATTATTGGCCAAAAGTATCAAATTTATGTAAGAAACATAATATTCTTTTAGCTTTTGATGAAGTTCAAACTGGTTTTGGAAGAACAGGTGAAAACTTTGCTCATCAACTTTATAATGTTAAACCAGATATAATGGGATGCGGAAAAGCTGCTGGAGGTGGCATTTTGCCAGTTTCATTTGTTGCAGGAAGAGATGATGTTTTAAAAACATTAACACCTGGATCTGAAGGTTCAACTTTTGGAGGATACCCCTTAGCTGCTGTGGTTGGTGTATATGCAATCAAAACATTAGTAGATGAAGAATTAGCAGAAAATGCTCGTACCAAAGGAGCATATTTAATATCAGGACTAAAAGATATTCAATCTGATTTTTCTGATAAAATTAAAGTTGTTAGGGGTAAAGGACTTTTAACTGCCTTTGAAATGTATAATGAGAAACATTTAGATGGACACCATGTTTCTGTAGAATTAATGAATCATGGTATTTATGCAAAAGAAACACATCATTCTACAGTAAGACTTGCACCAGCGCTCACTATCAGTACGGCACAAATAGACATTTTGCTTGAAGGAATTAGGAATGTTATTAGAGGTTTATAGAATAAAAATCAGTAAAGTTGATATATAAAATGCTTAATTTTGATACATGAAAATACTCTTATACATTTGTTTTCCATTATTATTTATGTCATGTAAAAGTGATACGGCACTAGCAATTGAAAGAGGTATCCAATTATATGATTGGGGTAAAATTGATGATGCAATTTTAGAATTTAATAAAGCAAAATATTTACAAATTTCTAAGAAAAGA
>MDTE01032505.1_pt1 | contig 21170 bp, 23 predicted proteins | sample 811231 | NCBI WGS metagenome assembly MDTE01 (sample SAMN05326651, study PRJNA326480) | marine metagenome | isolation source: seawater | place: Indian Ocean: Red Sea | collected 2010
ATAGTTTTTAATCCTAAAGAAACAGCAGAAAATTTAAGAAAGTACGGAGGATATATACCTGGAATTAGACCCGGTGAGAGATCAGCTGAGTATATAGAGTCAATTTTAATAAAACTAACAACCATTGGTTCTATGTATTTAACTTTTGTTTGTTTAATGCCAGAATTTTTTATTTCAAAATATCCCATTCCTTTTTACCTTGGAGGAACTTCAATTTTAATTGTAGTTGTTGTAGCAATGGATACAGTAACACAAGTTCAAACAAGGTTAATGAGTTCGCAATACGAGTCATTAATTAAAAAAGCAAAATTTGGTAAATAATAAGATCTGAATGAATATTATTATTTTTGGACCTCCTGGAGCCGGAAAAGGAACGCAATCAAAATTTATAACAGAAAATTTTAATCTATTTCAACTTTCTACTGGAGAATTTTTAAGAAAAGAAATTTCTAACAATACTGAGACAGGAAAAAAAATTGCATCAATTATAAATTCTGGCTCTCTTGTATCTGATGACATTGTTTCAGATTTAATAGAAAAAATTATTTCTAACAAAGAGTATCATAATAGAATAATTTTTGACGGATATCCAAGAAGTTTAAACCAAGCAAAAAATTTAGATACTTTATTAAAAAAATATAAACAAAAAATAGACATCGTTTTAAAGTTATCAGTTGGTTTACAAACTATAAAAAAAAGAATTTTAGAAAGGCGAAATCTTGAGAAGAGATCTGATGATAGTGAAGAAATAGCGATAAAAAGATATAAAACATATGAAAAATCAATCGAACCTATTTTAGATTTTTATAAAAAGCTAAATTTACTCAAAGAAGTTAATGGAGAAAGGCCAATTAGTGAAATTAACGATGAAATAAGGGAAATTTTGAGACTTATAAGCGCTTGACTTTATGCGTCAACACAATATAAATACCACTTTAAATAACAGCTCAGTAAATCATGGCCAGAATAGCGGGAATAAATATTCCACAAAATAAAATTGTTAGTATAGCTCTCACATATATTCATGGAATTGGACTTCATTCTTCAAAAAATATTTGTAAAAAATTGAATATTCCCCAACAAACCAGAGTTAATGAGCTTACAGAAGATCAAGTATTGAAAATTAGAGAATATATTGATCAAAATCATAAAGTAGAAGGAGACCTCAGAAGAGAAGTTTCAGTAAATATTAAAAGATTAGTTGATCTGGCCACATATAGAGGCAGCAGACATAAAAAAAAACTGCCTGTTAGAGGACAAAGAACTCATTGTAACGCAAGGACTAGAAAAGGTAAAGCAATAGCTATTGCAGGAAAAAAATTAACTCCATTAAAAAAATAAATTAAAATGAACAAAAAATCTGATCAAAGTAAAAAAAAAGAAGTTTCTAAAAAAGAAAATTTAGTTCAAAAAGAAGCTCCAGCACCCAAGAAGAAAAAAAAATTAAAAAGAAATATAACATCTGGAATTGCCTATGTTTATTCAACTTTTAACAATACAATTATTTCAATTGCCGATGAAAGCGGTAATGTCATTTCTTGGTCATCAGCAGGATCAAAAGGTTTCAAGGGCTCAAGAAAATCAACACCGTATGCAGCTCAAGTTGCCGCAGACGATGCTGGAGCTAAAGCTTTTGAACAAGGATTGAGAATTCTCTCTGTTCAAGTTAAAGGACCTGGTTCGGGAAGAGAAACAGCGTTAAGATCATTACAGTCAAGAGGATTCAAAATAACTTCAATCAAAGATACAACACCAATGCCACATAATGGAGCGCGACCACCAAAAAAAAGGAGAGTTTAGTAAATGCAAACTACAATTATAGATAAGAACTGGAAAGATTTAATAAAACCAACAAAATTAGAAATTAAAAGTAACGATGACAAATCTGTTGCAAAAGTAATTGCTGAACCTTTAGAAAAAGGTTTTGGTCAGACTATTGGAAATTCTTTAAGACGAATTTTATTGTCATCAATTCAGGGTGCAGCAGTTACAGCAATACAAATAGATGGTGTACTACACGAATTTTCATCTATAAAAGGTGTTAGAGAAGATGTAACAGACATTGTTTTAAATGTTAAAAATTTAGCTATAAAATCATTGGCTAGCGGCCCAAAAAAAATTGTATTAGATGTCAAAGGTCCTAAAGAAGTCAAAGCGAAAGATATTTCACTAGTTCAAGATATTGAAATCTTGAATCCTGAACAAACTATATGCAATTTAGATGAAAAGACTAATTTTCACATGGAATTAATTGTAAATACTGGAAAAGGCTACGTATCTGCTGTACAAAATAAATCAGATGATAATCCTCTTGGTTTAATAACTATTGACTCTCTTTTTAGTCCAGTAAAAAAAGTTTCTTATAATGTTGAAAACACTCGAGCAGGAAGCGCACTAGATTATGACAAACTTTTAATGACAGTAGAAACTAATGGCACTGTAAACGCTGAAGATGCAATAGCATACTCTGCTAGAATCTTTCAAGATCAACTGGGGATGTTTGTAAATTTTGAAGATCCGAAAGAAATAATTAAAGAAACAAAATCGACTGAACCTGAGTTTAATAGAAACTTATTGAAAAGAGTCGAAGAACTTGAATTGTCAGTTAGATCAATGAATTGTTTAAAAAATGATAATATAATATACATAGGAGATCTAGTACAAAAAACAGAACCAGAAATGTTAAGAACCCCAAATTTTGGAAGAAAATCTTTAAACGAAATTAAAGAAGTATTAAATAATATGTCCCTGTATTTGGGTATGGAGATACCAAACTGGCCTCCAGATAATATAGCCGAATTATCTAAAAAATTGGAGGAGAATAGTTATTAATGAGACATAGGTTGGGATATAGAAAATTAAACAAAACCGGGGAACACAGGAAAGCATTGTTTAAAAATATGTTGAATTCATTGATTAAGTACGAGCAAATAACTACGACACTACCAAAAGCAAAAGAATTAAAACCTCAAATTGACAAAGTTATAACTATCGGAAAAAAAAACGTTTTAAATAATAAAAAAAAATTATTTTCAAAACTTCAGGACAAAAAATCAGTCAAAAAAGTTTTTAGCGTATTTTCTCAAAGATACAGCAAAAGAAATGGTGGATATTCAAGAGTTTTAAAAGCAGGCTTTCGAATAGGTGATGACGCTCCAATGGCAATAATTGAATTAGTTGATAGAGACAAAGCTGCCAAAAAAGTTGATGTACCAAAAAAGACTGAAACTAAAAAAGAGACAAAAGATCAACAAGAAACAAAATCAAAGATAGTTAAAAAATAAAATAATCCCTCTCTTTTCATATGTTTAAAGAATTTAAAGTTGATAAGGATTTTAACAATTCTAGACTTGACAAATGGTTTAAAAAAAAAGTTTTAGACATACCACAATCATTAATCCAAAAAATTATTAGAAAAAAAAAAATAAAATTAAATAATAAAAAATTACAAAGTTCGGACAGAATTAAAACAGGAGATTTAATTAAAGTCTATGATTTTGACAGGCTTAATGTTAGAAAAAAAGAATTTAAAAAAAAAAACTACAGCCCGTCCAGCAAAGAACAAAAAAATTATGAAAAACTTATTTTAGAAAATAATGATAACTTTATTATTTTGAACAAACCTTCGGGAGTTCCTGTACAAGGTGGGACCAAATCATACAAAAATATAATAGATATAATAAAAAAAACAAAACATTTTGAACAATCAAAACCTTTTATAGTTCATCGAATTGACAAAGAAACTTCTGGAATTTTAATGGTAGCCAAAAACAGAGAATATGCCCAACTACTCACTTCATTATTTCGAATTAGAAAGGTTCATAAAACTTATTTGTCAATTGTTTATGGAAAAGTCCCAAAAAATCTTAAAGTTTTGAAAAGTAATTTGATCAATTACGAAAACAATAAAAAGAAAATACAAAATGCTCTAACTTATATAAGAGTTCTCAAAAGTAACGATATATTTAGTTTTGTTGAACTAAAACCTATTACTGGTAGAAAACATCAATTAAGAAAACAATTAACAGAAATAGGTCACCCAATAGTTGGAGATAAAAAATATTTTATTAATAACATAAAATTGATAAAGAACACTAATCTCTTTTTACATGCTTATAAACTTAAATTTATGATAAATCAAAATAAATTTAACTTTGTTGCTAATTATGACAACAATTTTAAAAAATTTTTTGATGAAAATTTTAAATCTTTTTGAAATTTTTAATAAAAATCTTTTTTAAATTATAGTTTATTTTTTTTATATTTTTTTTTCCTTCATTCTCTAACGACGTGACATCAAAGTTATCTAAGCCACAAGGTAATATTTTTTTATAATCTTTTAAATTGTTTTTAATATTAATAGAAACTCCGTGATAAGCTATCCAGCCAGAAACTTTAATACCTATTGCAGAGATTTTTTTATTCTTCACCCATATACCTATTTTTTTTCTATCTGCAAAGCTTTTAATTTTATAAATCTTTAAAAATTCAATAACGCTTTTTTCTAGTTGTAGAACTAAATTCCTAATATCTTTTTTTCTATTATTTAAATTTAAAACAAAATAAATAATTTTTTGACCAGGGTTATGCAGAGTAATCTTTCCGCCTCTATTGGTATTGATTATTTTTATTTTTTTATCAATAACTTCGTTTTTTTTTGACCTTATACCTGCTGTATAAGTTTTAGGGTGTTCTAATATCCATAATAATTCCTTATTTTTCCCTTTTTTAAGATCATTAACTCTAGAATTCATATATTTTATAGCTAATTTATAAGGTATTAAACGATTACTTATTTTAATTTCTATGCTCATTTTAAATTGAATTTTATCATTAGATAAACTATTAGTCTCACAATAATTTAATAGAGGTTTTTATGAGTTTAATTAAATCTATAGGTGATAAAAAAGTCAATTTTGATTTTAATAAAGATTTTATTAGTGTTTTTAGTGATAAAATTAAATCTGGTGATATTAAATTCATAAATCAAACTTTAAAAGATCTCCATCCTTCAGATGTTGCAAATTTAATTGAAATTTTATCTTTTGAGGTAAGGGCGAAACTTATTGAATTAGAAGAGTTTAATATAGATCCTGAAATATTTATTGAAATAAACGAGTCCATACAGAGCGAGGTTCTTCAATTATTATCTTCGGACTCTATTGCTAAAATATTAAAGCGTTTAGAATCAGATGATTCTTTAAAAATATTAGAAAATTTAGAAATAAATAAAAAGAATTCTGTTTTGGACAAATTGCCACCAAAAGACAGATTTTTATTAGAAGAAGGCTTGAGTTATCCGGAAGACTCAGCCGCAAGAATAATGCAAAGGGAGTTCACAGCAGTCCCAAGTGATTGGTCGGTTGGTCAAACGATTGATTATTTAAGAGAAAGTAAAGAATTGCCTCAAGAATTTTTAGAAATATTTGTTGTAGACAACGAATTCAAACCAATAGGTACAGTTCCATCTTCAAGAGTATTAAGAACACCACGAGAAGCAAAAATGAATTCAATAATGAGAGAAATGCCGGTTTTAATTTCAGTAAATATGGACAAAGAAGAGGTAGGTCATACTTTTGAGAATTACAATTTGATATCAGCAGGAGTAGTGAATAAAAATAATAAGTTAGTTGGTATGATAACTGCGGATGATGCTGTTACAGTAGTACAAGAAGAGGCTGAGGAAGACGTTTTAAGACTTGCCGGAGTTGGAGATGAAGAAATAACAGATAGCGTGATTATTAAAACAAAAAGAAGATTTAACTGGTTGCTTTTAAATCTCTTTACAGCATTACTAGCAACTTGGGTTATAAGTATGTTTGGCGCATCAATTGAGCAAATGGTTGCCTTAGCTTTTCTGATGCCAATTGTTGCTTCTATGGGTGGTAATGCAGGAATGCAAACTTTAGCTGTAACAATTAGAGCTATAGCTACTAAAGAATTATCATCAAGTAATTTTAATAAAATTGTTGGAAAAGAATTTTTTATAGGAATACTTAATGGAATTATATTTGCTATAATAACCGCAGTAATTGTTCAGCTATGGTTTAAGGAAATTAATTTGTCAATTCTTATAGCGATTTCAATGATTTTAAACATGGTTGTGGCAGGTTTGTTTGGAATACTAGTGCCAGTTTCTTTAAAAAAAATTAATATTGACCCAGCATTAGCATCAAGTGTTTTTGTTACAACCATTACAGACGTTATTGGTTTTCTCTCATTTCTTGGATTAGGTTCCTATTTTTTTCTATAAATTATCAATAATTCTCACTTTTCCTAAATGATAAGCGATAAAAATATTAAAATTTATTTTTTTTGAACTTGGTTTTTTTAAATTCTTTAAATTTAATATTGAAATATAATCTATTTTTTTTAAACCAAAATTCTTTAATTTTTTTCTGATTTGATATGAAACACTTTTAAAATTTTTAAAATTTATATTTTTTTTTATTTTTTTTAGATATTTATAAACTTGCGCTGCTTTTTTTAATTGTTTTTTTTTCAATAGATTATTTCTTGATGAAAGGGCAACTCCATTTTGATCTCTTACAGTATCGTGAAGAACAATATTTGTTCTAATTTTATTTTTTTTTAAATGTTTTTTAAGTAAAAAAAATTGTTGAAAATCTTTTTTTCCTAAAATTAAGTACTTTGGTTTAATGATTTCTAACAATCTATTAACAACGTTTACAACACCCCTAAAATGACCAGGTCTAAATTTACCGCACAATAGCTTACTTTTTTTGTCTAAATAAATATTTTTTTTTGGAACGAACCCATAGATATCTTTATAATTTGGCAAAAATAGATAATTTACTTTTTCATTTTTTAATAAATCTAAATCTTTTTTTAAATTTCTTGGATAATTTTGGAAATCTTTTTTAGAATTAAATTGTTTTGGATTTACATAAATACTTACAACTATCTTTTTAGACTTCTTTTTTGCTAATCTTATAAGTTTTGAATGACCCTTGTGCAGACCACCCATAGTCGGCACAAAGGACAAGTTTTCAATTTGATCAATCTTATTGATAAGGTCGTTTTTATTCCTGAAAATTTTCATTTGTAAAACATTATAATTATAAGTAAAACAATCTTATGATTAAACAAGCAATTATACCATTAGCAGGTCAGGGCACAAGGCTGTTACCTCTTACTAGCGTTATACCAAAAGAATTGTTGCCAATTAATGGCAAAATAAACTTAGAATACATTATGGAAGAATGTATCGAGGCTGGTATAAAAGAATTTATTTTTGTAATTGCAAAAAACAAGAGTTCAATTAAAAAATATTTTTTTAATGATAACTTTTATAAAAAAATTATTAAAAAAAAAAAAGATAGAAGAATTATTAAGGAATATGCAAAAATCAAAAAATATAAAAAAATGATAAAATTTGCTTATCAGGACAAACCTCGTGGAACTGGAGATGCAATTTTGAGATGCAAACATTTGATAAAAGGTAATTATTTTTTAATGTTATTAGCTGATGATTTAATATTAAATAATAATTGTTCTAAGGAGATGATTAGACTTCATAAAAAAACAGGTGGCTCAGTTATCTCTTCAAAAAAAGTTAATAAAAATGATGTTTCAAGATGGGGGATTTTTTCTTATATCAAAAAATCAAAAAATAGTTTTAAAATTACAGATGTTGTTGAAAAACCTAGCATTAAAAAAGCTCCATCAAATTACGCCATAATTGGAAGGTATATCTTACCAAAAAAGATTATTAAGGTTTTAAAAAAACAAAAACCTGGACAAGGTGGTGAAGTGCATATAACAGACGCAATAAGAAAACTAATTAATGATCAAGAAAAATTTTATGGAAATATATTTAAAGGTAAATATTTAGACTGTGGAACTTTAAAAGGGTACATTAATTCTAGTTTAAAGATTTTAAAAAATAAATAGTATGAAATTATGTATGATTGGAACAGGTTACGTGGGTTTAGTAAGCGGAACTTGTTTTGCAGATTTAGGTAACATAGTACATTGTGTAGATAAGGATTTAAAAAAAATAAACCTTTTAAAGTCTTGTAAATCTCCAATATATGAACCTGGACTAGATGAGCTTATTAAAAAGAATTATAACGCAAAGAGATTGCTCTTTACTAATGATTTACAAAGCGCAGTCAAAAATTCTGATATTATTTTTATTTGTGTAGGTACACCTAACAAAAAAAGATCTCAGGATGTTGATTTATCTTATGTTTTTAGTGCAGTTAAAGAAATTATCAAAAATATTAAAAATAAAAAAATATTAGTCACTAAGTCGACTGTCCCTTTAGGAACTGGAGACCAAATAGAAAATTTATTAAAGAAAAATAAAAAACGAAATATAGAAGTTATTTCAAATCCTGAATTTCTTCGTGAAGGAGAGGCTGTTCGAGATTTTAGATATCCTGACAGAATAGTTATTGGGTCAAATAATAGAAAAATTTTCAAAATAATGAAAAAGTTGTATCAACCATTAATTAACAAAGGTGCTAAATTTTTCACAACATCAAGAAGAGGTGCTGAATTAATAAAATATGCCTCTAACGCATTTCTCGCAACAAAAATTACTTTTATCAACGAGATGTCAAATTTATGTGAAGTTGCTGACGTAGATATTGAAGATATTTCTCTTGGTATGGGAAGTGACCAGAGAATTGGAGGAAGATTTCTTAGAGCAGGACCTGCTTACGGTGGTTCTTGTTTTCCAAAAGACACAAAAGGCTTAATATCTACAGGAAAAAAATTTAAAATTGATTTATCTATAGTAAATTCAGTAATCAAATCAAACGAAAACAGAAGAAAACTTCATACTTTAAGAATTCAAAAAATTCTTAGAAATAATCTTAAAGGTAAAAGAATCGCTTTTCTTGGGGTAACTTTTAAACCAAATACCGACGATATGAGAGACTCAACGAGTTTATCAATGATACCTTATGTAGAAAAAAAAGGTGCAAAAGTCACATATTATGACCCAACAGGTGAAAAAAAAGAGTTTAATCATCTCAAAGGTTGTAGGTACATGAAAAGCATAAATGATAATTGTAAAGATGCTGATTTAATTATTTTGCATACGGAATGGGATGAGTTCAAATCATTAGAATTTAACAAGATAGTTAAAAAGAAAAATTTTAAAATTTACGATTTAAGAAATCTTTATAGACCTGAAGACATGGTTAAGAAAAAAATTAGTTATTATTCAGTCGGAAGAGCAAATATTATTCGATCTCAAAAATAGCATCTATTTCTACTGCTGCACCAAGAGGTAGAGAATTTACACTGACAGCTGCCCTAGTATGTTTGCCTTTTTCATCGAATAATTTGACTAAAAGTTCAGAGGCAGGATTGATTATTTTTGGTTGATCTATAAAAGAATCTTTAGAGTTAACAAATCCAGTAATTTTAACACAATTTTTCACTTTATCTAAATTTTCATTACAGGACGCCTTTAATTGAGAAATTATATTTATACAACAAAAATATGCTGCTTCTTGTCCTTGCTCTAAACTTAAATTTTCACCTAGCTTACCTTTTATAATTTGACCGTCACTTTTAATTGGTAATTGTCCTGATATATAAACTAAATTTCCAATTTTTTTATGCGCAACATATGATCCAACTGGTTTTGGCGCTTTAGGTAAATTTATTTTTAAGGAATTTAATTTTTTTTCAATATTCATTTTTTTTTAAGGTAATTATTATATAGGTCCTTAAGATTTTTATTTTTATCTAAATTTTCCTTTGTAGTTTTAATTTTGTTAAGAGTTTTTGATTTTTCCAAACATTCTTTTTTAATTTTATTAATCATTTTATTGCAATCTAAAGCATTAGCATAAACATTTGAATTTAATAACAAAAAAAATATAAGTATTAAAAGCTTTTTCATATCTATTTTTTTCTTTTATTTTTATCGTACTCTCTTCTTTTTTCAATAAGAATCAAAGCATCTTCCATATTAATTTCAGAGGGATCTTTTTCTTCAGGTATAGTCGCATTAAGAGATTTATATTTAATGTAAGGCCCATATTGGCCCTTCATAACTCTAACCGGTTTTTTATCTTCAGGATGTTCACCTAGATCTTTTATTATAGAAGAGGACATTCTACCCGGCTTCGCTTCAGCAATTAATGAAATCGCCCTGTTCAGACCAATTGAAAAGATTTCTTCTATATTTTCAATTCTTGCAGATTTATTTTCACATTTTAAGTAGGGGCCAAATCTCCCGGTGTTTAAAAAAATCTCTTTTTGATTATCGGGATTAATTCCCAAACTTTTGGGCAATGAACATAAAAATTTAGCTTTTTCTAAATCAATACTTTCCAGTGCTAAACCCTTAGGAATAGAAACATTTTTCAAATTATCGTTATCCTTTTTTTTAATTTTTTTCTTTTTCTTCTTCTTGTTATCTAAATCAATATTTTCTTCCATTATTACTTCATATTGCAAATATGGACCAAATCTACCATTTTTAAGATATATATCTTTACCATGATCATTTTTTCCTATTAATTTAGGTTCAGCCAGTTGAGCTTGAGCTGCGGCTTTTGCTTTAGAAAGAGGTCTTGTAAATTTACAGTCAGGATAATTTGAACAACCAATAAAAGCTCCTCCGCGAAAGCTATTTTTCAAACTTAAAATCCCTGAGTCACAAAGTTGACATTTTCTAACAATTTTTCCATCTTTATCTTTGTCAAACACTAAATCTCCCAAACTATCATTTAATAGATCTAACACTTCTCTAGTCCTTTTTTCTTTTACTTCAGAAACATTGTTATTAAAGTCCTTCCAAAATAATTCTAAAACTTTAATCCAACTTTCCTTACCAGTCGTTATTTCGTCTAATTGATCTTCCAAGCCAGCTGTAAAATTATAATCTACATATTTTGAAAACAACTTCTCTAAAAAGGCAGAAATAAGTTTTCCTCTATCAGTAGGAAAGAATCTTTTACTTAAGATTTCCGCATATCCTCTGTTAGCAATAGTTGAAATAATACTAGCGTATGTAGATGGTCTACCTATTCCTAGTTCTTCTAATTTTTTGACCAAACTTGCTTCAGAGTATCTTGGTGGTGGTTGCGTAAAATGTTGCTCATCTATCAAATCTTCAATACTAACTGAACCTTTAGAGACTTCAGGCAGTATACTCTCATCCCCATCTTTACCAGGATTGCTATATACTTTTAAAAATCCATCAAATTTTAGTACCGAGCCATTAGCTTTACATATAGTGTCATTTTCTTTTGTTGTTATCGTAATTGTATTTCTATCAAATTTAGCTGACTCCATTTGTGATGATAAAGCTCTGCTCCAAATCAAATCATATAATTTATTTTGATCAGTGCTTAAATATTTTTTGACACTCAAAGGAGTTCTTGTAACGTCTGTTGGTCTAATTGCCTCATGAGCTTCTTGAGCATTTTTTGCTTTTTTGCCAGAATAATTTAAAGCATTTTGAGGCAAATACTCTTTTCCAAATTCTTTTGTTATATAATTCCTAAAATTTGATATTGCATCTGCTGATAAGTTTGTGCCATCAGTTCTCATATAAGTTATTAAACCTATAGTTTCACCCTCTATATCAATGCCTTGATAAAGTTTTTGAGCAATTTGCATTGTTCTTGACGCCCCAAAACCTAATCTGCTTGATGATGTCTGCTGAAGTGTTGAGGTAGTAAAAGGTCCAGAAGGGTTACGACTTACAATTTTACTGGAAATATCTGAAATACTGAATTTTTTATTTTTAATCCTGGAGATAGCTTCGTTTATAGATTCTTTGCTTTTAAAAGAAAATTTTTCAATTTTTTTGTCTTCGAGCTTATTAAGAGAAGCTGTGATTTTTTGTTTTTTATTGTCGACAAAATTAATGTTTAAAGTCCAAAATTCATCTGGTTTAAAGGATTCTATTTCATGTTCTCTTTCTGTAATCAATTTAAGAGCAACAGATTGAACTCGACCAGCTGATTTGGATCCTGGTAGCTTGGTCCAAAGAATTGGAGAAATGTTAAAGCCTACTAAATAATCTAAAGCTCGTCTGGCCATATAAGCGTCAACCAGTAAAGGTTCAATTTGTCTAGGGTTTTCAATACCATGCAAAACAGCTTTTTTTGTTATTTCATTAAAAACAACCCTTTCTATTTCTTTATTTTTTAAAAGTTTTTTTTCATTCAAATATTCTTTTACATGCCAGGCTATAGCTTCACCTTCGCGATCTGGGTCGGTAGCTAAAATTATTTTTGAAGAATTTTTGGCTGCATCAGTTATTTCTTTTAAATATTTTTTTGAAAAAGAGTCAATCTCCCACTGCATCGCAAAACTTTTTTCAGGGTCTACTGATCCGTTTTTTGAAGGCAAATCTCGAATATGTCCATAACTTGCTAAAACTTTATAATTTTTTCCTAAATATTTATTTATTGTTTTAGCTTTAGCTGGGCTTTCAACAATTACTAGATTCATAATATAAATATTTATTTTCAGATAAACAGTTGATTGTCAATTAATAAGAGAAAATTTGTTGAAAAATCAAGTGATTAAAACTTAATTTTGTGTTCAGAACCATTTTTCAATCTAATCAAATTTTCTCTATGTGTAAAAATAATTATCACAAAGAAGGTTAAATAAATAAAATCTGGATTAATTTCATGTGAGTACAATGCAAAGAAAAAAACATTTAAAGAACTCAAAATTGAAGCAAGAGAGGAATATCTTGTAAGATATGAAATAATTAACCATGAAATTCCAAAAACAATTCCAAGTTTTAATGAGATTGCTAAAATTATTCCAAGGTATGTAGCCACACCTTTACCGCCCGAAAATTTTAGCCATACAGGAAAAATATGACCTATAAAACAAATTAAACCTGAAAAGTAAGTAAATTGAGGAAAAAATTCATTGGTTAACACAATTACTCCAAAACCCTTTAAGATATCTAAAATTAAAGTCGCTATTGCTAAAGATTTTTTTCCTGTTGTAAGAACGTTAGTTGCTCCAATATTACCCGAACCCATTTCACGTAGGTCTTTTTTTAAAAAAAATTTAGTTAAGATCAATCCAAAAGGAATAGATCCTAATACGTAGGAGTAAAAGATTATTAATATTATATTTTGATCCACTATTGTTTGAATACTAACTCACCATTTAAAAAAGTCATTAAAACTTTTCCTTGTAATTTTCTATTCTCAATTGCGGTATTTTTTGATTTAGACTTCAACTTTTCACTTTTGACAACCCAAGGTGCCTCTAGATCAAAAACACATATATCTGCATCTGATCCTTTTTTTAACGTTCCTTTTTTTATATTCAAAACTTTTGATGGGTTAACTGTTAAAACTTGAATAATTTTATTAAGTTCGAGAGAGTTGTTGTGGTAAAGCTCAAGGGCGAGAGGCAACAAAGTTTCAACACCAATAGCACCAGACGCCGCTTGTGCAAATGGCAATCTTTTGGATTCTTCATCTTCTGGTTTATGATCAGAAACAATCACATCTATATTGCTTTCTTTTATTCCATTGATTAAAGCAAGTCTGTCTTTTTCAGTTCTTAACGGAGGTGATATTTTTAAAAATGTTTTGAAATCACCTATATCATTTTCATTTAAAGAAAGATTATTAATAGACACTCCAACAGTAAATTTTTTTCCATTAGATTTATTTTTTTTAATTACTTCTAATGATTTTTCAGAGGAAATTTGATTAATGTGATATCTGCATGGATATTCTTCAAGTAAGGAAAGATCTCTTTCAATAATTATTTTTTCTGCAATACTTGGAATTCCAGTTAGACCTAGTCTTGTTGAAACCTCACCTTCATTAATGGATCCATTTTTGGAAAGTTCGTGATCTTGGGTGTGCTGCATGATTAAAACTCCAACGTCATTTGCATAATTCATTATTCTAGCCATAACTTCGGTGTTTTGAATTGTTCTTACAACATCAGAAAAACCTATGATACCTTTATTAGATAGCAAACCAAATTCAGTCATAGAAACACCATTTAAATTTTTGGTAAGAGTTGCACATGGAAAAATATTTATTTTTGCCTTATCTCTTCCCCTCCTTAAAATAAAATCAACCATTGAAACATTATCTATTACTGGTTTTGTATTTGGCATTGAAACAACAGAAGTTACACCTCCAGCCAATGCTGCTTGACTAAGTGTCCTAAAATTTTCTTTATATTCGAAACCGGGCTCACCAACAAATGTTTTTAAATCAACTATCCCAGGAATTACAACTTTTTTTTTAATATCTATTACTTCGACGTTTTTAGCTCTCGAAGCATCTTTAATGTGTTTGCCTATATCTTTAATTTTGCCTTTTTCGTCTATAATTAAACCACCAATAAAATCAATTTTTTGAGAAGGGTCTATTATTCTTGCGTTAATTAAATATTTTTCTTTCATTATTATCTACAATATATTTTTAAACAAGCCATTCTTACTGCAACTCCTAATTCAACTTGCTCTTTCACTAAACTCACATTTATATCATCAGCTAATTTTGTATCTATCTCGACACCTCTATTCATAGGACCTGGATGCATTACAAGTGCATTTTTACTTGCAAATTTTAATTTTTCAGGAGTTAAACCAAAGTACTCATAGTATTCTCTCTTTGATGGCAAAAATGAACCTTGCATTCTTTCATTTTGTAATCTTAACATCATGACAATATCACAAGCGTCCAAACCTTTTTTCATATCAGTGAATGCTTTTACTCCAAGTCTTTCAATTGAGTTTGGCATTAAAGTTTTTGGAGCAATGACATTTATTTCAGCTCCCAACATGTTCATCAAATAAATGTTTGATCTAGCAACCCTAGAATGCATAATGTCTCCACAGATTGCAATTTTAAGACCTTCTATATTTCCTTTTCTATTTATTATTGTTAAAGCATCAAGCAATGCTTGTGTTGGATGTTCTCTTTTACCATCTCCAGCATTTATAACAGCACATTTCACTTTTTGTGATAAAAGATTTGGAGCTCCAGAGTCTTGATGTCTAATTACAATAATATCTGGATGCATAGCGTTTAAAGTCATAGCAGTATCTATTAAGGTTTCACCTTTTTTTAAAGCAGAATTAGTTAAATTCATCGTTAAAACATCTGCACCTAATCTTTTTCCAGCAAGATCAAAAGAACTTTGTGTTCTTGTCGAAGGTTCAAAAAATAAATTTATTTGAGTTTTCCCTCTTAAAATATCTAATTTTTTTGATCCGCTTCTATTTAATTTAATAAAAGATTTAGCCTCTTCTAAAATTTTTTTAGCTTCAGAAATGGATAAGTTTTGAATACCGAGTAAGTGGTTTTGAGAGTTTTTAATAGCTGATGTTTGTTTTATTGTAGCCACTAAAATCAACTCTATAGGCCTTTTGAGTTGTTATATCAAGCTATTTTTTTAAAAAATCTAAAGCTCCCTGAAGAATAAAAGCAGCCGCATTTTCATCTAATTTTTCAATTTTTTTGCTTGTATTAACGTCTAAATTACTTGTTAATTTAAAAGCACCTTCGCTTGAAAATCTTTCATCCCACATTGTGATAGGTTTAGAAATATTTTTTGATAGATTTATTGCCAGATCTTTTGCCGATTGTGAAGACTTGCTACTTGAACCATCTAAATTTATAGGATTACCTATTATAACCCCTTCAATATTATATTCTTTAATAATCTCCTGTATTTCCTTAACAAAGTTTGAAAAGTTATTTTTGATCAGGGCCTTTAAAGGTATTGCCACAACTCCATTTTCATCTGAAATAGCTATACCAACTCTTTTTTTCCCTGGATCTATACCCATTAATCTTGATTTTTTAATGAGTTTTTTACTAAAATCTTCAATATCAAGCATTTTTATTTTATATTTTATGTTATTAATTTCCTATATATTTAACATATTTCACAAATGCCTATAGATAAAGACAAAATTAAGCATGTTAGCAAATTAGCAAGGATATCCTTAGATGCAAAAAAAACAGATGCTTTGGCTAAAGACTTATCTTCAATTTTTAAATTTATTGAACAATTAAACGAATTAAATACTGATAAAATAGAACCTTTATCTTCCATTCTGAACGAACCTTTGCGAACAAGACATGACGTAGTTAATGATGGGAAGATAAGAGAAAAAATTCTAGAAAATTCACCTCAAAAAAATGAAGAATTTTTTGTTGTGCCAAAAGTTATTGAATAATGTCTGAATTAACTAACAAAAATCTAACTGAAATAACGAATTTAATTAAAAAAAAACAAATTAAATCTGTAGAATTAACTGAGTCTTTTATTGAAAATATTAATAAAGATAAAAAATTAAACTCTTTTATAACAAAATGTTCCGAGTCAGCTCTAATCAAAGCAAAAGAATTTGATAAAAAACCAAATCTAAATAAACTTTTAGCAGGAATTCCTATTGCTGTTAAAGATCTTTTTTGCACAAAAGGAGTAAAAACAACAGCTGGAAGTAAAATGTTAGAAAATTTTATTCCAAATTACGAGTCTACTGTTACAAATAATTTATGGGATGCAGGTGCATTTTTGCTTGGTAAATTAAATTGTGATGAGTATGCAATGGGTTCTTCAAATGAGACCAGTTATTTTGGTAATGTAATGAATCCAGTTTCAAAAAACACTGTCCCAGGTGGATCATCAGGAGGATCTGCAAGCGCTTTAGCAGCAGAACTTACACCCGCTACGATTGGAACTGATACTGGTGGTTCAATTAGGCAGCCAGCTTCATTCACTGGAACTGTTGGATTAAAACCAACTTACGGGCTTTGTTCTAGATGGGGAATAGTAGCATTTGCTTCTTCACTAGATCAAGCTGGACCAATGACTAAATCTGTAGAAGATTGTGCTTTAATGTTAGAAGCCATAGCTGGTTTTGATGTAAAAGATTCCACATCAATAAATAAAAAAAAAGAAAGCTACTCAAAAAATTTAACCAATAATATAAAAGGATTAAAAATAGGTATACCAAAAGAATATAGAGTAGACGGTATGCCAAACGAAATAGACAAACTTTGGGAAAAAGGTAAAAAGCTGTTAAAAGATTCTGGAGCTGAAATTATTGACATTAGTTTACCTAATACAAAGTATGCTTTACCAACCTATTATATAGTTGCCCCTGCAGAAGCTTCATCAAATTTGGCAAGATATGATGGAGTCAAGTACGGTTTTAGATCAAAAAAAGGTAATAACTTAATTGAGATGTATGAAAATACTAGATCAGAAGGTTTTGGAGACGAAGTTAAAAGAAGAATTTTAATTGGTACTTACGTTCTTTCTTCAGGATATTATGATGCTTATTATCTCAAAGCTCAAAAGATAAGGAGATTAATCAAAAACGATTTTGATGTAGTGTTTAGAAAAGTTGATGCAATTTTGACACCATCTACTCCAAGTTCAGCTTTTAAGATTGGTGAAAAAAAAGATGATCCAATATCAATGTACTTAAATGATATTTTTACGGTTCCTGTAAATTTAGCTGGAATACCTGCAATTTCAATACCAGCTGGTCATGACAAAAATAATTTTCCACTAGGAATCCAACTAATTGGAAAACCTTTAGACGAACAGAAACTTTTAAATATTGCTTATACAATTGAAAAAAAAATTAACTTTAAACAATCTCTAATTAGATGGTGGGAAAAATAGTAATGAGTAAAAAAAATGAGAAATACTTAATAGATGGCCAAAAAGATAAGTGGGAAGTTGTAATTGGACTTGAAATACATGCTCAAATAACTTCAAATTCAAAACTTTTCTCTGGTTCTTCAACAAAGTTTGGAGCTGAGCCTAATACCCAAGTTAGTTTGGTAGACTCGGCCTTCCCAGGAATGTTGCCAGTAATCAATGATTACTGTGTTCAACAAGCGATTAAAACAGGATTAGGTTTAAATGCTAAAATAAATTCTTATTCAGTTTTTGATAGAAAGAATTATTTTTATGCAGATTTACCTCAAGGCTATCAAATCTCTCAGTATAAAAATCCTATAGTGGGAGAGGGTGAAGTTACACTAGATTTACCAGAAGGAACTAAGAAAATTGGAATTGAAAGGTTGCACTTAGAACAAGATGCCGGAAAAAGTATTCACGACTTGGATCCTAGCAGTACATTTGTAGATTTAAACAGATCTGGAGTTGCACTTATGGAGATAGTAAGCAAACCTGACTTAAGATCACCAGAAGAAGTCAATGCCTATGTTAAAAAGCTTAGATCTATAATGAAATATTTGGGCACTTGTGATGGGAACATGCAGGAGGGATCCTTAAGAGCAGATGTAAATATTTCAGTAAGAAAGGAAGGTGATACTAAGCTAGGGACTAGATGCGAGATTAAAAACGTAAACTCAATAAAATTTATGCAAATGGCAATTATATCAGAAGCAAAAAGACAGATTCAAATTTTAGAGTCTGGAAAATCAATTGATCAAGAAACAAGATTGTTTGATACCAAAAAAAACGAAACTAGGTCTATGAGGTCAAAAGAAGATGCACACGATTATAGATATTTTCCAGATCCAGATTTGTTACCTCTGAACGTAAAAAAAGATTTAATTGATAAAATAAAAAAAAATCTCCCTGAACTTCCTGATCAAAAAAAGGAAAGGTTTATTAAAGAGCACTCTTTAACTTCATATGAGGCAAACATTCTTGTTTCTGAAAAAGAAATATCAGATTATTTTGAAGAAGTAGTTAAGACTTCGGACAAAAAATTAGCAAAAAATTGGATTATAGGAGATTTATTTGCATCTCTTAATGACAAAAATATTTCTATTAACGATTCACCCGTTACAGCAAAAAAAATGGCTAAGTTAATTGACTCAATAAGCTCAGGTGTGATCTCAGGCAGAATAGCAAAAGAGGTTTTTGAAATTATGAAAGAAACTGGAGAAGATCCACAAAAAATTATCAAGAATAAAGGTTTACAACAAAAGAGCGATCCTAAAGAATTAGAAAAAATGATTAATGAAATATTGACTATAAACAAAGATAAAGTTGACCAATACAAGTCTGGAAAAGAAAAATTATTTGGTTTTTTTGTTGGGCAAGTTATGAAATTGTCTGGAGGAAAGGCCAACCCTCAATTGACTAATGAAATTTTAAAAAAACTTTTGAAAGGATAATTGGCTTATTAATCCAGTTTATTTGAATGCCTAAAAAAATAGATTTAACTGACAATCTTGAACAATATATTATTAAACATTCAGAAAGTTTAAATAGCGTTCAAAATGAAATAATTCAATACAATATTAGTCTTGGAGATAAAAAAAAATTACAAATATCTATATCACAAGCTCAATTTTTACAAATATTAATAAAGATTTCTAATACTAAAAAAATATTAGAAATAGGAAGCTTTACAGGTTTTAGCGCATTATCGATGGCTTTAGCACTACCTTCTGATGGTACTTTAATCAGTTTGGACAATAATCCTGAATTTAGCAATAAAGCTAAATTCTTTTATGAAAAAGCCGGTGAGAAAAAAATTAAACAAATAGTGAAACCAGCATTATTAAGTCTAAAAGCATTTAAAAATTCAAAAGAAAAATTTGATCTCATTTTTATAGATGCCGATAAAGAAAACTACCTAGAATACTACAAAACTGGAATGGAACTTATCAATTCAGGTGGGATTATAATAATAGATAATGTTTTATGGCACGGAGAAGTCGCAGATTCTACTAAAAATGACAAGTTTACAAATATAATAAGAGACTTTAATCAGCATGTTAAAAATGATAACAGAGTAACCAAAAGCATAGTCCCAATAGGCGACGGCTTAACTATTTGTATCAAAATTTAATGTATACAGTAATTGGTTTTTATAAATTTAAAAAGATAAGTTCCTTAAAGGAACAAAAAAAATTTTTTTTAAAAAAAATTCTTAAAAAAAAAATAAGAGGAACAATCATTTTTTCCTCTGAGGGTATAAATGGCACAATTTCAGGATTAAAAAAAGATGTGAATTCAATTATTTTTTTACTCAAAAAGAGATGCAAATTTAAAAATTTTGATAGTCAAAATATTTCAAGTAGTATGTTTCAACCTTTCCACAAAGGAAAGGTAAAAATTAAAAAAGAGTTAGTTCCATTAGGTATAAAAGTTCATTCACATAATATTAAAAAAAACAAATATCTCTCAGGCAAACTATGGAATAAATTAATCTCGAACAAAGAAACTTTAGTAGTTGACGCTAGAAAACCGTTTGAATACGATGTTGGTACTTTTAAAAATGCAATTAATCCTAAAATACAAAACTTTAGAGATTTTCCTAAATACTTAAAAAAGATTAAAAAAACAAAACCTGTTGCAATGTTTTGCACAGGAGGAATAAGGTGTGAAAAAGCTTCAATATTTTTGAAAAAAAAAGGTTTTAAAAATATTTTTCAACTTAAGGGCGGAATACTAAATTATTTAAACAAAATACAAAAAAAAGACAGTTTATGGAAAGGTGAATGCTACGTTTTTGACAACAGGATTTCTCTTAAACATAGATTAAAACAAGGAACTTACTCTATGTGTAGTGGATGTAGAACTCCCGTGGCAACAGAAGAAAAGAAATCAGATAAATACGAAACGGGTGTTTCATGTCCAAAATGTTACGATACACTTTCTGATTCACAAAAATTAAGATTCCGTATGAGGCAAAATCAAATTCATCTCGCAAAAAAAACAGGAAAAAAGCATAAGTTCCAGAAGGAATATTAATCATGGATTTAACCAAAGGTTCAATTTGGCTGCTTTTAAGAAAGGTAACTATACCTGCGAGCACTGGGTCTCTTTTTCAAACCTTTTATAATCTGGTAGATACTTATTTTGCAGGAAGAATTTCTCCAGAGGCACTTGCTGCAATAGCAAAATCATGGCCAATTTATTTTATAGCAATAGCCGTTGCAGTTGGTATTGGAGCTGGTACTACAGCTCTAATAAGCAATTCTATTGGAGCTAAAGAAGACAGGAAAGCTTCAATGTTTGTTGCCCAATCTATTATATTAGCAATTATTATTTCAATTGCCGTAACTTTATTTGGCTTAAATTTTTCTGATGAACTTTTAAGAATTATGGGCTCTAGTGCAGAAAGTATTATTTTAACACGTGAATACTTAGATATTATTTTTTTTGGAGCTATCATTGTATTAGTTCAACTATCTTTAAACGGAACTTTAAATGCCCAAGGTGAT
>MDTE01082498.1_pt1 | contig 21170 bp, 20 predicted proteins | sample 811231 | NCBI WGS metagenome assembly MDTE01 (sample SAMN05326651, study PRJNA326480) | marine metagenome | isolation source: seawater | place: Indian Ocean: Red Sea | collected 2010
AAAAGTTCTGAATGATTGCGTTTTTGTAAAGTTCTTAGATAGGCGTAGCCCACATATCTTCATAAAGTTCATCCGGGTGTGGGAATGGGCTATTCATAGCGAATTCGACAGCGTGATCAATTTCCGCCTGAGTGTTTTTTTCGATTTGATCGCACTCTTTTGCAGTCGAAAATCCATGAGCGATAATTGCTTGCCTGTGTATGCTCAGCGGATCACGTGTTCTAGCCTCTTCCACCTCTTTATCGGATCGATATTCAGATTTTCTAATCCGATCAAGCCCTAGTGAATGATCTTCAAATCGATAGGTCATTGCCTCAATTAGACTGGGTCCTTCCCCGGCTCGCGCCCGCCTAACAGCCTCACTGGTGGCTTCCCATACGGCTATGGCGTCCTGTCCATCGACTAATATACCTGGCATGCCATATGCACTAGCACGATCACTGACATGTTCAACTGACACTGAATTCTTGTAAGAGGTTGTGATCGCGTAGCCATTGTTTTCGCACATAAAAATAATCGGCAGGTCCCAGAGTGCCGCCATATTCATTGACTCATGACAGGCACCTTGGTTGGATGCACCATCGCCAAAAAAAACTAGGGATACATAGTCCTTTTTACTGAGTTTCGCAGCGAGTGCCGCACCGGTAGCAATGGGCACTGAAGATGCGACTATGCCAGATTCTCCAAGTATTCCAATAGAGAAGTCAGCGAGATGCATAGAGCCGCCTTTGCCTTTGCAAAATCCATCAACCTTGCCGAGAATTTCTGCCATGGCCCGGTTCACGTCTCCGCCTTTGGCTATTGGGTGGCCGTGAGACCGGTGATTACCAGCGATACGGTCAGAATCTCTAAGCGCAGCGCAGGCACCCACAGCGACGGCCTCTTCTCCTATATAAGGATGAGCGGGTCCGATCAATTCTCCAGAAGAGTGGATTTTAATTACCGCTTCTTCGAAGTATCTGATCCTGCACATGCGTCGATACATTTCTTCTAACTGTTTTTTGTTCAGTGTCATATGGATTCTGCCTGTATAAGACCGTTGTCGAACTCTATCTTGAGCGTGTATGTTCCGACAGCTTACTCCGAATCACTTGTTCGTAGGTAATAAAGGTTTATTTCTACTTGTAAGTTTTCGGATTGTTTGCATTCTGCTTAGCTATCAAGTGACTTTGGTGATAGGACCTTGATCTGCGATTCCAGGGCTTATTGTCAAAACAGTTTTAGTAATTCATGCATCGTAAAAATCGAATGTTTACAAGTTATTGTTGCAATAGCTTGATTTTGTCCATTTAGGCAGATACTTTCGCAACTTACCTAGACAAAAATTTTGGCTACTCGTAAATAAGGCATATTTATTTGAATAATCTTTTTGACTCAAAAAGCGACTCTCCCCAATATGGCATGGTTGTTTCAGAGAATGTAATGGTTCCTATGAGGGATGGGGTTCGCTTGGCGACAGATATTTATCGTCCAGCCGATAAAGATGGAAATCCGTGTTCTGGCCAATTTCCGGTGATTCTTGGTCGTACTTCTTATGACAAATCTAATCCGGTTATATGGGTAGATGCTGTAGCTCGCCCATTTGTATATAACGGATATGTTGTGATTCTCCAAGATTTGCGAGGCCGTGGTTTATCTGAGGGAACAGGAGAGTACTTTCATACGGCTAACCAGAAAGAAGGTCTTGATGGTTACGATACGATCGAATGGGCCGCTGAACAGCATTGGTCCAATGGCAAGGTTGGCATGGTCGGAGCTTCACATGGTGGGATTGTTCAGAACATGGCTTCACTTTATCGCCCGCCTCATTTAGCAGCGCTGTGGGTCGACGTGGCTCCTACGAATGCGTTTCGTTGGGAGGTTAGACAGGGGGGCGCTATGGCTTTACATATGTACGGCGCCCTTTATCTTCATGGATATGATTCTCAGGAGATAGCTCATAACCCTGAATCTATTTTGAGAATTGAGAGAGGGGCCGAACGTCTAAGAGAGGAAATATGGAAACAACCTTTTAAGAAAGGTGAAACCCCTATCGCTGTGGTTCCAAATCTTGAAAAAGTTCTGATGCATTATTATCGAGACGGAAATTACACTGAGTTTTGGGATCAGGAATCTCTCAATCACGCCCAACATTACGACCGTATGGCTGATATTCCTGCCGTTTATAGTTCGGGATGGTATGACCCGTTTGCCGCTGAAACTAGTGAGCAGTTCAGCCATATGGCAGTCAAGAATTCTTCACCTCAACGTTTAATTCTCGGTCCATGGAATCATGTTTCTATGCGGGGTGCAGGTTCTTCCTACGTTGGGGATGTAGATTTTGGATCCACCGCAAAATGGGGTGATAATGTCCTGAATGTGGAGCGGTTGCGTTGGTTCGATAGATGGTTGAAAAACGTAAATACTGGCGTTGAAAATGATCCGCCAGTCCGCATTTTTGTGATGGGTGGTGGTAGTGGAAAAATGGACAGATCTGGCAGAATCGATCATGGTGGTGTTTGGCGTAACGAAAGCGAATGGCCATTGCGGCGTGTAATAGACACTCCGTATTACCTGATTGATGGTGGCGCTCTTAGCAAGCAGATTCCTCTGCAGTCAAAACTCGCCACTAATTGGATACACGATCCAAAAAATCCAGTGCCGTCAATAAGTGGAAATGTAACTGGATTCTATGAATGGATAGTTTTACCTGAGGATATAGATGGTGCCTATGTACCACAGAGAGCTCGAATGCGTTCGTTGATCCCCGATGGCCCTCTCCATCAGATAGAGACTGACTTGACGGTTGTGGCTAAAAATAGACCTGCAGATACACCTCCGCTACTCGCTGATCGAAAAGATGTGAACGTTTTTCAGACAGAACCCTTGATGGAAGATCTGGAGATAACGGGAAGCGTGATCGCAAATTTGTGGATTTCTTCGGACAAAGTTGACACTGATTTCACCGCCAAATTAATAGATGTATATCCCCCAAGTGAAGGATTTCCAGCAGGTTTTCACTTACCGTTAGAGGACTCAATACAAAGGGTGCGTTTTCGCCAAGGATATGAATTTGAGGATTTTATGAAACCAGGTCAGATTTATCAGGTTAATATTGAGCTTCCTCCAGTTTCGAATCTATTCGTAAAAGGTCACAGAATACGTATAGACATCGCATCCAGTAATTTTCCAAGATTTGATGTTAATCCGAACACCGGAGAACCAATCGGTCAGCACACTGGTAGTGAGGTAGCGACGAATACCGTTTATACCAACAAGGATGCTCCATCGCATATTGTGTTACCGGTAGTGCCTATTGGCTGATTAATTTGAGTAGCTTTTTGACGGGGAGTATCAATGTTTAAATTAACGGATGTTCAAATCAATGAACTTGTAGCTGAAGTTCCAGACTGGCTAATCATAAAAGAAGAAGGTATGAAGCGATTACAAAAAGTGTTTTCGTTCGATGATTTTGCCTCTGCTCTTGATTTCACTAATAAAGTAGGACGACTCGCTGAAGCTCAGAACCACCATCCACGGATCGTGACTGAATGGGGACGAGTAACTTTGACGTGGTGGAGTCATGAGCAAGGGGGTTTGGTTGCTGCAGATATCGAAATGGCAAAGAAAGTTAATTTGTTGGTCTGAAATGAATGCTTAATTATTTTCTAGCCTGTTCGTTTGAGAGCATTTCTATTGCTTGCACCAAAGCTTGGTGCCCCTGACTGTCGGCATCTCGCTCAGAAACCTGAACTGACCTGTACAGCTGGGCGATAAGTCCGCTGGTGGGAATCGCTGTTCCAGTCTTGGCAGCCAACTGATCGGCTAAGCGAAGATCCTTCTGCATATGTTTAACCATAAACCCAGGAGTGAAGTCTCCATCTAGGATTTTTGGTCCTAACGTTTCGAGCGCCCAAGATCTGCCTGCCCCGTCTTTTACGGCCTCATAGAATCCTTGCATATCAAGTCCCGATTTTTTGGCAAGTACAAACGCTTCGGCCACTCCAGCAAGGGCTGCGGCACCAATGATCTGGTTGGCTATTTTTGTTGTGTGGCCTGAACCGACTGGTCCCATATGGGCTACGTTGCCACCCAGTACATTCAGAATTGGCAGACTGCGTTCATAGGCTTCGGCATTGCCCCCGACGAGTATCGAAAGAGTTCCTGCTTCTGCACCCATAACACCGCCAGTGACTGGAGCGTCAACAAAGTTTGATCCTTTGCTCTCAATTAACGCTGCCATTTGTTTGCCTACTTCTGGATCAATCGTGCTCATGTCGATTACTACAGATCCTGGCTTTAGGCCCTCTAATATCCCGTTTTTTCCAGAGATGACAGCTTCGACATGCTCTGAGTCTGGAACCATTGTTATAACGATGTCGGAAATTCTAGCTACATCAGCCGCTGATGTAGCGGTATCTGAACCGAATTTTTGTGCTTCCAGAACCGTTGAGTCGTTTAGATCGAATACGGTTATTTCATAGCCATCTTCAACGAGGTTTCTTGCCATTGGAAGCCCCATCATTCCAAGGCCCACAAATCCAATTCGTTCTTTGCTCATTTTTGGTTTCCAATGTGTGGTCAGGTTTTCAGTCCAATAGTGATGATGTAATCGAACCCTAATTTACATGTTGTTGTATGTGTATGGTGTTGTATTTAATACTCTGCATAGAGTGATTTATACTCCGAGAGTATAGGAAAGTTTTTATAAACGCATCACGATACTCGTTTATGGTAATTTTCATGGCGTATCAAATGATTGGATTCTTTGCGTGAAGTTTTGTATTTTTTGTTAAATCATTATTCATGTAGTTGATGATCGATTTATCGTGATTGAAGTTGAGTTATCAGTACGGTGATTATTAAAACTCAGGAGCATTAATTTGAGTTTCCTCGAAGATCGTATGAAGAGTATTCATTCTGTGGAGCACTTGGATCAGATTAATCGATGGCAGTCATCGAGAGAACGTTTATCTGCAGACAAACATCGCCCTCAATATCACTTTTCACCACCCGAAAACTTTATGAATGATCCAAATGGTCTTTGCCATTGGAACGGTCTTTATCACTTGTTCTATCAATTTAGTCCTGATGGAGTGGATCGCGTTCACTGGGGCCACGCTGTGAGTGAAGATCTTGTTAGATGGAAAGACCTTCCGATTGCACTTTACCCAGACCAAGAGAATGATTGTTTTAGTGGTCAAACTTTGGTTGAAGACAGTCGTGTGATTGCAACTTATCACGGCACCCAATCTGGAAATGCTATTGCTACCGCAAATGATGATCTATTACTGGAATGGGAGAAGCATCCTGATAACCCGGTCATACCGATAGTAGAAATAGACGAAAATTCAGGTTCGCCTTATCGAGTCTTCGATCCTTGTATTTGGAAGGAAGAGGATGGTTACTACACACTTTCTGGGGTCTATAAAAACGGTGTACGAAGCATCGATTGCGAAGGGGTTGACCATATTTTCAGGTCATCAGATCTGAGTGATTGGGAATATGTCGGAGAATTAATTTCTTCCGATTACAACACTGAGCCTGGTGAAGATTATGCTGTGCCTAATTTTTGGCCTATAGGCAACGGAAAGCACATGTTACTGTTCTTCAGCCATAAACGAGGTGGTCAGTATTTCGTCGGTAATTACGATAAGGGATCGCATAGATTTACACCTGATTATCACGGTCGGTTTAATAACGGTCCACTTGCAATTGGGAGCTTGCATGCACCATCCGCGACGATTGACGAAAGAGGAAGATTTTTAGCCATATTTAATGTTAAAGAAAGTAGGGACCCTCAAGGCTGGGTTGGGATGATGACTTTGCCTACACACCTCTCATTAGATACAGATAACTCATTGTTAGTTAGACCAGTACCTGAGCTCGAAAATCTTAGGGTTGATCACTGTGCAATACCCGATAAAACCGTGTCCACAGGGCAAGAGCAGCTTTTAGATGAGATCAAGGGCAATGCAATTGAGCTTTCTTTGAAAATCGATCCTGGGTCCGTACATGAGGCAGGGATTAATGTGTTGCGTTCTGCCGATGGTCAGGAATCGACGCGTATCTCCTTTTTCCCTAAAGGGCATGCGCGTTTTGGCACCGCATTGCTTCAGATTGATGGAAGTATTTCCTCTAAGCGTTCGGACTTGGTTCCGCGAACACCGGAAATTGCTCCTATTGATATTGGGGATGACGATTTGGTAGAGATGCGGATTTTTGTTGATAAAAGCATTGTAGAAATATTCGTTAATGAACGTCAGTGGCTTACTTTACGGGCTTACCCAGATCGTGATGATAGTGTGGGCGTTTCACTTTTCGCACGGGGAGGGTCAGCTACCTTCAGCGATATCGAAGCATGGCGTATGGAATCGATTTGGCCTGAATTAAATTAAATCACTGTATTCACATGTATTCCGCACAGATATATGAATTATAAGATGCTTGCCGATATTCCGATGAGGACGAGTCAAAAGCGAATTTTTCTGATTCTTGTCTTGGTTTTATTATTCGCTTTGGGATGTGGTTCATCTGTGGATTTGAAAGAGTCAGATCAAAACACGGTTGATATACAGGATGAGAATCCAATACAAATCCTTCGTCCGGAATCGTTGTTTTCTGTGGACGATGTTGTGGACGCAGGCTGGAAGAAATCCAAGGAGCTTTCGTCCGAAACTCTTCCGGAAGCTATTGGTGCATGGTACGGTTTTTACGACCATCGAGATGTTGAAGTAAGGCAGTACAAAACTCACGAATCTGTCCTAAGTGCCGGGATTGTGCCGGCTGATGAAGCGACTGGTCGAGGAAAGCCCGCTCCATTCGCTGTTGGTGGGATCAGTGCAACACGTACAAACTATTCAACGTACGCTATCGTTGGAAACTTGATTCTGCTTTGTGAGATCAAAATTGAAGACTGCCAAAATCTTCTTGATGCCATCAACTGAACTAACGTTAGTGTTCTGATAGTTGACTTGGAGAGATTACAGGATGACACTGTCGTTTCGCGTCACTTAAGGCCGGTTTGGCGGATTAGCAGAAACTATGGATATCTAAATGTCTAACAATTACAAGATACTTATTCTGGGTGCTTCTTACGGTTCTCTATTAGGGGCCAAGATTGCTATGGCTGGACACACCGTGAAGCTTGTGTGCCTACCTGCGGAAATAGAGTTGATTAACTCAGAAGGCTCCATTGTTAAGTTGGGCGCAAAAGGGGTTGAGGGACTGATCGAACTAAACTCGCGTGACATGCCTGGAGAGCTGTCAGCTGGTAGCACGGTAGATGTTGATCCTAACGATTACGATTTGATCGCACTGGCGATGCAAGAACCTCAATACAGTGTGCCCGCCGTTAAGGATCTAATGATGCGAGTTGCATCTTCGGGTAAACCCTGTATGTCGATCATGAACATGCCTCCACTAACTTATTTAAAGCGTATACCTAACCTGGATACCGATAAATTACGGGGAGCTTACACAGACCCTTCAGTATGGGATGCATTGGATCCTGCTCTGATGACTCTATGCAGTCCTGATCCTCAGGCTTTTCGTCCCCCGGATCAAAAAATCAATGTATTGCAAGTAGGCTTGCCTACGAATTTTAAAGCCGCACGATTTGACTCTGATCGGCATACTTCGATTCTGAATAAACTCGAAGCTGATATTCAGGCTATTCGATATCAACATGACGAGAAAGAAATCGAGCTCCCAGTGAAATTGCGGGTTCACGATTCGATTTTCACTCCGCTTGCTAAATGGAGCATGCTAATGGCGGGCAACTATAGATGTGTTCAAAGAGAGCAAATGCGACCCATCAAAGAAGCTGTTCACTCAAATCTAACTGCTTCCAAGGACGTGTATGAATGGGTTGTTGAACTCTGTGAAAACATGGGGGGAGAAAGATCCGCACTTGTTCCTTTCGAAAAATATGCAAATGCGTCTCTGTCGTTACTGAACCCTTCATCTGCAGCACGAGCACTCGCTGGCGGTGCTCAGAATATCGAGCGGGTTGACCGCCTTGTGAAGACAATTGCTGGTCAGTTTGGTTTGCAATCAGATGTGGTTGATGAGACCGTTGAGCTTGTGGATAGTTGGTTGGAGCGAAATAGAGCGTAAGCAATAAACGCTTAATATCTGCTCATTTTTTATGCTAATTTTTTTTACTTAGTGATTACGGGATTCCGTTGGCAAGCATAGACCCAAATCGACCGAATATTGTTTTCATTTTGAGCGATGATCAAGGTGCATGGGCCATGAATTGTGCTGGCACCACTGAACTTAAGACTCCTAACTTGGATCGACTGGCTAAATCTGGGATACGTTTCGAAAATTTTTTTTGCGCTTCACCTGTATGTTCTCCGGCGAGGGCATCAATACTTACTGGCCAAATGCCTTCACAACATGGTGTGCAGGATTTTCTTAGAGCAGGAAATTCTCAGTTGCTGCCAGAGGACGGTAAGAACATTCAGTACATCGAGGGACGGAAGACATACACAGAGATTCTTGGTGAAAACGGTTATGATGTAGCGCTAAGTGGTAAATGGCATATTGGTGATTCGGCGACACCTCAGGCGGGGTTTTCGTATTGGAATGTTCACACGACTGGGTCGGGTGATTACTATGATGCGCCTATGTTCCAGAATGGTGATTTATACACATCAGATGGTTATTTCAGCGACGTGATAACTGATGGAGCGATTACTTATTTAGATAATCAGAAACAGTCGCAACGCCCTTTTTCAATCAATGTTCACTTTACTGCTCCACATGCTCCTTGGGGGCGTAAGCAACATCCGACCGAAATATATGACGACTACTATGAGAACTGTAAATTTGAGACTGTTCGTTGGGATCCGATTCATCCTGATCATCTAAGCAAAGCAGGCTCATCCGGAAGTGTTGCTGCCTCTGCCGAAGATCGTCGTGAACTTTTGAGTGGTTACTTTGCGGCAATTACAGCAATGGATCGCAACATTGGTCGGATAATTGACTGGCTTGAAGATAATCACTTGCGTGAGAATACTCTTGTAGTTTTCACTTCGGATAACGGGATGAGTATGGGGCACCATGGTATCTGGGGGAAAGGGAATGGAACTTATCCGGCAAATATGTATGACACAGCGGTAAAAGTTCCGGCAATTATCTCAAGGCCAGGCCATGTTCCCACCGGGTTGGTTGAGCGCACTTTACTTAGTCACTATGACCTCTTTCCGACGATTCTCGATTATGTCGAACTTGGGCATCTGATTGTAGATCTTCATGATTCGCTACCTGGTACGAGTTTTGGAGGCATTCTTAATGATCATCAAAATTTTATGGAGCGACCGGTAGTAGTTCTAGATGAGTACGGTCCTACCAGAATGATTCGTACGCAATCGCTTAAATATGTGCATAGATATCAGGATGGGCCCCATGAATTTTACGACCTAGCGAATGATCCTAATGAGACTGTCAACGCCATTAATGATCCTGCGTTCCGATCGATCATTCGGCATATGCGCAATCAACTTCAAGATTGGTTCGAGCGCTATACCGAACCAGAACGGGATGGGGCAAAACAGGATGTAATGGGTAGGGGGCAAATCGATTTAGTCGATGGCAATCGACAGGCGTTCGCACAGGACATCACTTTCATGAGGGATTTATAGATAAGATTGCCAAAATTTCTAACTTCATATTTGTTGTTATTGGTTGGTGATAGAGGTGACCAAATTTGATCAACACACTACTTATAGGTGGCAAAGGTACTATAGGTGCGGGTTTGCGTACATTTTTGCCTCGACTAGATTCAAGTTATCGCGTTGTGTCTGCTGACCTTCATGGCGCAACTGATAAAGCGACTCAAGAAGATGCTCACCGAGAGTTTATTGAGTTTGACGCTTCGCGAGATGATGGCGATCTTCGACAGGCTTTAGAAGGACGCGATCTAGTGGTTTATTTGGCTAGAAAAGATCCCCTTGGCGCGATGAACGATATGACGGATCGGGTTTTCAAGGCGATCATGGATGTATGTCCTGATGCGGTTGTTATAGGATCCAGCTCCGTTCATGCCACGGGTGGTGCTTATTATGGCTACACCCGTCAGAAAAACTCACCAATAGCCCACCGAAGGTTTACTGAGGTTGATCCATGGCCAGAGCCACTGTCAGTTATGACCGAACCTTGCCCAACTGGTGATTACGGAGTGGAAAAAGCATATGTTGAGGCTTGGTGTCATAGACTTGGCGCTCAGGGCCAAAATGCTGTGGCAGCTCGTTGGGGTGGAATTAATCCCACCAATGGCAAAAAAGATGAGATTTCTTATTTCACTGTTTGGTGCCATCAGGAGGATTCAGCGCGTTTTGTCGATGCTTGCTACAAAACCGCTCGTGCTGGAAAACTGCGTTCTAGCGCACACTACTACGTAATTTCGAATAATACTTATAACATTTTTGATATTGAAACTACGCGTAAAGAAATAGGTTATGAGCCACAACATGACGCTGAAACCTTCTACGGTTCTGATGTCGGTGCATATTCTCTGCGTGTTGATTAACCTAACTGTCCTTGATGTAAAAAAGGTTTGAGAATTGAGAAAGTAACCTGTGTGACAATTAGATCGCAGACACGATCGGATATGATGCTTTCTAAAGATTGATTCACAGGTTTTTATTGGGGCATTCCAATGATTCAGCATCTGAACTTAAAACAAAGGATTCAAGAGGGAGAAGTAACCATAGGTGTGAGTGTGCCTTGGGACGCTTCTCGATCTTTAATTGAGGATATTTGGAGTCGGGATGACGCATACCACTTCATAGCGGTGGATTCTCAACATAGCCCGTTGGTTGAATCTCAACTAGCGAGCATATTTGTTGCTGCACAAGAATTAGCTATTCCCGTTCACTTTCGTATTCTCCACACCAACATGACTTATCGAATCGGCAACTGGTTAGATTTAGGTGCAAGTAGTATCGAAGTACCTCAGACCGAAACCGAAACAACTGCGCAGGAAGCTGTAGATTACTTTTACTACCCGCAGATTGGAAGGCGAAGCTGGGGTGGTGCAACACGAGTCGGAATAGAATCACGCCACCTGAAATTTCCTGCCTCAGATGGTGATCGAATCGACTATGCCAATTGGTGGAACAGTTATGGAGTCCTGATGCTTCAGGTCGAGTCGATTGGTGCGATCGAAAATATTCCTAATTTAGCTAAGTCAGGCATTGATTGTGTTTCTTGGGGTCCTAACGATTTGGCTTTCGATCGTGAGGCAAATCCAGATCATCCTTTATCGGAATCAGATGAAGTTTGCGTCGAATATGCTGTAAACGCCTGTAACCAAGCTGGTATTCGGTTGATGATCCGCAATAACGATCACTCTCAGAGAGAAAAGTACATCGAAATGGGAGCTACGGTTCTTTTAGAGAATCCAAGAAATTAAATCACTTCAGGGTACGTGTTGATGGTGATATATAGATTGGTAACCAGTCGATTATTGCTGAAATCTAACACGTAAAACAATTCAGGAAAAAAACCATATGACTGATAGGCCAACAGTTGTGAAAGACTCTGTGCTAGACGCTCTTAGCGAACTGAGTACGGCAACCGCATGTTGGACTCTGTATGGCATGGGCATAAGAAATACTTATATGAAGGGTCTGAAGCCAATTGCGCCTCTTGGACTCGGTAAACGCGTTGTAGGACGTGCTTTCACAATGCGGTGGATTCCGTATCGTGAAGATCTTGAATCCGATGGAGTTGCGGTAGTACGAGGTGAAGGTGCTTTCCGCAGAGCGATTGAGAAACTCTCAAGAAGAGATATTTTTGTGTTAGATGCCTTAGGAGATCTTGACTCAGGAACTCTTGGAGACATTCTCTCAGCTCGTGTCAAGTATCGTGGTGCATCTGCAGCGGTGGTTGATGGAGCGGTTCGTGACGCACCATATATACAGGAGGTTGGTCTTCCTGTTTTCGTAAAAGGCGTGCACCCTTCCGCGGGAGTGAGGACATTATGGCCAATAGATTTTAATGTGCCGATACAATGCGGAGGTGTGGCGGTAATTCCTGACGATATCATTCTCGCCGATGACGAGGGCGTTGTAGTCATACCCGCGCAGTATGCAGAGCGACTTTCGATTATTGGTTCAGAGACTGAAGAACGTGAATTATTTATTCGGCAGAAAGTTGAGGCAGGGTATTCAGTATTTGATGCATACCCACCTACTGGGGCACTTATTCACGAATTCGATGAATGGAAAAAAACTCGATCGGATCAATCTTAGGAGAACTGTTATTCTCATTTTGATCTAAGTCTAACCAGACAATTTTTTTTGCTGTAGGCGAGAGAAGCTATCGCAATACTTAAGCTCGAAATTCCAGCGATAGCCCCTATCCATTGAGTATCCAACAGATTTATCGCAACAAAGAAGCAGAATATTGAGGCCCCGGGAAAAATCCCTGCAACGGTATATTTACCACAAACAAATTGCACGGGCAGGTAAGCGACGAAGCCCACCAAGAGCCATCCTCCAAAATTGCTTATAGGAACTCCGTAGTATCCTTTAATTTCTTCGGTCCAGTACCATGCTCCGAGTGAACCTGTTGCCACCGGTTCGATTGCAAGATCAAGCAACACAAGCAATATAGGAGCCAATATGATGGATACTTTGGCGTCCGCTCCCAATAGTTTGAGGATCATGCAAACAAGGGATAACACAATGATCCAGGCGGCAAAAAGCACTATTGGGACATTCCCTATGGATAAACCCAAAACCTCTGTATATTGATAGGATCCGTACGGATACCCTGTGGACACACCGACTAGTTCTGACAAGAACCCTATAAATCCTCCGATTAATAGGCCAGCTGAACTGCGTATGCCGAAGTAGATCAGCACCAGTATTGCTGCTATCACCAACATTGTTGGTGCTGCCCAATCTGTATTTTTAGGCTTTTCTTCCATAAATCCTACCGAAGCGACTCCTCCGACCATTAGTACAGTCAGAATAATCCAGAGTAGCCAAATTGATACGTTGGTTATGAGCGATCGTTCATGCATAATCTTGAAGTATTTTCCTGCTAACGATTTGTGCTGACATAAGAACAGTTGGAGTACCACCACCTGGGTGAGTACCTCCACCAACAAAGTACATTGCAGGTGACTTTTCGGTTTTTATTGGTGGGCGAAGGAAACTATTTCGCCATCCATGTGACACCCGGCCATATATTGCGCCACGTGGAGCCGAATAATCTTGCTCGAGTCTACTAGGGGACCAAATATCTAGCACATTCGATTTATCGAGCAATCCATCCATCACAGTTTTTTTTAGTCTTTTTCTTATGCGTTCAAGGGCTAAATCTGTATGTTTATCAGTCCATTGGGAACCTATCGCTGGCGCGTTGGCCATAATGAATATTCCTTGTGACCCCTTAGGTGCTACGGTGGGGTCAGAAATTGATGGGATATTGATGTAAACGGTAGGGTCATCAGGAAATTGGTGTTTTCTAAAAATCGAATCAAACTCCTCAGGGTAGTTTGACGAAAATGTAACCGTGTGATGTGATACTTTTTCTAGTTGACCACCATGTCCGACTAGCGCAACAATTCCCGACATCGACAGGTCTTTTTCTTTATGTTTTTGGCCGTAACTTCCACCACTAATATCCCAGACAGTTTCAGGATCAACGTTGCAAACTACGATCTCCGACTTGAACGTCTTACCTGAGGCTGCCTTTATCAACCATCGCTGTCCATCCGAGTTTATTGAAGTTACCTGAGTCTCAGGATGAAACTCGATATTTTCGGGCAGGTTGTTCATGATCGACGTTACTATTTCATAAAGTCCCCCAGGCACATACCAGCCACCTTTAATTAATTCCATGTACGGGATTAATGCCAGCATTGCAGGTGCTTGGTATGGAGATGATCCTACGTAAGTGGGGTATCGATTGAATATCTGTTTTATACGTGGATCTTTAAAAAATTTGTCTATGGTTTTACTGTATGAACCCCAAATTTGACGTTTAGGAGATCGAATTAGTGCCATCAAATCTGAAATATTAAATGATGAAAACGGGGCTGTGCGGAAAAATGTTTGAGTAGATAAATCGAAAATGCGTCTACCTAGTTCCAAAAAATTTAGGAAGGCAGCGACGTCGGTTTCGGAACCAGTAAGGTTTCTGATCTGCTCTGATATATCGGGTAGGCTTGAGGTATATTTGAGTTCCGAACTATCATCGAAAATGTAACGGAAAAGTGGGTCAATTCTTTTTGGATTAAGATCCCAAAAGTTTTTTCCTGCAAGACTGAGAACATCAGAAAAGAGTTCCGGAAGCGTCAACAGTGAAGGTCCTGTGTCGAAAACGAATCCGTCCGAACTGAACCTGTTGAGCTTACCGCCTGCTGACTCCGATTTCTCCAAGAGGTGCACATTCCAACCAGCGTTTGCCAATCGCAACGAGGTTGCTAATCCTCCTAGCCCTGCACCGATTACGATTACTTTTCGCTCAATCATTATGGTCAGTTTCCTGTTTCGAGTAAGAGCGACCTTTCCATTCCACACCTCCCCCATGCCCCCATTTCAGATAAGAAATAGTTCCGATATAGAGCATCACCAAATTGGTGATTGGATGGAGAAAAACCGACCAGATTGTATGTGAGAACCGAACGGCTAGCACTAACCTTGGAGTTATGCTCAATAAGAGTGCCAGCAAAATCCAAATACTAGCGAATCCGTATTGCAGTCCGACGAGACAGGCCAATGGAATTAGTGTCCAACTCAAATTCCATATTTGGAATCCCCAAAAAGATCTCTGGTGTCGAAAAGCTGGGTAGTAGTTTTTAGTGAAGCCTGTGACGATGTCGTTAAAAGTTTCGTACATGCGTACTGAAATAAGCTTGGAGCCATCGATACAGGTTGATTTATACCCAGATCTGCGCCACGTCCGTGCGAGCATGGTGTCTTCGAACAGTAACGTACGCACTCTGGTGTGCCCACCAACAGCGAAATAAACTTCTGATTTCACCATTATGCATGCACCGTGAGCTAGGCCCAAAGCTTTGTCACTCTTAATGTCGGCGAGCGGAGCAGGGAACATCGTAAAAACTACATTGTTCAGTAATGGCATCAGTAGTTTTTCGATGTAGCCGGTCATTGTTATTTTCGGCCAAGCTGAGATAAAAGAAACGTCCTTACGTTTTGCCATCCCAAGAAGTGTGGTGATTGCATCTTTCTGAAGTCTTGTATCGGCGTCGATAAAAAGTAACCAGTCACCCTTCGCAGATGACGCTAATTGGGCGCAAGCATGGGTTTTACCTGTCCAGCCTTTAGGTTTGTTTTGAGTTGGTATCCTCTTAATTCCGGCTGGGTGGTTGCTAATAAGCTTGTCAATTTCTGATGAAGTTGTGTCGGTAGATTCGTCGTCGTATATCAGAATCTCGTTAACTACTTCCCCCTGCATGAGGATTGTTTTCACACACGCAGCTATGTTCTTGCTTTCATTTCTGCATGGCACTAAAACTGACACAGAATTAGGAACTTGATCTTTCAATCGTTTTGGTTTTTTCCAAAGTGTGGAGTTAACAATTGCAATAATGATCGCAGGGATAAATGCGATAGAAGAAGTGAGCATTAGCGCATCAAACAGATTCAATTTGCAAATACCAAGCTTGCTAATTTTTTTGGTGCCTCTTCAATAGGTAAATGCCCGACACCATCCAGTTGTCGTACTTGGGCTTCTGGCCAAATATTCGAAAGCATTGTGATTGATGATTTCACTACGCCGAATGTTTTTTCTCCATAAATTAACTCGGTGGGGACGTCGATATTTGAATATCTATCCTTTGCTACTACAGCACACAGCATCTTGAAAAATTTATATGACACTTCGTGGTCGATATTTTCGAAGGAAGACGTTAGGTCGACGTCGCCTGAGCGTTTACTTTTTAGGGATTTATTAGTTAGATATCGCCCAATGCTTGAACCAAAAGTGGCTAAGTAGGCATTTTTACCGAATTGACCTGCTAGAAAAATTTTGAAATACCAAGGCACATAAGCGAACGGGTCGAGTATGAATAACCTTTGGATAATTTTTGGGTGTATTTTTGCAATCTCAGCGCCAATTGCACCTCCAGAGCAATTCCCAACAATTGATATTGGTTTATCGTTTGAAATTATAGGTGTCTGGTCGATAATCGCAGTGGCAAACTCTTCGAGTTTAATATCATCAGGAGCTGTGGACTTGCCATAGCCAGGCAAATCAGGAACGTAAACTGTTGAATCAGGTGGTATAAATCCACGGATTGGAAGGAAAGTTCTATGGCTTCCTCCCCAACCATGTAGCATTAAGAAAATTCGATCACCTGACCCCCAAGTCTGAAAAGATATTTCATATTTCCTTTTAGCCAAAGTCTTTTGAGATCCTTTCAGCAACCATTTTCCCGCTAAGCACGCACATAGGCAGTCCAGTGCCCGGTGTCGTGGAAGCTCCTACATAGTAAAGCCCCTTGATCGAGTTTGACTTGTTGGGTGGGCGGAAAGGGCCAATCTGTCTAATCAGATGAGCGGCGCCAAATGCTGAACCGTCATGTAAACCAAATTTATTTTTCCAATCGACAGGGGTCCAGATTTCTTCAAATTCCACATCTGACTCTTCGAAAGAAATGCCATGTTGAGACAGTCGATGTTTTACGCTGGCTCTAATCTGACTTACTGTGGCTGGCCAATTTACGTTCCTATGATGAGAAAGAGTTGGGACTGGGACAAGTACAAAAACAGACGAACTGCCCTTTGGTGCTAAATCAGGATCAGAATTGGAAGGTATTGATATGTAAAACGGTGGATTATCTGGGATGCGGCCTCCATCAATTATTTGCTTAAAGGATTTCTGATACTCGTTATTTAGAAATATCGTATGGTGAGTGACATTGTCGAATTTTTTCTTAATTCCCATATAAAACGTAATTACACCCGGCGTCATTCGCAATTTTCTGGTGTATCTAACATCATCATTCAGAAGTTTTTGAGTTGATTTAACATCGACGTTGGAAACCACTATGTCGGCTTGTATGAACGCGTTATTTGAGGTGCGCACTCCTGTAACCATCGAATCTTTTGTGATTATTTGTTCTACTCTCGTTGAATTAATGATTTTTACGCCATTAAGCTGTGCGATCTCAGAAATTTTTTCGACTAAGGAGTAAATACCTCCTTTTGGGAACCATAAGCCGTGATGGAGTTCTCCATAGGGAAGAATTGAGAATATACCTCGTAGTTGGTGTGGCGATCCGCCCAGATACATTGCATAGGAACCTAGAGCTTCTTTGATACGTTGCGATTTAAAGTATTTGCTCAACTGCGAATCCATGGATCTGAAAAGTCCAAGTTTCATAAGATTCGATAAACCAGCAGATCGGAACCATCCGATAACTGAATGAGAATTGCGCGTGACTAATCTTGAAAACGCAATTTCATATTTTAATCGTGCATCAGATAGAAAATTGAGTAATCCCGATGAACTTCCAGGATCAAATCGTTCAAGTTCTTGGGATAGTTTGAATAGATCTGAGCTTAACTCGAGATTTGATCCATCTGGCCAAAAAAAATTTATCGCCGGGTCTATTTTTAGTAGTTCGAGTTCATCGGCGAGTATCTTTCCTGCGACCGAGAAAAGTTCTTCGAAGACCCATGGATAGTTTAGTAGGGAAGGACCTGTATCAAAGCGATAACCTGAAGCGGAAATTACGTTGGCTCGTCCTCCAAGAGTTTCATTAGATTCCACTAATGTGACGTGGAATCCTTGGGAAGCTAAATATATAGCAGAACTTAGCCCTCCAATTCCAGCTCCGATGACTACTGCCGATTTATTAATCAATATCAACCTTTCATGAAAGCAACTGGCAGTATCCAGTATTTTTTGGTTGGTAGTGATCCAAGTTTTTCTCGGATGGATAAACTTGCTCTATTAGTCAAGGTCTCAGGTCGTTCGATGATTTTTTTGTTCAAACGTCTGTAAACGGTTAGGCATGCATTGGTTGCCACGCTGCAATCGTTAGCGATAGCATTCAAGCCTTGGTCTGCCATTTCATACCAACGTTCCGCTTCGTTAGCTAACAATACTTGGCTGTCCCTAGCCCATTCAGTGAATTCATCAAAATCATCCGGTGGTAGACCAGCGTGATCAGATGGAGCATACTGCCTGCCTCTTTCATAATCGTCCAAGACGTCTCTTGCAAAGTTGGTTAGTTGAAGTGCGATTGCCAGATTTTTTGAAGTGGCTAGCGTGTCTTCAAACGGTGTGCCTTTCGAAGGACCGTAAATATGTGCGAGGAAGTAACCAACAACGGTAGCTGAACCGTATATGTATTGATCTAGAAGCTCATTCCAGTTCGAATAAACTTTTTCCCCGATATCCAAAGTCATCGCATCTAAGAATGAAGCGTAATATTTTTCTGGAATTTCGTTAACATTTGCCACAGATTGAAACCCGCATATAGCAGCCGATACGCCAGATTTTGCGTTTGGTCGAGGGTCATATTCATTGTTGGAATTTTCGAATTGTTTACGCCACGATTCCAGACGGTTACGCCTAGACTCAAGGTCTATATTGAAAGTATCTACGATCTCATCTGGATATCTGACTGCTGAATAAATTATTTCAACATCACGTCGTTTTTCTAACGGTAGAAATCTGGTAACGGTGAAAAAACTGGTTGAATACTTTCGGAGAACTTTTCGACCGAAAGTACTTACCACCATTCGTGCTTGAGATGAGCTGCTGGATTGAATTAAAGATTCGAGGGTACTTATATTTAGAGCATCCCACTCTTGTTGGGTCCAGACGCTATTTGCGATTACCGATGATGTATTAATGTTGATTATTTCCAGTAAATAGGTTCTGTTTTCTGAACAAGAAATTTACCAAAAAAAAGTGACCCTCAGAACTTTGAGGGTCACCATTTTTCTAACGGAGCCCATCTTTAACCCCGTGTTGTGATTGGAAGCTCTTTACTGTTACCCCATTCAATCCAAGATCCATCGTACACCTTGACCGTTGGGTACCCAAGAAGTTCTTGAAGCACGAACCATGTGTGGGTTGCTCGAACTGCAGTCTGGCAGAGTGTAAACACGACTTTATCCCCTTCAATGCCTGCACTCTCGTAAATGACTTTTAGATCAGAAGCAGGTAAGAACCGTTTGTCTTCACCAACAGATCTGACCCAGTTGACGTTACTTGACTCAGGAATGTGCCCTCCTCGGTCGGCTCTTACATCTTTACCCGAATATTCTTCAGGCGAGCGTGTGTCACAAACTATTTTAGAAGGATCTTCTACTGACTCTATGACTTCGTTCCAATTCGCAATGAGACTGGTGTTCGCAGATCCGGAGAATGCGTAATCAGATTTGGAGATGTCTTTAGTACCTTGGTCAACATCATACCCGTTGTTCGACCAGTAGTCCCATGCTCCGTCTAGGAGACGACTGTCTTTATGTCCATACACGTCCAGGGCCCATAGGCCTCGACTCGACCATAAATTAGAGTTTCCATCATAAAAGACTACTGTATCTTCGGGACTCACCCCGACGCTGGATAACGCAGCAGCTATGTGATCAGCTGATGGCAACATGCCTGGTACTCCGTTGGCATCTTCTCTCTGAAAAACTTCTTTTGGAGTTAGTCTAACGGCACCAGGTACATGGCCGGCGTTGTAATCGTCCTCCCCACGCATATCAATTACAACTACATCAGAATCGTCGGCGTGATCTTTCAGCCAATCTGCAGAGACCAATCGTTCAGGGTTGGAATATCCTCGGCTTGTGATTTCATCACTTTCGTCAATCGTTGATTTATTTGAGTCACAACTAGCTGATGTTAATACGAACAATCCAATAACTGACATTAAAAATATGCTGGTTATGTTTCGAAATTTAGTATGTGTGATCATTTGGAATTTTGTTTCTAATTAATTTTTGTAAGGCGTATTCGCCATTCACCGGCGCTTATTTCTTCTATGTCAACATCAAAACCACGTTTCATCGCTTGAGGTGGAATAGTGGATAACGCTGGCGGGTGATCAGTGAGAACGTCAAGAACAGATAACTGTTCTTGATTTTTATCCAACTCTTCATTGGTTTTCATCATTGGGTAGGGGCAAATTTCTCCACGCACGTCGATTGAAGAAATTTCACTGATTTGCTCTTTGGCCAATTAGGTCTCCTTACCTATAGGTGTCAAGGTTAGCTTCCATAGATTTTCTTTAGGCATAGACATTTGGACTCTAATGCGCAGTCGTGCCGCAGCTGAAGGCACATACTTCATCACTACATCTTGATCTGTAGTCAAAATAACTTTGGATCCTCCTGCGACCAGATCTAATGCATTAATCGCAAGTCTTAGGTGTCTGGGCATAGTTACACCGGTCAAATCAATCTCGTTGGGTGTTTGCATCAGTGGATCCGTTTAATTACCTGAGTACCTGTAAACGCACCCACCGCAAGCGCAATTCCGAAAACCCACCCTGAGAGTGACAGCGATGGGATTGCAGAGAAGAAGGCCCCAACCGTGCAACCAACCGCAAGACCGGCTGCATAACCCATAAGCAGTCCACCTCCTAATGACTGGATATAACGTCTCCAATTGTTAGGTAACCTCAGTTTGAATTCTCCTGCGAACAAAGCCCCTATTAATGCACCTGGTAATAAACCAACTGTTATTGCAAACGAGTTAGTTATAAGGCCTTTGTGATCCGATATACCCGTGCAACCTCCGAGATCTGCTAACCCGTTAAGTACCGGGACATCGAGTCCTGCCCATCCTAGACCGAGTTGGGATGCTCGCATCAATTCACCGGTCACCCCGAGCGGCATATGAATTGTGTATAGAACAATTCCTAATACCCCTAATGTGGCTCCCCCTAAGGCGACATTCCATCCCTTTTTGAAAACAGGATCTAGTGTGTTGCGAATACGGCTTTGTAAATCTTGATGTGGTCGTTTTTTTGTAGCGATATCGGGAGCGAAAATACCTGCCGCATTTTCGCGGTATATCACTAAAAGATAAATTAGAATCAAACCAATTAGTGTGACTGCAATACCACCTGTGTACCCCAGATTTGCAGATGACGGAAGCCAAATTTTTGGCTCGGTTGAAATTGTGAAATCCCACCACCAATTCCAGGTCATTGTCAACGCGGCAAGGCCCAAAATGACGCC
>MDTE01066071.1_pt1 | contig 21168 bp, 21 predicted proteins | sample 811231 | NCBI WGS metagenome assembly MDTE01 (sample SAMN05326651, study PRJNA326480) | marine metagenome | isolation source: seawater | place: Indian Ocean: Red Sea | collected 2010
GGAGGTATTTTTATAAGTTTTTATTCAAACATATTTTTAATTACAAATAAAATTCCTTTTTTAAATAATTTATTATTATTTATTTTTAGTTTTTTAGATAAATTTTTATATTTATTCACAAAAAGTTATAAAAATATAATGCCAATAGGATATTTTTTTACAGCAATAAAATAGTTCAATGGAAGTTGTATATTTTTTTTTTAAACAAGTAGAAAAAAAAATTTGGTTAAAGGTTTTTTTTAATTATTTTCTAATATCTGGATTAATTGTCACTGAGCTGCTTTTTTTAACTTATTTTTTTATTTTAGTAAATGATCAATCGACAAACTTTATAGATAATAATTTAATTAATAATTTTAACATTCAAGTGTTAAATTTTTTTGATGGTATATCTTATAATGAAACATTGTTGTTACTTTTAATATTTTTTCTTATTCTTAAAAATTTTCTTAATTTATATCAAGTTTATTTTCAATTTAGTTTTATATATGCTCTAACAGTTAAAAAAGCGTCTAATCTTTTAAAAATATATTTGGATAAAAATTATGAAGATTTCTTAAAAAAAGATATTTCAATTTACATTAAACAAATTACTAGAGACATCGAACATGTTTTTGCTGGAATATTTGGTTTAATAATTTCTATAGTTGGTGACATTTTATATATTGGAGTTTTACTATTTTTTTCTTTGTCAATAATAGATATTGTTTTTGATTTTAATATTTTACTTTTATTTATTGGATTCGCTTTTTTAATAAATTTTCTTTTTTCAGTATCAAAAAAACTCGGTGAAGTAAGAGGAACTACAGAACAAAATACATTTAAATTCCTAAGTGATACATTGCGAATCTTTAAAGAAATAAAGATTCAGAAAAAAACAAATAATTTTATCGATAGATTTTTTTCAACTTTTAACGAGTTTTTTCATACGAGAGTTAAACAAGGCATAATTAATTTAATGCCCAAATTTTCACTAGAGCTTTTATTTTTATTGGTTTTTTTTATACTTTTTACAACCGAAGGATTAGCTATAGATAAATTTATAATAAAGTATTCTGTATTTGCTATCGCAATTTTAAGATTAATACCAACTATAGCTCGTTTAACATCAAATTTGTCCCAAATAGTCTACAATCTGAAATCAATTGAATATATTAAAAAAGATATAGAAAGAAAAAAAATTAATTATTCAAAAAAAAATAACAAAAAACAGATAATTGACACTTTAACATTAAAAAAAATAAAACATAAATTTTACAATGCAAAAGATGGAACATCTTTTGAAATTTTGAAAAATTTTAATTACAAATTTAAAAAAGGAAAAATTTATGGAATTTATGGGTCAAGTGGCAGTGGAAAAAGCACGTTGCTCAATATTATTTCTGGTCTACTTAAGCCCAATTCAGGTAAAGTTTTCATAAACAATAAAGAGATAAAATCTGTAGATATATCGAACTTAACAAATTTGTCATTTGCTTCCCAAGATAATGTAATTTTAGATGATAATATTCTAGTAAATATAACACTAGATTTTCATCACAATGACAAAGAAATTAGAAATATAAAAAGTTTATTAAAATATTTTAATTTAAAAAAATTTATTAACAAAAAGTTTTTTGATAATAAAAGTTTGGCATCAATTAAAAACATGTCAGGTGGTGAAATGCAAAGGGTTAATTTTATCAGAGCTGTAATTAGTAATCCTGATGTTTTGGTTTTGGACGAACCAATGTCATCCCTTGATATTAAAAATGAAAAAAAAATGATTATGTTTTTACAAAAATTTAAAAAAAATAGAATTATAATTTTAACTTCTCATAAGTTAAATCATGCTAAATATTTTGACAAAGTTATTAAATTAAAATCAAAGTGAGTTAATGGTTTGAATATATTTTTTACACTGAACATTATAATCGTATTTAAGTAAATTTTTTCTTCCATTTTCAATTTTAATTAAAGCATTTTTGTAATTTTTATTTGCAAACAAAATTTTTTTTGCTAAGTCTCGATGATCATCTACATTACATAAATAACCATATTTGTTATTTTCTAAAATCTCTTTAGGACCACTTAAGCAATTAGTTGAAACAATTGGCAATCCATAACTCATCGATTCTAAAAGAACATTTGGTAATCCCTCAAATAACGAACTTAAAACAAATATACCACTTCTTTTATAAAATTTATTTGGATTATTAAAATTAAAAAATTGTATTTTTTTTGTTAGATTTAATTTATTTCTAAGTTGGATTAATTTTTTTTTTTCTTGACCTTTTCCCAATATAATTAACTTAATATTCTTTTTTTTCTTTGCAACAATAGCCATAGACCTTATTAAACAATCAAAGTTTTTTTGTTTATGCAGTCTACCGATCGAAAGCAATAAGTTTTTATTTCTTTTAAATTTTTTGAAATTATTTTCTAATTTTATTGGATTATAAATAGTCAGACATTTTTTTGAGTTAAAAATATATTTTCTAAAAAAATTGGTTGAAGATAAAGAGTTTGAAATAATGATATTACTAAATTGATAAAAAAATAATTTAATAAAAATCTTAAATCCAAGCAAAATTCTATTGTTGAAATAACTTAATGAACCTAAAGGATGATTTGCAATTCTAATAATGCAAGGTATTCTTTTTATTAAACCTGTGACAATTGGAAAAGGGTGGTCTTGGAAAGACAAAATAACTGAATTTTTTTCTTTTTTTATATTCTTAAGAAAGTAAAAAAAACAATTAATTGAATTATTGACTCTGTTATTATAGAAAAAGTTCATATTAAATGTTGATTTACTCAGAATTAATTTTTTATTTAATTTTTTTTTTATTTTGTTTGATAATTTTGAATAAACTATCTGAACAGAATTATTTTGCATAATGAAGTAATCGCTTAACAAAATTATATTTTTCTCTATTCCTCCATCTTCAATATTTGGGGCAAAAAAAATTATTTTTTTTCTCATTTACATTAAGTTTGGTTTTTTATTGACACGATTTATTTATATTATTGATTAAATCAGTTTAATATATTAATGAAATTATATAAATGAAAGTCGTTATATTAGCTGGTGGTTATGGGACAAGACTTGCAGAGGAAACTAAAGTCAAACCAAAGCCTTTAGTGAAAATTGGAAATAAACCTATAATTTGGCACATACTTAAAATCTATGCTTTTTTTGGAATTACTAAATTTATAATTTGTTTAGGCTACAAAGGTTATTTAATTAAAAAGGAACTTAATAAATTAATTAAAAAAGAAAGTTGGCAAGTAAAATACGTAAATACAGGGCTTAAAACTATGACCGGAGGAAGGATCAAGAGGGTTAAAAAATTTATTAAAAAAGATAAAAATTTTTGTTTATCCTATGGTGATGGATTATCTGATGTGAATATTAAAAAACTGATTCAGTTTCATGAAAAAAATAAAAAGATTGGAACTTTAACTGCTGTTAAATATAAAAATCCTAAAGGAGTCTTGGAAATTAATAAAAATTTTAAAATCAAATCAATTAAAGAAAAACCAGAAGAGTTTATTAATGGTGGATTTTTTGTTTTATCAAATAAAGTTTTTAAGTATCTAAAAAATGATCAAACAATTTTTGAGAAAGACTGTTTGCCAAAATTAACATCTTCTAATCAATTATTGGCTTTTAAACATAAGGGATTTTGGGCATGCATGGATACAATTAGAGAAAAAAAAGAGTTAAATGAGATTTGGAATAGCAAACAAAAAGCTTGGAAAGTTTGGAATGAGTAAGGCAATTATACAGCTTGAAAAATTTTGGAAAAATAAAAAAGTTTTTGTAACTGGTCACACAGGCTTTAAAGGGACTTGGTTAATAATATTTTTAAATATTTTTAAAGCTAAAATTTACGGTTTTGCACTAAAAGCTCCAAAAATATCAATTTTTAATCAAACAAAAAGTTATAAAATTTTAAAAAAAAATTTTTATTTTGATATTAATAACTTTTCGGCTATTAAAAGAGCATTAAATAAATCTAAACCACAAATTGTTTTTCATCTTGCAGCACAACCTCTAGTGTCTAAGTCTTATCAGGATCCTCTAAACACTTTTTCTACAAATATAATGGGGACATCAAATTTATTAGAGGCTATTAGAGAAATAAAATCTGTTAAAGTGGTAGTAATTATTACTACTGATAAAGTATATAAAATAAAAAAAAAAGATTTACCTTTTAAGGAAACAGACGAGCTTGGTGGTAAGGATCCATATAGTGCATCTAAATCTTGTACAGAAATTTTAGTAAACTCTTATAAAGAATCTTTTTTTTTAAAAAAAAAAAATATTAAAATATCTACAGCGAGATCTGGTAATGTTTTAGGAGGAGGTGATTATTCAAAAGATAGAATAATGCCAGATATTATCAATTCTATTAATAAAAAAGTAAAACTTGTAATTAGAAATCCTAAACATATTAGACCTTGGCAACACGTTATTGAACCAATTCATGGATACTTAATGTTAGCCCAATATTTATTTTTAAATAAACATCATCACAAAGATCATTCTTGGAATTTTGGACCAAAAAATAATAGTTTTATTAGTGTTTTTGAGTTATTAGCTAAAGTTAAAAATAAAAAGAATATTAAAAAAATTTTATTTAAGAAAAATAATTATAAAGAAACCAAGGTTTTAAAATTAAATAGTAACAAATCGAATAAATATCTTAATTGGAATCAAAAATGGAATATAGATAAAACAGTACAAAAAATTTTAGAATGGAACTCAAGCTTTAAAAGCAAAAAAAATATGAAGCAATTATGTGAAACACAAATCAGGGAGTATTTAAAATAAAATTATGAAAATATCATATGGAAAAAATGTTTATGGCAAAGAAGAAATTATAGCAGTAGTCAACCAATTGAAAAAAACTACACAAATGGGTAATTCCGTTAAAAAGTTTGAAAAATTAATTTCTAATTTTTTTTCTAAAAAATATGGTTTAATGGTTAATTCTGGCTCTTCAGCAATAATGTTGGCTATTAAAGTGTTAGGCTTAAAAAAAGGAGATGAAGTAATTGTACCATGTTTAAATTTTGGTACTGCCATTTCATCATTAATGCATTATGGTGTGACCCCAATCTTTGTTGATATAGATATTGAGACATTGCAAATTGATGTCAATAAAATTGAAAAAAAAATAAATAAAAAAACTAAAGCTTTAATGATCCCAAATTTAATTGGTAATATTCCAAATTGGAAAAAAATTTTTCAAATAGGAAAAAAACATAAATTGAAAATTATAGAGGATTCTGCAGACACTTTAGGAGCAAAAATATTTGGTAAATCAACAGGTTTATATAGCGATATATCTATAAATAGTTTTTATGGATCACATGTAATTAGTTGTGCTGGAAATGGTGGTATGTTTTTAACTAATAACAAAAATTATTATGAAAAAGCAAAAGTTTTAAGAAGTTGGGGACGTATGTCAACTTTAATTAAGGACTCTGAAAATATTAATAAAAGACTTAATATCAAATTGAAAGGTATAGAATATGATAAAAAATTTGTTTTCTCGGATTCTGGATATAATTTTGAGCCTTCGGAAATAGGTGCTGCATTTGGTTTAATTCAACTTAAAAAATTTAAAAAATTTAGTGAAAAAAGAAACAAAAATTTTTTTTTACATAAAAAATTCTTTTCGAAATTAAAAGATAAATTTATCGTTCCAAAGATTTTAGACAAGGTTTATACAAATTTTTTAGCATATCCAATTATAATCCGTGAAAATTCTGGTATTAAAAGAAAAAAACTTCAAATTTTTTTAGAGAAAAATCAAATACAAACAAGGCCAATTTTTAGTGGTAATATTTTGAGACATCCTGCTTTCACAAAGTTAGTTTCTAAAAAAAATAAATTAAAAGCTTTTGTAAACTCTGATTATATAATGAAAAATGGATTATTAATCGGTTGTCACCAAGGTCTTGAGATAAATAGTATTAAATATATACACAATATTATTTTAAAATTTTTAAATAGATAAGTGAATAAAGAAAAAAATATAATTAAAAATATTAGAGCAAATATTTTAAAGAAAACATTTGATGCTCAGACATCTCACATAGGAAGTTGCTTTTCAATTGTAGAAATTTTGTATGTTATATATTTTTTAAAATTGAAAAGGAATGATACATTTGTATTAAGTAAGGGTCATGCTGCTCTAGCATTATATAGTACTTTATTTGAAAAAAAAATTTTAAGTAAAAAAATCTTTAATTCCTATGGAAAAAATAATTCTAGTCTTATGTCACATGTAAGTCATAAAGTAAAAGGAGTTGAATTTTCGACTGGTTCATTAGGTCATGGATTGCCTTATGCAGTTGGTAAAGCTTTAGGTGAAAAAATTAATGGCTCTCATAATAAAGTATATGTATTAATTAGCGATGGAGAGCTAAACGAAGGTACTACCTGGGAGTCTTTGTTATTTGCTTCATTTCATAAACTAGATAATCTGTATATAATTGTAGATTATAATAAAATTCAAAGCTTAGATTTTGTTAAAAATGTTTTAAAGATCGAGCCCTTAAATAAAAAAATTAAATCATTTAATTGTAATGTAAAAACAATTAATGGACATAACATAAAAAATATTTTTGAATCTTTAAAATTACAAAAAAATAAAAAACCTAATTTTATTATTGCAAATACAATTAAGGGCAAAGGCGTAGACTTTATGGAAAACACTATTGCATGGCATTATAAAGCACCAAATAAAATACAATTAGAAAAGGCATTAAACCAATTAGTATGAAAAAAATTTTTATTGAAGAATTAATTAAATTTACTAAAAAAGATAAAAATATTTTATTAGTAGTCAATGATTTAGGCTATGGAATGGTCGAACCGTTCGTAAAAAAATTTCCTAAAAATATATATAACGCAGGTGTGTCTGAACAAAGTATGATGGGTTATGCTGCGGGACTTGCAGCTAGCGGCAAACATGTTTTTGTATACTCAATCGGAAATTTTAATACTTTTAGGTGTGCTGAACAAATCAGAAATGATATTGATTACCATAAACTTCCAGTTACAATAGTATCTGCTGGCGCTGGAGTAGGATATGGAAACTTAGGTTATTCACATCATGCAATTCAAGATTATGCTTTAATAAGAAGTTTTCCAAATATGATAATTGCATCACCTGGAGATGAGATGGAATTAAGATCATGTATGGAATATTTAGTTAAATCACCACAACCGTCATATCTAAGATTAGAAAAAAGTTCTCAATTTAAAGCACATAGTAAAAAACCTAAATTGTATCCTGGAAAATGGTTAAAAGTTTTTGAATATAAAAATACAGATAAAAAAAAAGATATTTATCTTTCAACCGGTTCAGTTATTGAATTTATTCAAAATTCAATAAAAAAAAAATTTTTCAAAAAAAAATCTTTATATTCTATGCCATTATGGAGCATGAAGTCTAAAAAGCATCAAAGACAAAAAATTAAAAAATTTAATAAAATATTTGTTGTAGAGAATCATTTAAAAGACGGTGGTTTTCAATCTTGGTTAAATGAATGTAACCCAGAATCAAAAATAATTTCTAAATCTTTGAGTTCAAAAGTAATTGAAAAAGTAGGATCACAATCATTTTTGATGAAATTTTTAAAATAAACAATCATTAATTTAAATGAAAAAAAAAAGTATTCTTATCATAGGAAGTAGCGGTTTTTTTGGTAATTCGATAATTGATTATTTAAAAAATAATAAAAGCACTAATAGGAAAATAAATAAAATAATTTTATTATCTAAGTCAAAAAAAAATGTACTTTCAAAGATATTAAAACAAAATTATAAAATTAAGCAAATACTTGGTGATATTTCAAAAATAAAACAATTACCTCATGCTGATTATATAATTTATTGTGCTATTTCTAAAAACTTAAGCAATGATGAAAAAGGTGTTAAGAATTATATAAAATTAGCTAAGAAATTTCATAGGGGAAGCAAAGTGCTATATACAAGTTCGGGCGCTATTTATGGAAAGCAATCTCTTAATATCAAAGAATTTAACGAAAAACATAGGACAAAACCCTTAAACCATAAATCTGTTATTAGAAAAAAATATGCAGTTACAAAGTATAAAAATGAAAAATTATTTAATAGTTTAAATAAAGAAAATATTAATGTCATTATTACTAGATGTTTTGCATTTGTAGGAAAAAATTTACCTTTAAATAAAAATTTTGTAGTTGGAAATTTAATTAAAAATATATTAGAAAAAAAAAAACTTGTAATTAAATCAGATAAAAATGTTCTAAGATCATATATGTTTGCTGACGATTTGGCACATTGTCTTTTAAAGATAATTTTTTCAAACAAAACTAATTTTAATTTATATAATATTGGTTCTGAAGACAAAATTGATATACGAGAATTAGCTTATAAACTTGCAAAGAAATATAAATTAGAGACAAATATTAAAAAAATTAAACACAAAACCAATCATGATATATACATTCCAAATATATTAAGATTTAGAAAAGAATTTAATTATAATAAAAAGCTAGATAGTTACAAAGCTATAATAAAAACAATCAAAATAATTTTACAAAATGGATCTTAAAAGTTCAAAAGTAGGAATAGTAATTTTAAGTTGGAATGATCCGAAAAACACTTATGAATTAATAGAGAGTATATTTAAAAGTGATTATCAAAATTTTGATATAATTATCGTAGATAATAATTCAAATATTGAAAATTTTGATAAATTAATAATTAATTTAAAAAAAAATAACTTCTCTTATAAAATAATTTCTGAAGATGAAACTGTTGAAGACAAACAACATATTTCAAAAAACATATTTATAATAAGAAGTACTGAAATTTCAGAATACAAGTTTGCTGAAAATGTAGGAGTTTCCAGAGGTTATAATAAAGGGATTCAGTTTGTAATGAATAATATGTATGAATTTATAATTAAATTTGATTGCGATTTTATTATCTCGGAAAAACTAATTACAGGATTAGTTCAAACTTTTGATCGAAATAAAAATGCTGTAGCTGTATCACCAAAAGTTTATTACCATATAAATGAAAAAACTAAAATTATATGGTGGAAAGGCGTTAATTTTACAAAAAATTATTTTAGATTTCAGAGAACAGGCAAAGGTGCAAGTAGAAAAGTATTGGATGAAGGCCAATTTAAAGGTATTCATAAATCTGAGGGAATTTGTGGCTGCTGCGTGATGTTAAAAACAAAAATTTTTAAAAAAACTGGTTTATTGGATACAGATTTTTTTTTTGGACCAGAGGATATAGAATATGCCTTTAGATTAAAAAAGCATGGGGATTTATTAGTAAATTTAGATTACCACGCATATCATAAAGTTTCACAAAGTATTTTTGTTTCTGGAGTTAAAAAGAGAATATATTTCGAAACAATTGGCTGGTTAGTATTAATTAAAAAAGTTTGTAATACTAAAGATAGAATAGCAGGATATAGTTATTTTTTACTAAGGGGCATTTCTCATGGGATAAGATATCTTTTTACTAAAAATAAAGATGCTCACTTAGGCTTTATTATGGGATTAAAAGATTTTTTTTTAAAAGATAAATTATGATGTTAGTATCTGTAATTATTCCCTACTTCAGAGATGAAAAAAATATCAGTAATTCTATCAATTCTGTTTTAAAACAAAGTTATGATAAAATTGAGATAATAATTATTGATGATGAGAATTCAAAGAATTCTAATCAAATACTATCAAATTTTAAAAATAAGAAAATTAGGATTTTTCAAACAAAGAAAAATTTGGGCGTAGCAAGAGCAAGAAATTTAGGAATAAAAAAATCTAAAGGTGACTTTATTGCTTTTTTAGATAGTGATGATCTTTGGAAAAAAAATAAACTCTATTTCCAATTAAAAAAAATGAAAAAATATTCAATTGATTTTTGTTTTACTGCTTACGAAGCAGTTAGAGAAAAAAAGGTAATTTATTCAGTTTCTTCACCTAAAACAATTAATTATAACAGTCTCATTTATTCAAATCCCATATGTTGTTCATCAATATTAATTAAATCAAAAATACTTAAAAAAAATTATTTTAAAAACCTAAATACAAAAGAAGATTATGAATTATGGTTAAGATTAGCTAGGAAAAATTTTAGTTTTATGGGAATTAATAAAATTTTAACAACATATCAGCTGAGAAAAAATTCCTTATCTAGCAAACACTTAAATAAAATAAAAAATGCTTTTCTAATATATTATAAGTTTAATAATTTTAATTATATAAAGTCCTTGTTTTGTGTTTTAATTTTATATTGGAATGCTTTCAAAAAAAAATTTCTATAATTTATTGATGGATTATAGTTATCTTTACAATGATATGTAATATTATATAAGTTTGAAAGGAAAAATATGAAATCTAATTTAAAAAAATTCGAATTGTTTTTTAATTCATATTCAGAAACTTTAAAAAAAAAATTAAATGAAATTGAAATAAGCAATCTGTATTCAGCAGTTAAAATTATAGAGAAAACAATTATAAAAAAAAATTTTATTTATATATGTGGAAATGGTGGATCAGCAGCAATAGCAAATCACTATATATGTGATTTTTTTAAACAATTGTCAAAATATACAAAATTAAAAGCGAAGATAAAAAGTTTAAATTCGGATAATTATTTAATATCAGCAATATCAAATGATATCTCCTATGATCAAATATTTAAAATACAAGCTGAGAGATACATGGAAAAAAATGATTTGTTAATACTCATAAGTTCGTCTGGAAATTCAAAAAATATAGTAGAGGTTTTAAAGTATTGTAAAAAAAAAAAAATTAAAACTATAGGGTTTTCAAATTTCAGTGGCGGATATTTAAAAAAAAATTGTGACATTTCTGTGCATAGCAATATCAATAACTATGGAATTGGAGAGGATATAAATCATATTTTAATGCATATGATGATGCAATTTATTTCAATTAGAAACTTAAGCACAAAATCAAAAAAAATAATATTGTAAATTATGATTTTAGTTACAGGTTGTGCAGGCTTCATTGGTTTTCATTTAACTAAAAAATTAATAGAAAAAAATTTAAAAATTTTTGGTGTTGACTCTCTAGAAAATTATTACTCTAAAGAATTGAAATTAAAAAGATTAAATATACTAAAAAAATCTAAAAAATTTACTTTTAAAAAAATAGATTTGAAAAATTTTAGTAAAGTTTATGATTTTGTAAAAAAAAAAAAAATTGATTTTATTATTCACCTTGCAGCTCAACCAGGTGTGAGAGTTTCTCTAAAAAAACCCTTTAATACATTAAACCAAAATTTAATATCATTTAATAACGTTTTAGAGGTTGCAAGGCTAAAAAAAGTAAAAAAATTCATATATGCTTCCTCAAGTTCTGTTTATGGAGATTCAAAAGTTTATCCTTTTAATGAGGAAGATCATGAAAATGTTCCAGTTTCAGTTTATGGAGCAACTAAGGTATCTAATGAAATTATTGCTCAATCATATTCTAGAAATTTCAAAATGAAATGCATAGGACTTAGATTTTTTACAGTATACGGTCCCTATGGAAGACCAGATATGGCATATTTCAGTTTTTTAGAAAACTTGAAAAACAATAAAAAAATTAGTGTTTTTAACAAAGGATTAATGAAAAGAGATTTTACTTATATTGATGATGTGATTAAGGGAATTATAACGATTTATAAAACAAAGTTTAAAAAAAATCATTTGGTTATAAATCTTGGAAAAGGAAAACCTGATAATTTGATGGATTTAGTGAAATTAATTGAAAAAAATTATAAAAGAAAATTTAAGATCCATTACTCTAAGAAAATTCCCAAAGGTGATATAAAAAAAACTTTTTCAAATGTAAATAAAGCTAAAAAGTTGATTAATTGGACACCCAAAACAAACTTAGAAGAAGGTATAAAAAATTTTGTTGATTGGTATAAAAAAAATTATGACATTAAATAATTTTTCATTATCAAAAAAGATAATTGAAATTTTATTGATTTGTTTGCCTATAACTTTATTATTTAGTAATATTTTAGCAGAAACTATAATTACTTTATTAATAGGTTTTTATTTTTTTCAAAGAAACTACAAAAATTTTATTTTAGACATAAGTAATACAATAATAATATTTCTAATAATTTTTTGGTTATATTTAATTTTAAATTTCATAATTAACTATGATAACGATCCAAGTTTAACAAGATCAATATTTTTTATAAGGTTTCCTTTATTAATTTTATCAATATCTTTTTTTATTAATAACTTAGAGATAAATTCTAGAAAGGTTTTTGGTTTTTGGTTTTTTATAATTCTAATAACATGTATAGATCTTTTTTTTCAATATTTTAATCATGTTAATCTGATTGGAAATGAAGCTATTTTACAAGGACCAATATACAGGTTAGGTGGTTTTATGGGAGAAGAATTGAAAATTTCTAATTTTATTTTTCATTTTGGTACTTTGGTTTTTATTTATTTTTTTTCAGAAAATTTTTTTAAAAAAAATAAAATAATTTTTTTATATGTCTTATTTTTGATCCTTATTATAGCATCTATTTACATTACAGCTGAAAGATCTAATTTTATTGTAGCAATGTCATTTTTTTTAATATTTAATTTATTTCTTTTATTTAAAAATAGGAAAATTTTAATATTTGTTGGTACCATATTTTCTGCGATGATTATTTTATTATCAATTAGTAATAAAGATTTAAAAGAGAGAATGATAATTAATAATGTATTGAAAGAAGTCAAAAAGTTACATTATGATCCAGACAAATCTTATTTAAATAAAGATTCTGTTTATTTTGCTCATTACTCAACTGCATTTCAATTGTTTCAAAAAAATATATTATTTGGTGTCGGGTTAAAAAATTACAGAAAATTTTGTAACAATAGTGAATTTAATAAAAATATTCATCCAGCACAACATGGCAGAAAATGTGCTACTCATCCTCATAATTTTTATTTTGAGTTTTTATCAGAAGTTGGATTAATTGGATTTATAATAATAATATCCTTCTTTGTTTATTCTTTTTATAATTTTTTTACATCTAAAAATAATTTTATACTTTTAAGTAGTGTAATTTTACTAGTAAATTTCATTCCTTTTTTACCTAGAGGTAGCTTTTTCACTAATTGGAATGCAATAATTCTATGGACAGTGTTTGCATTTATATATTCTAGATGTATTAAATTAGAAAATAAATAGGATTACCTAATGATATTGAATATTATTATTTTTTTTGGATTATTAATTTATTTATTTTTTTTAAATTTAAATCAAATTAGATTTAATTTTTGTCTTGATAAATCTTCAAATACCGAAAAACATAAATTATTACTTGAACTTAATAACAAAACTCCAATTTCTGGTAGTTTCTTCTTTTTGCCATTAATTTTATATCTTAGTTATCAGATAAATTTATTTTTTTTAATTTTCTGTATTTTATTTTTTTGTCTTGGTTTACTTTCCGATCTTAAGATTGCTCATTCTCCAAAGCTAAGACTTTTTCTACAATTTTTTTTAGTAATTATTTTTTTAATTTTTAATAACGAAATTGTAATTGATACTAGAATTGAATTTTTAAACGATTTAATGAATAATCAAACTCTTAGAGTTTTAATTTCTTCCTTTTTTATAGTTGTTTTAATTAATGGTTTTAATTTTATTGATGGTGTTAATAATTTATGTTCTTTGAATTTTCTTTTAATAACAATTTTTTTATATTTAACAGCAACAAATTTGTCAGTTTTAAACATTGAGTTATCAATTAAATTTTTAATAATTTCATTATTAATATTTGTAATTTTTAATTTTTTTGGAAAAAACTTTCTTGGAGATGGAGGGGTTTATGGTTTAAGTTTCTTTCTAGCAATTTTTGTTATTAAATTGTCACTTTTGAGTGAGAAAATTTCACCATATTTTATTGCCAACCTATTATGGTATCCAGCTTTTGAAAATTTATTTAGCATATTCAGAAGAACATTTTATAAAAAAAAAAATTATGAAGCTGATAATGAACACCTGCATCAACTTTTGTTTAAATATTTCCAAAATAAAAAAATTATAAAAAAGAAATATTTATTGAGTTCATTTGTTGGAGTATTAATAAATTGTTGTTTATTTATTTTTTATTTTTTGGGATACAGAGACTATTCTGATACAAAACTTCAGTTAGTATTAATATTGTTAAGCACTATTTTATATTTGAGCATATATTTTCTTTTAAAAAAAAAAGTAGATGATTAATTTATTAATTTTTTTTTGTTCATTTATTTTTTTGTTAACATCAATAATTGGATATGGGATTTTATTTAATAATCTATGCTTTAAAAAATTAGATGATTTGTATAGTGAAAACTCTATATTTATCGGTTTCTATGGATTATTTTTTGTAACCCTGATCTCTTTATTTTCTAGTTTATTTTTTCAGCACAATTTTATTCATAATATAATTCTTCATTGTACAGGAATCTTATTATTAATTTTTTTACCTGTTGAGAATAAAAAAAAATTTCTTTTATATATATTATTGATAGCTATTTTATTATTTACCGCACTATTGATTTCAAAAACTCATGATGATTTTTCTTATTATCATTTACCTTTTACTAAGTATCTTACTGAGCAAAAAATTATATTTGGCATGGGTCATTTAAATCATGGCTATAATTTATTATCCTCATTATTTTTTTTAAATTCTGTATTTTATTTACCTTTTATAGAATATTATTCTTTTCATTTTCCTTTATTATTTTTTTTAATATTTTTTAATTTTTTTATTTTAAGAGAAACATTAAAAACTTCTAATAAAGATTTTTTAAAATTTTTATATATATTTGCATTTGTATTTTTTAATCTTTCATTTAATAGAATCGCTGAATATGGAACTGACAAAGCTGGCCAACTGCTCATAGTAGTATTAATAATAAAGTTACTTGAGTATATTTGTATTGACAATGAAAAAAAAAATATAACAAAATTATTATTTTTAATTCCATTATTAGCTTTATGTATAAGTTTAAAAACCTACTTTTTGCCCTATATACTCTTAGGAGCTTTAATTATATTTATTGATAATAAAAAATTAAATTTTTTTAAAAAAATTTTTCTTTCTAAATCTTTCTTTTTTTTTTCAGGTTTGTTAATTTTAAATTTTTCACACCATTTTATATCAACTGGTTGTATAATTTCACCATTACCATTTACTTGTTTTGGTGAACTAACTACTTGGGGTAAGGATTTAGATGTAATTAATGGTTTGTCTATTTGGTTGGAACAGTGGGCCAAGGCAGGAGCAGGGCCTAACTTTAGAGTTGAAAATATAAATGAATATATTGCAAATATACGATGGGTACCTCATTGGTTTGAAAAATATTTTTTAGTTAAATTTTTAGATCAATTGGCTATATTAATTTCTACTTTTATTGTTGTTTTCTTAATTTTAAAAAAATTTGAATTTAAACAGAATAGTATAATTTTAAATAAAAACTTTTATTATTTTTATTTTTTACTTGTAGTGATATTTTTAATCTGGTTTCTAAAACATCCTACTCTAAGGTATGGTGGTTACTCTATAGTATTTTTGGTTGTATCCATACCAATGGCAATTTTTTTTGACAAAATTCAAAATAAAAAAAATTTTTATAAAAAATTAAATTTTATAATAATTTTGATTATTGTTTTATTTAATCTTAAAAATATAGATAGAATATATAAAGAATTTGAGAGAGGGGATTTATATAAATTTACAAATTTTCCATTCTTCGCCATAGAAGAGAAAGATTTTTTTTCAAAAAAATTTAATTCAGGATTAACAATATTTTCTGCTCATCATTGTTGGGCCACACCTTCCCCTTGTGGTCATATTGGTAAGGAAATAAAGGTATTAAAAAAGAGAAATTATTATTTTATTATAAAAGATAAGTAAAATTTAAGATGATTTATATCAAATATTTAAGACTAATATTAAATTTTTTTGATCATTTTCATCAAAAGAAAGTTTTAGCTTTACTTAAAAAAAAATTTACAAATCCAATCACGATTATTGACGTTGGTGCACATTTTGGTGAAACAATTACAACTTTTAAAAAAAATTTTAATATTAAAAAAATATATTCATTCGAAGCTAGTCCAATTAATTTTCAAGTATTAAAAAAAAAATTTTCAGAAAACCTCACAAATACTGAAATTTATAATTTTGGAATAGGAGCTAATACTTCTGAGGAGTTTATCAATCAAACAGCAGAAAGTTCATCATCGACAATAAATTCAATTAATAAAAATTCAAAATATTTTAAGAGAAAATTAAAAATTTTAAAAATTAATGATCAAAATTTATTTATCAAAAAAATTCCAATTAAAATAATTACTCTAGATAATTTTATAGATAAAAAAAAAATTGACACTATAGATATTTTAAAAATTGATACCGAAGGTTATGAGTTGAATGTATTAAAAGGATTAAAAAAAAATCACTATAAAATAAAAATAATATATTTTGAGCATCATTATGATGATATGATAGAAAAAAATTATAAATTTTCAGATGTGAAGAAAATATTAGATGAGTATGGTTTTAAAAAAAAATATAAATCTAAAATGTTTTTTAGAAAATCTTTTGAATATGTTTATGAAAACAAATTTATTTAAATATTTTCATTAAAATTAATGTTAAATATTTATCAATTAAGTTTTTTTTACCTGATAAAATTTTAGTTAATTCATGTTGTTCAAATCTTCTAATCCAGAAATTTTTATTTTTTAATCCAGAAAAAGTTTTATCTAAATTATTTATATCCTCTTTTTTAGAAGTAAGAACTTCGTTTAAAAATTTAAATTTTTTTTTATAAAAATAATAAAGTACGATCTGAACATCTATTGCCAAATATCTCCAAAAGTATGGATTATGATTTCTGTAAAATTTTTTAAGTAAATTTCCAGATATTAATATTGAACTTGTATTAATTTTTTGAGGCCAATCGTTAAAAAGTTTTTTATATAAAAAATTATTTTTATATTTTTTTTGTTTTTCTATACTAATTTTATTTCTATAGATCTGTTCGTGATTATGTAGATACATCTTATTTTTATCTAATTTTAATTCGTTAAGAATTTTGATTTTATGTGATTTAAATAAGTCATCTCCATCTAATAATAATATCCATTCATTTTTTATAAATTTTAAAACACTTTCAATTTTAAATAACTGATCTTGCGTTGGAAGTTTCTTTTTAAAAACTGATTTAATAAAAAATATATTATTATTATTTTTAAATTTTTGTTTTAAAATATTTTCATTATAAAGCTTTGTGTAAACAACATAAATTTTAATATCCAAATTACTTAATTGCTTTAAGCAAGAATTAATAGTATCTAATACATATCTTTCCTTATTTTCAGCAGTGATTATTGTGATATATTTATTATACAATTTAAATATTTAGTTTATTAAGTGCTTATCACCTTAAAATATATAATTTAAAATGCAAGATTTGACATTAGTTATACCAGCAAAATTTGAAAGTGAGTCTTTACCAATCTTTTTAAATGAAATATCTGAATTAGAGTGCAAAAAATTAATTGTTTTAGAGAAAAATGATTTGAATACAATAGATTCAATTAAAAATTTTAAAGAAATAGAAATATTACATCAAAAAGAAAAAGGTTATGGTGCTGCTTTGAGAGAGGGTATTAGGAAAACTAAAACTAATTATTTTTGTATAATTAATGCTGATGGATCAATGAATCCAATCGCTTTAAAAAATATGATGAATATTGTTAAAGATAAAAATTTAGATTTTTTATTTGCAAGTAGATATGAAAAACCTGAGGGTGGAAGCGATGACGATAATATAATCACGCTTGTAGGAAACTATTTTTTTACAAAAATTGGAAATATTTTTTTTTCATTAAATATTACAGACATTTTATATACATTTGTTTTAGGTAAAACTACCAGCTTTAATAATTTAAATTTGATTTCAAACGATTTCACATTATGTGTTGAATTTCCAATTAAAGCAAAAAAATATGGTTATATTTCAGGCACAATACCTTCATATGAAAGAGCAAGAATAGGAGGAAAAAAAAAAGTAAATGCATTAAAAGATGGCATTTTAATTTTATTCAAAATGATTAAATTATTTTTTAGTAAATGAAAAAAAAAATAGCTTTAATATTTGGTATTACTGGACAAGATGGCTCCTATTTGGCAGATTTCCTTATTAAAAAAGGATATTTAGTTCATGGAGTAAAAAGAAGATCATCTTCTTTTAATACTGGTAGGATAGATCATATTTATCAAGACCCTCATGAAAAAAAAAGAGTTTTCTTTTTACATCATGGAGATATTACCGACTCTATATCTGTATCATCTATAATCAAAAAGGTTCAACCACATGAAATTTATAACCTTGCAGCTCAATCGCATGTTGCAGTTTCATTTGAAGTTCCAGAATATACTGCTAACGCAGATGCAATTGGTGCACTAAGAATATTAGAAGCTATAAAATTTCACGGAATGCAAAAAAAAACTAAATTTTATCAAGCTGGAACTTCAGAAATGTTCGGAAAGGTCAAAACTAAACCTCAGAATGAAAAAACAGCATTTTATCCAAGAAGCCCATATGGTGTAGCAAAACTATACGCTCACTGGATAACTGTAAATTACAGAGAGGCTTATAAAATTTTCGCATGTAATGGTATTTTATTTAATCATGAAAGTCCTTTTAGAGGAGAGACATTCGTAACTAAAAAAATTGTAAATGGTCTTTGTAAAATTAAATTAGATCGTCAAAAGAAATTGTATCTTGGAAATCTTAATGCCAAAAGGGATTGGGGACACGCAAAAGATTTTGTAGAGGCGATGTGGAAAATGTTACAAAAAAAAACACCTTCTGATTATGTAATTGCAACAGGAGTGCAATATTCAGTCAAGGAATTTGTCAACATGGTATTAAAAGAATTAAAAATTAATTTTTATTGGGAAGGCAAAGATATTTATTCAAAATGTTATGATGAATTTGGCAATTGCATTATCGAATGTGATAAAAAATACTTTAGACCACTAGAAGTAGACTCCCTAATTGGTGATGCTAAGAAAGCTAGGAAAGAACTTAAATGGAAACCAAATACTAATATAAAAAATTTAGTAAAAGAAATGGTAAGTGCAGAATTTAAAGAATTGAAAAAATAGTGATTAGTTTAAGTTCTAAAATTTATGTTGCGGGTCACAATGGTCTTGTTGGAAATGCAATTTTTAGAAAATTAAAAAAAATAGGTTATAAAAATGTAATTTACTCTACCAGAAAAAAATTAGACCTCACAAATCAATTAAGCGTTTATAATTTTTTAAAGAAGAATAAGCCAAAATTTATTTTTATTTGTGCTGCAAAAGTTGGTGGTATATTAGCAAATAAAAAATATAAAGCAGATTTTATTACTCAAAACATTCTTATTCAAACCAATTTAATTAATGGAGCTTTTCTTGCAGGTGTAAAGGATTTAATTTTTTTAGGTTCAAGTTGTGTTTACCCAAAAAACTGTAAGCAACCAATAAAAGAGTCTTATTTATTAACTGGAGAATTAGAGGAAACTAATGATGCATATGCTATAGCAAAAATAGCTGGTCTAAAAATGTGCCAAAGTTTTAATGAGCAATATAAATTAAATTACAAATGTTTAATGCCAACTAATACTTTTGGACCGAAAGACAATTATGACTCTGCCAATTCTCATTTCATACCAGCTATTATAAAAAAGGTTCATGACTTAAAAGACTCTAATAATAATGAGATAAAAATCTGGGGTGATGGTACACCAAAAAGAGAAATAATTCATGTTGATGATCTTGCAGATGCTTGTATTTATTTTATGAAAAAAAAAACAAAACATTCTATAATTAATATTGGAACAGGAAAAGATTATTCAATTAATTATTATGTAAAATTAATTATTAAATTAATTTTAAATAGAAAAATCAAAATCAGATATGATAAGTCAAAACCTAACGGTGTACATAGAAAGGTAATGGATGTCTCATTAGCAAAGAAATATGGATGGGAGTCAAAAATAAAACTAAATCAAGCAATACTTGAAACTTACAAATCTTTTAGGAAAGAGAAAATAAATTGAAAAATATTTTAATTATTACAGGGGGTGCAGGTTTTGTGGGATCAAATTTAATTTCTTTTTTACTTAAAAAAACAAATTTTAAAATAATAAGTATTGATAATTATTCTACAGGATCAAAAAAAAATCATATTTCAAACAAACGAGTAAATTATATAAAAAGTGACACAAAAAATATTTCAAAAAAATTAAATAAATATAAAAAAAATATTCATAGCCTTTTTCATTTTGGAGAATTTTCAAGAATTTATCAAAGTTTCCTAAAAATGGATGAGTGTATTAATTCAAATTCGATAGGATCTCATGCTGTATTTAATTTTTGTTTTACAAATAAAATAAAATTAATTTATTCTGCAACTTCAGCCAGTATTGGTAATAATGGTAAAGATAAAAATTTATCTCCTTATGCCTTCACAAAATCTAAAAATTTAGAATTATTAGAAAATTTAAAAAAATGGTTTAATTTTAAGTATGAAATAATCTATTTCTACAATGTTTATGGACCTAATCAAATTGGAACTGGAAGCATGGCAACTGTAATAGGAATATTTGAGCAACAGTATAAAAGAAAAAAACCTTTAACTGTGGTGAAACCCGGGACTCAATCAAGAAGGTTTACTCACGTGGATGACACTGTTGCAGCATGTTATTATGCTTGGAAAAAAAATAAGTGTAGACATTATAGTATATCTAACAAAAAAAGTTATAGTATCAATGAAGTGTCAAAAATGTTTAATTCAAATATAAAATACCTTCCAGCTAGACCTGGAGAAAGATATGCTTCAGCTTTAACTAATATGAATTTATCTAATAAAGTTTACAAGTTATTTGGTAAAATTCATCTTGAGGACTATCTAAAAAAAATAATTAAAACTAGATAAATCAACAATATTTCATTCTTTACAACATTAATTTAATAGGTATAACACTATCGCCGGTGATTATTGCGGTGGTGTTATACCCGATCCCATTCCGAACTCGGAAGTCAAGCCCTCCAGCGCCAATGGTACTTTGTCTTAAGAC